>Ga0315280_10006662_pt1 | contig 15855 bp, 17 predicted proteins | sample YL17G06_40_MG_FD_203697 | JGI IMG/M metagenome (GOLD analysis project Ga0315280, IMG submission 203697) | Sediment microbial communities from Yellowstone Lake, YNP, Wyoming, USA - YL17G06_40 | ecosystem: Environmental > Aquatic > Freshwater > Lake > Sediment | place: USA: Wyoming | collected... | reverse complement strand
TGCCAACGACTTTAACTGTTAGCGCCTCTCCATCGGAAGGTTCGATAGACGTGCTGACCAGGGCTGCAACCACGATAATGATCAGCGGCAGTATCGATTTAGGCATTTCAACAACGATACAGCTTCAGTTCGGAAGAAGAGACTCGTATGGACAAACTGTCGTTTTTGACTCAAGTATGGTTTCGACTTCAAACGCTGGAGAGTTTTCAACATCTTTTGTGCCGCCATCTTCGGGAGACTATACGATAGAGTTATCATTTCTTGGCGATGACCGATATGGAGCCTCTTCAGCAGAGACATCTGTGACCGTGAAAGACAACTACATTACGCTAATAATAGCTCTAGCGGTTGTTATTGGAACAATCGTCGTTTTAGCCCTCTACTTTTTACAGAAGAGAATTGATAGAAAGAAAGGAATAGTATTGAAGGCACCTCTCGTTTAGTTAATGTCTCATAATAAGATATTATAACTTAGATATTCCACTTATCATATGCGATCGGAGACATCAAAGTGGAAGCAGCTGTTTCTCGTGCTGGAGAAGTGGCTTGAGAAGAACCCACCGAAGAGTCTATCGCTTCTCTCCAACCTCAAGAGTTTCTCAAATAGCCTGAATGAGGAGATGTTCCCTGGGCAGACTAAATGAGGTCATCGAGAGGGAGAAGGAGTGGCTGCGCGGATTCAAGGCGAAGCCATTTTCACCCACACCTCCCCTACTTTCCAATACGTTTAAACATACACTTAAGTCCGTTTTAGTTATATCGGATAACTTCTAATATGGAATGAAGGTCATGCAACCACTGGAAGGACAGATCCTGGGATATGTCTATATCCTGAAAAGGAAATATGAGGTCGATTCTGTCTCATTAGCAAGGCTTTGTTATAAGATGCAGTGCCACGCGAGAGTGGTAAAGACAGCGGTGGATATCTTGTTGGCCTCACTATGAAGGCGATAAAAACGGTTTTGCTATATCTGAAGAGGGCATTAAATATATCGAATACAAAGGAGTAATATGTCACATAGTTGGAAAGATAGGTCTGGTCAGAGGAAGAGGTTAGGACTCTGCGAGTAGTATGGCCTATGGAGCCTAAGCACGTTATTTTAAAGAGGTTCCCCAATAGGTCTTGGTCAGTGATTACGAGCAAGGCTTCCAGCCTTAAGATAAGGCGATTTCATATAACTGGGAGCAAGGACTGCAGGTTTCTTTGCATGATCGATCGAATGAAGTGGGACATAAAAGGAAGGGTCTAGATGGACTAGCTCTTCTAGACTGTATTATTTGAATAGAGCTCTTCTTAGAACTGCCGTTTGGCGTTTCATCGCTTGAAATCATTGTGCATCTACACTGTAATGGATTATAACTCAATTTCGCTGTGTTCATATACTCCACCCCTTTAAAGGGTGTTGGGTCGTGTTGGCATCTTGAACTACTTCCAAACCTTATCTTATTATGCCATAAAGAGACAAGAATGAGACTTCTGAAGACGAAGGGGAGTTATTTAGCCCTATCGCAAACTGGCTAGAATCATCAGGATATTTCAGCCTAATTACCCTTAACAAGAAGGAATTTGGTATGTGGGTCGCAGACATGTTCCCTTCGAAAATGACTATTGAACCAGACGTCGTAGGCATAAGAGATTCATGGCTTTACAACGTATGTGTTGAAGCCAAAGCAAGATTTGATGAGCCATTTGAAATCATTGGCAAATGCTTGGTATGGCAATTAGTAAGCAAAAGAGTTTACTTAGCGTATCCTAAGACACCTAGCTTCAAGAAGACTGAATTCACTGCTGTAGGTATAGGATTGCTTGAGGTAGAAGGAGATCAGGTAAAAGAAGTCAACGAATCCCACATTCATGTTAACCAAGATCCCACTAGATCAGAACTTTTCCTAAAGCAAGCATTGAATTTAATAACAGACGAGTCATCACCCTTTTCTAGGAATATGCATTTTCGTATACATTCGCTGGTGGATGGCGTAAGTTTGTCGTGTGGCCAGTGTCGTTTCTTGTGTTCCTCAACCCTGCTATGGATTATTGCCATTTCTTTGAAGAGGACATACTCGGAGAATGAATGGTAGTTGAAGGCGGTGTGTTCTCATCCCTACCTTTGAGTGGCACCTCTCTAGAAAGGTAAAAATAGATCTAATGTGATGTGGAGTTCGTATCTGGGAATGAAGCGGGTGTAGAATAATATGGACACAGTCTCTTTGGTTCTCGAGTTTGCTTCCATTTTTGCCTCGTTGGAGACATTGTTCCTCCTCCTGCGCTTTAGGAGGCTCCTGAGGAGCATGCTGGCGTCGAACTACGTCATCTTTGGGTTCATCGTGCTGGTGACCTTGCTCCTCGCGCACTGCGTCCTGGAAGTGTTGGACATGGAGCAGGCCTGGCTTAGTTCCATCATACACTTGCTGTGGAGCGCGGGCTTCGCCGCCGCGGTGGTCGTTTCGATAAGCTTCAGCAAGATGCTCCGCGGGCACTTCTCACTTTCCATCCCTTCCTTCCAGAGCTTGGTGAAGCGGCTGTCAACCATGTACAGCCTCCCGGCCGCAAAGTCCATACTCTATGCTACGGGCAAGGAGGCGGGGCACGACGATGCCGTCCGATTGATGAAAGAGACCGGCCTGAGGGATGAGGCTTTCGTCCGCCGCCTCATCGGAATATGCACAAGCCTTGGTTGGGGACGGTACGAGACGGTTTCCCTTAAGGTAGGGGAGGGACTTTGCCTCCGCGTCTACGACTGTTTCGAGACCACGGGCCTGGCGAAGGAGGATGCCCCCGTCCTCACCTCGGTTTGCTTTCAGAGCGGCTATTTCGCAGGCGTTGCCAAGGCCCTCCGGCCAGACATGCAATGCGAAGCCAGGGAAGCCAAGTGCCCGCTCCGCGGAGACCCCTACTGCGAGTTCACCGTGACCTTCTCCGAAGCCCCAAAGGAAGAAAGCTGAGGACATCGGCATGAGCGACCTATTCCCCGGTTCGGAAAAGCTAGTGCAAGGAAGCGCGCCAAGGCAACTTTTTCTCTTGGTTGGGCCACCGGGTTGTGGAAAGACCACTTTCCTCCACCAATTCATGTACGATAGGTTGTCGGAGGGGCTGCCATGCCTCCACGTAATCACGGATTTCTCCCCGGACATGGCCGTGGAGAACTTCAGGTACCTGGGTTTCGACGTATCCGGCTACGTGAAGGAGGGCTTGCTCCGGTTCGTAGACTGTTACTCGGGCCATGCGAACTTAACGTCGTCCAGTCCTTACGTTGTGGACCCTGCAAACGTCACCGACTTGAGCATTATGATCGAGCAGGCAAAGAAGGGCCTGGACAAGATGTGCATCGTCCTGGACTCCATCACCACTTTGGCCATTGATGCGGGCCTCAATGCGACCCGGGATTTCATGCTGGTATCGATGGCCAGGATGAGGCAGGCCGGGTGCCTGAGCCTCTGCGCTCTCGACATCGGCGTCCTGGAGGAGACCTTCGTGAACTTCCTGCGCTCTCACTTTGACGGGGTGTTGGAGATGAAGCTGGAGGAAACGGAAAAAGGGGAGATATCGAGGTTCCTCAGGGTTTTCTCCATAAAAATGGCGAAGTACTCCACAAGGTGGGCAAAAATCGAGATAGGGGAGAGGGGAATCTTGGTTTCGCCAACTTATCTGTTATAAGGCGATGGCACGAGAAGCCTTGGCAGAAATGCGCTCGTGTGCTCTTTTTTAGTATCTTTTAAATCACGTGTCACATATTTACGCATCAAGCTATTTCTTTCAAAATCTTGCCTTTTATCTTTTTAATTTCCCTTAAATCCGTTATTCCCAAATATTCGAACTCAATCCTTGCAGACCTGACAATTTTCCCCAGTCTTCTCGCATACTCCTCCAAACCATACATTTCCACCAATTCCTTGTAGTGTTTCCAATTCACCTTCCCGCTCTTTGCAAGGCTAATTATGTCTACCCTGTCCTTCTGTCCTTTTATGCTATCATTCCTCTGGATCTCTGCCTGCTGTTTCAATATCAGCAAACTAGATGGCTTAGGGATTTTGAAATTCTCCACCACCATAGTCTTTTTCATAATTACCTCTGCAGGTACGGCAAATTCAGAATAATACGGTACATAGATGTCGATTGACACGCCCTCTACTTCACTTTCGTATTTTTTCAAAAATACATTTTTTTTAATTCCCAACTCGGATTTAATCTTTGACAAATTTTCAAAGTCAACTATGATGTCTATGTCCTTGGATTTTATTGCCTTTGTGAAGAAGTAGACCGCCCAACCGCCGATCAAAATAAAGTCGACCTTTTTACTCAACTCTTGCAAAATTTGATAGCTTCTATCTATTGCTATATCATTCCAGAACTCCACTTATCGTCTCCTCCATTTTTGAAAGGAAATCCTTGGCGTACCAAGACCCCAAGTTCCATAGGTCAACATAGATTTGTGCGGAGGGAGCCATACGGAATTTTTTCAGGTGTTCGTCCAAATCCAAAACAATCAAATTTGGCTCAAACGCTTGGGCTTCTCTCCCAAACCTCCTCTCGAAATCATCCCTTTTGCCATAAACAACGACCTCACTGTATTCGGAGGGGATCTTTTTGAATTTAAACTTGAATGCCGAATATGCCGTGAAAATGGAGTTTGCAGGTACCTCGCTCTCTATTGTTTCAACAGGTCTGTCCAAATGAGTTTTATAAACGGTCTCCTTCCCCAAATTTCTAATCGATGCCCAGTAAAACAAAATTTTCTTAGGGTCTAGGATCATAAAACCAAATCTTTTTTTCTCTATTGCACCCATCCTTTCTAACGGTTTTAGGGCATAATTTACAGTACTCAAAGATATATTACAAACTTTACCCAGTTCGATCTGCTTATAATCTCTAATATTTTTTTCTAATGCGCCATACAAAATTTCCCTGTAAATCCATTCCTTTTTCATGTTTCTATTTATTATTTATTCATTTATAAAGGTTTCGATAAATATCGAAAATAATATGATATTATGACTACCATAGAACCATGCCTCATGGAGGTTAAGCTGAAACCTTCCTTTCCCATACCCCATGCCCAATCTAAAACATTCGATAAAACTTTCCTTCTCTCATCCTCTAATGAATAAAAACAGCTTGCGATGGCCACCAAAAATCTTTTACACTTTAGTGGCGAATCGAGCTTGGTGGAATCATATGACTAAACTGGCAATCAGAGATGGAAGCGCTGTAGTGCCCGGCGGACTTCGAACGAAGTGGCCCATCTTCGATGACACGGACAGACGAGTAGATTGTCGATTCGACATTTCATAGTCGTGGTCACTTCATTTAAATATCCTTACTCAAGACTACCATTGAAGGCTGAATATTAAACTCGCCATTTCCCGTTATCTCTATTGAATGCCATTGAGTGTCAGGGTGTTGGAAGCGTACCTGATGTACCCTGACGGCTTTGTAGAGACTCCCTCCAATCTCTTCGATCTTAAAGTCGATGACACAGTCAACCATGAATCATATCGTGTTGTAGAAGGACTGGTTGTGAATGTCGCTTTCAAAGATGATGATCGCCCAGTCATGTGCCTCTCGAATGCGAGCAGCCACTGCATGAACAAGTCTCACGACCTGATCCTCCTTGTTATAGCTTAGAATCGTAGACACGTGATCGAAAACGAACAGGGAGTTCTTACCGACAACGCTTAAGAGCTTGGTTACCATTATGCTTATGTCACTCAGATTTGAGAGGTTCGAGAGAGCATATCCATTCTTGGAAACATCTTCACCAGTGAGCCAACTGTAGCCATCAACTATGAGCAGACGTTGGGTGACAACCCAACCCAAATGCCTTAAATTCTCTCTAACATCTTCTGGTGACCTGCTAAGAGTCAGTATAACGGCATTCAAACCCTTTGCCAGCTGCTCTGCAAGCAGGTTATCGGCCATAACTGTCTTGCCTGAACCGCTCGGGCCTTGGAAGAGAAACACGCATCCATTTGGAAACCGTCCCAAGCCGAGCTTTCCTTGAATATTGAAATAAGGACGTTCTTGAACCGTTTCCAACATTTCAGGTTACACCACCAATGCCGCGTGCCTGAAGTCTGACTTCAAACATTCTCTCGTGGATGAGAAATGACGCCGAGATCACAAGGTAACCGAAGAGAAAGAGAATATCTAACGGTGATCCAACATAATAGGTTCCCAGTAGTATGCTATATAGATATAGAAGATCACCAATGGTCTTAACAATCACTCCAGGGCCTAGGGCCAAGTAAACTGATCCAACCCTTTTTTGCCTTATGAAGACAATCATGCTCAAGATGGCAAAAACGGCTAGGGCTGACTCAATGAAAAGGAAGATGAAAAATAAAATATAATCGAATGCACCTCCTTGGGTTATCAAAGAGTATATGTTAAGGAAGAGATAGGAGAATAGTATGGAAACGCCTGATAAGGGAACAGCTACCGTCTTAAGATTTATCCGAAGGAAGGGGTTTCCAAAGGAAAAGAAGTAACCCCCCAAACCTGCTACGAAAAGGATGTCACCAATAAGATGCAATACATGGAGAATGGATGGGAATGGAATGTCGATCCTAAGTGATCCAACAATCACTAGACCCATCTCTTCGGTGAACCACAATAAGGTACCCAAGCTGTAATAGAGCCAGATCCTGGAGTACATGGTTCTCCATACATTCCCAGATCTCTTCAGGCCAATGACAGCTGTCAATGAAGCCAAGCCAGAGGTCACCACGAAGGCCCCGTTTATGAAGAAGGCTGAAATGTCGGGATTCCAATGACCAAACAAGAAAGCGAAGACTATGGAGATGGCAATGGTAAGGTAGAAGATAATTAGTTTCTCCATCCCATGTTCCATCTCAGCCACCTCGTTACGTCGAGTCGTGCACGCCGACGGCCTCTAGCTCTATATTTTGCTCGCAATGCACTCCTATTAAATGAAAGTGTGTTCTTCGTTGGGACGATTTTGATGTGCAAGATATATGTATATACAATATTTAAGGGAATGCCATGCAGTATGATGGCATGAGAAAGGACGTTGTTTGTCAGGTTGATACTTTTAATATTTCGATATCGTTGTGCCTTCCTAAAGCTCATAGAGCGGTAAAAGGGCTTAAAAGGCAATATCTTACCATGTTTAAAGCTGATAAGGCGGCCACCTCGTGCCTTTCGTGGACCCTTGAAAAGAGTCCCCTAGTTCTGGATATCAAGTCACCTATGCTATTCACGTTAACATCCCCTCAAGTTCATCCACGAGTTCCCTCGTCTTGCTCTTGTTAAATTAATAAGCGTAAGGCTCGATGTATGCTGATGACAGGGAGCAATTGTTCAATCTGATACATGTCTTTAAACTGACTAGCATAAAAGACGTATTAATGCTAATGGCTCACTCGGTTTTGTCCAATACGTTCGATGCGCCTTTATAACTTCTTCCTGTTTGCGAGGAATATGAATTTCACTTTACAGATTTACTTTGGTGGTTATTTGGATAACTACCTAATCTTCATTCTTTCCATTATCGGTATAATATTTTTGATTAAAAGTAATGGGAAGATGTCATGGTTCCTTGTAACTCTTGGTTTCGTAATTTCTGTACCTATATTTTTATTAAATTACGATATTCAAGCGAGGTTGCTATACCTTATGCCCCTAAACATCTATTCAGTCTTCGGTTGTAAGGAGGTCATGAAGTTTGCCAAGAATAAGGGAGTAAACGAGAACTTTCTCATAGCGCTTATTTTACTGCTCTTAGCAAACTATAGCTTCCGATCGGTCGCGAACCGTAAACGTCGTGGGGTTTCTTTGTTTCCCCATACCCTTTCATTGGCTAACATATAAGAAAGGGTTTTGCGACCTTCCAGAGTTCGTCGAAGAGACCACGCATTGTTTGAAGCAACGTCTCGCTATTCGTCCAGAGAGCGGACTCCATTCCAGAAGTCTTTGATGACTTTATGAATAGGAGCAGCTCAGAGCTGTCAGCTATGATGAAGTATGGGAAGATTGGCGCTGTGACGCTCGTGTACTTGACCTGGATGTTGGTTCCCTTCAGCATCTCTCTTGTCCTTTCAGATGCCTCTGTTAGAATCCTTGTGCTGATCTTCCTCACCCCTAGCTTCCCCAAAAGTTCTACGACATCCTCGTGGTCCGCCCTGGCAAGATCCCTCTCAGAACCTATGAGGCAGACCTCGTAATCAGCTTTGCTAACTATCTCGAGAGCCTTGGAGTATAGCGCCCCTAGACCCTCCAATATCTGGAACCTCTCCTTTACTTCCTTTGATGGTGAAGTAATTTCAAGAGTCTTCCACTTCTCCAGCAGCTCCGGCTTTCTGCTCTCGAGAAGGCTCATCTTGCGCCTGTGAATCTGTATGAGCATATCAATGGCCGTGTCGAATGGCGTTGCGACGAATTTTGCTGGCCGCCCGATGATCACCTCAAGCATGCCGATCTTCTGAAGGCCTGATATTACTCTGTAGACCTCCGTCCTTGGCATCGAGAGAGTCCCAACAATGTCGCTGGCCTTGCAGGGACCATATGAAGCGGCACAAACGTAGACTTCGGCCTCCTTCCGGCTCAGCCCGTAATCCATTAGGCTTTCAGCTACTGTAGATATCTCAAGAGTCATTTTCAGGAATCCTCCTTATATTTCCCAATAGCAGCGAGTTCGTCATCCTCAAATCTTCCATAGGAGACAACTCTACCCACATGAATTCGTGTTCATAGATTGTTAATAAGCGTGTGACTAATACATCTTCGTCAAGTTGCATTATTCAGCGAAATGGAACGGAAGTCTTAGATAATGTCAGAAGGCAGTTAAGACACAAGTAGTAATGTAATACTAGCCCTTAATCTATCTTGCATTAAGGCTCAGTATCCAAGTATCCCCAATCGATCTAACGTCAACTAACTACAAAAATTTATCGCGTAGTCTCGCATGCCTGATCGTGATACAGCCTTCCATTCGTCAGCGCGGCCCCTCTGAACTGTGCTTCCAGATCACCCCTGATCTGGAGCCTAAGACCTAGCATAGGCAAACTATTTATTTAAATTGAGTATAGGTTTTTGGGCATGGTATGTTGAAAGCTAGGATCTGCCCAAAGTGCGGAGCCAAAGTAAGAGAGAAGGATCGGTCATGTTCCTTATGTGGTTTTCCATTGATAAACGAAGCGCACATACCATCTTTTCAAAGGAAGGAGCAACGGAAGCAAAGACAGCGAGGGCCTGCTCCTCCTGTGGCTCCTAGCCCCGCTGCGTCTCCACCACCTCAGGTCTCGAAATGCCCGCGCTGCGGCAAGGAAATGGCTTCCAGTACTCCCTATTGCCCTTTTTGCGGTCTTCCTCTGGAAGCTAGAACACGCCCAGCCCCAGTCGTAGCGTTCCAAGAGCCGATCCTGGGAGAGATGGATATCATTTTCGAGGAGCCAGTGGAGGTCGAGAAGGAGACGGAGAAAGGGGAAGCTGCTGTCACGCAACAGGAACTCCTGGACTACCTGAAGACGATGAAGGGACTAGTGCACCTGCTGCACGAATCACCTCAATATGGTGAATTGTTGAAAGAGGCCATAGCGGGTACGACCGAATCCATTTTCGTACGCGCCTATGGCAGGGAGAGGCTAACCTCTAAGGATGAGGCCGTCGGTTATGCTATCAAGGTACTTGAGCGGACGTGCCAACGTTACAACATTCCACTGCCTCCCGAATGGCACGAAAAGAGTACTCAAGCCGAATAAATGAGCTTTTTTCGCTACCTACCACATGCTTGTAGATACCGGTGCAAGTAAGAGTGCAATCTCAAAAAATTTGATGAACTTAATGTATTTACATCCTTGAAACAGGTTTACGAGCTGAGAATGGCGGACAAAGGTGGAAAGTTAAATTATTGTAGAATTGAGGTTGGCTTTCCAAGGCGTTAAGGTGCTTGGCGGGGCTATATTTACTAGGAATTAAAATTAATCTAACGTAAACTTGACCTACCAAGTGTTAAAAGATCCCCTTTCATGAAATGCTCCTGATGGATTTTATGTTCAATATATTGCTGAAAGCGAATTTTCGATAGAGGGTTTGGTGCCATTCTCCTCAATCAATTCCCAAGCTTGAAGACTGTCAGCAATGGCGATCTTAATCACTCTCCTCTTCGAATCGTAGTTGGACTCATACGCATTGTTGATTATGAGGAGTTGCGAGATCATGGGTATGAGAAACGATATAGGAGGCACAAGAACGGCCTGCGGATGACCATACATGACCACGGCCTCGACCTCGAAGGATGAGGTCGTCATAGTCATAGGCTGGAAGCACCTGGCCGCTGCTCTGGCGATCATCCTCGTTGCACTAGCAGCATGGCCATATTTCAGTGAGAGGTTCGGTCCTGGTCTGAGCCTTTCCACAGACAAGACCGAATACGGGCCGGGCGATCTGGTGAGAATCGAAGGCCAAGCCAGAGAGTCTTGGTTCACGCCCCTCGCCTCCGAGCCCGTTGCCATAGAGATCAGGGGCCCGGAGGACTTAGTCTGGATAGACCAAGCTAACACGGATTCGTCAGGATACTTCGCCTCCTCCTTCACGTTGAGGGAAGATTCGACCACTGGGGTGTACAAGGTCTATGCTAGCACCAGGATCGTACAGGGATATGCAACCTTCACCGTGCGTATCTAGATTATGAGCTCTGATAGTCTTCTGAACGCCAAAAATCTACAACTAGTTCTATTTATTCTGGCGTAAGACATTCATCAATTAGGAGGGGAAAATGTTATATAATATGGGAGATTATATAACATAGAGAGGGAGCGTGAAAAAATTTAGTAAGCTTAGATTTTTGATTTTCTTATCAGTTCTATTTATCACATTGATCTCCGGATTGGCTCAGATCAGGGCACAAGAGGATAAATATCGGATCGATAATGTGACGCTTAGGGATCGATTCGGAAACCCAAAGTCCTCCTTCAGTAGAGGCGAGATTGTCATGGTAGACGCTACGATCACGAACATATTGAGCTACACTTACAACGCGGAGCCCTTCCTCATGCTCGCGAGCATGGAGAGGGCTGGCACGATGTGGGGGTATGGCGCATCCCAATTTAGCCTCCTGTCGGGGCAAAGCACACATTGCATACCAGGCATTCTCGTACCCAGCAACGCGCCTACTGGTAGCTATACTGTAACGGTCTTTGTATGGAGTAATTGGGCATCCGCTGGTGGTTATCCGATCGCAGCCGATGTTCAGGTAACCCTCACTGTCACTTAAGGTGACCAAACGGTTGAAAAAAATACAGATAATTGTCTGCGCACTGTTGCTGAGCACGCTGCTTTCAGCTTACAGCATCATGCCGGCTTATGGAGCATCTGTCAGCACGAAGTCCTCCTACAACCCCGGCCAAACCGTCACAATAACTGGGTCTGGTTTTTCAAGCGGAGCTCGCATATCGATTGAGGTCGACTCTCCTGTCGGAGTTGTTAGCTTAAAGCAAGCTACTGGCCCAAGCTTCTCGGTCAGCTTCACGTTGTCCAGTAGCGCCAGCACCGGAACGTACACGGTCTATGCGAATAGTGCTAGTGAGTCAGCGAGATGTACATTCACGGTAACCACACCAGCACCCCCGCCTCCTACACCTACGCCCACACCAACACCGACGCCCACACCAAAGAAGAGCTCCTCGATATCGCTCTCCGCCAGTGCGTATAACGTTTCAGTTGGCGAAAACGTGACGATATCCGGCAAATTGGATCCGCCTCTGACCAATGAGCAGATATCTCTGACGATAAATGCCCCAAATGGCAGGACTGAGGTTACGGTCAGGACCACAGAGGGCAATTATATCTACAAATTAAATCTGGATGTACCAGGATCATGGCGTATAGAAGCTTACTGGCCAGGGAACGGTGAATACGCCTCGTGTTCGAATTCGGCGATAATCTCCGTCAAGGTAAGGGTGAGCCTCTCCTTAATGGTGGCTCCCAGAGTCCTGGGCATGAACGACACCGTCATCCTATACATCGTTTCCTCTCCAGCACTGGCCGATAGGAACATTGGTATCTATTGCTCCTATAACTCAAGCGAATGGCAAAACGTGGGCAACGCGTCGACCGGTGAGGGCGGCTCGGCAGTCTTCTTGAAGTCGTTCAGTGGCGTAGGAAGCTACTTGTTCAAAGCCTCCTGGGGCGGGGATGAGCTAGCATTTGCCTCTGAGAGCAATGCGGTCAACATAACCGTGCTCGTCAAGTTGACGCCAGCGGACATCATTGGGGCGGTCGAACAGATAAACAAGCTCAGCCAGGAACTGGCAGAAAGGGAGAGGGAGCTGGAGGAATTGAGGGGGCTCGTGGCCAGTCTGGATCTGCAGGTACATGCCCTGCAGGCGAACTTGACCCTTACTCAGTCTCAGCTCTCAAACGCCCAGTCCACTATCCGGGACCTGCAGTCCCTGCTTAGCGACGTGCAGAGCAAGCTTGCCATGTATCCGGTAATCGCGCTGGTCCTTGGATTAATCGTGGGATTGACGATAGGCTATGTCCTTGCAGGCGTTTTGAGACGCCGCAGGGAAGGCCCCTAGCGCCCAACCCTTCTTACGGATGCCGGCCTGAGCATCGGGATGAGCTTGGCGTATGATGAGCCCTGGCTTGTCCCTCATCTGCGCTATCCTTCCTCGGACAGATGTTGTTTGTACTAACTATGTCATTCTAAATGATAAGAGCCGATAGATAAAGACATCATGTACACTAGAGGAAAGGATTAACAGCTTACAGGATGAGTCGAAATGGCAATACTTCAGTATGCTGAGCATTTCAAAACCCGCAAGGGTAGGTTAAATTGGTTACTAGACAGGCTAGATATCCTCGTGGAGAGGTTCCTTATGGAGGAGGACAAGGTGAAGCAGGAAAAAATATATCACGAGATAATTACACTCACAGAGAGCATAGAAGCGACCAGAAGGACCATCGAACGGGAAGGACCTGGTGGCGACCCCAACATCCAGGGTGAGCTCGGTTTAACGGATATTCTCCTTTGGTCAGATGATCAGTGAGCGATATATGAAAGAAACCATAGTTTTCCAGCGCCTCAAGCCGAAGCAGGCCGTTCGGTGCCTGACCGACGCGCTTATTCGATGCTTCCCTCTAAATAGCTTTTCGCCATGGCCTTCCAAAGTTAGCAATCATGTCAACAAAGCTATGGGAGGGTGAAACCAGTCGTAACTAGAATTCCCCTTCTGTCCTGAACCCACATCATCACCCGAAGCCCTTTGGCGTAGGCTTTCGCGAACTCGATGGCATAGACGCCATTCCCCAAATAGTAGAAGTCTATTACAGAGGCGTTCTTCCACTTGCTTGTACCATTATCGTAGAACGATACCATTACAGATGTATTGGGCAGATCGTTTACAATGTGTTGGTACTCCTCTAAGGCTCTAAATGTCAGATTGGTGTTAGTCCCACTGGATGTAATGCTGGTCATATTGACCGACACCCTCAGAGCTACAGTGACATTTCTCTGCCAACTGAACATGCCGAGCGTAGTCATGTTAAACGTGAGAGTCGCGTTCGCGGAGGATATGCTATCAAGACTCGCCCACGTCATGTTGACGAGTTTTTTACTGGAATTTTTTACCACGAGATTAACCCCCTGGCCTGAGAACGCGTTGATTACGGTCAACCTCCATTGTTCTAAGAACAGATTCGCGTTGCTCTCTCCAGTGTCGAAACCAGAGGGGCTCCATGAACCAGATGGGCTCCACGTCTTGTTATAGCTGATCGTGGCGTTAGCAAGGGAACACGCCAATGCTCTCTTTACATCGTTCTCTAGATCGATCGTGACATCTTGATATGGGCGATAGCGAAAGTGCTGCTGATAGACCTGCGTATCGTATATTAATATCGCGGTGGCCATCGCCACCATCCCTATCATTAAAGCCGTTATCACTATGAACTGTCCTGATCTGCGCTTGTATTTCCTTGCCTTCATTGGACCTCCCCACCTGTCGCGAGTTGAAGGACCAGAACGTAGACCTTCGCCCTCCTACAGGTATAGACGTACGTTATGGAGGCTATCTCTGGGGAGGTATTGAATCCGTTCGACTGTACGTTCGTTATTGCCTGACCGTTGCATTGTGCGAGCGTTGCAATTCCAAATTTGTAGCTTGAAACAAGAACGGTCAGATTGTAATAAATCGAGGCCGGCAGGATCGTCTCCAAGAGCAGTTTAAGGTGGAGCTCCCATCCCAGATGCGAGTCACCGACTGTTGCCTCTAGCCCACCGCTCTCGGCCAATCTTTGTAGGGCGTTATAACCGATCTTCTCAAGTTCCTCCAAGTTCCTTGTTGCCCACGTTCTGTGGGATGTCAGGAGATATGCGGCAGAGGTGAACGTCGTAAAGATAATGATGGATGCCAATACGGCCTCTATGACGCGTAGCTGGCCCTTCGAGCGTCCGTGCACCTCAATCACTCATCTTCCATAGATAAAGTTCCGCGTAGTAGCTTAAACCTTCAATGTATACGAGCCTTCTAACGTATGATATGACCGTCCCAGTGGGTAGTTCTGACCCTATCGGCTGAAGGTTGGGGATCCTACTGCCTACGACAAGGCGATTCTTCCCCATGGTCTTGACGACAAGCACGATATACACCGTCCCTGGTTCGATGTAGCTCAGCTGGAAGACCTCATAGTTCTTCGACCCATAATTGACAGGCGGTAACCTCTTATACTGGCTGAGCACAAAATCTGCAGAATTGGCCTGGCATGCTCCTTCATCTACGGTTATCTCGCTCGCATGCTTTCTCAGATGCTTCGCGCCCTTTGGCAGCGCGTCGACCGGGATCCCTATGAGCACGTCATTGCCCACGATTTGGGCAAACGTGGTATCGTCCATCGTCGTGCACACGTAGGAGCCCAAAGACGATAATCCGTAGAAGTTCACGGTTACGAAGAACACGCATCCAGTTAAGGACTTCGTTGAAAGGCCTTGGATGAAGTCGGTATAGTCGAAAGACCTCTGGCCCCTCCAGTCTGTTACGTTGTGTTTGATGTCAGACATGTAGTAGGCGACATCGAAGCTCATGCCAGGTTTCTCAACGTATGCCGTCAGAAGGGATGTTGTGAGGTTTGCGTTTGGAACCGGAATGTTATCGTGGGTTCTAACTGTTACGTTGAATGCACAGGGAAAGTTATTCGATCCATTTATTATTATAAACTTAGTTGGGACTACGGTTACGTTTAGGGCAGGGGTTATCAAAAGCCTGAAGGCGTAATTTTTCTCCAAGCCCAATAGGCGAAACATGGATTTGCTACTGAGCATTGTGCCTGTCGTGTTGTCGGTAAGCCTCCTCAACTTATCAAGATCGAGCTGGTACTCGGATCCACTTTTGGCTGCCATTCCGATGCTACTCGGCAATGACGTTCGTACGCCCCAGTCAGAGGGCGTGCCCTCTGAAAGGACGATCTGGTCCATCACTTTCTCGGTCATCGAAAGGAGTTGTTCTTGTGAAACCTCTTTACTAGGAACCGCCATCATCGATAGATAAGACGCAGTTGAGGAAACGAATATGATGATCATGATGGAAGTGGCAAAAAGGTAGTCTAAAGAAGCGTTCAACTCTTAAACCTCCCGAAACCGATGTATGTGATGCCGTTGAATTTCTTGCACCAAATGACGCCATTTGTGGTGCCACTGGGTAGATAAGAGGCTGTAAGGACGCCGGTTCCTGTTAGCACGCCTTCCGTAGTATCAAAACTTATCGACATCGACGTACCATTCAATGGCAGAGACGATGTGGCGTTTATGAAGCCATATCTGTCCAGTTTCGCCTTAACGCTGTAGAGGCCTCCAGTCCTCCCGAGGCTCAGGGAATACCCATAGGTGCCGACGCTTTGGGGGA
>Ga0315280_10006660_pt1 | contig 15856 bp, 8 predicted proteins | sample YL17G06_40_MG_FD_203697 | JGI IMG/M metagenome (GOLD analysis project Ga0315280, IMG submission 203697) | Sediment microbial communities from Yellowstone Lake, YNP, Wyoming, USA - YL17G06_40 | ecosystem: Environmental > Aquatic > Freshwater > Lake > Sediment | place: USA: Wyoming | collected... | reverse complement strand
GGCGAGATTCTGTCGATTATCGGCCCTGCTGGCGCGGGGAAAACTACGTACCTGCGCTGCCTTAACCGCCTGCTCGAGCTGGACATCGATTTGAGGGTGTCAGGAAAAGTTCTGCTCAACGGGCAATCCGTATACGACCGCGACGTGCAAGTTGCGGTGTTGCGCCGGAAAGTGGGGATGGTTTTTTCCGTCCCCGTTACACTGCCGATGACGATATACCAGAACCTCACCTTCGGCTTGAACCTGGATCGTGAGGGGAGAGGTCATCGCGAGGAAAGAGTCGAGATGGCCCTGCGCGCCGCCTATCTGTGGGACGAAGTGAAAGATCGTCTTCAGGAGCCAGCTCGCAACCTTTCCGGCGGGCAGCAGCAACGCCTTTGCCTTGCACGCGCTCTTACACTACATCCGGCAGTGCTCCTGCTTGACGAGCCCTGCTCGGGGCTGGATCCAATCTCCACCAGGAGAATCGAAGAAGCGTTGCAGCAGCTGAAAACAGATCTCGCCATCATTCTGGTCACCAACAACGTGAAACAGGCGGCGCGGGCATCGGACCGGACAGCATTCTTCCTATTCGGGGAATTGCTTGAAGTCGATGCCACCGAGGAGCTGTTCACAAATCCGCGTGAGCGAAAAACGGCGGACTACATCTCAGGACGTTTCGGTTAAAGCATGGGTTAAAGCATGCCGGCAAATATACACACAGCTTCGCAGGAGAATATGCTTCAGGCAGACTCCCCCGCGATAGCGAAATTGGAAACCAGGGCTTTCGATCTATGGTACGGAAAGTTCCAGGCCCTGATAGGGGTATCTCTTTCGATCCGGCCTCGCGCCATCACGGCGATTATCGGTCCATCAGGCTGCGGAAAATCCACATTGGTGCGTGTCTTCAATCGCATGAACGACGGCATTCGCGGCGTGAGGATCTCCGGGGATGTGCTGCTGGACGGCCAGTCGATCTATGACAACAAGATCGACTTGAGGCGGCTCCGCAAGCAAGTTGGGATGGTGTTCCAGCGGCCGAATCCCTTTCCGCTTTCGGTATTCGAAAATGTGGCCTACGGGCCGAGAATCCACGGCTTGTCGCAGGGCGACCTTGGCGAACGGGTTCGAAGGGCCCTTGGCCAGACGGGACTTTGGGACGCTCTCCAGGATAGGCTGCAGGTCTCAGCCCTCTCGCTCCCGCCCGAGCAACAGCAGCGGATCTGCATTTCGCGTTTGCTCGCGGTCGAGCCGGAAGTGCTGCTCATGGACGAGCCCACTTCGGCCCTGGATCCGATTGCGACCGCGAGAATCGAGGAATTGTTGATAGAGCTCAAGAAGCTCTACACCATCGTGATTGTCACGCATAACATGCAGCAGGCAGCCCGCATATCCGATTACACCGCCTTCATGCTGCTTGGCGAGCTGGTGGAGGTTGGGGAAACTCAGACCATTTTCACTCTGCAATCCGACCTCCGCACGGAGCAATATATTTCAGGGAGGTTCGGGTAAATGCAGCGTCACTTCGACGAAAGAATGCAGGAGCTGCTCGAAAAGCTGGTGAGGATGGGGCGGGTGGCCGAATCGATGATCCAGACCGCAATGAGGGCCCTGATCGAGCGCAATGAGGCTTTATGTGAGGAAGTGTTCCGCAAAGAGGAAGAAGTGAACGAGCTTCAGATCGCAATTGACGATCGCGCCGTCAAGCTCACGGCCTTGCAGCAACCGGTCGCTGGTGATGTGCGCTTTCTGTTCATGGCCACCCGCATCGCTACGGAATTGGAACGAATCGGGGATCAGGCGGTCAATATCTGCCAGAACGCTCACCACGTGCTGAAAGCAGCGGCCTTGAAACCGCTGATCGATCTGCCGATGATGGGTGAGCTGGCCGAGAAAATGGTGCGTGAGGGGCTCGAGGCGCTGGTGGCGAGGGATTGCGCTATGGCCGACAGTGTTTTGATGGACGAGAAAAAGGCGGATGCATTCCGCGACCAGATCTTCCGGGTGCTCCTGACTTACATGATGGGGGACCCGAGGGTCATCGAGCAGGCGCTGGCTCTGATTCTGATCTCTCGCAACCTGGAACGTGTGGCAGACCACGCGACCAATATCGCCGAAGAGGTGATATATCTGGTCGAGGGACGTGAAGTGCGCCACCGCCACGAAACTAAGATCCGCACCGCACACTGATGCGCAAGGTGGCCAAGGCATGGCGAAAAAAACTATTCTCGTTATCGATGATGAAAAAGATCTGATCGAGCTGGTGCGCTACAACCTGGAACGGGAAGGATTCGAGGTTCGGGGCGCGCTCGATGGGGAAACCGGTCTTGCCAAGGCAATGCAGGAGCTGCCGGATGTCGTCCTGGTCGATCTCATGCTGCCGGGGATCGACGGACTGGAAGTGTGCCGCCTGCTGAGAGCCGAGAGCCGGACCGCGGGGATTCCGCTGATCATGCTGACGGCGAAAGCAGCCGAATCCGATCGGGTCGTCGGCCTGGAGCTGGGAGCCGACGACTATGTGACCAAGCCCTTCAGCCCCCGCGAGCTGACGGCTCGAGTACGGGCCTTGCTGCGTCGCACCTCGCCGCGCCGTGAGCCCCCTGCCACGATCCGGCGTGGAGATCTAGCAATCGACTTGGGCCGGCGCGAGGTGACTTGCGGCGATACTGCCGTCATGCTCACGGCCACCGAATTCCGGCTGCTGCATTTTCTGGCCTCTCACCCCGGGCGGGTGTTCTCCCGCAACGAACTGATCGACAACGCGCTGGGACAGGATGTTGAAGTTCTGGACCGCACCGTCGACGTGCATATCATGGCTTTAAGAAAGAAGCTGGGGGAGCGCGGTGACTGGATCGAAACCGTCCGCGGTTTCGGCTACAGATTCCGGGAAAAGGAAGATCCTCTCTAAACGTTGACGGCTGGCTTCTTCGTCAGTTGGATCGGAGAAGAAACACGTAAAAGGTGGATCCGCGGCCCACTTCGCTCTCAACTTGAATCCTGCCTCCATGAGCTTCGACCAGGTGCTTGGCTATCGAGAGCCCGAGCCCGGTTCCTCCTAGTTCCCGCGATCGTGCCGCATCCACTCGATAGAACCTCTCGAAGATCCTTTCCTGATCGGCTTTCGGGATGCCGATCCCTGTGTCTGTCACTGACAGGACGATTTCCGAGTCATGAGCAACGGCCCTGACGATGATGCGGCCTCCCGGCCTGGAGTATTGCACGGCGTTGTCGAGCAAATTCTGCAATATCTCCTGCAAGAATCGGACGTCGCCGATCACTGGAGACAAGTCTGAACTGTAATCCGTTTCCAGAGTGAGATTCTTCGGATCCGCCTTAACACGAGTAGCGTCAAGGCATGGTCCGATCACTTCCCCCATGGTGACAGGCCTGAGTTCGAGTTCAAGCTTCCCGGCTTCGATCCGGGCCAGCTTGAGCAGATCGTCGGTCAGACGTCCCAGGCGTTCGGTGTTGTCGCGAATGATCTCCAGGAACCGGTTCCTGTTCTGGTTGTCTTCCATTGCCCCGCCCAGCAAGGTTTCGGCGAAGCCTTGAATTGCCGTGATTGGCGTCTTGAACTCATGGGATACATTCGCCACGAAATCGCGGCGGGCCCGCTCCAGCCTTCGGAGCTCGCTGATGTCATGCAAGACTACCACGGCGCCTGCGGCGGCCTTATCCGAACTGACGGGTGTCACCGTCACGGCGAAGTTTCTGGTTCGAATCGAGCCTACCACCAGTTCGCTTCGGACCGCTTCATTCCCGGCGAGCGCCTGTCGGATGAGAGTCAGTAAGTCTGAATGCCGGATCACCTCGATCACCGGACGGCCCTCGTAGGAGCAGTTCTCGATTTCCAGCGTCCGGCGGAAGGCGCTGTTGCAGAAAATCACGCGCTGGTTGGAACCGATGACGGCAACGCCTTCCACCATGCTGGCGAGTATAGCCGAAGACTGGTTACGCTCTTCGGTCAGGGTTTGGATGGTACTGTCGAGCTGTGCCGCAGTCTGGTTGAGGGTGCCGGAAAGGTCCGCGAGCTCATCACCGCTGAGATCCATGGGCAAGGGGTGAAAATCTCCCGCGGCAACTCTGTGCGAGAACTCTTTCAGGCGCTCGATTCGAGTGGAAATGGTTCTGAAGAAAAGGAGGGAGGCACTGCCCGCCAGAATCAGCACAATCAGTGAGGCACCCCAGAGGCGGCGGCGAAAGCCAGCCCGAGCTTCATCCAGACGGTGGACCGGCACCGAAAGGCGAAAGACGAACGGCGTCCCATCCGCAGTTTGCCATCGTGATGCCAGGTAGACGAGGTCGTGGCCGAGAGTTGTGCTGAAACGAACAGCACGACTCACGCCGGTCTCAAATGCTTCCTTTATTTCCGGCCGTCCTGCGTGGCTCTCCATCTTGAGCGGATCTTGTTCGGAGTCGGCCAGTACCTTGCCGTCCTCGGCCACGAGAGTGACGCGGATGCCACTCCGCGCCACCCGGGCAGTCCATGCCTTGAGCGCGGAGTCGTTGTCAACCGGAGGACGGCTGGTCTGCGCGAGATGGGTCAAGGCCTCCAGCTCAGAGAACGCCGCGTTGAGGAATTCCTCCCTGAGTGTACGGACAACATACGTGTCCACAGTCAAGAGGACGAGCAACAACAAAAAGAAATGAACCAGTCCAAACTTCCAGAACAGCCGGGTTTTAACGAATCTCGACCAAACACTCATAGACAATCCTGACCGACGCGTCGGCTGACGATCTCCTTCCCCGTTAGAGACGCCTAAAAACCTCCATTATAGCAGCGGGCGCCTGCAGCGCACCCATTAGATCCTCGCAAGTGTTATGAATCGAAATTGGTGGCAGGCACCTTTTTTCACCTGGGATATCTCGATGGATTATCAGGGGCTGCTGAAAAAGGGTGCCTGCCACCAGTTTCGAATGTAGCTGCGTGATTTCATCAAAAAATAACCTGTCGTTCATATCCAAATAACAAGCAGACCGTATTCTCAAGGACCTGAGGGGAGGAGCTCGGAGAGAAACGATGCCCGGATGCTACGGATTTTCAGCTTGCAGAGGTACCGGGAACTCGCAAACAACCAGTCTAACGACAGGAGCAACGGATGAACATTTCAGTCGGTCGGAGGTTGAAATACGTTTTTTGCGCGATCTCGTTTTTGTTGATTACTTGGACGATGCCAGCGTCAGGTGTGGAAGACCGACCTGCAGCCGATAAGAAGGCGGAGTCAAAACCGGCAGGTGCGAGCAGTCAGGCATCGGAGAGCCAGGAGTCGCCTCTTCAGTTTCGGATCGGCACCGCTTACATCACCCCGGTAGGGTTCATGGATCTTACCAGCGTTTGGCGCAGCACCGCGCCGGGCAGCGGGCTCGGGACTAATTTCGGCAGCATCCCATTTGGAAACACGACCCAGGGCAGGCTGACCGAGTTGCGGCTGAGTGCCCAGAACTCGCGCATCGGTTCTCGCATAGATGCCAGAGTCAAGGGGGCGAATGTCCTGGCTTATTGGGAGTCTGACTTTCTTGGATTTGTCCCGACGAATGCGCCTGTCAGCAGCAACAGCGACACCTTCCGCTTGCGCCTTTACTGGGTCGACGTAAAGAAAGACAAGTGGGAGATCCTGGGCGGCCAGTCGTGGAGCATGATCACTCCCGGCAGAAAAGGCATCTCGCCGTTACCCGGTGACCTTTTCTATTCCCAGGATATCGACGTGAATTATCAGCTTGGCTTGACGTGGAGCCGCGATCCCCAGTTCCGCTTCGTTTACCATCCGAGTGGCACGGTGGCGATGGGTGTTTCGCTCGAAAGTCCGGAACAGTATATCGGAGGGTCCGCAGGCGGGGGCCAGATTACACTGCCGAGTGCGCTCGCCACACCCTATGCATCCCAGTTGGACAATGGCGGCACGACTCTCACTGTTCCCGGCCTGCACCCCGATATCATCGCCAAGATCGCGTTTGATCCAAAGCTGCCCGGCGGGCGCGCGCTGCACTTTGAGTTGGGCGGAACAGCACGGACGTTCAGGGTATGGAATCCACTGATCAGCCAGCACTTCACGACGACAGGCGGCGGAGGGCAGGCGAACTTGAACATAGAATTGTTCAAAGGTTTCCGTCTGCTGACTAACAACTACTGGAGTGACGGAGGCGGGCGCTGGATCTTCGGCCAAGCTCCGGATCTCATCGTGCGCAGCGACGGCAGCCTCTCTGCTGTGCACGCGGGTTCCACAGTATCGGGCTTCGAGTTTACCAGGAAGAACACGCTCCTATACGGGTATTACGGGGGCACTTACATCGCGCGCAACGTTACAACCGATGCTTCCACCGGCAAGTTTGTGGGATACGGCTATCCGGGGTCGCCGAACAGCCAAAACCGGTCCATCCAGGAGGGGACATTTGGTTTCACCCAGACGTTCTGGAAGGATGCCAAGTATGGCGCACTCCTTCTGATGGGCCAGTATTCGTACGTTGTGCGAGATCCGTGGGTTGTTTCAGCCGGCCAACCCAAGAACGCAAAGACCAATATGGTCTTTTTCAATCTTCGCTATGCGCTGCCTGGATCGGCGCCGACGATAAAGTAGGAACCGCCTCATATCTCAACTTTTACCTGGCTGTTGATCTCTGAAAAGATCGAAGACAAGACGAAGCTCAAGACGATTACGGATTTCCTGCGCTGCGAGTATCGTCGCAATTACTGGCCTTCTGGTTTAGGAGCTGTGGCTTAACTCCTCCCTGTCACGCGGCAGATTCGGCTGGAGCTTTCTTTTCACCCAGATTTGGGATCCTATCGCGGGTCAGTGCTGGCAACCTGTATCTGAACTCACTGATCGAAGGAGAGAGCATTTCGGAAAGGCATCCTTGCTAGCAAGGTCGGTGCCGGCCCAAAGTCTACCTGAAGCTCTCGAGAGGTACAAAACCCCCTACGAGCGCCCATCGCGGGCTCTCGGCGCTAGCCTTCGATCTCAGGTTACACGCCTCTCAGGCTACCTGATCGTGTCGTACGGCGCCAAACACGGTCCGCAGGAACTCGGTTCGCTCCAAAGGCTTGGGCAGCAGGTCATATGCGCCCAAGGAGAGCACTTGACTCCACAACTTCTCGTCGGCGAGTCTGGACAGGAAGATAACTTTGGCACTCGGAGCGACTCGTTTTACTGCTGAGACCAGGTTGTCGCAGGATCTTTTCGCGGGGGTCGGAAGATCGATTACGACGGCGTTGAAAGGAGAATACTTCGCGAGTGTGTTTTCGAGAGGCTCGGCCGGAGAACTGAACAGAACCTTGATGGAAGAATCCTGCAAACATTCCCGGATCATCTTTTGACCCTGCGGATCGGGATCGCACACGAGCAAGCGGAACTGAATTTTCGAATTCATCGTTCCCTTAGCTCCCACAAACGATTCTTGCGCCCACTGCCGGCCCGAATCCCAACAACCGGCATTTCCGGAGCTGCTGTGCGGGGCCTAATCGGCCGCTAGTCGTTCTGTGCAGACAGTACCATTCTCGCAGCGACCGTCACCAGGAATTGCAGCCTTGCATACACAATTAATAAACTTTCTAACGCCCCCGGGGAACTAGGGAAAACCCTAGCCCGTGAAAAAAAGCAAGAAACAGGGACAAAAGAACGATGTCTTCTGATTTTCAACAACTCAAAAAAGCGACAAGTCGCTTGGTTCCAAGAGAGTTGGGAAAAGAGCGGTTTCGCCCCTCAGGGGAATGTCAAGAGGTGCGCGGGCAGCAAGCTCCAAGAGAACTGCATAAGCGGGGTGTCCTATTTTCGCGCGCATCTAGTCGACCACGATGTTGATGAGTTTGCGAGGCACAATGATGACTTTTCTGACGGTCCCCCCTTCAAGATGTCTCCGGACTTTCGCGTCGGCCAGCGCTGCTGATTCCAGCTCTTCATTACTGGCGGAGATCGAGGCTACGAGCCGGCTGCGCAGGCGGCCGTTGATCTGAATCGGCAGCTCCACCGTGTCCTCGCGCGTGTACTTCTCGTCGAACGCCGGCCAGGGCTCGTAGGCCAATGACCCGGAGTGTCCAAGTGCCTGCCAGAGCTCTTCGGCGAGATGCGGGGCGAGCGGGGCGAGCAGGAGCACGAAGGTTTCCATGCAGGAGTGAGGTCGGGACTCCTGGCTCGTGAAGAAATTGACAAACTCCATGAGACGGCTGATCGCGGTGTTGAAGCGCAGGTCGAACATGTCCTCCGTGACTGCCTGAATCGTCCGGTGCAGAACACGGAGTTGCTCTGCCGTAGGGTCCGCGCCAGGATCGTCTCCCGAGCGAATCTTGGCACTGAGCCGCAGATCGTCGGCCGTCTCATCGATGATCATGCGCCAGGCCCGGTTGAGAAACCGGCTGATGCCCTCAACGCCTTGCATGCTCCACGGTTTGGTGGCCTCGAGCGGGCCCATGAACATCTCGTAAAGTCGGGTGGTGTCTGCGCCATATTGCTGCAGCGGAACATCCACGGGAATGACGTTTCCGCGCGCCTTGGACATCTTTTCGACTTCGCCGGAAAGTTCTTCGCCGGTCTCGGCATGGATCGCTTTACCCTCGCCAAACTTGATCTGCGTGTAAGGGACGATTCTTCCATCGCGGGTTCGATAGGTGATCGACAGGATCATGCCCTGATTGATCAGGCGCTGGAAGGGCTCAAGTGTTGATACATAGCCGCGATCGAAGAGAACCTTGTGCCAGAATCTTGCGTACAGCAGATGCAGGACGGCATGTTCGGCGCCCCCGACATAGAGGTCAACCGGCATCCAGTAGCGCTCTTTATCGGGATCCCATGCTGCCCGATCGTTTCTCGGATCGCAGAAGCGCAGGTAGTACCAGCAAGAGCCGGCCCACTGCGGCATCGTGTTGGTCTCGCGGTTGAGCACCTGGCCGTCACGGCGCACCTGGATCCACTCAGCCGCCTTTTCCAGCGGTCCGCCGGGGCGCCCGGTGGGCTTGAAATCCTCCAGCTCGGGCAGCAGTACCGGCAGCTCATTTTCCGGCACCGCTTTCGTGAGCCCAGTCGGCTCTCCTGCGGCGTCGACCTCATGCAGTATGGGGATGGGTTCTCCCCAGTAACGCTGGCGGCTGAAGAGCCAATCGCGCAGTTTGTACTTCACGGCCGGACGGCCAAGACCCGCTCGGAGCAGCCAGTCTGTGATGGTCTTCTTCGCCTCGGCCGTCGGCAAGCCGTTCAATGAGACCTCCGTGGAGGCGGATTGCATGCCGTGGCCGTCGTCGACGAACGCGGCAGGCAACTCCGCAATCCGCTTCCCGTATTCTGCGTGAGAGACGTTCATACGGTCCAGCCAGCTTTCCGGCGGCATGACTACGGCCCGCACTTCGAGGTCGAATTTCTTGGCAAACTCAAAGTCCCGTTCATCGTGCCCGGGGACTCCCATGATCGCGCCGGTTCCATAGCTGATCAGCACATAGTCGGCAATCCAGACAGGAATCCGCTCTGCGGTCGCAGGGTTGGTGGCGTAGCCGCCGGTGAAAATCCCGCTCTTTTCACCGCGGCCCGCGATCCGATCCTCTTCGCTCATGGAGGCGACGCATCTGCGATACTCCTCCACTTCAGCGCGGCGCTCCGGTGCGGTCAGTTTCTCGACCAGCGGGTGTTCTGGCGCGAGAACCATGTAGGTTGCCCCGAAGAGGGTGTCGGCCCGGGTGGTGTATACGCGGATGGATGCCGGATCGACTGCTTCCGGGAAGCCGCTGCCGGCACGGCCGGCGCGCCAGGCCGCGTAAGTTGGACCGGGCGCATCGGCAAAGAAGTCGACCTCGGCTCCTTCGCTCCGCCCGACCCAATTACGCTGCATCTCTTTGATCGGCTCCGGCCAGTCGAGCAATTCCAGGTCTTCGATCAACCGATCCGCGTAGGCCGTAATGCGCAGCATCCACTGCCTCAACGGAATGCGCAAGACCGGGTAGTCACCCCTTTCTGAACGGCCATTGATCACCTCTTCATCGGCTAGTACCGTGCCCAGATCCGGGCACCAGTTGACCAGCGACTCTGCTTGATATGCAAGCCGGAAGGAATCTCGGTATCTCCGCGCTGCATCCTCTCCCTGGGATCGGATCTCATTAGGGATGGGCAACTCGTCAATCGGGCGCCCTTTCCCACGTTGATTCCGGCCGTCAGGTCCCACCCATTCGAGGTTCGGATCGAACCAGGTATGGAAGAGGACGAGGAAGATCCACTGGGTCCAGCGCACGTAGTCCGGATCGGTGGTTGCGAACTCGCGGTCCCAGTCGTAGCTGTAGCCGAGCCGCTTGATCTGGCGCCGGATGTTGGCGATGTTGCACTCGGTAGTCACGTGCGGGTGCGTCCCGGTCTGGATGGCATATTGCTCCGCAGGCAAGCCGAACGCGTCATATCCCATCGGGTGCAGCACGTTGTAGCCGCGCATGCGCTGGAACCGGCAGTACACGTCGGTCGCGGTGTAGCCTTCCGGATGACCCACGTGCAGCCCCTCGCCAGACGGATAAGGGAACATGTCCAGGACGTAGAGCTTCTTCCCCACATGATCCACTCCACGAAAGACCTTGTTCCGTTCCCAATACTCCTGCCACTTGGACTCAATCGCATGAGGGTTATAAGCAGGCATTACTCTGCCCTCCGATACGTGCTGTTGGTTCCATAGATCAGAGAGAATAGCGGTCTTTCGCCCGGTTTTAAAGTCTCAAGTGCCGCTGCCTGCCGCCTACTATTAGCGACTCGGACACTGCATGCCAATCGTCAGAATGCCTTCTGAACCACAAAGACCCCCAAGACCGCAAAGAACCTGGGATTACACAGAATTGTGATGGGTGGTATGTCGGAAATAGGCTTTGGCTGCCACTCCTGGCACGGGCGTGGGGGACAAGCGCGCAGAAGAAGCTATCCTGGAGCCTGGAGCGGACGGTGAGATCCCCGATCTTTCCTGTCGCACCCATCCCCCATGCGCTTGTCCCCGATGCCCGCGCCAGGAGTGGATTCCGCAGCGCAGCTGCGGAATCGCCTGCGGCGCAGCCAAAGCCCCCTTAGCTCTTGCTTCTTTGAGGTCTTAGAGGTCTTCGCGGTTCGCTTTTGGTACGCGACGGCATCGTTCCAAGGGGCACGCACGCACTGTCTGAATTGCCGCCCACTATCTCCTTTCCTACACCTTCTGATACAATGCTGATTCTACCGTGATTTTGGGCGAAATCCCTTCTGGAGAACAACCATGATGATGCGTACCATGTTGTCGCTATCGTTTCTCGTTTCCTGCACGCTGGCTGTTGCCTGCAGTTCCCGTCAAGCCCCGCAGAACGAGAAAGTGGAGAGTGCCGTGACCGCGAAACGAATGGTTGGTGAACTTGAACGGCTGGGGAGAGACGGCCAGGATTTTATCGTGCTTGGCGTTGATGCGCCGGGTTTCGATCAGCTCACCCTCAAGCAGAAGCTGCTGGCTTATTACCTGTACCGTGCCGCCGTTGCAGGCCATACGCTTGCCGATCAGCAGGACCACCGGTATGCGCTTGAGATCCGGACGTTGCTGGAAACCATTTATCTCAACTCCGAAGGGATGGAGCCGCGAGTCAAGGAGGCCATACTTGATTATCTGAAGTACATCTGGATCAACCATGGACCCTATGATCACGATTCGCACGTCAAGACGCTGCCGAACTACCTGACTTACGAAACGCTTCTGCAGGCCGCACGGTATGCCGAGAAGCGGGGCGCGAAGTTTGAACTGGGGCAGGGAGAGACGCTGAACGCCAAACTGGAGCGCCTGCGCCCGACCATCTTCGACCCGAACTTCGAGCCGATCATGACGAACCAAAAGAAAGGCGATGACATTATCGCAACCAGCTCTGTGAACCTCTACGACCAACGGCTGAATCAGAAGGATATTGATGCTCTGCCGGCAGAATGGCAGGAAAGGCTCAACGTACGCTTCGGATTTGAAAACGGGAAAGCGGTGCCGCAGATCTACAAAATTGGAGGTCTATACGGTGCGGACCTGGACACCATCACCTACTTTCTGAAGCTGGCGCTGCCCTATGCGGAAAGCGAGGAGCAGCGAGGTGGGATTCAGTGTCTGATCGATTACTACACTACCGGTGACGAAGAAAAGTTCCGCCAGTATTCGATCGACTGGCTCCGGTCCAATACGACCGTCGACTACTTGAACGGTTTCATCGAGAGCTACATGGACCCGCGCGGCGTTATCGGCCAATTCGAAGGAAACGTGAGCTTCGTCTCCGACTCGACCTTGATCGATAGGCTCGCCGATAACGCGTTGTATTTCGAGAAGAAGATGCCATGGCCCGATGTCTACAAGCTTGACAAGATCAACAAGCCGGTGGCGAATGTGGTGAACGTCATCGTGGAGACCGGGGACAGCGGGCCGGTGTCGCCCGCGGCATACAATCTGCCTAACTACAACGACCTGCGGCGTGACTATGGAAGCAAGAACATCATTTTGCTAAACGTCGAGGAGGCCCGTTCGGAGAAGATCCGGGATGCAACGGTCAACGAGTTCTACCTCCCCGAATACCGCGACCTGGTCCGGACCCTCGGCGACCGGGCGCGGCAGTGGGAAGTTTACATGCATGAGGTCATTGGCCACGGATCGGGAAAGCCGGCGGCAAGCCTGAAAGTAGATCCGGCCGTCGCCATCGGCCGGGCATACTCGTCGCTCGAGGAATGTCGCGCGGACTTGGTTGCTCTTTATCACGCGTCAGACCCAAAACTGGTTGAGATCGGCGCTTTCAAGAGAGAAGAGCAGGGCGAAATCGTGCGTGCGATGTACATCTCCTACCTTCAGGGTCAGATGAATCGCTACCGGATGTACGAAGATGACTTTGTCCGTGAAGCGCATCAGCGGGGCAGCCAACTGGTGTTGGGATTTTTGCTGGAAGGGGGATTAAAGGGAGGCCAGGATTACGGAGTTCGGGTGGTCACGAACAACGGTAACTTCTATGTCCAGCTCATAGATCTTGAGAAAGCTCGAAAAGGGGTTGGCGACCTGCTGAGTTACCTGCAGGTCACCAAGGCTAAAGGAGATGCTACGGCAGCTACCCAGATCTTCGATCGCTTCGGCACTCGTGTGAATCCGGAGTGGCGCAGGAACATCCGCGAGCGTGCCGCCAGGCTCAAGCTGCCCAATAAGACGGCGATCGTTTTTCCGCGCCTGGAACCGGTGATGGAAGGAAACGAGATCAAGGATGTGCGGCTTTACGTGGATGAAGATCTGACCACGCAGCAGCTGCGCATGTCGCGCCTGCGCTTTAATAAACGGATTCCGGAGTAAAAATCAAACCACAAAGACCTCAAAGACCGCCAAGAATAGAAATCAGTTTCTTCGGGGTCTTTGAGTCTTCGTGGTTTGCACTGGAGGTGTCCCATGGCTGTTACGCGCAAATCATCTATCTGGTTGTCGACTTTCCTGGCAGTCGTTCTATCCGGCGCGCTCGCCTTTGGGCAGTCGTTGCCGACGCCGGAGCAGTTTTTCGGTCACGCGGTTGGAGCGGAAAAGAAAATCATCCGCTGGGACAAGATGATCGAGTATATGCAGCTGGTTGCGCAGCGTTCCGACCGCGTGCTGTTCCAGGAGGTCGGGAAGACAACAAACAACAATCCCTTCGTCCTGATAGTGATTTCCTCGGCTGCCAACCTGAAGAAAATGGATCACTACCAGCAGATCAACCACCGTCTCTTCGATCCGAGGACGATAGCCTCGGATAAGGAAGCCCAGGGCCTGATTCAGGAAGGGCGGATCTTCGTCCTGGACACTTGCAGCATCCATTCTACTGAGCTCGGCGCCACCCAGATGACCCCCGAGGCTGTGTACCGGCTGGCGACCGAAAAGACTCCCGAGATCCAGACGATCTTGGACAATGTAGTTTTTCTCCTCGTGCCCTGTCTCAACCCCGATGGCGAGATCATGGTTACCGATTGGTACAATAAGAACCTCGGCACTCCATATGAGAACGCGCCGCTTCCCTGGCTCTACCACCCTTATGTCGGGCACGACAACAACCGCGACGCCTATATGTTTACCCAGAAGGAAACGCAGCTGATCGGCAAAATTCTTTACAAGGATTGGCTCCCCGAAGTCTGGCTGGACCAGCATCAGATGGGGAGCAGCGGTCCCCGCATTTTCGTGATGCCTGCCATGGATCCGATCAATCCGAACGTCGATCCCCTCATCTACCGCAACACCGGCCTCCTGGGCTACGCACAAGGAGCAGCGCTCGAGAGGGACGGCAAGGAAGGGATCATCTCCGCAGAATCGTACACTTACTGGTGGGAAGGCGCCATGGCCTGGGCCGGGTGGTGGCACAACATGCTTGGACTGCTCACGGAAGTTGCCTCCGCGAACCTCGCCACACCGGTCGAGCAACTGAGGGCGACCCCAGGAGCGGCGCCCCCTGCCGCGGGTGAGGGCGGACGCGGCGGCCGGGGGGCGGGCGGTCCCATTCCCGCGCCCCGCGACGTGCAATCCCGCTCACAGTACCCGCGCCCGTGGTTGGGAGGACGATGGACCCTGCGCGATATCGTGGACTACGATGAGATTGCTCTTTTCGGACTTCTTCAGACTGCAGCCGACCTCCGCGTGCAGCTGCTCGACGGGCTCTATGTCGTCGGGAAACGGCAACTCGAAATGGGGAGGAAGGGAGATCCTTACGCCATCGTGGTGCCGCGCGATCAATCCGACCGCCCCACGGTGGTGAAAATGCTTCAAACCCTCGCCATGGGCGGCGTTGAGGTTCACCAGGCGCAGGCGGCATTCACGGCTGACGGCGCCAACTATCCGGCGGGCACGTACGTGATTCTCATGACACAGCCGTTCCGTGCCTATGCTAAGGACATGCTCGAAGCCCAAGTTTATCCCAAGATTTCGCCGGCGCCCGGCGTGCCTGCGCGGGCGCCCTATGACGTGGCTGGCTGGTCTCTCGGCATGCAGATGGGCGTCAACACTATATTCGTAAAGCAGCCTTTCGAGGCGAACCTGAAGAAACTCGAGACCATTGATCTGCCGGAGGGCAGAGTCACCGGTAACGGCCCATTTTTCCTGCTGAGTCACGAGCCGAACAACAGCCTTGTGGCCGTAAATCGTCTGCTCAAGAACGCTTATGAGGTGTCTTGGTTCAGAGCGCCGGCAACCTTTGGCGGCAAGGAGTATCCAACCGGCACGATCGCGGCGCTCGGAGGAAAAGATCTGCCTGCATTCATGACGCGGCTGGCCAAGTCTCTGGGCATTGATGCAACGGCCCCCGAAGCGGCCGGCACCCCTGCAATACCCCTCATGCGCATCCGCAGTCCCCGGACGGCGCTCTATCAGCCCTGGGGCGGAAACATGGATGAGGGCTGGACCCGGTGGCTTCTGGAACAGAACGAGTTCCCGTTCGTGACGGTTCATCCCGAGGATCTGCGCACCGGAAACCCAGCCGAGAAGTTCGATGTCATCATCTTTCCCGACATGAGCTCGCAGCAGATCATCAACGGGCAGAGCGGAACAAATATGCCGGAAGAGTACAGGGGCGGAATTGCAGATTCCGGCCTGAAATCGCTGGGCGCCTTCATCGAAGGCGGCGGAACCGTGATTACCATTGGGCGCAGCTCCGCGCTGATGATTGACAAATTCGCCGCGCCTTACAAGGACGGCCTGCAGGGCGTACGACGCGAGGACTTCTTCTGCCCTGGCTCGGTGCTCCGGATTCTGGTGGATAATGCCAATCCGATTGCGTACGGGATGAAGGAAGACACCGACTCATATTTCACCAACTCGATGGTTCTGGAGGCGGCTCCGTCCGCGTCGAATCTGAACGCGACTGTCGTGGTGCGCTATCCGAAGGAGAACATTCTCAGGAGCGGCTGGCTGCAGGGCGAATCCTATATCGCCAACAAGGTGGCGG
>Ga0315280_10006659_pt1 | contig 15858 bp, 14 predicted proteins | sample YL17G06_40_MG_FD_203697 | JGI IMG/M metagenome (GOLD analysis project Ga0315280, IMG submission 203697) | Sediment microbial communities from Yellowstone Lake, YNP, Wyoming, USA - YL17G06_40 | ecosystem: Environmental > Aquatic > Freshwater > Lake > Sediment | place: USA: Wyoming | collected... | reverse complement strand
AGGGCCGAAACCTCACCTTGGGGTTCTCCCGCGCCAGTACCTTGGTGATCGCCGCCGTCAACGTCGTCTTGCCGTGATCAATGTGCCCAATCGTCCCTACGTTCATGTGCGGCTTCGAACGATCAAATTTTTCCTTGGCCATGGGCCTCACCTCATGCGGCTAAGACTTGTGCGAACTCGCGCTCGAGCTCCGGCCATGTCTCGCGAGCCTCCGCCAGTCTTTGCATATAGTAGGTCTCCAACTCCTTCTTCTCGGTATCGAGCAGCAGTTCATAGAGCTGGTAGTTGCTGGTTGGAACTTGCTCGCCCCTCGCAATAGCCCCGCCTGGCCCCGCGAGCTCCTCCAGCACGCCGTTGAAATTGCCGCTGGCCTTCTTTCCCGTCCGGTTGAAACACTGTAGAAATCTCCGGGCGTCTTCAAGCGACCGTAATGCGCGATCAACAGACCTCTTCAGTTGCTGGTACGGTCGCCAGCGTAAGTATTGAGCGGCCCTCGCGTCCAATTCCAGCCGCGAGTCACGAATGGGATCCCAGTATCCTGGGCCGCCGACAGACAACCGATGCCGAAGAAAATCCCGCACCGAATTCTCCAAAGCCTGGTCGGTTCCACCCAATGGCCTCAATGCCTGATATGCAGGCGACGTGACGTCGACCCAGACATCCTGAGTGCGTCCGCCTGACCGGAGGATACATTGGAAAAGCAAGCCAGCAGGACCGGCGGGCAGGCCAGGGAGTTCATTGCCTGCCACCTTCTTAACCGTGTCCACGTCCCATTGGGTGCGGACTATCGAATCCAACTCGACTCCCTTCTCTCGGAGTTCATCTTGCACGGCATCCGCCAGGCTCTTTGCATCCTCAAGCTTGGTCCCATCGTTCAGAACAACCTCTGCAAGAAACTCGGTAGGAAACTCAAGCACGCGCTTCTCGATGACGGAGCCCAATAACCGCCCGGACCTCAACCTTTCAGTCAAGAATCCAACAACTTGTTCGGCGCTCATTGTTGCTTTTTCGGTCCGCATGGCATCATTCGCCTTGTTTGGCAGAAATCAAAGCCCGTATTTGGCGGTAAACATCTGACCCTCGCTGCAACGCCTCCTCAGCTCCCTCGCGGAACCGCTCGATGTCGCCGGCATAAAACTGGGCGACCATTTCCGGGTTATAGTCAGCGTTCTCTCTCAGCCGGTAAAGTTCTCTGAGCGTATCTGCCAAAGCGACGCCGTACTTCTGCCTGACCTCTTTCTGGAGCGATCCGTGATCGAGACCCCCTTCCTCCCTGCCAATCAGGACGCGCGCCAAATGGTAGAGCGAGTAATAGGATCTCGACAAGGCATCACGCAAATCTTGTTCCGACGAATGGTCAGCGCTCTCTCGTAACCTGTGTGCAAGCTCCAGCCGTCCTCGGCGTTCAGCCTCTGTCATGTCGTTTCAATGGGCCTGCCGCTGCCCGAAAACTCTGGAGCCGATGAGCGGAATTGAACCGCTGACCCCGTCCTTACCAAGGACGTGCTCTACCAACTGAGCTACATCGGCCCACCTCGAAACTCGAAATTCGAAATTCGTGGGCAAACCCAGGCAACCGAGTTTCGATTTCCCAGTTTCGAATTTCGAACTGGAGCGGGAGACGGGAATCGAACCCGTGACCAACAGCTTGGAAGGCTGTGACTCTACCATTGAGTTACTCCCGCAACCATCTCCGGATTGTCATGCTGAGCAAGGCGAAGCATCTCAGATTCTTCGCTTCGCTCAGAATGACAGGTTCAATCCCAATTTCGATTTTCGAACATGGTGGACAGGGGAGGATTTGAACCCCCGTAGCTCGCAAGGAGCGGCAGATTTACAGTCTGCTGCCTTTAGCCACTCGGCCACCTGTCCAGTTCCAATTCCTTCGCGCGCCACGCTGTGGACAGGAACACTCTTTCGGTTCGGGATCTCGTCGTGCTCGTTTGAGCCAAGTATTTGAGTGTGCGGTTTAGACGCGCGGATACCTCGACCCCCGCGCGGTGTTGAGTGCTTCTAGATTTGAGAAACCCGCTCCCGAATCTCCGACTGGCGCCCGCCGGCTCTTGTCGCGGCTGCGCTAACTTCAACTGGAGCTGGCGAAGGGATTCGAACCCCCGACCCTCTGATTACAAATCAGATGCTCTACCAGCTGAGCTACGCCAGCCGCTACAAACCTATAATTATACCAATCGGAAGCCAAATTGCAAGGACCTTCTCGATTTTTTTCCGGCCGGGCCTCGTCACCCACCCGTGCTGGCACGGACCCGCTCACGCGAACCTGCTTGCCGACCCAGCGCGCAGCCGGCTGCCACCTTAGTTCCCCGGTGCACTGCCCCGTGAAACGCACTCCTGGCCAACGTCCCTCGCAAGGGGCAAAAGAAACCTTCACCGCCGCGTACGCATGCGCCGGGCGTGGGACTACCCTCATCGACTACGTGTCCGGGTACTTGGCGGCCTCATGGCAAGGTACGCACAGAAGCCGCCGTCACCACTTGACTAGCCCTGCGATCCTCCACGTTCGTGGCCGAGAATCCCATGAAGAGCGAGCCTCTGGCTGCTTTGACAGCACACATCGGCTCGTGGAACAAGAGGGGGAAACGTGCTACCAGGGTTCAGATTACCCACGCAAAAATTTAGTTGGGCTGACCGGAGTCTCGTGCACCCTTACTTCGTAGTGCAGATGGGGACCCGTGGCCTTGCCTGTCATCCCCACCGCGCCAATGGCCTGCCCCCGTTTGACCTCCTGGCCGACCACCGCGTACACCTTGCTCAGGTGCCCGTACTTTGTGGTTATCCCGTAGCCGTGGTCAATCAGGACTTCGTTGCCATAACCGGCCTCCGGGCCGGCTTGGAAGACAATCCCGTCGGCCGCAGCCTCCACCTTGGCACCGTAAGGTGCCGAGATGTCCACGCCGGCGTGGAACGCCCCCTCGCCACTGAACGGATCCATCCTCTGCCCGAAACCCGCCGTGATCTGCCCCCGCACGGGCCAGATTGAAGGCATGGTGGAACGCACCATCTGAGGGCTGGAAAAAAACCCTCGGACCAAGGAGCCACCTGAAGGGTCCAGGGAAGCTCTCTTTATGAGCTTGAAAGCATACAGGGAGGCACGATAGCTGGATTCCACGGTGGAGTTGCTTTGGGTCGCGAGGGCAAGTACGTCTTCAGGGAAGTGAGGCCGTCGCGCCTCGCCAAACCCATAAGTCAAGGCGACTTCCGCCGCCAGCGACTGCAGCGAGTCAAGTTTGGCGTTGGTCTGGCTAACCACAGTCTCCAGGGTTTGGTATTGAGTCTTGAGGGCTTCGCGTTCGGTTCGAAGGCTGTTGTAGTTTGATACCTTCAAGAGCATCCGGGCGTAGCTGTTGGCCAGTGCTGCCACCGCTATGATCCCGACTATGCTGAAGCCGAGCACCAAGTGGACAACGTAAAAAGGAAGCTGGATCTTGTGTAGCTTACCGTGGGCGCCAGGGAATATGAGGAAAGTATAGAACTTCTTATCCATCTACTGGTTCACCGGACAGCGATTATTTCCAACCAGAAGCCCCTACCTATGGAGCGGCAGCGATAGCGAGGACACAACTCAACAAGGTCTTACCCAGGCATGCGCAACGCAATCCTATTGAACAAGGCAACGTTTGTCAAGCAAATAGAAGGGGTCCTACGAACTCTCCAGCCACGAAAGGATGGCTTGGCTCTTTTCTTGGTCTGGCTGGACTAAGAATCGCAGCCTCCCTTCAGCGCCGTTTTTCGCGTAGTACTCGGCACTCGTGTTGAAGCGCTCGCGTACACTCGATTCGGGTAACCTCTCTCCGTCCGCGCCCGCAGCATTGAGGAGCCAGCAGGTTTTGGGGGCAAGGGCTCCAACGAGGTCCGGTAGGTCAAACTGCTGGAGGAAGCCCACGACAAACCAGGGCAATCGCAGCGAGTAGTCCTGGGATTCAATCACAGACCGGAGGTTGGCGAGAGTCCGGTAAAGCAGGATCGACCGGGGGCGGTCATCCAAGGCAGCCGCAAGCAAGGTTGCCAAGCCGCCACCTTCGACCCCCAGGAGATAGACTCGTCCTCGATCCACGTCTGCGCGAGTCTCCAAGTAGTCGAGGCAACGCAGAAGATCCCACACCCGCTGGCCGAGCACCGGCTTCCCGAGCACGAGGCTCGCCCAGGCATAGGCGTCTTTGATATCCGGATCTTCGTATCCGTAAAAGAGAGGTCCAGCCAAAGGAAAGCGCGGGGCGGTGACGCCAAGCCCTCGGAGGTCGATGACACAGAAGGCGTAGCCGTGCCGAACGATCCCGTCCATTTCTCGTGGTTCGTCCAGGATACTGTCTTTGCCATCCTCCGAGACATAAAGGAGGGTAGGAAGGGGCAATTTTGCCTCCAGGGGCTTAATCAACCAGCCGGGCACGCGGATCTGGGGTTCCGAGCGAAACTCGAACTCCTCGATTGTCAGGCTTTGTCCGGTGCTCACGGATAGGACCTGGGGCCTAAGTGGCTCACGCTCCGATGGCAGGCCGAGCAGGCCGTGCAACTGCTCACGCACGCGCTGCCGTAAAGCTGCCGGGTCGGCGGACGTTTGGCGGAGGAGGCTAGACGCCGCCAGAGCACGCGCCCGGTCGGAATTGATTTGCACCAGCGAGCGCCCACCCAGCGAGGTCAGCACCTCGGCGGTTCTTGTGCAATTCAAGGAGTCAGGAGGGGAGGTGTCGAACTCCGCTTCCTCATTTCCCGGGTCCGCTTTCGCGAGCCAGCGATTGAACCAGGTGTAGGTTGCTCGTCGGGTGAAGAAGTCGAAGTCGTGGGGAAGCGGCGAGGCAAACAGCTCGACTTTGTCTCCAGCACCCCTTAGCCCGTAGGTGGCTTTAAGCTCAGCGAAGATTTCCTTCGTGGCGTCCACGTAGAAAGGCGAGTACGTGGTGCCGGCGTCCTGGGGGGTGTAGCAGACTAGAAGAGGCTTGGGCGCGAACGCCACCAGCAGATCCCCGCGGTCAATGCCCAGCGGCAGGCCGGCGATCAGGTTCTGTTCTGCGTCGGCGAGGGCGCCGGGCGGGTCGTAGGAAGGTCCAGCGAGATTCTCGGAGTTGCCTTGAACTTCCACGGCGGCCTGGATGCGTGGTTCGAGCGCGCAGAGGTACATGGTCATGGTTCCGCCGCCAGAATGGCCCGTGCAGCCGATGCGCTGAGGGTCCACTTCCGGGCGACTCAGAAGATAATCAAGTGCCCGTACGCCATCCCAGACGCGGTACTGTGCAAAGGTCGCACCCAGCAGGAGCAAGGGCCGTCCTGCCTGCGAGTGCTCGCCGGTGGGGCCGTAGCGGGAGCGGCCTGTGTGCGGATCCAGGTACTGGTGCCTTTCGCCTTGGCCGAAGGGATCGAACGCCAGGACGACGTAACCCTTTCGCGCCAGGGTTTGGAAGACGTATTGATAGTTGCGATAGGCCTTCCCGTTGGGGGCGTGGCCAAGCGGCGCCAGGATGCCCGGGAATGGGGGCGAACCAACGGTTGGAACGTAGAGATGAGCCGTAACGTAAGCCTGAGGTTGGCTTTCAAAAATCACTTTTTCGATCCGATAGGTCGCTCTTGGGATGGAACCAACGATGACAGGATTCAACGGAGTTCTCTCCAGCGGCCCACCGATCAGCTCCCAGACCTTGGACCGGATCATGTGGACGCGCTCTCGCACCTGTGGCTCATCTCGGAGCGCTGCGAGAGCAGCCTTGCGCTTGGCGCGAGCATCGTTCATCTTTGCGGTAAGATAGGCTGGCCAGTCGTTCCAGTAGGCTCGCTCTGGGGGTTTATCCAGCGGGGGTGGATTCAATCTCCCAGGTCCGTTACTGGCCAGACTGTGGGAGGCCGCGAGAGGCAACGCGAGCCCGGCCGCATTCGCCTGCAGGAATTTTCGGCGGGAAAGCATGGGAGACCTCCGACATAGCGATAAGTATCGAGAGTGTAGCGCGGAGTGCACTTGCAACTCCGGAGCGTGTGCCGTTTTGAGACAGGGCCGCCCGCCAACCCTTGGCTGCGCCATCTCGATAATCAGCAGAGTTCTGACGACTGTATATCACGGACGGAGACGTGTTTCGAACTGAAAACGAATTCGTGCGATGGCTTCAGCGCTTGCCCCAATACCCGGGCCGCCGAGTACGTCTCGGGATTGGTGACGATGCTGCGCTGGTCCAGGTGGCGCGGGGCAACGAACTCATCCTGACCACCGACATGTCCCTTGAGGACGTGCACTTTCGTCGGCGTCTCCATCCGCCGCGTTCGGTGGGGCACCGCGCGCTGGCGCGCTCGCTGAGCGATATCGCGGCCATGGGCGGGATCCCACGCTATGTGCTGGTTTCGTTGGCCATCTCCCGGCAGACGACGCGCGCCTGGGTCGAAGACTTCTACCGGGGAATGCTCGCTCTGGCCAAGCGCTACGGTGTGGTTGTGATCGGTGGTGACGCCGCCGTAGTTCCTGGACGCACGATGATTGATGTAGTCGTGGCGGGTGAGATCCCCCGGGGGAAGGCGCTCCGACGCGCGGGTGCCCAGCCTGGGGATCAGCTCTGGGTAAGTGGGCGACTGGGGCTCTCGGCCCTGGGCCTTCGGGTTTTGAAGTCCAGGGCCGGCCGCCGCGCGACCGAGGCCGCCGAAGCCATTCAGGTTCACCTGTATCCTGAGCCGCAATGCGCGCTCGGGCGCTTTCTTTCGGAGCGCCGCCTGGCCTCCGCACTCATGGATCTGAGCGATGGACTTTCCACGGACCTGGCCCGCCTTTGCGAGGCCAGCGGCGTGGGAGCACGCTTGTGGGCGGAACGTATCCCTGGGCCGCGGATTGATGATCCGGACGAATCTCTCAGGCTGGCCCTCCACGGTGGGGAAGACTATCAACTCCTGTTTACGCTCCCACCGAGCAAGGCGTCCCACATCCCGTCACGATTCCGGGGCTTGCCTCTTCATCAAATCGGCGAGATCCAAGAGCCGAAAGGATTGCTTCTCGTCGGCAGACACGGGAAGCTGCGACCGCTCGAGCCCGCCGGCTGGGATCATTTCCAAAAGTAATAACGTCGTATGCCTGCTCGGAGGGCCGAGCCGGCTGGGCATGCTCTTGGGAGGTGCGCGTTTGGCTTGGTGCGGGTACCCGTTCAGCGCGGCGATGCGGGCGGACTTGCTGCCGGCCCTTGCGCGGGTGCCGCAGCAGGCTTCTCTGAAGTCGATTTGACAGGCGGCTTGGCGGCCTCCGGAGCGGTTGGGCCAGCAGGCCTTGTTTCGCCGGCTGCTCCCGCGGGTTTAGTCGCCGCCGGAGACGAGGCTGTCGCACTACCGGTACTTGTTTGTGACTGGGCCGTGACGGGCGTTGTAGCAGCCTTTGGACCTGGCGGGGCCGGCCCGGCAGTTTGGCCAGTGGGCGACACCGCGGACCTGTTCCCCGTTGCGGCTGAAGCGGGCGGGGTCTCGGCCAGCAGGCGCTCTGGCGCGGCGCTAGCCAAAATTCCCTTGACCTGATCGGGACTGGCCAACAGCGGCGAATGCGGGAAATCCTCGACGGGCTGGTCTTTCAAAGCTTCGTCCATGAATTCCATCCAGATGGGCAGAGCAACGCGCGCACCTTCTTCTTCTGCCCCAAGGGTGCGGTGGTCATCGAAGCCCACCCAAACACCACAGGTCAGCGAAGGCGAAAACCCTATAAACCAGGCGTCCGTGAAATCGTTGGTAGTCCCAGTTTTGCCGGCGACGGGTCGCTTTAGAGCCTTGGCTCTGGTGGAGGTGCCGGAATTGACCACTTCGCGTAGCATAGAGACCATGAGGCGGGCGGCGGGAGCCGGCAACACGTCCGTGACCTCGGGCGGGAAATCGTCGATCACGCGACCGTCGTAATTGGTCACCCGGGAAATCATCCGTGGCGCGATGTGGACGCCCTCGTTCGGAAAGGTTGTAAAGGCCGAGGTGTGCTCGAGCAAAGTCAAGTCTGAGGCGCCCAGGGCGAGGGGAAGGTTCGGGACTAGCCGCGAGGTGATGCCGAACTTACGGCAGAGCTTGATCACCTTGTCCACACCGATCTCCTCGAGCAGCCGTACGGCGGGAACGTTGCGTGACTCCGCCAGCGCCCGCAGCAGCGTAATGTTTCCCTCAAACTTCAGATCAAAATTGCGCGGGGACCACACACCCGACGATGTCGAGTAACTCACCGGGGCATCGAGGATCGTTTCAAAGGGAGACATTCCGTCGAGCACAGCCTGAGAGTACACGTACACCTTGAAGGATGAGCCCACTTGCCGTTCTGCCTGACGGGCACGGTTGAATTTGCTCTCCTCGAAGTCGTAGCCGCCCACCAGGGCTTTGATGGCGCCGGTGGAATTCTCAATGGCCACCAGGGCGCCCTGCACGTTGGGGTGTTGGTCAAGCATCACGCGGAGGCTCTGCCCTCTAAGCTCTTTGATCAAAAAGAGATCTACATCGCCGGGGGCGAAGACTTCGTCGGCGCGACTCTTTTTCGTCCAGGCGAAGTCTGGAGGCGTCAGGCGAGCGGTAAGTTCACCCACCCGCACGGTGGCGTGGTCGGCCTTCACCTGCATCACTAGGCCGTATACCAAACTTCCCGCCTGGAGAGGGGCCTTCCAGTCTTCGTCGGTGTAAGTCTCCCGCATGGTGGGACGGCCGTTGCGAGCCAGGGACGGATTTTTCAGGATGTTCTTCTCGGGACCCCGCCACCCGCGCCGCTTGTCATCGTCGCGGAGCCCCTGCCTTAGGGCCGTTTCCGCAATCTTCTGCATGCGCACGTTGAGCGTGGTGTAAACACGCAGGCCTTTTTCATGCACCGCCTCCAGCCCGTATTTCTTCTCCAGGATCTGGCGGATGTCTTCAACGAAATAGGGAGCGATGTTGTTGTTCCAGCGCTGCACGTTCAGGCCGACGGGCGCAGCCACGGCCTCGCGGTATTGCGCCTGCGTGATCTTACCGTTTTCATGCATGGCGGCCAGCACCTGATTGCGCCGTCTACGGGCGGCTTCGGGGTGCAAGATAGGCGAGTACGCCGGGGGCCGCTGGGGAATCCCGGCCAGCAGAGCAGCTTCCGGGAGCGTCAACTGGTCCGAATGTTTTCCGAAGTAGAACTGGGTGGCCGCCTCGAACCCGAAGTTCCCGTGACCAAGTTCAATTTGGTTCACGTACATGGTGAAAATCTGCGGCTTGGTGAAATGGCGTTCAATCTGTATGGCCAACAGCGCTTCCTGAATCTTGCGTCGGAAGTTCTTCTCCGGGGTGAGAAAGAGCTTGCGGCTGAGCTGCTGCGTGAGGGTGCTCGCGCCCTGCGCCCTGCGCCACTCCAGCAGGTCGGTGATCGCCGCCCGCACAATGCGCAACACGTCGATTCCCCAGTGGCTTTCAAAATGGCGGTCTTCGATGGAGAGGATGGCGTCTTTCAACACCGGAGGGATCTGGTTGTAGGTCACGATGACGCGGCGCTCCAGCGCGAAACTGCCAATGAGGGTACCGTCGTCGGCGTAGAGTTCCGTCATCACGTCCGGCCGGTAGTCCTCCAGCTCGCGCACCTGAGGAAGGTCGGAAGAGTAAACGAATACCAGCCCGCCTAGCGCGCCCATTCCTGCGGAAAGTAATACCAGAACTAAGAATACGAATTGACCAAAGATCTTGCGGCTGCTCACCCGGGGCGGCGGTGGTTCGCGCTCTGGTGGAAGAGACGTTATGGATAGCGGATAATCGCGCATCGCCGGCGTGCCTAACATTCATTGTAGGCCCGCGCGCGCCGGCAGTCAAACCGGCTTCGATATCCGCCGGCACCGTTTAGTGGGATCCGCAGCCCTGTGGGTCGCCGTACAGAGCTGGCCGGAGCCATGCCGGGAGTCGACGGTACGTGAACAGATGCCGTCCGGAAGCTGGACACTACTGGCCGGCAGAAAGCAGTTTGCGGCAGATGCGGATCAGGCGGGTGTGGGGAATGGCTTGGTCTGGGTTTAACATCACCAGCTCCCCCTCGCGGAAGCTGCTGTAATACCAACGAGCCAGCAGACTCAGATGCTCCCAGAGCGGAGGGGACGACAGACTCGCCGCGCGCCGAGGTAAGAGACTGCCCACGCACGCCGATTCGCCGTGGTTGGCCGATGCGGACAGCTTGGAGGGCGACCCGGATGGGAGGCCATGATTCTCGGCGCGTACCGCACTACCGGGCTGGGATCCCGGTGTGGAGGGTGAGGGGGGGCCGTCGCGCGCGGCAGCCGCCAGCGCGCTGAGCAGTTGATGGAGCTGCTTATCGAGAGGCACCGGGGAGGGAACGTTTTCATCCAGCGTGAGGGTGACCGGCCCCCGCAGCTCGCCCGCGCACACGCGAAAGAAGGCCACGCTCTTCGTTTCCGCTCCGCGCTGGACAACCACGGCGTGGAGGTCGCGCAGATTCCGCACCAGTTCGGGCTTCTGCCGGAGAATGTCATTGACCTTCTCGATCCGGCGATGGATCTTGGCGGCCTGCTCGAATTCCAGCGCTTGGGAAGCCTGGGCACGTTCCACCTCGAGGGAGCGAAGGAGCGGCTGGCCTTGGGCGTCCAGGAATTCGGCGACGCGCCTCACTTCCTCCTGGTACTCTGCATCTGTGCAGCCCACGAAGCACGGCGCCAGGCACATGTGGAGTTGAAAGTAGATGCAGCCGGGATGAGAAGGGTGGGGGTCCAGGTCTTCCACGCATCGCCGGACCTTGAAGAAGTCAAGGAATTCCGCGGCAAAACGCTCTGCCGCAAGCTGCGAAGGGAATGGACCGTAGTAGAGTGAGCCGTCATTGGATAATCGCCTGGTAGGGTAACAGCGCGGGAAACGATTCTTCAGCTTCAGCTTGAGGAGAGCAGGGGGTTTCAAACGCAGACGCTCGCGATATTGTGCCGGGTAATGATCCCGGTTGAGGAGGTAAAGCAACCATTGCGCCTCAAAACTGGAGCCCACGCATTGATAGTCGATCCGGCAGGTGATCTCGCGCAGGTTGAGCATTCTGGAGTCAGTCTGCGGTTTCGATAGCAGGCGTGCGAGGCGGCGGCGCAGATCTCTGGTGCGGCCCAGGTAGGGCAGAGACGGGCCATTGGCGGGTCGCGGAAAGAGAGCGAACACTGCGGGTTGGGAAGGCACGGCATCCAGAAGGTATTGCGAAGACAAGTCTGGATCGAACGGCGCCGAGAATTGAAGCTCCATGTCCTGCCCCGACTCTGAACGATTCTAATCGTCGTGACGAATGGGGGTCAAGGCAGGACGGGATGCGCTTTCCGGTTGGCGGGGAGTGTGACTTGGGGTCAGCCAGTTGCCTGGCCACACAATCGCCGTGGACATTAGGGTTTTCGTTTGCTACCCTACGCCGTAGTTTGCTGGCTCAGCAGTTGGTTATGCTTCCGGGAAAAGACGAAGCTCCCGCCCTGAAAACTGTCAGCCTATCTGCCACGGAGCACGAGTCTGAAATAGCGCTAGGTGGTGGAACATGAGAATCAGGCTCTGGGGTGTGCGGGGTTCCACGCCCACGCCGGAACGGCGGAATTCACGGTACGGCGGCAATACGCCCTGTATCGAGGTCAGGCTCGCGAACGATACGCTGATCATCTTGGACTGCGGGAGTGGACTTCGGGCGCTCGGCAAGAGCCTTCTCGGCGAGTTCGGTGACCGTCCTGTCCAGGCCTATATTTTTCTCACGCATTTTCACTGGGACCACATTCAAGGAATCCCGTTTTTCCTCCCCCTGTACAAGCGTGGCAACATGTTTTTTTTCCACTCGGTCTTGCGGCGAGGTTCCGAATTGAGAGACACCATCGAAGGCCAGATGGTGAACCCTTACTTCCCCGTGGACATGAGCTCCATGGGAGCGGTCCGCCATTTTTACGACCTGGACGAAGAGCCCATCAACACTAATGGGGCGACGATAAGCACAGCACCGCTGAACCACCCGCAAGGGTGCGTGGGGTACCGAATCGAGGCCGATGGAGGAGTGTTCGTGTTGGCGACGGACACGGAGCCGGGGTCGCCCATTCACGACCGCTGCTTACGCGAACTGGCCGAAGGCGCCGATGTTCTTGTATACGATGCGCAGTACACGCCTGAACAGTTGGCCGGAGAGAAAAAGGGTTGGGGGCACGGCTCGTGGCTCGAGGGAGTTCGCGTTTGCCAGGATTGCGGCGTGAAACGGCTGATCCTGTTCCACCATGATCCCGACAGCGATGATGCTTACGTGGACACACTGGTGAGCAAGGCGCGGCAGGAATTCGCTGAGGTTGCGGGCGCTGCCGAGGGGATGGAGCTAGATATCCCCACGGGCGAAATCGCATATGCGGGCTCTTTGGGTGGAGCCGAACGCCGATCAGAACGTCGCTACCATTTGGAGTTGCCTGTCCGTTTGGGATGGCAGGAATGGAGCGGAAAGACAAGGCAGACAGAAGGCCTCGCGCATGATATCTCGAAATCCGGGATCTATTTCATCGTGCCAGAAGAAATCAGATCGGGACAACCGCTCGAACTGGAACTAGTCCTTCCGGATGAGATCACGCACAGGGGCGACCTGGGCATTCGCTTTATCGCGAGGCCGATCCGTCAGGAACAGGCAGATGGATCTGTGGCTGGGCAGGCCGTGCGGATTGGCGTTGGTGCGCGCCTCAGTCCCGCCGAGAAGAGTCCTGGGGCTTAGCAAACCCTTTCCCCTGAAAAGAATCCGAGCTGACGTGTCCTTCTCCCTCGACCGAAGGCTGGCCGGGCCTGCCTCCAGGCAACCTGTTTCATCCACAATTGCGGTGCGGAGGCGGCGATGCCACCGCGGCGGTAGGTCAGAGCCGCCGAGGGAGGCAGCGGGCGAGTCTGTCGTAGGTGGTGAGGAGGTCTTCCGGTTGGACGCGGGTTTCGCTGATAACCGTCATGAAATTGGAATCGCCTGTCCAACGTGGAAGGAAGTGCAGGTGGAGGTGATCCGCCACGCCTGCTCCTGCACACTTTCCGAGGTTCATACCCAGGTTGTATCCCTCGGGGTTATAGCAGGCTCTGAGTGCTACCTGGAGCTTCTGGACCAGTTCCATCATCTCGGCCAGGGTTCGGTGCTCAAGCTCGTCCAGATTGGCTACGTGGGCATAAGGTGCGACCATAGCATGCCCGGTGGTGTAAGGAAAAAGATTCAGCAGGATGAAATTGAATTGGCCACGGAGAAGGACTAACTGCTCTCGGTCCTGGGAAGGTTCCGCAGCGGCCTTCTCGCAAAGGATACAGCGGTCACTCTTTCCGACTTGGCTGACGTAGCGATATCGCCAGGGACTCCACAAGTAATCCATAGGCCGAATACCGCCCCGCGGAACACGAGCCCTGCTATACAGAGGCAGGGCTCGAGGACTCAGGTGGAGGGGCGGCGGGAGTCGCCGAGGGCGGAGACGGCGAAGGCCCCGCCGCCGGGTAGCTGTTAACGAGGTCTTTCAATTCCTTGCTGGGTTTAAAATAGGGGATCTTCTTCGCGGGGACATCCACACGCGCGCCGGTCTTCGGGTTGCGGCCAATCCGCGGCTTGCGCTGGCGGGTGCGAAAACTGCCAAAACCTCGGATCTCGATCTTGTCGCCCGCTCGGAGCGATTTCACAATGCTCTCGAAGATCGTCTCGACGATGATCTCGGAGTCTTTACGACTCATTTCCACCGCCCGCGAAACATCTTCGATCAATTCAGCTTTGGTCATGGTTCACTCCTGATACAAGCTGCCTTAGCGCCCCGGGCCGCTCACCTGACGCCCACTCTCCCGGGCCCCCGTTCCGGCCGGGCAGAACCTTCCCCGCTTATACCCTTCCCGAGAGCGCCGAGGGGGTTACCCTCGCACGCCTCCAACTCGTCCTATGACTCCGTGGCCGCAGAAGACGCAGATGGCTCGAGGGGCGTTATCCCGGCAGAGGATAGCGCCTCGGCCATAGTGGAGGTCCTCGCGGGTTCTTTGGCTTTGCCCGTTTGGGCGGAAGCAGCGGGAGGAGGTACTACCTCCTTCATGCTCAAGCCGATTTTCCTTTCGGTGGGATTGAGGCGGATCACGCGGAAATCGTGCTCGCTTCCTGCTTCCAGCTTTGGGGATTTACCGCCTCGGTGGTCGTCGTCGAATTCGGAAACATGGCAGAGACCTTCGATCCCTTCTTGCAGCTCCACGAAAGCGCCAAAGGACGCCACACGAGATACCTTGCCCCGCACCACGTCTCCTACGTGGGTCTTGGAGAAGAAGCCCTGCCAGGGGTCCTCCTCGAGTTGTTTGAGCCCGAGAGACAGGCGGCGGTTGGCAGCATCCAGAGCCAGAACCACGGCCTCCACCTTCTGGCCCTTTTTCAAGACTTCCGAGGGGTGCTTCACATTTCTGTTCCAGGACATGTTGGAGAGGTGAATCAAGCCATCCACACCCTCTTCGATCTCGACAAACGCCCCGAAATCCGTCAGATTTCGGACGCGTCCTTGGACCACGGAGCCCAGGGCGAACCGATCCCCTACGGATACCCAAGGATCAGGCAAGGTCGCCCTCAGGCTGAGCGAGATGCGTCGCTTGGGCAGGTTAACCTCCAGCACGCCAACCTCCACGCGGTCGCCCAGGCTCAGGATCTTCGAGGGATGCCGCAGCCGCTTGCTCCAAGTCATCTCGGAGATGTGGATTAGGCCTTCCACACCTGCCTCAAGTTCAACGAAAGCCCCGTAGTCCGTGATGCTCACCACGCGGCCCGTGACACGATCCCCAGGATGATAAGTCGAGGACACCTCCTCCCAAGGATCAGGCGTGAGTTGCTTCAGGCCCAGCGAAACTCTGCCTTTCTCCCGGTCGTGCTTCAGCACTTTGACCCTGATCTCCTGGCCGACCTGGACCACCTCGGACGGATGCCCGATCCTGCCCCAGGACATGTCGGTAATGTGCAGGAGGCCGTCCATCCCCCCCAGGTCCACGAACACTCCGTAATCGGTGAGGTTCTTGACCTTGCCGACAAGTTCCGCGCCCTGGACCAGCCGTTCCAGCAGCTCGGCTTTGCGACGCGCCTGCTCCTCTTCCATCGCCAGCTTCCGGCTGACGACTACATTGTTTCTTTTCCGATTGATTTTGATGACCTTGCAGGTGATCTCCTGGCCTTGGAGCGCGTCCAGATTGCTGTGAGGCCGCGTGTCTGCGTGAGAAGCTGGCAAGAACGCGTGGACCCCAAGGTCCACCGTCAGCCCACCCTTGATCCGTTCCACGACCCGGCCGCGAAGGGACGTCTGGTCTCGAAAGGCTCGCTCAATCTCGTCCCAAACCTTTCGGCGAACCGCTTTCTGGTGAGAGACGGAGACGGCTCCCGCTGATTCATCGTACTGTTCAATCCAGACATCGACGGTATCACCTGGGGCCACCGCCACCTGGCCGTCACTCGACAGGAACTCGCTGCGCGGGACCGCGGCTTCTGACTTCAGGCCAATATCGATCAGCACCTCGCTGTCCGTCACCTTGAGCACCTTGCCCTGGACAGTCTCCCCCTGCGCAAGCGGGGGTGGCGATAGGGTTTCCATCCCTTCCAAAAGATTCGCCACTTCCCCTGTCTCAGAGGTGTTGGGGGTGGGATTGATCAAAGTGCTTTCTGCTTCAGGCTCAGTTCCAGTCTCCTGAAAGCCACTGGGATTTTCGTCAGAGGACATCCGTAGCCCTCCCTCCTAATACCCGACGCAGACACACAAGGGAAGCCCCTATTCTACCGTTGCAAGAAAACAGAAGTCAATCTACTGTACTCGTTCACATGATTGGTGACACTCTGGTGGTCTGGGGAAGGTCTCCGTGGCTGGCTCCTTTAGGAGCCAGGCTTAGTTGAAGCGCTGCGGAAATGACGCGCCGTGGAAACGGCTGCGCCATAGCGCAGAGCTCCAGGCCCCG
>Ga0315280_10006658_pt1 | contig 15859 bp, 9 predicted proteins | sample YL17G06_40_MG_FD_203697 | JGI IMG/M metagenome (GOLD analysis project Ga0315280, IMG submission 203697) | Sediment microbial communities from Yellowstone Lake, YNP, Wyoming, USA - YL17G06_40 | ecosystem: Environmental > Aquatic > Freshwater > Lake > Sediment | place: USA: Wyoming | collected... | reverse complement strand
TGATCTCTACGCATTCCACCGCTACACCAGCAATTCCACTTCCCTCTCCCGGACTCGAGCCCGTCAGTATCGACTGCGGTTGCTGAGTTGAGCCCAGCGATTTCACAGCCGACTTAACGAACCGCCTACGCGCGCTTCACGCCCAATAAATCCGGACAACGCTAGCCCCCTCCGTCTTACCGCGGCTGCTGGCACGGAGTTAGCCGGGGCTTCCTCGATGGGTACCGTCATTTATTCGTTCCCATCAACAGAGGTTTACAACCCGAAGGCCGTCATCCCTCACGCGGCGTCGCTGCACCAGGCTTTCGCCCGTTGTGCAATATTCCCGCTTGCTGCCTCCCGTAGGAGTCTGGGCCGTGTCTCAGTCCCAGTGTGGCCGAACACCCTCTCAGGCCGGCTACCCGTCGTCGCCTTGGTGGGCCGTTACCTCACCAACTAGCTGATAGGCCGCGAGCCCCTCCCGTTGCGAGTTTCCCCTTTCCAAGCGCCGTCATGCGATGGCGCTTCATATCCGGTATTAGCCTCCCTTTCGAGAAGTTATCCCGGTCAACGGGGCAGGTTACTCACGTGTTACTCACCCGTTCGCCGCTAAGTCCCAAAGCTTTGTCCGAAGACTCGGCTCTGAAACCCCGCTCGACTTACATAGCTTAGGCACGCCGCAAGCGTTCGTCCTGAGCCAGGATCAAACTCTCCGTTGGAAAGTCTGTCTCTGAGCAACCGCATACGCTGAGCCAGCTCCCGAAGGATGCTCTGCGCCAACTGCGGCTGCGGAATCTCCAGGGCGTAGCACCAAGCTTTCGCTCGATGCTCGCTCGCTCGATAGCACACGCACAACCATCCGAACACTGTTCAGTTCTCAAGGAGCGTGGGAAGGAGCTTCACAGGCAGTGAAAGCGTGAGAGGCCCCGACTTCTGCCCCTCTTTGCTCACGCCAACTTTGAAGGTTCCCGAAGTACAAGCGTATTCTGACAGAATCCTGAGGACCTGTCAAGACCATCCGCAATACTTTTCTGTGCGCCTGCGCCGATGGCCCAGACGTCGCCACAGCCGTCCGCACACGGCTGCGTGCACTCACCGACAGCTTCGGCCTGCCCTCCCGTTCGTCAGGAGCCCCTAGGTCGCCAGAGCGACCCGGGGTGGCGGTGGCTAGGTCGCCTCTGGCGACCGCCATGGCGGCCTCCGGCCTAGCCACCCGAAGGCCTAGCCGTTTGCTCCTGACCCATTGTGGGGGTCGTGAGACACGCTGGCAGGACGCTCATCGCGCCCCCGCGGCCCGGCATTCCTACACCAGCCGCGCCACCCGCCTCTTGCCCACTCGCACCAGCATCCCCGCCGTGAACAGGATCTCCTCTTGCGGGTCCGAGAGCTGCCGGTCGCCCAGGTGCACCGCCCCCGCCTTCACCAGCCGCGTGGCGTGGCTCTTCGTCTTCGCCAGCCCCAGCTGGTGGATGGCCGTGGACGCCCACACCGGCCGGCCCCTCATGTCAGCGGGGATGGCGACCTCGTCAGCCAGCGCCGCGTAGTCCTCCCGCGTCTGCCCGCGGCCGTGCGAGAACACTCGCATGAACGTCTCGTCCGCCTGCTCCGCCGCTTCCGCGCTGTGGTACAGCGTGACGATCTCCTTCGCCAGTCGGCGCTTGGTGTCCCGCGGGTTCACCTCCTCCGAACGCATCTGCGCCAGCATCGTCGTCATCTCATTGTTCGGCAGATCGGTGCAAAGGGTGAAGAAGTCGCCCATCACCTCGTCCGGGATGGACATGATCTTCCCGAACATATCGTCTGGCGGCTCGGTGACGCCTATGTAGTTGCCCAGCGACTTCCCCATCCGCCGCACGCCATCGGTGCCGACCAGGATCGGAAACGTGATGATGCACTGCGGTTCCTGCGGAGGCTCCAGCGCCCCGATCCGCTGCAGTTCCCGCCCCACCAGCAAGTTGAACTTCTGCTCTGTGCCGCCCAGCTCGACGTCCGAGCGAATGGCGACGGAATCGTACCCCTGGAAGATCGGGTACAGCAGCTCATGTATGCTGATCGGCTGCTCTGCCTTGAAGCGCTTCGAGAAATCGTCGCGCGCCAGCATCTGCGCCACGGTATGCGTCGAGGCCAGTCGAAGGATCTGCTCGGGCGCCAGCTTGCTGCACCACTCGCTGTTGTAGTGGAACTCGGTCTTTTTCGGATCGAGGATCTTGAATGCCTGCTCGCGGTAGGTTGCCGCGTTCATCTCCACCTGCTCCCGGGTGAGCTGCGGCCGGCCCTCGTTCCGACCCGACGGGTCCCCGATCATGCCGGTGAAATCGCCGATGATCAGCACTGCGACGTGGCCCAGGTCCTGGAAAAGCCGGAGCTTCCGCAGCACCACCGCGTGGCCAAGGTGAATGTCCGGCCCGGTGGGATCAACTCCCAGTTTCACCCGCAGCGGCCGCCCGGACACGAGCTTCTTGACCAGCTCGTCCTCCGGGATGATCTCGACGGTGTGCGCGCGTATCCGTGCCAGTTGTTCGTCAATGGAGAGTTTCACTGGCCGTTTCAATCCTCACCCGACCCGAAGGTCGGGTGTGACGGGCTCGCGCTCGGCGCGAGCCCTGCTATAGTACAACGAAGCGGGCGGCCCGCACAAATGCCGGGCTACCGGTTCAGGTACCAGGGCTTGCCACCGGTCGCGTTCGCGGGCTCGACGCCCAGCAGCTTGTGGCTGCGATAGTCCTCGATGATGCGCGGCGCCGAGACCCATTCCACGTGGCCGTCAACGAACGCGATATTGCTCCCGCCGTTGTGCCGGGTTGAGCGAGCCCTCAGCGGCGCCGACCTGGTGAAGGGCTTGTCCGCGCCGCATTTCCTCGACCACGAGCAGTTGTCCCAGTCTGCCTTGCCCTTCAGGTTCGCGCAATCCGCGCGGCACACGTTTGCCCAGATCAGCGATCCCAGGTTGAGCGTCATCCGGGAGGAGTCCGCCCACACGACAGTGTGCTTCGGGTCCTTGACGCTCGACAACTGCTTCGCGCTCAGCGCGGCGGTCGCCGCGCCCACAGTCGCCAGGAACCGACCCGGGTGCAGCACGCCGGACTGCACCGCGCTGTCGGTCACGCCTCCTCCCCATCCCGGCGGGAACACGCCGCCGCACGGCCCGTTCGGCCAGCTCTTCGTGGTGATCGGTCGGTCCGTGATCCAGCCGGGCCGGGTGGCGACGCTGTGCCCCAGAGGCGGCGCCTCCACCCCCTTGCAGAGGTATGGCGAGCGGTCGCGCAGGTACGGATCGAGCACCACCGGCCAGCGCAGCCACGGGTTCGAGTTGTCCGCGCCCCACTGGCACGTGTACGGCTCGACCGGGGTCTGGTTAGGCGGGAAGCGGTCGTCATTGTCGGCGACATACATCAGCGTCGCCTGCGCCAGCCGCTGGAGGTTGTTGAAGCACGCTTGCTGCACGGTCAGTTTGGTTTGCGCGTAGCCCGCGCCGACCACCAGCGCGATGGCAGTGAGAAGCGTATAGAGCGCTGCGCCCGGGAACCGACTGCCCCTGCCCATGAAGCACCCTCCCCTGGAATGCGCCGCTGCCCGGCGACGAACACGCGAGCGTGGATGGCGGCCCAGACCAATGTATACTCCGCCGCTGAGGATTCACCTGTCGGGCGGGCGTCTTCCGGTCACACCGCTTGGCGGCCCGCTTCGATCATCCTCATGTCACGCGAATTGCACACAGGCGCGCGTGGCGTTCCACTTCGGCGCAGGGAAGCGAGCGGTCCGTGCGCAAACAATTTCAAGTCTGCGGCTTGGATCACCGGAAGGGAGCCGGGATTGTGAAGATTGACCGCCGAGGGTTTCTTCAGCTTGCCGGGATGAGCGCCGTCGCCATCCCGTTCGGGCGATTGGGCCTCTCGGCCTCAGAGAAAGGAGACGGGAAGAGAATGGCACATGAGTTGCCCCCCCTGCCGTACGCGTACGCCGCGCTCGAACCCTACTACGACGCGGAGACCGTGCGCTTGCATCACGACATCCATCACGCCGGGTACATTAAGGGCTGGAACGACGCAGAAGCGCAGGTTCAGGCGATGGCCAAGTCCGGCGACTTCGCCAGCGCGAAGGCCGCCGCCAAGGCCCTCGCCTTCCACGGGTCAGGCGCTATCCTCCACGGCGTCTTCTGGACCAACATGAAGCCCGGGGGCGGCGGCGCGCCCAGCGGCGACCTGGCGAAGGCCATCGAGGCCGCGTTCGGCAGCTACAACGCGCTCAAGGGGCTGCTGACCGCCGCGGCCAACCAGGTCGAGGGCTCGGGTTGGGGCATCCTTGCCTATCGCAAGATGGACGACGCCCTGCTCGTGCTCCAGGCCGAGAAGCACGAGAACCTCACCCAGTGGGGCGTCACCCCCATTCTCGCCCTCGACGTCTGGGAGCACGCCTACTACCTGAAGTACCAGAACAAGCGCCCCGAGTGGACCAAGACTTTCATGGAGAACCTGGTGAACTGGGGCGACGTCGCCAAGCGCTTTGCGGAGGCGAAGACGTAGGCTGTGGTCCGCCGCGCCCACACAGCGGCGGTACGGGGCTTGCATGCAGGAGGGCGCTTCGGCGCCCTCCTGTCGCGCGAGGCGGAACGGATGCGAGGGAACCAGGTTCGCGGCGGGGAATCATCGTGGTGAGAGGCTGACGGGTTCGTGGAAGAGAAGCGCGGCGATCTGGTGTCTCACCTGGCGGAGCTTCGGGCGCGCGTCCTGCGCTCGGCCATCTACGCCATCATCGGGATGACCGTCGTGTGGCTCTTCTACGCCCCTCTCTACACGCTCCTCACCAGGCCCATCGAGCAAGCCCTGAAGGCCGCGCACGGCGAGATGATCGTCACCCAGTTCATGGAGGGGTTCCTGGTCAGGTTCGAGATCTCGCTCATCGGCGGCCTCATCTTCGCCGCGCCCCTCATCTACTACGAAATCTGGGCCTTCATCGCCCCCGGCCTCACTCGCAGCGAACGCCGCGCCGCTCGTCCCCTGGTCCCCGCATCGGGCGTGCTCTTCCTGATGGGGGTCGCCCTCGCCTACCTCATCACCGGCCCCTCAGTCACCTGGCTGCTCCAGATGAACCCGCCCGACACCGTCGCCCGCTACCGGCTGAACGAGAACCTGCTCCTCATCCTCAAGTTCTACCTGGCGTTTGGGCTCGCGTGGCAGCTCCCCATCGTCCTCGTGCTGCTGGCGAAGATCGGCATCGTCAACTCCCGCCTGCTCTCCGTCCGCTGGCGAGAAGCGACCGTGGCGGTCTTCGTCATCGCCGCCATCATCACGCCCACCTGGGACCCGATCACCATGACGCTCTGCGCCATCCCCATGGTCATCCTCTACCTCGGCACCATCGGGGTGATCAAGCTCATCGAGCGGGGGAAGCAGAAAGCGGTGAGGCTCGCCGAAGACTCGGCGGGCTGATCGAGATCAGTAGGCTTCGCGGCGGCGACGCAGGGCTGCTGTCACGCGCGTTGCGACGTCAGGAGAGAGGCGGCGTATGTGCTGAAACGCCGCTGGGGAGATGAGAACGAGTAGCAGCGCAACTTGCCCTCGGCGCGGAGCTGAAACTCGAGCTCCTCAAGCGAGATCTCCTCGCCCTTGATGGCATCGGCTTCCTTGAGGTAGCGGACATCATCGCGCTGCTCCGCCGCCTCGATGAGTTCCTTATGCTCGCGCATCGAGAGCACGACACCTATGCGACGGCCCTTGTCGTTCACCAGGAAGCGCCTTGACGACCGCCTTGCGCGCTGTGCCTTCACAGTGGTTGCCATGATGCTATTCTACCACCCCCTGGAAGCGGGTCAAGGCAGTCGTTACCCCTCCGTCACGCTCCCCGCCGTCGCCCCTTCTGCATGCCCCTCGATCCGGTTCTTGATCGCCCTCACCCGCGCCGTGTTGGGCCCCGCCCAGATGCCGATCCGCTGAGTCCGCGCGTCGCCCGACCGCGTCTCGCGGATCACGTTGTTCTCGAAGAGCAGGTCGGTGGTGTGGCCCTCGATGTAGACCCCGCAGCCGACATTGTCCTCGATAGCGTTGTCCTTGAACGTGTTCCGGCTGCCCGCGTTCGTCGGCTTCTCATTGCGAAAGTAGATCCCGTGCGCCTTGTTCCCCCTCACCACGTTGCCGGCGAACAGGTTGTCCGTGTCCTTGTGCCCGATCGAGATCCCGTGCCGCCCGTTCTCCACGAACCGGTTGTTCTCGAATACCCCCTCCTGCGCCCGCCAGCAGAGGAAGAACCCGTCCTCCCCGTTGTGGTGTGAGCTGCAATGGCGGATGACCGGCCGCGCCGAGCCCGTCCCGGGGTGGAAGCCCAGGCCGGTGATGCTTGTGACCTCGCACCCTTCTACCGTGATATCCTGCGTGATCTGGAAGCTGATCCCGTCGCCATTGAACTCCTTCACCAGGCAGTCGGCCACCCGGCACCGCCGCGCGCGATGCAGGTAGATCCCCCCACCGACGCACCCGTTGATCCGCCGGTTGTTCGCCCTGTTGCCGTCTACGCAGATCCCCTCCACGATCGCGCTGTCAACGTCGATCCCGGAGATGGGCGGGAAGGCATTGAACACGATGCCACCGCGATCCCCATCGTAGTCGGAGAGGAATCCGCGGTCGAGGTAGAGCACGTTCCCCTGCACGTGCAGGATCGTCGCCGCGGTATCGTGCCAGCCGCCCGATCGGTCGTCGCAGACCACCACCCCCATGCCCGCGCAGAAGCCGCTCGGGTCCTGCACCGTCACCTTGCTTTGCCCGTAGTCCGCGTCCACCGCGAAGCCGCTTGCAGCGCCGTCGCATTTCCTCAGCACGGTGTCCGCGCCCGAGCCCACCAGGTGGATGTTCCGCTTCAGCCTCACGGAGTCATAGAGCGCGTACACTCCCGGCCCCAGCTCCACCGTGCCGCCGCCCCAGGCGGCCGCCGCGTCGATCGCCTGCTGGATGACGCCATTGGTGTTGCCGACGAGATCGCCCTTGGAGATTCCGACCCTGATGTGCATAACGTCCTCCTTCGCCGACCGACTCGCGCGGGCAGGAAGCCCGCCGCGCAGTAGGGAAAAGGGGTTCTGTCCCACGGGCGCGAGACCTGTTCTACGGAAGTCCGTGGGAACTGGCTTTTCTTTGAGGTGAACAGTGATGAAGGGAAACGGCGACAGCGCGCCCGGCGTCAGGGCCGACTCGTGGAGGCGCTGGTCGGTGCTGATCTATGCCCTGTTCTTCCTGTCCGGACTCACCAGCCTGATCTATGAGGTGATCTGGGTCCGCAAGTTCGGCCTGGTGTTCGGCGTCTCCACCTATGCCGTCAGCACCGTCCTCGCCGCCTTCTTCGCCGGTCTCGCCCTCGGCAGCTACATCGCCGGCCGCATCATAGACCGCACCAGGCTCCATCCCCTCACCATTTACGGCGGCATGGAGGGCATGGTGGGCATCTACGCTCTTCTCCTGCCGCTGTTCATGGTGGCTGTGGAGACGACCTACCCTGTCGTCTACACCCGCCTCGGGGAGAGCTTCACCTTCTTCACACTCTACCGCTTCGTCATCGCCTTCGTTTTGCTGGTCATCCCGACCACGCTCATGGGAGCCACGCTGCCCGTGCTGAGCAAGCTGATGGTTGACCGCGAGAGCGTTCTCGGCCTCAACGTCGGCTCGCTCTACGCCATCAACACCTTCGGCGCGGTCGCCGGCACCGCCGGCGCCGGATTCCTCCTCATCCCGGGATTCGGTGTGCCGAAGACGACCATCATCGCCGCCATTGGGAACTTCGTCCTCGCCGCCTGCGCTCTCGGCCTCAGCAAGGCATCTGCGTTCCGCCAGTCCGCGCCCGCCGCCCTGGAAGAGGGCTCGGCCCCATCCCGGGCCATCGGCCGGCGGGAGCGCATCATCCTCACCCTCGCCTTCGGCACCGGCCTCGCCGTACTCGCCCTCGAGGTCGTCTGGACCCGGAGCCTCGTCCTCATCCTGGGCCACACGACCTACGCGTTCTCGACTATGCTGACAGCCGTGCTCGTCGGCATTGCGCTCGGCAGCGCGATCTTCGCGCGCTACGCCGACCGCATGGAGAACCGCGCCGCGCTCGTCGCCCTCCTGCTCTTCGCCGGCGGCTTCTGCGCGGTGCTCGGGCCAGGGGTCATCAATCGGCTGCCATTCGCGTTCCTCAAGCTGTCGGACTGGGCCGGCGGCATCTGGGGCCTGGTGATCGCGGCCCAGTTCGTCGTCTGCTTCATGCTCGTCTTCATCCCCACGTTCCTCTCCGGCGCCAGCTTCCCGATCCTGATCCGCATGTACTCCCGCGGCGCGGAGCAGGTCGGCCGCACCGTCGCCGACGTCTACGCCATGAACACCCTGGGGGGCATCATCGGCTCGCTCGTGGGCGGGTTCGTGCTGGTCCGTTTCCTCGGCCTCCAGCCCTCCCTCACTATCGCCGCCCTCCTCCTCATGCTCGTCGGCGGCCCGCTCGCCGTCATCATTGCCAGGCCGTGGTCGCAGCCCACGCGCGCCGCGCTCGCGATCGTGATGGTCGCAGCCGTCGTCCTCCTCGCCTTCGTCCACCCCCGGTTCGATACCAAGATCCTGTTCGCCGGCTGGGGCCCGTTCGAGGGCGGCTACTACGTCAACAAAGAGGTCGGCACCACCGTCGACGTCACCGATCGCTACAGCCAGCGCCTGCTCTACCACAAGGAGGGCGTGAGCTCATCGGTTGACGTGATGGAGACCGCCACTGGCGACAGGATCATCTCCGTCAACGCCCAGCCCGTCGCCACCACCTACCTCTACGATATGCGCGCCCTGAAGATGCTCGGCCACTTGCCGGTGCTGCTCCACCCGGACCCCAAGCAGGTGCTGATCATCGGCATGGGCGCCGGCGTCTCCAGCGGCATCATCGCCTCCTACCCCGCGGTGGAGAGCGTGACTGTGGTCGAGCTCTCCGGAGAGGTGCCCGGCGGCGCCAGGAAGTTCGCCGATTGGAACTTCCACGTGCTGGACAACCCGAAGGTCAAGGTCGTCATCAACGACGGCGCGAACTATGTCAAGGCCACCCGCAAGAAGTATGACATCATCGGCTCCGACCCCATCCACCCGTTCATCTCCGGCAACGGGATTCTCTATTCATATGAGCACTGGGAAATCTGTAAGGAGCACCTGAAGGACGGCGGCGTGCTCGCCCAGTGGCTGCCGCTTTACCAGCTCTCTCCCGCCGATTTCGCCACCGTCATCCGCACCTTCGTTGACGCCTTCCCCAACGCGACCATGTGGTTCTCCGGCATAGACACCGTGCTCATCGGGACCAAGAGCAACCTGAAGGTTGACCTCAAGCGCATGGCCGAGCACATGGGCTCTGCCCCCGCGGTGACCCGCGACCTGCTGGCGATGGGCGTGCACAAGCCGGCCGACATCCTCGGCTGGTACATGGCCGGGCCGGACCAGCTCGATGCCATGGGCGGCGACGCGCCGGTGAATCGCGTGGAGTACCCCGTGCTCGAGTTCACCGCCCCCAAGGGGATAACCATCCGCGGCGTCGGCCGCACCATGCCCGCCCTGCTCACCGCGGTGCAGCAGCTGCCCGAGCCGCTGGTGTGGGCACAGCTCAACGCCATGTGCACCCGTCCCTTGGACGGCGAGACGCTGCGCGACGCCGTGGTCGCCCGCCTCGCCGGCATCTGGCTCATGCGGGGACAGCTCGAGTACTCCTACGACTCGGCCGACCAGTACTTGCAAGCGGCCATGCAGGCACACACGCTCCGGCCCCAGGACAACTTCGTTCGGCAGATGGTCGCCGATGCCATGTGGTCGGTGGGCACCGCGCAGGACGGGAACGGCTACCCGCGCGAGGCCTACGCCTCCTATCGCGAGGCGTTCGTGAACGATCCCACCAGGGTGGACGCGATCTGCAGCGCCGCCTATGCCGCGCTGGAGACGGGCGATCTCGACCTCGCCGAGCAGACGCTCGCGCTCGCCTCCCCCGAGCAGCGCGAGTTCTTCCAGGTGCTGGTCTACTCGGGTCTCACCGCGCTGCGGCGGTCGGACTACGACACGGCTGGACGCGATTTTGAGAAGGCGGCTGCCCGCGGTCAGGAGTCGCCGACGATGCACATCGGCCTGGGCGTCGTCCTGCTCCACCACGGCGAGAAGAAGGCGGCACACGAGCGCTTCCGCCGTGCCATCGCGATCTCCACCCGCGGCCTCGACACGCTCTATACCATCGTGGACCTGTGCTCGAGTCACGGGTTCACCAGTGACGCCCGCGTCTACGCGGAGCAGCTCGCCGACCTCGCCAGCGGCATCATCGCCGAAGACACCGGCCGCGCGCTCTGGTACGAGTATCGCGCGCTCGCCTACTCGGTCCTCGGCGAGGACCAGATGGCGCAGCGCGATCAAGCCGCCGCGCGCAGTCTCTCCTACTCGACCTGGTACGGTTCGCCGACAAACCTCCCCAGCACCTCGACGGCGGACTAGGCCGAACCGTGGGTGGGACCGACGCGCGTCGCGGCGCTCCCCCCTGGCCTGGGCGAGCTGTCACCGCGCTCGCGCTGGCGCACGGGGCGAACGATCTCTACATGGGCTTCCTGCCCGCGCTCCTCCCCCTCATCGTCGAGCGCATGGGCCTCAGCCTTGCCCTTGCCGGCGGCCTGGTCTCGGTCGTGAATCTCGCCTCCCAGCTCACCCAGCCGGTCATCGGCCACTCCGCCGATCGCATCGGCCGCAGACCGCTCGTCCTCATCGGCCCCCTCGTCACCACCGTCTCGATGGCTGCCCTCGGATTGATGGGGAGCTACCGGATGCTGCTCATCGCGCTGGTCTGCGGCAGCTTCGGCAACTCGGCCTTTCACCCGCAGGGCGCGGCACTCACCGGCAAGGTGGGCGGGCCACGCAGCGGCGCGGCGATGGCGATTTTCGCCGCGGGCGGCAACATCGGCTACGGCCTGGGGCCGGTGCTCGTGATCTCCATCGTCAGGCTCTTCGGAACCAGGTACACGTGGGTGACCATCCCCATCGGCCTCGCGGCTGTCGCCTTCCTCGCCGCGGCCCTGCCGCGCGGCGTTGACGTGCCGGTGGCGGGCGCGCCCGATCCCCCGGGCGCGCCCGCCCGGCCGCACTGGTTCCGCCCGCTCGCCATTCTGTGGCTGGTGGTCGCGCTGCGCGCCGCGGTGGCGATCCTGTTCACCACCTTCGTCCCCCTACTCATCGCCCGACGACACGAGGCCTTGATGCTCGGCGGATGGACGCTGCTGGGGTTCAGTCTCTCCGCCGCTGCCGGCGGCCTCATCGGCGGTGCCGCCTCCGATCGCGTGGGCCGCCGCTGCGTCACCCTCATCAGCCTGGTCCTGTCAGCCCCCGCGCTGTTCCTGTTCCTGCACGGGCACGGCATCTGGGCGGCCGCCCTCCTGCTCGTGACAGGCGCCTCCCTCTTCGCCGCGCTGCCCGTCAACCTGGTGATGGCCCAGGAGTTGCTCCCCCAGCGCGCAAGCTTCGTCTCCGGCCTGATGATGGGCCTCGCCTGGGCTGTCGGCGGCCTCAGCACCACCATCGTCGGCGCCCTCGCCGACCACCTCGCGATCACCCTCGGCCCCGCCGCCGGGCTGGCGCGAGCGCTCGACGGAGTCCCCCTCCTCGCCTTCGCAGCCGCCGCCCTCGCCCTCCTCCTGCCTGAGACGCACCGTTCATCTGCGACAGCATAACCTGTCGCGCCCGCTCCCCCCTGCCCGACGCGGTTGCTCCATCGGCGCGCGCCCTTGAGGACCCCCGCGAGCTGGCCCAGCCCCGGGATCAGAGGATGATCTCTGTCTCCAGCAGTCGCCTCGCCCGTGGCAACCACGGGTAGAGTTCCAGCGCGCGCCGCAGCGCAGACTCCGCCTCGCCTTTCCGGCCCGCGACCTTCAGCGCGAGGCCGAGTGTCATCTGCGCCGCCGCGTCCTCGGGTGACGCCTCCACGCGTTCCAGCGCCGCCCCGATCTCCTCCTCCAGCAGCGCATCGGCCTCCTGCGTTCTGCCCAGTTTCCGCAGGCACAGCGCCTTGTAGACCGACCGGTCCAGCGCGCCGGTGTGCGAGTGTCTGTGGTAGGTCTCCGCCGCGGCCGCCTCCCAGTGTCGGGTGGCAGCGGCCGCGTCGCCGAGCAGTTCGCAGACCAGGCCCGCGCACCACTGCGGCCGCGAGTCCTCCGTCTGCGCCGGCTTCCCAATGCGCAGGTTCGTCGGGTACTCGAGCGCGGTCTCGAAGTCCACGCGCGCCCCGGCCAGGTCGCCGCGGTCCAAACGCTCCGAGCCCCGCCCGAGGCAGGCGTCCACGTACAGCCCCCGCATGCGGAACTCCGCCTCCCACCGGTGGAAGGAATGGGTGGTGAGCAGCGAGATCGCGCGATCCCACTGCGCCAGCTCCACGCACGCCAAGATCTGCTGTGCCGCGATCAGGCTTCGCCGCTGCACTTCGGCCGGCGCCGCGTCCAACACCGCGAGCCGCTCTCTCGGGTCGGCTCTCATCGCCCTCAGCACATCATCCAGCTCCAGGTAGACGCGCTGGTGGCTCGGCTTCCGCGCCGCCGCCTCCCGCAGCGCCTCCTCGGCCTTCCTCAGGTCGCCCTTCACCTCGCGGTAGGCCAACCCCAGGTTCCGGTGCACCTCCGTCGAGCTCGTCATATGGGGCGCGGCCGCCTCCCACTCCGCGAGCGCCTCCTCCCGGCGGTCCAGGTGGTAGAGCAGCATCCCGAGGTAGTGGTGGGCCGCCCCATCGTCCGGGTTCCGCTCCAGCGCGGCCCTCAGGACGGCCTCCATCTCCCAGTGGTGCGGGAACGCGAGATCGGTGGGAAGCTCAGCCGCCTTCTTTCGGAGAGCGGCCGCTTGCCGCTCCACATTGCGTCCGAGGGTGTAGTGCGCCAGGATGTAATGCGCCAGCGCGTAGTGCGCGAGCGGGCTTGTCTGCACCGCGGGGACATGCTCGATCGCCCACTCCAGAAGCACGGTCGCCTCGTAGGGCATGCCCGCGCTTACGTAGTCAAACGCCAGCTCCAGCCACGGGTCGGCCGCATTGGGCAGCATCGAGCGCAGTCGTCGCAGGCCCGTCGTGGTCGCCCGGTCGCTCGCCGCGTTGGCGCAAAAATGCGCCTCCGCCGTCAGTAGCCGGTCGAGGGGTGTCAGCGTCTGCACCTGCTCCAGCAGAGCCATCGCCTCCCCGGCCAGTTCGACTTTGCGTAGAGCGGCAGCCAGCCGTGACAGCGCGCGAGCGTCCTCCGGGTTGTAGCCCACCGCCTCCGCAAGCGTCTCCACTGCGGCGCCCCAGTCGCGGCGCGCCATCGCCATCTCGCCAAGCTCGACCCGCGCCGAATGGGCGAACTGCGGATCGGCCGCCGCGCGCCACAGCGCCACCTCGGCCTCCTCCGTCCGCCCCGCCCGCCGGAGCGCCGCGCCAAGGTAGTAGGCCGCATCCGCCCGCTCGGGCGCGAGCGCCGCAGCCTCCGACAGCCGCTCGATTGCGGCCGTCACATCCGACCGGATCAGCAGCCGGCCCACCGCGATCATCGCTTCCGCGCACGCCGGGTCCGCATCGAGGACCTTCCGGTATGCCGCCAGCGCCCCTTCCCGGCCGCCTGACTCCTCCGTCCGCACCGCCTCCCGCAGGAGCGCCCCCGGTGTCGGCTTCTGCGACTCGCTCACAGGCGCGGAGCGGAGCGTCAGCGTTCGGGGTGCTTGCTCCTCCCTGTACCGGATGATCTCCTTGTCGTTCGCGTCGAGGACCGCGAGCGTGTACCTGGCATCCGGCCACGATGGCGCGATCGGCACCTGCACCCTGAGCGGCCGGTCGGGCAGGAGGTGCGCGGTCGCTTGGTGGAGCACACGCTCACCGGCCGCGATCTGGATCGTCGCCGACCTGATCGGCCGCGTCACGACGACGCCGAGATCGACCGTCCCGTTCTGCCGGGACAGCCGCACCGCCGCATCCGTGTTCGCCCACGCGAACCCGCCGATCCCCTTCACCGGGTACCAGTGCTCCGTCCAGTGGAGCGAATGGTGCGGCGGAAGCAGGCGAAAGGTGCTCTGGTCCACGAATCGGCCGCTCTGGATCTCGCAGTAGGGACCGTCGTCATCGCTCAGTATCGAGGCCCACATGCGGCCCGCCTCGGCCGTCCCCCACGTGAAGTACTTCTTCCCGAAGCACTCGTGCACGTTCGCCACGTGCACCACCCCGAAGTCGCGCTGGTCGTAGTACACCCCGAAGAAATCCTCCAGGCTGTCCAACATGAACGAGTCGCTCGACCACTGGAACGCCTGGTAGCGGGACAGATCCCGCCCCTCGTGGATCGGCCACGCTGTCTCGCCTGCCCAGGTCCGGCATCGCGTCGCCGGGTAGATCAGCCGCATATCGTCCCGCGCCGGGACCGCCGTGTTCGCCCAGAAGTAGTACGGGTGCGGCAAAGGCGTGCGGTTGCTCAGCCGGACCTCGGTCTCGATGCGGCTCGACTTGGGCCGCAGCCGGATGCCGACCGCCCACGCCATCCGGTGCTTCTGCTCCACATCGCCTACCCAGATGGTCGCGCTCCCGTCTTCGCCGCGCACCACGCGGCTGTCGATCGGCGAAATGGTGGTCACGGTGTGGCCGCGGGGGAAGTTCCACTCGACCCCGCCGCTGATCCATGCCCCGCGCAGCGCGATCAGCCCCGGCTTCACCACGTGGTTGTGGTAGAACAGCTCCTCACCCGTCGCCGTATCGACCGCGGAGAGCAGGTGGCCGCCCAGCTCCGGCAGCACCATCACGCGTAGGTACTCGTTCTCCACCACCAGCGCGCGGTACTCGACCTCCCGCACCTTCTCCCCCAGATCGTCCATCATCGGATAGGGGTAGATGTCCCAGTGCGCTCTGCGCTGGAAGGGGGGATATGGGTCTTCCGGTCCCCAGACGTACGTCTTCATCACGAGTTTCTCTTCACGAGCCGTTACCGCCACAGTGATCCTCTCCACCGCTAACCGTTGGACAGGGGCTTGCCCCTGTCCCATCCGCCCGCCGGCAGGCGACCCAGGTGGCGCAGGTTCGCGCCCTGCGAAGCCACTCGGTGTTTCGGGATTTCCAATCCCGAGACCAAGCGGCGAAGCCGCTTCCCCCCGCCCTCCCGTAGTTCACCCGCTCGCCTTCTGCTGCCCCGTCACGTACTACCGAGCATCCGCCGCACGAACTCCAGGTTCCGCGCCGCGTTCGCCCCGGCGTCATCGCCCGGGTCGGTCTCCAGCACCAGGTACCCGTCGAACCCGATCTCCTTGATGGTGCGGAAGATGAGCGGGAAGTCCAGCTTCCCCTCGCCCATCGCCGCGCCGATCTCCTTGACGTGAATCTGGACGATGTGCTTGCCCAGCTTCTTCATCTCCCCGATCGGATCGTAGCCCTGGTAGGCCGCATTCCCGACATCGTAGTACACGCCGAGATTCGGCGACCCGACCATCTCGATCATCGCCAGCGCCTGCTCCGCCGACCGCCCGACTCGCCCGACGCTCTCCATCCCCACCTTCGCGCGGTTGCCCTCCGTTCGCTTGAACGCCGCCTTGAAGCCATCTCGCCAGAGCTGGACCGCCTCCTCCTCGCTCTGATCCCCGTGCTTGATCATCGGGAACAGGATCACGCCCGCGCCCAGGTCATCGCAAGACCGCCGCAGCTCGGCCGCCGCCTCGATGCCCGCCTCATGCGTCTCTTTTTTCGTCATCAGGCCGGCCACGCTCGCCATGCACACCGACGCCACCTCGACCTTGGTCCGCGCGCTCCGGCTGAGCAGATTCCCCCGACCGGTCGCGCTCCATACCTCCGTGTCGCGGTACGTGTCGACTTTCAGGTCCAGTTCGACCCCATCGAACCCGATCCGCGCCGCCTGCTCGAACAGCTCCTCCCACGACGCCATCAGCAC
>Ga0315280_10006657_pt1 | contig 15859 bp, 12 predicted proteins | sample YL17G06_40_MG_FD_203697 | JGI IMG/M metagenome (GOLD analysis project Ga0315280, IMG submission 203697) | Sediment microbial communities from Yellowstone Lake, YNP, Wyoming, USA - YL17G06_40 | ecosystem: Environmental > Aquatic > Freshwater > Lake > Sediment | place: USA: Wyoming | collected... | reverse complement strand
CTGGTCATAGACATCAAACAGTCTTTTCCTCTTCTGGAGCTTGGCTTCATCCTCACTTATCTGGAGGAAGGTTTCTTCATATATCTCTCTGATAGGATCAAATCGCTTAAACCTGTAGTCTATCGTCCTCAGTTGGATGAAAGTAATCCCGTTCCGCTGGAAGGTTGTCCTCAGGTGGTTTTCTACGGCTACTTCAAACTGGCGCTTTAAGGATAAATCCCTATTGAGTTCCGCAACTGATTTTTTCCCAATCACTTCACTTAACGCATTGTGCATCTCGTCGTAGAGGGCGCTTCTCAATTCACTGACAAGGTAGCTTTTTAATCCTTTCATTACGTTGTTAAAGAAGAACGTGGGGTTCTCAATCTGGGCTATAACCTTGCAGATGACGTCTATGTTCAGGGGGTCTTTTGTGAATATGCCGGTGAGGTTCAGATTCAATTCAACGTCTCCTGCATCGACCAAAATGGCTGTGCTCGTCCTAAAAGGCGCGAAGTTCTTAAGCTTGCTTCCAAGACCTCCAAGATCATACATGCCAGGCTGGAGAGTTTCAGCCAGGGCACCATTTATGAAGAGGAGTGCCTTCGTCCCCTGTTCTACGATTACGCCCTTTTTGAATACACCTTCAACATCTTCCACATCAACCCGTGTGGCAAAATCATCAAATGCCCGTTGCCATCTCATGTTCTGTAAATCTGCAGATTTATCTTCTCTTGTTTTTGTAGGCTTAGCTTCTCCTGCTGGTTTGCCGCACTTCCCGCAAAAGTTTGCGCCGCTGTCAATAATAGCTCCACAATGCCAGCACGAGATCTGCCCGCCGCTTATTCTCTCCCCGCAAACTCTGCAGAAATTAAAGCCGGGCTCGTTCTCATGACCCTGATTGCATTTTACTGTTTCCGCCATGTCCAACCCCCTTTTTTATTGCATGATGTGGGTTTTAAAATCCTCTGCTTCGAAACTCATTGACTGTGTTCTTAACATCCCGCTTTAAAATATCAACCTCCCTCTCCAAGTTATCAGTGTTGCCAGAGACGACCAGATTATAAAGTCTATCAGCGGATTTCGTCAGACCTTCAAAGGTAGATATGATCTTCCTGTCAAATTCCAGCACTTCTTTAAACTCTTTAGTTTTACGCATATCAGAACTGCCCCGGGCAGCATTATCAGCCTGTTCTTTGAGAAGCAGTAGGTCTCTCTCAGCCTCCTTGAGCATTACTGCTTCATCGGTTTTTCCTTTGTCCACCAGTTTTGAGCGCGCCTCGGATATATTCATGACCGCCCTGTTTAACTCTTTTGTGATATCAATCCGTGCGGTTACATCCTTTTGTACAGTAGTTTCAATTACCGTTGCCCGCCTTTTTGCAAGCATGATAGCTACAACCACAATGATGGCGATTCCGAGTATTCCATAGATTATCCATTTCCTCACCGGTGCAACCGCTGTTACGCTGATGTCCTTGGACACCAGAATTTCTCCCTTTTCAACGTCATCGAGCTTTAAGTGTACCTTTATGTTATACGACATGAACCCTTCTTGCATGCCCAGGACCTTGCCCATGAGCAGGCCCTGGACACCCTTTATCTTCCCGTGGGTAATCCTCGTCTTCTCATCCATGATATCTTTCAGTTGGAGACCCTGTTCCTCCAGAATCTTGTCAAGGTCAGCCCGCTCGATTACTTTAAAGGTTGTCTTTTCCGTAATAGCGGAAGTTACCGCATTCTTTATGGTTCCGTTCCCGTCATCACCCTCAAAATCGAGGATGGCAAGGCGAACTATATCTGATTCAACGGGAAGGGTTTTTATAACTTCATTCTGGAATTTCTTCAGGGCAGCTGGTTTCAGGTCGCTTTCTGCTGAAACGGTTTGAAAGGTAATGAAGGTAAGAGAAAGCACCATGAAGAGAGCAAGACACACCTTTTTCATAAGTACACTCCTTTTCTCAAGAAAAACTAATGCATCAAAAGACGCCTTGGCCGAATTACTATCTTCAATTAATAAGGATACTTTCAGCATAGATTATATGATTAGAATTTTACTTAAGTCAAGAAATTATTAAGCATTTTTAGCCTCTTACCCTCTGATGTTTACGCTTCATGTTCAGAATCATACCGGTGATTGCCCCAACCAGGAATGAGACCATCCCGGTGGTGGAAGTTAAATTCAGCATACTTGAAAGTATCTCGATAAAAGTTTCCATGAAACTGAACATGATCTGTTTCAGAGTATCAAGCAACTGCCATTCCGGCTTGAGACCGCAATTTTCCACTACTTTGAATGAAACCCATGCCATCAGGGAGAGGAGGGCTATGTTTACAATTCTCAGGAGGAAAAAAGACAGGAAGAAGCCAAGACAACCGAACATAAGGCATAGTATCATACCAGTACTGAACATTTTCTCTCCCTATATTATCTTCCTTGCCTCGACGAAGATTTCCGATTCGTGCACCTGCTTTACCACGAATACCTTTAATTCGGTAAACTTCGCCGCAAGGTAGTCAACGCTTTTGGAAGTCTCCAGAAAGATGGTGACCTCTTCGCCTGCAAAATCCTTCAGCCCGTCCTTGACTTCATGGACGTACGGTATCCTCTCAATCATACCTTTAGCCTTTCTGAAAGTGACATAGTTGCCGATTTCCCTGATGGTTACTTTAATCTTCTGAGATGATTTACGAGGCAAACCCTTGGCAAACTCGTTTGTCATCTCTGATGAAATCTTCTTTATGGCATCTATCCCTGCTTTTTCTTCGTCGCTCCCGAACCCCTTTATGTTATGTCTGGTCAGAGACAATATCTCTTTCTTACTCCCTATCTGGTGGACCTTCACTTGTCCGGTGGCATGGGCGGAGTAAATCTCTTTTGTCTTCTCGCTGAACTCCGACTCCACAAACCCGACCACGACCAGGTCAGTCAGGTAGTAAATCCCCATCTTCTTTACCGATTCCGTATTTCCCTGTCTGATAGAAGCGACAAGGTCGGTTACCCTTTTGTCTTTTATGGTCCGGTAGTCCACAATCTGGTAGCCTTTTTCCTTTATCTTGGCTATGAGTTCGTGTTCAAGGACGTGCCTCTTCAGAATATTTCCCAGGTTTTTCTCCGAGGTGACCACAATCACCCGGTCATCATAGAGATTTTCCATGAGGAGCGCCTTTAGCGCATCCTCCTTTATTTTCGCAGAGATCTTCACCCGGTAGAATCCATCCTCCCCCCGATCTTCTGATACGATTTTGTATTCTTCAATCACCTTGTCCTGAGCCGCGCTGAAGGCTTTCGAGAGATTCTCCCTCTCTTTTGCAAGTATCTCCGGGCTCAGGTAGAGACCGGCCACCTTGAGGATGGCTTCGTTCTTTGCCATTCCAATTGCCTTTCCCTTTGCCTCCTCGATATCCACACTCTCGAGGACCGATGCGCTCCCTTCGCCAGTTATCATCTCCAGGAAGGAAGACGGCGGCGGCGCCTCTGATTTACCCTGCGAAACAGCTTCTACAGCATAGGCAGGTATGTAAATCAGGGCGCACAGGAAGAGAGTTGATAAGGTTATTAACTGAACATATTTTTGTGTTTTCATTTCCAACCTCCTTCAATGTTTTTAGTAATGACGCATAGGGAAGGTATTTTTATGCAACCGTTTTGGGCGCGATAAATCGTGCCCCTACGGAAACATCGTTTTGATAATAATGATCCCATGAACATGATTGGGCATCTGTTCACAAGTGTCTCCTTATGCCCCTTGTGATCCTGAAAGGCATAACCCCCACTGTTAAAATATTAAAAATACAGCCTGCTATATATACGACGTATATATAGACTAAAAATATTCAAAAAATTAAAAATATTCAAAAAGAAAAAGGTTACTTTGTCCTGAGGAGACGAAACCCAAGGTCACTTTCCCTAATGCCCGGCGGGGCATCGAAGCGACAGGAGCAGCGTAAAACCATCGGATCGAGGTTCCACCCCCCACCCCGAACGATTTTGTGGGAGCCAATGCCTGTAAATACAGGATTGTTTCTTACGTGATGCTTATAAGCATCTTCGATATATAGATCTTCTACCCATTCCAATACATTCCCGCTCATGTCATACAGCCCAAGGCCGTTGGGTCTCTTCTGGCCCACAGGATGGGTTTTGTCCCCTGAGTTGCTGGTATACCACGCATAGTCTCCAAGCTCTGAGTCTGAGCTGGTCCCGGCATACTTCTCCCTCTTGCCACCGCTCCGGGCCGCATACTCCCACTCTGCTTCAGTGGGCAGGCGGTATCTCTGACCTGACATCTGGTTAAGTTCTTTAATGAATTCCTGGACATCATCCCAGCTTACAGATTCAACAGGGTAATTGTCACCAGATTTGAAATAAGACGGATTCTTCCCCATTATCTTCACCCATTGACCTTGTGTTACCGGGTATTTCCCAAGGTAAAAATCGTCTACGCAGACCTCGTGCACTGGTTTTTCATCTTCTCTACCACCTCCAATGGTATCCCCCATCTGGTAAGATCCCCCTTTGACAAAGACGAATTCCATGCCGGTGACAGGATCTATGTAGTCAGCTATTTTTTCTGTCTGATCTTCCTTTTGTTTCTTGCGTTCTTCGTCTTCTTTTCTCTTGAGTTCCTCTTCCTGTATTCTTCTTTCTTGCGCTCTTATTCGCTTTTCTTCCTGCTTCTTTTTCTCTTCTTCTCTTTTTTTCTTTTCCTCTGCTTTTTTTGCTTCTTCCTCAGCCTTCTTACGCTGTACTTGAATCACACCTTTGACTGCCTCATCAAGTTCACTAATATCTCCGTATCTGCTCTCAGGTCTTTTGGCTACTGCCTTCCGGTAGATGAAATCTACTTCTTTTGGTACCTCTTTGTTCAGATCACTTGGAAGTTCCGGACCAATGGTGTTCTCAAGGATGAAAAGCTCAAACAGAACCACCCCCACCGCATAGATGTCTGCCCGCTTATCCACATGGGCGGCATCAAACTTCTGCTCAGGCGCCATGTAGTAGGGAGTGCCCATCTGGACGGAGGTGGTGGTAAGCTGGGAAGGGGAGAGCATCTTCGCTATGCCAAAGTCGGTGAGTTTTACCTTCAGCTCATCCCCTCCGGTGATCAATATGTTCTCCGGCTTGATGTCGCGGTGGATGGTGTGTTTATGTGCATAGTGAAGCGAGTCAGCAAGCTGGGAGATGATCTGATATGCTTCCTCCAGAGTGAAGGGCTTGTTTTTTTTCTTCCTCTCAGTGAGAATCTCCCTCAGGCTCTTCCCTTCCACCCACTCCATGGTGAAGTATTCTTTCCCTTCCCATTCTTCGAGATTAAAAACCCTAACAATATTTTCATGGTTGAGTTTTCGTGAAATGGAGACTTCCTGCCGGAATCTCGTAAGGGCATTGGACGAACTGATAAGTCGTGGATGGATTACCTTGAGGGCCACAATCTCTTCAAGTTTCGTATCATTGCACTTGTAGACCACCCCCATCCCACCTTTACGACCTTCAGAGAGAATTTCATAGCGGTTGGCAAAGAGGGAGCCGGCCTTGAAGCTCTCGGTATCTATCTCTTGTGGTTCAAGGGTTCCCTTTAGGTCAAGGGAATCCATGGAACGCTTCTTCTCAGGTGGGGTCTTTATTCGTGTGAAGTCATATCCACACCCGATACAGTATTTCGAGTCATCTGGAAGTTCGGTCCGGCACTCAGGACAGTACATACGTATTCAGACCTCTGATGGAGAGCGAATTTTGGTTTGTACGATACCAGATTTTATAATGAAATAAAAGGCATTAGAGAGTCTTGAAAATCAGTTCCGTACAACTGAACGTCAGCCTGTCCCCATCCTGTAGAACTCTCTTTTTTACCTTCTCATTGTTTACTCTTGTCCCATTCCTGCTCCCTAAGTCTTCAAGAATAACTTTCCCACGCCGGAAGTACAGACGCGCATGTTTCTCTGAAACAGTCTGATCATCTACCTTTACGGTACAATTTGTACCCCTGCCGATGATTATCTCGCCCTGGTTAAAGATAAACTTCTCACCCGCCTTATTGACCAGTGCTCCTGCGGGTGCATCACTCTTCTTTTCCTGACAACTATTCCGCGGTTGTGGACGTGCGATATGTTTTTCAGGTCGAGGAGGTCTTTCTTTGCTGTAAGATACATCAATCGTATAGAGCCGTCTGGTTAATGGATCTCTCCTGAATGTTAGTTCAAATCCATCAATGGGCTCGTAGTTCTTCTCTTTCATCCACACGGCGAGTGACTTTGTGAGAGAGGCATTGAGGGAATCAAAAAAGGGCTCAAATTCACGGTACGTATCCTCGTTAATTGTGACGGTGTATGAATTTGGGATAACGACCTTACCGAGCAGGTCTCTCTTTTTTCTTTCGATCAGTCTCTTCAGGGATATTTCGAGGCTGAGAGGATCGAATGCCTTCCTGCCTTTGAACGGCTTCTCTATAATGTTCCCGAGTTTGTCTTCTATCTTTGTTATGATTCCCATATCTGATCAGGACGAACCGGATAAAGGGTTTCTGCAGCGTCAAGCATCCCGCACACCCTCCCGGTAGATCTTCAGCCTCTGTCCGGTATAAATCGTATCATTCTTCAGGTTATTCCACATCATAATATCTTTCACCCGAACCGCAAAGGTATTAGAAACACGCGCCAGGGTTGTTCCCTTTTTGACTGTGTAAATGACCGGCTTCTTCCCAATCGCCTTATAGAAAACCAGGGTCTGGCCGGCCTTGATATTCCACCCGTTCTTCAACCCATTGCAGACAATAATATACCTCGGGCGCACGTTGAAACTCTCGCTTATATCGGTGATCGCATCTCCCTTCCTCACGGTATATTTTACCCGCTCCATTGCCGTCTTCGGGTAGATTTTCAATTTCTGGCCTTCCAGTATTTTGTCACTCTTGAGCTTGTTCCATTTTTTGATATCGCTCCCTTCGACGGCAAAGACCTCTGCTACTAATGAAAGCGGGTTGCCTTTCCTGATAGTATAAACAACGGGCTTTGGTTTTGGGGATTGGTCTTCACGATGTGGAGATTGCCTTACCAATCTTGCAGCTCCCTGCTTTGAATGTATCGTTTCGTTTTCAGTCGCTGAGGCCGTCTTATCCTTGACGGGGTTTAAAGAGGCTACTTGTATGGGGCTTATTGTGTCGTCTGCTCCCTCAAATTTGGGGAAGCCGAATGCCTCCGGATTATTCCCTATGATGGCAGCGGCAATGACCCTGGGGGGATATTCCCTGGTCTCATTTGCAAGGCATGATCTGATATGCCAGAAATTCCTCTCTTCGAAGGGATTATCTATTGCCTTGAGGCAGGATATTACCCTCCATTCTCCGCAATTGTAGGCGGCGATCGCGAGGAGGAATGACCTGGGTCCGAATATGGCGATCAAATCGTTGAAATACTCAATCGCCGCAAAGGTCGATTTTACGGGGTCAGTCCTTTCATCAATGCCTTTTCCCACCTTGAGGGAATAATCTCTTGCCGTCTTGGGCATGAACTGCCAAACGCCGACTGCTCCGGCACGGCTTACCGCTCTCGGGTTAAAACCCGACTCTACGAAGGCTATGTAGGCCATGTCGCCGGGTATGCTTCTCTGGCTCAGGTGTGTTTTAACCAATGGCAGATATTTAGATGACCTTTCGAGCGACGCAGTGACAAATTTTCTGTACTGGGGATTTGTCTGAAAAACCCTGATGTAACCCTTGACTTCATTCAAGAAGACTTTTGGTACCTCTCCTTCTTCGCCGAATTCACGCATAATCCTCTTGAGTTCCCTTTCTATGATCTCATCGTTACCTGCCGGCTGAACAACAGAGGCTGTCTGCGTCTCTTCATCTATCCCGGGTATCTCCTTCAAGACGCTTTGATCTTCATTCGTTTGCCCGTCTGAAGCCGGTTCTGTCGTCTCTTCACTAATTGCAGGCTGAGGAACCCTGGCGGCTTCCTTATCAATTATTGCTGGCTGAGTTGCTGTAGGGCGGCTCATTGGCAACTCTTCAGGATTGCCTACCTTCGTCAATGTACACTGGGTCGCACATGAATGCAGGAACATTGAACAGACAAGAATCACCAGGATACGAAGATACCTATGGAAGCTCATTATTTCGCCCTCAGATATTATTATGTACTTCTCACTAAAGACGAATTTCGAAGAAGATTTATTCACAAAACTGTGCAGACAATTCGTCCTTATCGGCCGGGGCCTCCCTGATTCAAAGCCTCTGCTATGACATCCATGGCAATCGGTGCGGCGGTGAGGCTGCCGAAGCCCTGATTCTCAGCAATAACCGCAATTGCGACCTTCGGATTGTCAGCGGGGGCAAAGCCAATAAACCAGGAGTGCGGCTTTTCATCAGGATCAATCTGCCCATTCCTATTCCTGTCGCCGACCTCTGCGGTGCCGGTCTTGCCTGCAACACCGATCTTCACAGCAGCCTTCTTATCTTTCGGGCAGGTCGTGTAGCGGCCATCCTCACAATAGATCTTCTTCACATTCTTTCCTGTCCCATTCTCCATTACCTCTTCCATCAATCTCTTCACTTCCGAAGCCGTCGTCTCCTTTATAGCCCTCCCCATTGCAACAGGTTCAGCAGTGAATACTACCTGCGCCCCGTTACCCGTCCTTATCTCCTTGATGATGGAGGGATTCATCGGCAGTCCTTTGTTGGCAATGCCGGATACAATGATCGCCAATTGAAGAGGCGTCGCGGTGATAAGATTCTGACCTATCGCGGCCTGGGCGACGATCTTGGGGTTTCTCCTGAAGTCAATGTCACTGTACGTCTTTATAACGTTTTTCTCTTTTTTAGAACCGGGCCAGGAAAAGGCGCGACTTATTTCCGGGCTGTAGGATAGGTTCTCCATCCGCGGGAGGAGTGTTATGGTCCGGTTGAATCCAAACCGCTCAGCATAGTCCAGGATGTCACGCCCGAGTTTAACCCCGATCCCGCTGAAAAAGAGATTACAGGACTCTGCAAATGCCTTGGCGAGACCTACCCTCCCGTGCACATGGATGTCCGAGATACCAAACCGGTTTTCACTTCCCGTGCAGACGATCGAATAGGAGCTGTCCATCGCGTCCCGTTTCTCAAGCCAGGCTGACACAACTACGGTCTTGAAGGTGGAGCCCGGGGGATACAGGACTGAAAATGCCCTGTTTTCAAAGGGCCGCTCTCTCTCGTCCATAAATGCCGCTCTCCATCCAGACCCCGAACCTGTATTCGGGTCGAGGGAGGGCGTACTCACAGCTGCCAGGATGTCGCCTCTCTTTACATCGAGCACAACCACCGCACCCCGTTTGCCCTGCATAAGGCAATAAGCGCATCTCTGAATCCTGCTGTCCACGGTGAGGATAACATCATCACCGATCTTCACCGGCCTGAGAGGGTCTGAGGTTGCGCTGTACAGAGGCGCATGTTTCTTTCCCATAAGGTATAGATCCAGGGCCTTTTCAAGATTTCGTTTCCCGAAGACTGGATTAGAGTGGCCTATTATGGGATAAAACTCAGGACCATATGTGTATTTTCTTTCCTGTCTCCAGGAATTCCTGGAGATATCACTCCTGGCAAGCACAACTCCATTTCTGTCTATAAACTTTCCTCTCAGTACTATCTCCTCATCAGAAGGGCCGCTGTTCACGATTGAAAAGGACTGCTTGTCAAAGCAGACCCTGCCGTCTTTTATGTACAGCAGGGGGAGGCTGTTTCTCACCCTTTTCTCGGTCCTTTGCTTGAGGTGTCTATTACTCAATGCATTCTCATCTATTACTATCTGCTCTCCATCAATCCTGAAAACACTCTCTGCGACCAATGACTCCATAAGCCCGACAAATGGCCGGTCAACATAGGGCGTACGCAGGAACTCTTTTCTCTCTAAGACCATCCTTTCAAAAAGGAAGTACAGGGTGATCCCCGAAAGGATAAAGAACAGGATGAACAGGATTTTTGCCCTCTTCTCGAACATCAGCCTTCTCCTGATATCTTGAGCACAATCCCGGCCATAATGAAGCTGATCATCATAGAACTTCCGCCGTAGCTAACAAAGGGAAGGGTTATCCCGGTCATGGGGATCATACCGATGTTTCCGCAGATAATGATAAACGCCTGGAGGCAAATCAAGGTTCCGATACTCATGACCAGTATTTTCTTGTAGAAATTGGCAGTGCGCAGTGAGATACGGTAGCACCGGTAAAGGAAGATCCCGTAGGCAAGGATGACCGCGATGCCGACGATGAAGCCCATCTCCTCACAGATGGCAGAAAAGGTGTAGTCCGACTGCACCACGGGTATACGGTAAGGCTGTCCGTATCCAATGCCCAGGCCAAATATTCCCCCTGATGAGAGCGACCAGAGCGCCCGGGACATGCTCTCGCTCCTGCCGAAGGGATCCAGCATCATGTCAAGCCGTTCCCTGACAACGGAGGGGAACCCGATCTCGTACGAAATATAGCCGGCTCCGATGATAAAAATAATGAAGAGCACGATGATCACGCTACGGCTTCCTGCGCAGTAGAACATGAGGAGAAAGAGAACGAAGATGAGAAAGGTCGGACCGAGGTCTTTCTGGATGAAGATGGGGAAGACCGCAAAGAACCACATGACGACAAAGGGGCCGGCATACCTGCACCATGACCTGAATTGAGTCTGCCGGTACGTATCTATCCCCCGGCCCTGTTCATAGACATATCCGGCAATAAAGAGGAGCATGAAAAACTTGACAAGTTCCACGGTCTGGAATCCAAAGAGCCAGAGCCGCCGTCCGTTGATTTCCCTTCCGAAAAGCATGGTAGCAGTGATGAGTATCGCGGAGGCAAGGACCCATAGATATTTCTTTGAAGACAGCCACGCAAAGGTCCGCGAGTTGAATAAATAGATCACAGCGACCATAGACAACACACCTGCTACAACGACGAGCATATGCTTCAAGCCGAGCTGCGCAAGGGTAAAAACATTGTCCGTCACGCCCGCGGCAGGGTTATGGCTGAGGATTGAGCGGATAGCATCGTTTCTCCACGAGGCAAGGTCCGGGGCGAGGCGGAAGATCATGAGAGCCCCAATACCGGAGAGAAGTGCAATGACAGGGAGTATGAAGGGGTCAGCATCAGGGAGCTTGAGCCTCAGATAGAGGTGGATGAGCAGAAAAGCTGCAACAAAAAAAAGACCATACAGTGCATTCGGAAAGGGGGTAAGGAAGAGGTTTGAAATATCGAGCAAGCCTTTTGCAGTTGCGAGTACGGAAGGTATATCCCTGTCAATGAAGCTTGAATAGACAAGCGTAAAGCCGGTTGAGATTATGAGGAGGATTGGAAAAAGGTATCTGATTTCAGAATCTCTTTTCATAAGGATAGAGACGATTCTCGTCTATGAAAAAATGCTTTTTAAAAATCTTCTTTTCCTGAAGTCCAGGATGATCATTGAAACATTGTCAGGGGCTTCGCCCCGGAGGGTCTCATCCAGGAGCATCTGGCATCTCTTTTCAGCCGGGACTCTGCTCTTTAAAATGGACTTAACACCTTCAACAGACATTACCCTGAAAAGACCGTCTGTGGCCATAAGAAAAACGTCACCCCTCCTGATGTCAAAGATATTGAGATCCGTTTCAACCGACTCACCTGACCCGAGGGCCCTCGTCAAAACATGGCTCAACTTGTGTCCTGCAGCCTCGTCCTCGCCTATCACGCCCCTGTCAACGAGTTCCTGCACCCTGCTGTGGTCCTTGGTCAGCTTCTCGATACGCTCTTTTCTCAGCCGGTAGATCCTGCCGTCTCCCACGTGTGCCGTGTAGAGCTTCCTATTTCTTATGAGTGCCAGGGAGACTGTCGTACCCATGATCGTCCCCTGCCCGAGATCCTGGGAGTATTCGTAAATCCCCCGGCTTGCCTTTTCCACACCTTCCTGAAGCAGGCGAAGGACAATTGCGTCACTCTCAAGAAAACTCCTATCTTCCTGTGGAATCCTCTCCTCCAGGAAATCATTGATGAGCAGGACGGCGGTTTTGCTTGCCACATCTCCCCGCGCGTGGCCGCCCATGCCGTCGGCAACGATGAAGAGTCTTATCCCTTCATTCAAGAGGATGCTGTCCTCGTTTCTCTCCCTTTCAGCGCCCTGGTCAGTGAGCCCGAAGACGTCCATCCGCTCCACTCCCTTCGCCCACGGTTACAGCGAGGTTGCAGAATGTTATCTCGTCACCCGGCATTACCTTCCTCGCCTCCTCCCCCATCGGCATACCGTTTATTTTCACGGAGTAACCGGCGAAATTTCTGAAGGCATAGTTCCCGTCGCACAGAAAGATCTCGCCCACCCTCATCGGCACACCAATGCCTTTCAGCAGGATGTCACACCCGGGCTCTCTCCCGATCAGGTAATGGCTCTTCTCAAGTTTGACAGTGAGGAAAGGGGCCCCGTCCCTTCGCATCTTCAAGAAGAGCTCTGCCCTCTTTTTTGTTGAAGACCTTCTCACCCGTTCGGATACAATACTTCCGTAGAGGAGCCAGAGTGTGACCGTCCCGAGGGATGAAATAAAAACAAGATTCAAGAACTTTATCATCCAGTGGGAAAGCATGATTTACGCTACCTTCAGTGTTATCTTCCCGGCGGAGATGGTATCGCCCTTCTTCAATTCAGCCTCTTCAATAGCAATCTCATTTACCCTCGTTCCGTTGGTGCTGTCCAGATCCCTGATGCTCACATGGCCTTCTCTCACCGTAATCTTGAAGTGCACCCGGGAGATAGTCTCATCTTGGTCTTTGATGAGGATTGCAGCTTCTCTTCCCCTGCCGAAGGTATATTCTCCCTCTTTCAGGGCAATTACCTCGCCTTTTTCTTCCCCATCCACGATCTCAAGCTTTACCTTTGAAGTATCAATGAGCTTCGTCTTCTTATCCTCGATGAGCCTGGTTTCAATCACCTTTCTCTCAGGCGCGGGAGTATGGTCCTGGGTAGGAGTGATTTCCTGCCTCTCTTGTCCGCGCGGAGGCACAGACCCTAAAGAGATAACCCGGTTATCCTCCATCGGCGCCGGACCGGTTACCTTCTCCTTCAGGAACGATGATTCAACCACGACCTGGTTCTTTCCAATGGTTCCATCCTCCCGGATATCAATGCTAACCGTGGATGAAAGGAGCTTGTAACCTCGCTTCTTCACCCTCTCCATGATTTTGCTCTTGAGCTGTTCCCGGATGCCGGTGAGCAGGGGGGAGAGTTCCTCGTAATCCACCGGGCTCAGGTATACGGCGAAGACATTGGGGACAAAGGGGTTCTCATCAATGCCGAGCTTTTTCCGCTTCTCAAGCTCCGAGATGAGTTTCCCAAGTATGTCACGGGGCTGGATCTCCGTGCCCCCTTTCCCTACCAGTCTCTTAACCTTGCCGATTAGATTTCTGATAACGTCTCTATATTTCATAACGACCTCCTTTTGCATTATGTCCATGGGATATGAGACGAATACGGAGGGTGGGTTTATGCAGGAGGAATTAAGGGCGCGATGAATCGCACCCCTTCAGAAACATAAATATTCAAAAACTAAAAGTATTAAAAACAAAAAGATTATTTTTCCCTGAGGAGGCGGAACCCAAGGCCGCGACGCCTGATGCCCGGATCGAAGTTGACGCGATTGGAACACCGCACGCCCCCCGGGTCGCCACTCCAGCTCCCGCCCCGATTGACGCGGTCGGAACCCGAAGCTGTATATATAGGATTACTCCGAGAGTGGCGCAAGAAGATAATATTCAAGTTTGAAATTCAGTTTACTCGCAGGAGCAACTGAAGGATCGATAGAGGACTGAGATATTCTTACTTTTGCTTTTTCCGTTACCTTGGTCGACGTCTCATTTTCCGGAAATATGGATTTCACGAAACGAAGTCCGAGGTACATACTATTAAAAGGTTGTGAGTCGTCTGCACGATTGAAACACTGCATCTCCCTTGAGTCGCGGTTAGTCCAACATCCACCACGTATGACCTGGAAGTTGCCATCCGTACATATTGGGTTTTTCCCAGTGTGATTTCTATAAGCATCCGCACTGTACCGATCTTGCACTAATTCCCATACATTGCCTGCCATATCGTACAATCCAAGACCATTAGGTCTCTTCAGCCCAACCGGATGGGGGATCTCACCGGAGTTTGAAAGGTACCACGCATATTCACCAAGTTCTGATTCATTGTTTGTCCCCGGCCACTTTTCTTTTTTTCCTCCGCTCCTTGCCGCGTACTCCCACTCGGCTTCCGTTGGTAAACGATATTTCTGTCCTGTTCGCTCATTTAATCTCGCAATAAATTCTTGCACGTCGTTCCAATTGACATTTTCCACAGGGCAGTTATCACATCCTGTAAAATGTGATGGATTATTCGCCATGATCTCCTTCCATTGTTTCTGGGTTACTTCGTACTTCCCTATGTAGAAATCGTTGAGGCAGACCTCGTGTACAGGCTTTTCATTGGGGTTTCCATCACCAAAAGTATCCCCCATCTGGTAACACCCGCCCTTCACCAGGACGAATTCCATGCCGGTGACGGGGTCGGTGTATAACGGTTTTTCTTGGCTTCCCTTTGGCCGCTGGATTAAATAGATAATTCCAATCACCACCACTAAAATTACTGCAAAAAGTACCACCTTTCTCCGCGTAGCCTCTTTCGTCCTTCTGGCTTCTTCACGCTTGCGTTCGGCCTCTTCTTCTGCCCTTAGGCTTGCCTCATCCGCTTTTGCTTTAGTTTCTCCCCCCCTGTTTGCACGTTCTCCCGCCTCGCGCCGGCGTTCCTCTGCTTCTCGTTCCTTTTCTTCACGGTGTCTTCGTTCCTCTGCCTCCCGTTGTTGTTCTCGTGCTTTCCGTCCCGCCTCTTCTTGTTCCTGCCGCTCTGCCTCCAAGCTCGCTTGCTCTTCCTGCTTTTTCCGCTCCGCAGCTTCCTTCTGAAGTCGCTCTTTTTCTCTCCTTTTCAGTTCGTCTGCTTTCCTCGTCTCCTCTTCAACACACCTTTTTTCTTTCTGAATCACATCCCCTAAAGCTTCTGCGAGTTCCTTAATGTCGCCATATCTTCCCTCTGGTTTGGTGGCGAGGGCTTTCTTGATCACAGCATCTACCTCCCTTGGGAGGTCATCATTAATCTCGCTCGGTGTCTCCAGCCCAATCGTATTCTCAAGCGTCAACAGCTCAAACAACACCACACCCACGGCATAGATATCCGCACGCTTGTCCACGTGGGCAGCATCGGACTTCTGCTCGGGAGCCATGTAGTAAGGTGTGCCCATCTGGACGGAGGTGGTGGTAAACTGGGAAGGAGAGAGCATCTTGGCAATGCCGAAGTCAGTGAGCTTTACCTTCAGCCCATCACCTGTTACGAGGATGTTTTCAGGCTTTATGTCTCTGTGAATAGTGTACTGGTGTGCATAGTGAAGCGCATCTGCAAGCTGGGAGATGATCTGGTATGCTTCCTCGAGGGTGAAGGGCTTGTTTTTTTTCTTTCTCTCGATGAGAATCTCTCTCAAGCTCTTCCCTTCCACCCACTCCATGGTGAAGTATTCCTTCCCTTCCCATTCTTCAAGGTCGTAAACCCTCACGATGTTCTCGTGCTGAAGCTCCTGCGAGATGGCTACTTCCTGCCTGAACCGGGCAAGGGCATTGGAAGAGCTGAGCAGTCTCGGGTGAATGACCTTTACAGCCTTTGTTCTATTGAGCTTGGTGTCTTTGCACTTATATACCACCCCCATTCCGCCCTTAAGAGCCTCAGCGAGGATCTCGTAGCGATCCCCTCTGTGTCAATGTAGGTGAGACACTTCCCACCCAATAAATTAGAGTATAGTAGGGCGGGAAGGAGGAAGGAGATGGGAAAGAAAGAGGCTATGATTGAAACGAGAGAGGGGCAGGGTATAC
>Ga0315280_10006656_pt1 | contig 15864 bp, 9 predicted proteins | sample YL17G06_40_MG_FD_203697 | JGI IMG/M metagenome (GOLD analysis project Ga0315280, IMG submission 203697) | Sediment microbial communities from Yellowstone Lake, YNP, Wyoming, USA - YL17G06_40 | ecosystem: Environmental > Aquatic > Freshwater > Lake > Sediment | place: USA: Wyoming | collected... | reverse complement strand
CCTCTACGTCAACACCTGGGCGCCCGGGTCCATGAACTTCGGCTCCACCGCGGCCTACCAGTCCGGCGGAAACCCGGCCGCGCTCATCCCCTACACAGTCAAGGGGCTCGATTCAGGCACGACCTACCAGCTTTACGCTCACATCCAGGGCGCCGATGATATGAATCTCGAGGTCCTGGAGGGCATGCCGCTCTCGGTTTTGGCGCCAGGGACCACGAGCTTCACCTTCGCGCAAAGCTCAGGCGTGATCCTGGGAACCATAGTCCTTCCGGCCGGCAGCACGGACTTTCTCAACATCGACCTCTTCCGCAAGGTGATCTCATCGGTCAGGCCGGGGGAGGTGGGCAGGGAGGAGACGATGCCGGGGGCGGACACCCTGCCGAACTTCCGGTGTGCGGCCAACAATCTGCCCGCCACCGTCGGCTATTGCCCCGTCGGCAACTCGAGCGCCACTTTCACGGTGCCGAACAACAACACCGAGACCATGGATGTGACCGTGCTCTACAAGACCACGGGCGAGACGCGCAAGATGAGGATATCCGTGGTCAACGGCTCGACCACCACGGTCTTCCTGGACCTGACCGCGCAGACCTTCTCCATATCGGGCGGCATCACCAATCAGATCACGAACCCGCTCTTCGACACCAACCCGAAGATATGGGCCAACGCCCCCTATGTCGGGCCCCCCGGCTGGCCTGCGGGCCTCTCCTCGACGACGGCCCGCGTCGTGGCCATCCGCCAGGATGCCGATCAGTACAACTTGGCCATCTCCACGGTATTTAACCCGGCCAACACGCGCGTGGGCTACCTCTTCCAGGGCGGCACCTTCACCATCGCCAACGTCCCGGCCGGCGTCTATCTCGTGCGCACGGAGAACCTGCGCGCCTGCGCCACCTGCGACATCGCGGTGCCCGCCGTGGGCGCCACGGTCCGCGTGGCCGCCAACGTCTCCAACCTGAACCTGGTCCTCACCGACGGCTACTCCGTGGCCGGCACGATCTCCCTGGACGGCGGCATCCAGGACGCCCAAATCCTGCGGGCGACCGTACGCAACCGCCGCCAGGAGGTGGTGCGTTCGACCTTCGTCTACTTGGGCGACGCGGCCGCGGGTCTCATGGCCAATTCCGTGGACTACAGCTTCGCGAATCTTCCGGCCAACGAGTTCTACACCTTGAGCGTGGAAGGGACGCAGCTCCCGATCAAGTACGTGGGCCCGCCCGTTAAATTCCCCAATCCCGGACTGGCGCCCAACGGCATGGCTTCCAACCTGACCAGCCAGAACGTGGTCATGAAGCGGGCCGCCTACCTAGCGGGCCGGCTCAAGGACTCGAACACCGGAGAGCTCATCACGAGCGCCAACGCGACGCTGCTCGCGCCCAGCTTCCGCATCTCGGCCGCGGCCAATCCGTGGGTCGAGGGCGGCTACGCGGATGCGCCCTTGAGCACGGCCACGCAAAACCGGCCTATCGGGGAGGACGGCTACTTCCGCGTCGGGCCGCTTTTGCCCGACGTCTCCTACGACCTGAGCCTCGCCCAGACGAGCTGGGACGCGGGGGCGCTTATGCAGGGCAGCCAGAACTACGCGCCCGCGTCCATGAGCGGTCTGACCCCGCAATCGGGTGAAACCAAGGACGTGGGGGTGGTGGCCTTGAGCCAAGGCCAGTCCATCACGGGCGTGGTGCGCTCCACGACCACGGGCGCGGCCCTGGGCGGCTTGAAGCTCCAGGCCAAGCCGTCCTTCGGCTTCATCGAGATGAAGGTGGAGACCTTCACCAACGGCTCCGGCCGCTATACCCTGTGGGTCTCGACCGCGGTCTCCAACCAGTTCGACGTGACCGTGGCCCCGCGCGACGGCAACCAGGCCTCCGACGGCATGCGCTACGGCGAGATGACGGCCCGCAACGTGCTCGTCTCCACCGTCCCGGTCAGCTTCGACCTGCGGCCGCTCTTGTCCGCGGTCACGGGCTACGTGGTGACGGCCGACTCCGCGACCGGCGGAGAGCTCTCCTATCCCTTCGGCGACAACCGGGGCTATCCGGCCGCGGCCGTCAACCTGCAGCCCGCGGGCGTGGTTCCTATCAACAATCCCCTGGGCGACATCGAGGCCATGACTGATGCTGCGGGCCGCTTCGAGGTGCCGGGCCTTTCCACCGGGACCTATGCGCTCATGGCCACCAGCCTCGGCTACAAGGTCTACAAGGCCACGGTAGCGACGAACGCCGCGGGCTTCCGCATCTACGCGGGCGCGGACACTCCGGCCAACTACGTGCCCGGCAACGTGCTGGTCTTAACCCGCGGCGCGAGCGTGACCGGCCGCATCGTGAAGTCCGACGGCTCCGCGCCCAATGAGACCGAGGTCGGCGGGGTGGCGGCGGCCAACTTCGGCCAGAACGAGTTCGTGATGGGCTCGGTGGACGTGGACCCGGTGGCCAAGACCGTCAACTCCTATTCGATCTCGGGATTCACGACGACGGTCAGCTACGACATCATCATCCTGCCCAAGGACAAGGGCGACAGCATCAACCAGCCCAGGGAAGGCGCGGGCGTCACCTTCACGGTGGCCGAGGCGACCGCTACCAAGAACATCAATCTCACCTTCATCACCTCGGCCCTGGACTGCGTGCCCGCCTCCAAGAAGTCGTTGGGGGACAATCGCTTCCAGATCAAGATCGAGTGCAACAAGGCCCTGCGCAAGCAGATCGATTCGGACGACAACCTGGACCTCATCCTGACCCCTTCCACCTGCAATGCCAAGGGCGAACCCTTCACCGTGCCGGACGGGACCGGGTCGATGCTGACTGCGGACAAGGAACTCTCCTCGAACCGCCGCCGCATCACCGTCATCTACCGGGCGGTTACGGGGGCTACGCCGGCCGCGTCGGAAGCCAAATTCAGCCTCCGGCTCCGGGCTTACTCCCAGGATACCGACCCCCATACCGGCTCCAACTTCCAACTCGACAAGGTCTTCGACTTCTACGTGGGGCTCGATTCCAACGCCACGAAGAAGGTCTCCAACATCCAGGGCGGCTCGGTGGAGATCGAGCCTACGGCAGACGATGAGGCCAGCGGCAACTCGGAGCGCGCCAAGGTGGACATCCCCGCCGGCTCCTTCGAGGAGGAGGACGCCGCCGGCCACGCCACCGGCGTGATCGTGTCCTCCAGGACGGTCGAGGTGGGCATGTCCAAGGGCCAGGACGAGGCTCTGGCCAAGCGGCTGGCCCTGCGCGCCCTGGGCTACGTGCCGGCGAGCCTGGACATCTTGAAGAACCTTTCGGCCTATCCGCCGGAGATGGCCGCGGCCATCTCCGCCTACCGGACCATGTCGGCTTCCGGGACCATCAACGGGGCCAACCCCTTGAGCTCCTTCTACAACATCTTCCTGCCCGCAGGCATCCGGCAGCAGCTCAAGCAGCGCGCGGACCTGACCCTATCCTACTCGACCTTCGGTTCGACCCGGGCTTCGGCCAATGCCGACGCCATCAATGTCTGGTACTATAACGCGGTTCTAGGGCGCTACGTCAGGGAGGATACCGACCGCCGCGTGGACACGGCCAACCAGACCATCACGGTCAGCGTGGGCCACTTCTCCACCTTCGTGGTGCTCGACTCCACGCCTGTGCTGAAGTCTCCCAACTGGATACATACTGGCGAAATCCTGGCGGTCAACTTCCCCAACCCCTCGGACTGTATCTGGCATAGCAACGTGGCCAAGAACTCGTCGTTCGGCGCGGGTGCGACCCATTCGCCTTTCAACGGAACCATGATCCGCATCACGCTCCCCGATCCGGCCGGGCAGTTCAACGACGCCAAGGTCAACATCTACAACACGGCCGGGGATCTGGTGCGCACCATGCACCCGGGCTCCCTGGAGGGCGGCTACACGCACTACCTGCCCTGGGACTGCTACAACAACGACGGCCGCACCGTGAGCTCCGGGGTCTACTTCGGCGAGGTCGTGTGGGGCGGGAAGCGCAAGCTCTTCAAGATGGCCATCATCAAGGGTAGCGGGCTATGAGGAGGTTGATACTGGCGTTGGCGTCGGTTCTGGCGCTCTCCACGCCGGCGCACGCCGTCAATTCCCGCGCCGGCACCTCGGGCGCCCAGTTCCTCAAGCTCGGGGCCGGGGCCCGGGCCGGGGGCATGGCCGACACCTTCGCGGCCCTGGCCGACGACGCGGCCGCGGCCTACTACAACCCTGCGGGCTTGACCCATCTCCAGGGCACCCAGCTTGCCGGGGCCCATAATTCCTATTTTGAGGGGATGAGCTACGAGGTCATGGACTTCGCGGTTCCCTTCGGCCGGGAGGCGGGCTACTCCCGCCATGTCGTGGCGGCGGGCATCTACTACCTCTCCGTGGGCGACATCGAGCGGCGCACCTCGGATTCGACCGACCCGACCGGCACCTTCTCGGCCGCGGACGGCGCCTATGGCCTGACCTACGCCCATGCCTTCGACCGCCGCTTGAGCGTGGGCCTGACCGGCAAGTACATCGCCCAGACCATCGACTCCTACAACGCCCGCACCTTCGCGGCGGACGCCGCCGCGCTCTATCAAGTCAATCCCGACGGCGCCCGGCCCGTGAGCGTGGCCGCCGTGGTCAAAAACATGGGCGACAAGGCGAACGGCTACGTATCCGGGACGGGCGACCCATTGCCCTTGGGCGTCACCCTGGCTGCGGCCTGCCGGGTGTTCCCCAAGCGGTTATCGGTGGACCTGGAAGTCTCTAAATACCGCGATACCGACGCATTCGCCGGCCTGGGCGCGGAGTATATACATCCCTTCAACGAGGCGGTCTCCGGCGCCCTGCGCTTCGGCTACTCCTCGCAGCGCAAGGACAACGACGGCTTGAACGGCCTCGCCATGGGCGCGGGCCTCAATTTCTACAAGGTCTCCTTCGACTTCGCCTGGCAGCCGTTCGGCACGCTGGGCGACACCTTCCGGTATTCCTTGCTGCTGAGGTTCTGAGCGGGACTTCCCGCCGCTGCCTACCGGTTGACATGAAGAAGATTCCTGTCCTAAATCCCGCGACCGAGGAGATGATCGGCGAGATACCCAACCAGACCGCCGGGGAAGTTGCGGCCGCGGTCGCGCGGGCGAGCCTGGCCTTCCCGCGCTGGCGGCAGGTCACGGCGCAGGAGAAATCCGAGCTCCTGCACCGCATCGCCCGGGGCTTGAGGGACAAGACCGAGCAACTGGCCGAGCTCCTGACCCGGGAGGGGGGCAAGCCCCTGCGCGAGAATCGCGACGAACTGGGCTGGTCCGCCTCATGCTTCGACTACTATGCCGAACTCTGCCGGCACGAGCGCGGCCGCGTGATCCCCTCGATCGAGCCCAGCCAGCTCGCCTTGGTCCTCCACGAGCCTTACGGCGTGGTGGGCGCCATCGTCCCCTGGAACTACCCCGTCCTGCTCATGGCTTGGAAGCTCGCGCCGGCCCTGGCCGCGGGCAACACCGTGGTCTTGAAGCCCGCGGAGCAGACGCCCCTCGCCACCCTGGCCTGCCGGAATATCTTCTCCTGCCTGCCGGGAGGCGTGCTCGAGATCGTGACCGGCGCGGGAGTGCCCACGGGAGAGGCCCTCGTGCGCCACCCCGGTACCGACCTCATAGCCTTCACCGGGTCCCGGGAGACGGGCCGGCGCGTGGCCTCGATCTGCGCGGGGATGGTCAAGAAGACCCACTTCGAGCTGGGCGGCAAGGACGCCTTCGTGGTCTGCGAAGACTCGGACCTTGAAGTCGCGGTTAAGGCCGTGGCCTGGGCCGCCTTCCTCAACGCGGGCCAGGTGTGCACCTCGGCCGAGCGCGTCTACGTGCACCGGGTCATCTACCGGGAGTTCGTGGATAGGCTCAAGGCCTTCACCGAGAGCCTTCAGGTCGGCGACGGCATGGACCCGAGGACCGACGTGGGCCCCTTGATCGGGGCGGCCTACCGCAATAAGGTCGAGGACCACGTGGCCGAGGCCCTGCGCCGCGGCGCCAAGGCCCTCTGCGGCGGCCGGCGGCCGACCAAATTCAAGAGAGGCTTTTTCTACGAGCCCACGGTCCTCTGCGGCGTGGACCACGGCATGAAGGTCATGCGCGAGGAGACCTTCGGCCCGGTCTGCCCGGTCATGCCCTATGAGGATTTCGAGGAGGCCATCGGGCTCGTGAACGACTCGGAGTATGGTCTGGGGGCCAACATCTACACCCACGACGCGCGCCGCATCAAGAGGTTCTTCGAGGGCGTCTGGGCCGGGACCGTGTGGATCAACGACCCTTTGACCGACAACGATGCCGGCCCCTTCGGCGGGTTCAAGGCGAGCGGCGGCTCGCGGGAGCTGGGTCTGGAGGGCCTGCGCGAGTTCCAGCAGGCCAAGCACGTGCACTGGGACTTCGAGCAGAAGGCCAAGCCCTGGTGGTTCCCCTACGGCCGCAAATCCTGACCGTCAGGACGGGGTGATGCCGGCGTCCCGAGTTCCGCAGAAAAGCGCCCAAAATTTAGCCCCTTCGCGACGAGCAGCCCAAGCGGCCGGATTGTTGCCCCACCCTGGAATTCCGCCCCGACCAGCCGGATCGGTTCCACAATGAGGGGCAAGAAGGTTCCCTTGGAAAGTCATGTCGAAGTAATGCGTGAAAGCGCATCACTTCAATACGGGCGTGCCGGCTTGGTGTGGGGGACCAGACTGGAATTTGGTCCAGACAGTTTCAGATGTCTGGGCTGAATCACGCGCCCGAAGACGTAAGAGATCGTCGGCCCAGCCCGTGGGGTGAACAACAGAACGGCGCCGACGGGACTGTCGGCGCCGGGGTTCGCGCCCTCCCTCCCCACGGTCGGGCGCGAACCCCGCCAAAAGGAAAAGTCCGGCCCTTTCCGTCGCGATGGCAAGTATCCCAACGCGCAAGTCAGGAAAGCGAGCGACGGCTCGCGCAAATCCTGACCGTCAGGACGGGGTGATGCCGGCGTCGTTGTCCCGGATGGATTCGAGCATGGCCCAGAAATCAGCGGCGCAGCGTATCCTCTTGTCCGGGTCCGGGTGCAGTGCCCCGTCGATGAGCACGTCCAGGGAGCGCGGCAGGGACGGTTCCAAGGCCGAGGGTTTGGGGTAGCTGCCGGACATCTTCTGGGCGTGGCTGGCCGGTGGCGGATAGGGCCTGCGGCCCGTCACCATCTCATAGAGGCAGGTTCCCAGGGAATAGATGTCCGACTCCGGCCGCACGATGCCGTACTCCTGTTCCGGCGCCATGTAGTAGGGCGTGCCCAAGACGGAGTTGGTGACCGCGAAGCCCCGCCGGCCGTCGGCCGCCGCCTGCATGGTGTCCTTGATGCGCCGGGAGATGCCGAAGTCCATCACCTTGACCATGCCCTGGTCCGTGATCATGATGTTGGAGGGCTTTAGGTCCCGGTGCACCACGTTGCGCTGATGGGCGAAGTCGAGCGCCGCGCAGACCGGCTTTATGATGGCCTTGGCCTCGGCCAGCGTGAGCCGCTTCTTGCGGGCCATCAACTCGTATATGGTCCGGCCCGCGATGAACTCGAAGACGAGGTAGAGCCCCTTGTCGTCCGAGACGATGGAGTGGATGTCCACGATGTTGGGGTGGTGCAGGGCCGCTACCGTGCGGGCCTCATCCAAGAACTGCTCCTTGGCCTTGGCGTCGATCTGGAACTCGTCTAAGAGCATCTTGATGGCGACCTTGCGGCCCAGGGCTTTGTCCGTCGCCTCGTGGACTACCCCCATGCCGCCCTGGCCCAGGGCCGCTCCGATGGTGTAGCTCTCTGCGATCGCGGACTTGGCGCGCAGGTCGCGCACCGCCGCGGGGGCGGAGGGCTTGGCCGCCGGCCGCGGGGCCGCCCGGCGGGCCAGTTGGGCGCCGAAGACGTGCAGGAGCCCCAGCGCGATGAGGATGCCGCCCATGACCGAGCTCGCCAGGATGACCAGGAACTGCCTCTGTTTGGTCGCGGGGCCGGCCGGCGGAGGCTCGGCGGGCTGGGGCCGGCCCCGCGAGGGGGGCAGATCGACCCCGTAGGCCGAGGCCGCGTCGTGGTAGACCGGCTCGAACTGGGGGTTAAGCTCGGAGGCTTTTTTTAAGTCCTGCAGCATGGCCTCCAGGTCGCCCATCTTCTCGTCGGCGAAGCCCCGGTTGGCGTAGGCGTAGGGGTTCCTGGGGTTGAGCTCCAGGGAATGGTGGGCGTCCGCGATGGCGTCTTGGTAGCGGCCCTGGCGGTTGTAGGCGAAGGCGCGCGCGTCGCGCGCCGCGACATCGGCCGGGTTGATGGAGAGAGCCTGGCTGGCGTTGGCGACCGCCTCGTCGTAGCGGCCTATGAGGTTGTAGGCCGCGGCGCAGTAGTAGTAGGCCGAGGCGTTGTTGGGATCCTCGGCCAAGGCCTGTTGCGCCTCCGCAATGGCGCCGTAGTAGTCTTTGAGCGAGATCTTATTGGCCGCGTTGCGCATGAGGCGCTCGACCGATCGGGGCGCGGGCGAGGGGGGAAGCTCCCGGCTCCGGGCCTCGACCTGGGTGAGCTGCGTCACCATGCCGTGGTACTCGCGCTGGACCTCTACCTCGAGGCGGCTTTTCGCGTCGCCGCGGATGACGACCGGCGGCACACGGCCCTCGGCCAGGTGCATAAGGGCGTAGGCGGTCCGGTCGTTGGGGTTTAAAGCCAGGGCCCGACGGGCGTCCTCCAGGGTCTGCAGATACTCGGTCAGTCCGTAGGAGGCCAGGGCCCGGGCCGTGTAGGCGTCGGCGTCGTTGGGGTCGAGCCTGGCCGCCCGGTCGGCGTCCTCGAAGGCGTTCTTGAAGTTCTTCAAGCCGTAGTTGGCGTGGGAGCGGTTGAGCAAGGCGTCGCGGTCCTCCGGGACATAGCTGAGGACCTTCTCCGCGAGCTGGCGGCTCTCCTCCCATCGGTTGGCCCGGTTGTTGAGGTAGGCGGCGCCGTTCTGAAGCCGTTTGAGGACGTCCTTGGGCGCGGCGTCGGGGGTGATGCTGGAGGCCAAGGCGGTCAGCTCCGTCAGGTTCCGGGTGAGGAAGGCCTCGCGCTTCTCCTTGGGGAGCTGCGCGGTGTTCCGGTCGAGGTTCTCCAGGAGCGGGAGGACCTTCTTCTTGACCGTGCTGTCCGGAACCTCCTGGATCATGGCCCGCAGGCTTGCGACCGTGGCGTAGGAGTCCGCGGCGCGGTCCAGCGCGACCGGCTTATCATCGGAGTCAGCCCCCTGGGCGCCAACGGCGGACGCCGCGGCCCAGCCGGGAAGGGGCCAGAGAGGGCAAAGAACCGCTGCCGCGAGGGCCGCTTGGGCGAGCATGGAGCCTCCGGATTTTTCTAACCACAGTGTAAAGAGAGCTGGCGGGGCTGTCAAGGGCCTGCGCGCGTTCGGGGGTCCGCGCATTTGCTAGACTATGCGCGGGTGCATCTTTTCTGCGTTGATGGGACAAACTTGGTCCGGGTGCTCTGGGGCTATGCCCCTGGGTTCGGCGCGCAGGAGGAGAGCGACTGTGCCACGCTGGTCGAGTCGTTCGGGACGCTCTGCCGGGCCCTGGCCGGCCGCATCGAGGTCGATATCTGCTTTGACGGGGAGTCGCGGCGCTGGCGGCGTATGACTTCGATCCCGACCAACCTGCGGGTGCGCTTTGCGCGGGAGGACCCGGCCGACGTGCTCATCCTCGACCGGGTGCGGGCGCGGGCGTATGGCGTGGGCGCCAGGGGCAGCGTGACGGTCGTGAGCGCGGATGGGGAGTTGGGCCGTCGGGCCCGTGAGGAAGGCGGGCGCTGGCTGCAGGTCCGCGGTGGCGGCGGCCTGGAGCGCATCTTGCGCAGCATCGAGAGGCGATTCAAGAGATGAAGAATACGGTCATCGTAGTGGGCGGCGGCATCATGGGCGCGAGCGCCGCTTACTGGCTCTCGCGCCTGGGCCGGCAGGTGACCGTCCTCGACCAGAGCGATGTTCCCAACCGGCACTCCGCCTCGGGCGACCAATTGCGCACCTTCCGCATGACCTACGGCAAGGACGCCTTCTACACCGAGATGGCGGCCAAGAGCCTCCCCTTGTGGCTCGACCTCTGCCAGCAGAGCTCGGACAAGTTCCTGGTTCAGAACGGGTTCCTGGATCTGGCCGTGCAGGCCCACGGCTACGAGGAGCACTGTCTCAAGGTGCTCAAAGAGCTCCGCGTTCCCTGCACCGTGCTGGACAAGGAGGACCTCCACCGCCATTACCCCATGATGAACTCCCGAGCGTTCCGCTTCGGGCTGCTGCATTGCTCCGGAGGCATGATCTGGGCCATGCGCGCGGTCTCCTCCATCCTGGGTCTGGCCCAGCGCAAGGGGGTCAGGGTCCGGTCCCGCGTGAGGGTCGTATCCCTGCTCAAGACCCACGGCGCCATCAAGGCCCTGAAGGATTCCGCCGGCAAGGTATGGGAGGCGGAGAACTTCCTCTTCGCGCCCGGCGCTTGGACCACGGATCTCCTCAAAGGCTACCGCCTGCCCCTCCGGGTCACGCGCCAGCAACAGCTCTACCTGCGCCCACCCTGCAACCGGGGCCGCTACCGCCCGGAGCATTTCCCGCCGTTCTACGTGCCGAGCCAGGGTTTCTACGGCTTCCCCCTGCACATCCACGGCTTCATGAAGATCGCGCAGAGCAGGAAGGGCCCGCCGGGCCGGCCCGGGGACGTCCCGGAGCGCGAGATCACGCCCCAGTTCGAGCGTCAGACCCGGGCGTTCTTGCGGCGATTCATCCCGGAGTTGGCCAATTTCACGGAGGGCGAGGGGCACGTCTGCTATTACGCCAACACCAAGGACAACGACTTCATAGTCGACCGTCTGCCCGACGCGGCCAACGGTTTCCTCATGGCCGGGTTCTCCGGCCACGGCTTCAAGTTCGCGCCGCTTCTCGGCCAGGCCCTGGCCCAGCTCGTCATCGGCGGCAAGCCGGACTTAAACCTCCACCGTTTCCGCCTAGGCCGTTTTTGACAATCACGCCGTCCACGGAAGATTTTCCCTCCTTGAACCATTAATATTTCTTATAATCGGGGTAGGTCGTGAAACCCGACCCAAGGGGGCCTGATATGCCGACATCATCCGCCAGCAAAGGCAAGTCCGCCAAGACCGCGGTCAAGAAACTCACCAAGGAAGAACTCCTCGCCCGGGCCTACCAGCCGGCCCAGGAAGCCATGAAGCTGCACCCGTTCTACCTGGGGAAGATCGAGGTCTCCCCCAAGTGCTGCGTGCGCGATTTCGAAGATTTCGCCATCTGGTACACCCCCGGCGTGGCCGAGGTCTGCAAGGACATCCAGAAGACCCCGGCCCAGGTTTTCGCGCACACCAACAAGGCCAACATGGTGGCCGTGGTCTCGGACGGGACGCGCGTGCTGGGCCTGGGCGACATCGGGGCCGAGGCCGCCATCCCGGTCATGGAAGGCAAGGGCCTGCTTTTCAAGTACCTGGGCGGCGTGGACGCCTTTCCCATCTGCCTAAACACCAAGGATCCGGATGAGATCATCCGCACGGTCGAGGTCATGCAGCCCTGCTTCGGCGGGATCAACCTCGAGGACATCTCCCAACCCAAGTGCTTCTATATCCTCGACGAACTGCGCAGGCGCTGCAACATCCCGGTCTGGCACGACGACCAGCAGGGCACGGCCACCGTGTGCCTCGCCGCGCTCATCAACGCCCTAAAGATCGTGGGCAAGCGCATACAGGACGTGAAAATAGCGCTGGTAGGCGCGGGCGCGGCCAACATCCGCATCGGCACCGTCTACATGGCGGCGGGGGCCAAGCCGGGCAACCTCGTTTACGTCGACTCCAAGGGCATCCTGCACAAGGGCCGGACCGACCTCCAGGACCGCCGCGAGAAGTGGCACATGTGCCAGCACACCAACCAGGACGACATCAAGGGCGGCATCGCCGAGGCCCTGCGCGGCGCGGATGTGCTCTCTGCAGCCTCGACTCCCGGCCCGGACACCATCAAAAAGGAATGGGTGGCGGAGATGGCCAGGGACGCGATCGTATTCCTGACCGCCAATCCCATCCCGGAGATGTGGCCCTGGGACGCCGTGGCCGCGGGCGCGCGCGTCGTGGGCACGGGCCGCTCGGACTTTCCCAACCAGGTCAACAATTCCCTGGGCTTCCCCGGCATTTTCCGCGGCACCCTCGACGTGCATGCCCGGACCATCACGGACGAGATGTGCATTGCGGCCGCCCGGGAGCTGGCCAAGTGCGCCGAGGACAATGGGCTCTCCAGGGATTACATCATCCCCAAGATGGACGAGCATGAGGTCTTCGCGCGCGAGGCCGCGGCCGTGGGCATGAAGGCGATCGAACAGGGCATCGCGCGCCGGCCCATGTCGCGCGACGCGCTCTACAAGCTCGCGGTTGCGACCATCGCGCGGGCGCGCAAGGAGACGCAGCTCAAGATGAAGGCCGGCATCATCGCCCTGCCGCCCAAGTAAGTTCTCGCTCCTCCGATAGACGGATCACTACTCGAACTTGAGCAGGCAGGTTTCCTTGCGGCCTTTGCGCAGGAGGAGCCAGCGGCCGAACAGGAGCTCCGCGGCCGTTATCTTCTGTTCCAGAGCGGCTTTGCGGTTGTTGATGTAGACCCCGCCCTGCTCCACAACCCGCCGCGCCTCGTTTCGGCTCTTGGCCAAGCCCGCCTTGAGGAGCGCGTCTACGAGCGGGATGCCGGCGGAAAGGGTATCGGCCGGGAGGGTCAGGGTGTGGGCGTCGGCGAAGACCTCGCGGAAGATTTCCTCCGGGATGTTTCGTATCTCCTCGCCGAATACTACCTCGGACGCCTTGGCAACCGCGTCGGCCGCGGCCTGGCCGTGCACCAGGGCAGTCACTTCGTGAGCGAGTGTCTTCTGGGCCCGGCGTTCCTCCGGAGTCTTGGCCGTCGCCTCTTCGAGCTTGCGGATGTCCTCGCAGCTGAGATACGTGAAAAGCTTGAGGTACCCCGCCACATCCTTGTCGTCCACATTGATGAAGTACTGGTAGAACCGGTAAGGGGTGGTCAGCGCGGGGTCGAGCCAGACCTGGGTGCCTTTCTCGGTCTTGCCGAACTTCTGGCCCGCCGCGGTGGTCAAGAGCGGAAAAGTCAAACCGTAGGCCTCCTGGCCCCGGAGCTTGCGCACCAGGGCGATGCCCAGGGTGATGTTGCCCCACTGGTCGTCGCCGCCCACCTGCAGGACGCAGCCCAGCTGGTCGAAGAGATGCAGGAAGTCGTGGGCCTGCAGGATCATGTAGGAGAACTCGGTGTAGGAGAGCGACTGCGCGCGCTCCAAGCGGCGCCTGGCCGAGTCCTTCTCGAGCATGTCCTTGACCGTGACGTGCTTGCCCACCGCGCGCAGGAAATCGAGATAGGAGAACCGGGCGGTCCAGTCCGCGTTGTCGACCATGACCGCGGCGTTGGCTCCGGCGAAGGAGAAGAAGCGCTGGAGCTGCTGGCGCACGCTTTTCGCGTTTGCCCGGATGGTATCCGGAGCGAGCAGGTTGCGCTCTTCAGACTTGCCGCTCGGGTCGCCGATCGTGCCCGTGGCGCTGCCCATCAGGATGATGGGGATATGGCCGGCCTGCTGCAGGTGGGAAAGTGCCATGATGGGGACGAGGTGCCCGAGGTGCAGGCTGGGCGCGGTTGGATCCAAGCCCAGGTAGCACTTGACGCGCTCCCGGGAGAGCAGGCGCTCGACCTCGGGGCTCGTGCGCTGTTTGATGAACCCGCGCCACTCCAGCTCGTGATACACGGAGGTCTTCATGGAAAAATCATTATACACAATGTGCCGGACCCCGTAGGCGGGCGCCGCCAGAATGCTATGATAAAGCGTCCGCCCCGGCATGCTGCGTCATCTCCAAGGCTTGTCGGGACGGCGTGAGAAATAGCGCCGCTTGAAGCGGTAATGCCGCAAATGAGGTGATATTGTGAAAAGATTGGTGTTGGTCGCGATCTGGGCCGGGTTGATTCCGGCGGCGATGTTCGCGCAGTCCTCCGTGGCCCCCAAGCCCGGGGCAGCGACAACGGCCGCTCCAGCCAAGTCCGCGGAGACCTTCAAGACCGAAGAGCAGAAGGTCCTCTATGTCCTGGGCAGGTGGCTCTCCGAGCAGGTCAGCGTCTTCAACCTGAGCGCGGCGGACCTCAGGTTCGTCCAGATGGGCTTGAAGGACGCCATCCTGGGCGAGAAGCCCAAGGTGGAAGTCGGGGTCTACGGGCCCAAGCTCAAGGACCTGGCCCAGGCCCGGCTCAAGGTCAAGTCGGACAAGGAGAAGCAGAAGGCCAAGGAGTTCCTGGCCAAGGCCGCCAAAGAGCCCGGCGTGCAGGCCTTTCCCTCCGGCCTCATATATAAGGAAATCAGGGCCGGAGACGGCCCTAACCCCAAGCCGGAGGATACCGTCAAGGCTCATTACCACGGCACCCTGATCGACGGGACCGTGTTCGACAGCTCGGTTCAGAGGGGTCAGCCGAGCGAGTTTACCTTGCAGGGCGTCATCAAGTGTTGGCAGGAGGGCATCCCCAAGATGAAGGTGGGGGGCAAGGCCAGGCTCATCTGCCCTGAGGACATCGCCTACGGGGACAGGGGCAGCGGCAATATCCCGCCGGGCGCGACGATTGTCTTTGACGTCGAGCTTCTCGACATAGTCAAGAAATAGCATTCGCGGCGCCGCAGGCGCCGCGCTCGCGAACAAAGCCTAAGCCCTATCCGCTTCCAACTGGAGCTCGCCGTCGTCCCAGGTGACGTGCAGGGCCACGGTCCGGCAGCAGACCGAGCAGCCTTTGTTGCGGGTCTGCCCGTCCTCGTCCGCGCGCACTAGGACCTCGAGTTCCTCGCCGCAATAGGGGCAGGGAGCCTGCACCCATTCCTCCGCGCACGGGAGCGCCTCCGGCTGCGGCGCGGGGTCGAGCACGGAAACGACGCCGGTTGCAGGGCCGCCGTCCTTATGGGCCGGCGTATTGCCGCTGCCCGCGTGGGCGGCGGGCAGGACCGGTTTGTGGCGCTTGGTCCTGCGGCTGGCGGTTCTCACGGGGGCGTTCCGGCCGGCTCCACTACCAGGACCACGCGGCGGTTGGCCTCGCGGCCCTCCGGGGTGTCGTTGCCCTTCGCGGGGCGGAACTCCCCGAAGCCCGAGGCCGTGATGCGGCGGGGATCAAGGCCCGAATGCTCGTGCAGATAGCGGGACAGCGCCGTGGCCCGGGCCGCGGATAGGTCCCAGTGGCTCGTGAAGCTGCCGAAGATCTCCCACTTGATGGCCGAGTTGTCGGAGTGGCCCTCGACGCGGATGGCGCGCGGGCCCAGGGCCTGCAGGGCCCGCCCGAGGCGGTCCAGGAGCGCCACGCCCTCCTCGGTCAGTTTGGCTTGTTGGGGCTTGAAGAGGAGAGACTCCTGCAGGTTCAGCACGATGGACTCCCCGTCCTGTTCGATCCTGGCCTTCTCGGCTTGGATTTCCTTCAAGACCGCGTCGGCGAGGAGCCCCATGTCCTCGTGGGTCTTGGCCAGGCGCTGGCTGCGGTCCGCTTGGGCCTTCTCCTTATCGGCCTGCGCGGCTGCGGAGAGCTCGTCCAGCTTGGCCTTCAAGGCGCCGAGCTCGCCTGCGAGCTTGTCGCGGGCCGCCTTCAGGTTGCTCCTAGTGCGGTCCGCGGCGATCTTCTCCTTCTGGAGGGCGTCGAGGCGGCGGGCGAGGTCGTCCTTCTCCTGCACAACCTCCGCGACCTTCCCGGAGAGCTCCCCTTTCTTGGCCTCGATGGCGCCTTTGAGGTCCTGGTTGGACTTGGCGAGGGAATCGATGCGCTCCTGCTGGGCCTGAAGCTTCCCGCCCAGGTCGGAAACCTGGCTTTCCAGGTCCCGGTTCTTGGCTTCTAGGGCGGCAAACTTATTCTCGGCTTCCCGGACCTGCCCCATCAGCTTGCCGGC
>Ga0315280_10006655_pt1 | contig 15864 bp, 19 predicted proteins | sample YL17G06_40_MG_FD_203697 | JGI IMG/M metagenome (GOLD analysis project Ga0315280, IMG submission 203697) | Sediment microbial communities from Yellowstone Lake, YNP, Wyoming, USA - YL17G06_40 | ecosystem: Environmental > Aquatic > Freshwater > Lake > Sediment | place: USA: Wyoming | collected... | reverse complement strand
GACTGGCATAGCGTATCATCTTCTTACTCCCTTCTGGTTTTTGGTTTGGTTTTTTTGGTCGAAACTAATTTGCCAAAAACCGAGGGAGTTTTCAATGCTCAGGAAACTTTATTTTGGACAGGTGTGCCGGGAAACCAAAGACCAGGATAGATATTTTGCCGAGGTAAAGCGCTTTGAGGAAAAATACGGCAATCATCCAGCTCCCGGAGTTGTTGAGAAAGTTGCCAAGGCTCTTGTCAACCAGACCCAACACATCTGGCAAAGCGGGGATAAGGAAAGATATCGCAGGGAACTAATTCGTTTGCTTGACACATATAAAGAGAACTGGGAAAAGAACTGTCCGCAAATCCTGGCCTTGCTTATCAAATCATTCTCAGAACGATGCCAAAAATGAAATGCGGCTTTGACTTATTGCGTTTGACATAGAATCCGGATTTGGCCAGAGCTCGAACACATTCCTGCCCGGAGATTACCGGCAGTTTGCTCATACCGCAAAAACCATAACCTCAAAGCGCTCAGGAGGGACTGGCAGGCCGTCATCTTCAAGAGCCTTAATATAACCCTCTATCGCCTCCCGGATATTGGCCAGGGCTTCTTCCCTGGTCTTGCCCTGGCTAACACAGCCGGGCAGGCTCGGACATTCCGCCACCCAATACCCGTCCTCGCCAGGATAAACCACAACTTGACGCATCTTTTGTCCCCCTGATTCCATACTTTAAAATAGCTTTGTCCCTCGCTTGAGTCAAGCGAGATTGATAATACCTCTTATTTCGCTCTCTGCCTCGCCGCTTGTGCAAACCACTTTTTTGAGACCGAATGCGGAATCAACTTCACAAGATTGTCCGCGGGTAAATTTTTGCGGATCGGCCCGGGCAGAAGGATTTGGCCTTCGGCCGGGTCGCCGAGCCAAAAGCAGGGATGCTCTTTTGTGCAATAGAATCTTGCAAGAAGAGCGGCGAGCGCGGAGTCGATCTCGTGGCTGCTCTTCTTTTCAGGTATGAAGCCGGGGACGAATTTTTTTAGAATTTTTATTCGCTGCGCCCTGCCCTGCTCGGTTGACTTTTTATCCAGCTTCGCGGGCGCAATCAGCCAGCTAAAGCCGTAGGTGGGATGAACTTCGATCAGGCTGCCTTTGCTTTCGCCGCCGGCCAAACTATATCCAAGGCGCTGCAAATGCTCGTAGAGCTCAAATCCTGCTTTCATCCAGCCCTCACAGTCATCTTTTATGCTCTTGGTGCTAAAGTAGCCCCCGATTCCGAGCAGATACTCGGAGACGCGGCAATCCTGCCATTGGCCTTGTTTAATCCCCAGGCCGGAGCGAATCTTTGGGTCAAGCATCAGTTTTCGGTTGGGCGAGCTTGGCGCGTCGATGGCTATTGCTTGCGGCTTCTCTGCATTTAGAATGCTTTCAATCTCAGCCAGGTTCTTTGAGAAGGTTTTGACACCGCCGAGTCCAGAAAGCGCGGCCAGGTCAAAGCGCTTTTCATGCACATCAATCCCGAGCCAGCGCGCTGCCATTGTTCAGATATTAAACTTTCCGGCTTTATTCTCAAACGGCTTGCTTTTGCATCCTGAGCGCACGGCCTATATGATATGAGGTCAATGGAAAACCGGGGGCTCAGTTTCAAGGAATGGTTTTATCTTTACCGGTGTTACTGGCAGAACCGGCTGAATTATGCGCGGCTTCGGCGGAATCTCAGGGGAAAGGTTGAGTTCGGCGAGGGGTGCGACATCTGGGCAAAAGGCCTGAACTACCGGGGCTTTGGCAAGGTGAAATTGGGAAAGGGGACGGTGCTTATGACCGGGGTCTATCCCACTATTTTTGACACGGAAAAAGGAAGCGACATTGTTTTGGGCGAGCGGGTTCTGCTTTTGAGCAAATATTGTTCGAATGTTTTCACCGCGTTTGAAAATGCGAAGATAGAAATCGGGGACGACTCCGCGTTCAACGGCGTTATTATCTCGGCCAAGGAGCGGGTCAAGCTGGGCAAAAAGGTGTTTGCGAGCTGGAGAGTGACCATTTTTGACTCTGACACGCATGACCTTTCCAATACAAGGAAGGAGCGGATTAAGCCGGTTGAAATCGGGGATTATGTGCTGATCGGTGCGGGCGCGGTTATTCTCCAGGGGGTTAAAATCGGCTCTCACTCTGTGATCGGCGCGAACAGCGTGGTGAGCAGGGATATACCTGACCATTCCATTGCCGCGGGCGCGCCGGCCCGGGTGATCGGACAGGTGGATGATAGAGACTTGGCGAGGTGAGATAAACTTTAATCGCGACCAAGGCCGCTCGCATCCCGCGTTCCGCGGGACTTCGCACAAGGGCGCAGCAAGCAACGCCCCTACTTCGCTCACAGATGGGCAGACAAGCGGGTCTGCCCCCACAGAATTCTTTGCGCTCTCTGCGTCTCTGCGGTGAAGAAATTCTTCAATGAATCGCGAGCAAGCTCGCTCGCACATTCAGGGATTTACTCGTTCCACATACTCTCCGGTTCGGGTGTCAATTTTAAGAGTATCGCCGACATTGATGAAGAGCGGCACCCTGACGATTTTCCCGGTTTCGAGGGTGGCGTTTTTGACCGCGCCGCTCACCGTGTCTCCGCGGACGCCGGGCTCGGTGTGCTGGACCTTCAGCTCCACGAAGTTGGGAATTTCCACGCCGATGGGTTTTCCTTTGTAGTAGAGCACGCTGACCTGGCTGTGCTCCATCATATAGCTGGGCGCGTCTTGGAGGTGGTCTTTGGCGATCATAATCTGCTCGTAGTTTTTGGTGTCCATAAAATAATATTCATCTCCCTGGCGGTAGAGGTATTGGACTTCTTTCTGCTCCAGGTCCGGCTCTTCGACCTTGTCTCCGGCCCTGAAGTTGTGGTCAATGACATTTCCGTTGATCAGGTTTTTGATTCGGGTGCGGACGAAGGCGTTTCCCTTTCCGGGCTTGATGTGCTGGAAGTCGACAATGATAAACGGGTCTCCGTTGAACTCTATTTTGAGCCCTTTTCGAAATTCATTGGTGGAATACATCCCTCCTCCTTAAACTATTCCAAGACTCTTAACGGCTGGTTGCTGCGGCTAAATAATAACGGTTTTTTCTCATTATTCAAGACCAAGTCGTCCTCTATCCTGACCCCGAATTGGCCGGGCAGATAAATCCCGGGCTCAATCGTGAAAACCATTCCTGGTTCAAGAACAGTTTCACTTTTGGAATTAATCGCGGGTTCCTCGTGGACCGCAAGCCCCAGGCCGTGGCCCAGGCCGTGGCCGAAATATCTCCCGTATCCTCTCCGCCTGATATAGCCGCGGGCCAGCCGGTCAATGTCCCTGCATAGTTTGCCCGGCTCCAGGCCGGCAATCGCCTGTTTTTGCGCGGTGGAGACAATCTGGTATAGCTCCCTCGCCTTCCTGCCCGGGTCTCCCGCGGCGACGGTCACGGTCAAGTCCGCGCCGTAGCCGTTGAACGCGGCTCCGAAATCAATCACCACCAGCTCGCCCTTTTTGATTTTTTTGCCGGTGGCTTTTGCGTGGGGAAACGCGCCCCTGGGGCCGCTGGCGACGATAGTTTCAAAGGGCATCCAGCCGGAGCCGGCTTTTCTGATTTGATACTCAAGCTCGGCCGCGAAATCAAGCTCGGTTATGCCTGCGCGGAAGCTTTTAAGCGCGGTTGAGAGACCTTTCTCCGCCAGCTTGGCCGCGTTGCTGATCCACCGAATCTCATCCGGGTCTTTCCGCGCGCGGATTTCCGCGAGCGACTTTTTCAAGACCTTGAGCCTTATCCCTTTCATCTCTTTTTTAAAGGCGCGGAAAAGCTGGCAGCTTAATCCGGAGGCTTCAAAACCGAGATTCCTGACTCCCAGCCGATGCAAGAGCCTCTGAATTTCTTTGAACTTGTTTTTGAAAATCTTGACCTTGAACCCGGAGACCTCTTCCTCCGCCTGGTCCCGGTAGCGGAAGTCGGAAAAAAACCAGCGGCCCTTTTTGCTGAAAAGGATGGCGCCTTCGCTGCCTCTAAAGCCGCTTAAGTACCAGACATTGGCAAGGTCGGTGATGAGAATGGCGTCCACGCGGCTCTGCTTTATGAGCCTGTCGAGGAACTCGACCGCCCGCTTTCGTTCCAAAATTATTTACCCCTGGTCTTAAGGTAAGCAGCGAGTCCGCGCAGGCCAAGCAGATAACTCTCGGGGCCAAATCCATAGATGACTCCGGCTGCCAGGTCCGAGAGCATTGAGCCGCGGCGGAAATCCTCGCGTTTGGCGAGATTGGACAGGTGAACTTCCACGAAAGGTATGGCGACCGATGAGAGCGCGTCCCGGATGGCGATGCTGGTGTGGGTGTATGCGGCCGCGTTGATGAGGATGCCGTCAAACTTTTGTTTTGCGGCCTGGATTTTTTCCACCAGCTCGGCCTCGGAATTGGACTGGAAAAAAGAAAGCTCAACTTTGAGTTCTTTCCCGAGCTTGAGGAGTTTCTTCTTAATGTCGGCCAGGGTGAGAGACCCGTAATGCTCTTTTTCCCTTATGCCCAGCAAATTAAGATTAGGACCGTTGAGAACCAGGATTTTCATTTTCGCCTCTGTCCGGCAGAATGTTGAAAGATACGATTAAACCCCGTCCCGCGTTCCGCGGGATGGGAGAGGGGAGGGAGAGGGGGATTTAGCTGAAAAATGCAGAACTCCGCAGAATTCGATAAAATAAAGGCGAGATCACCCTCCCCTTTATCCCATCCCATTCCATTCTCCGTAGCAGTAGCACTGCTACTGCGAAGGATGAACAAGGGAGGGGAGAATATTTTTTGCTTTTTCGGGAAATAAAACATTTTTTCAGCCTCTTGTTATAGCTCGGAGCGGAGCCTGGGCAGATTGACCCGCATCAGGTATCTGGCTTTGCCGAAATTTCCATCCGGGGCCAGGATCAGGCAAAAGAAGTAGTCGGGGTTGATGATCCTGAGCAGAACCAGGTATTTTTCCGTCAGGATGGAGAACTCGCCCACGGCTCCCGAGCCGGCGGTAGAGGATGCCTTGTTGACTTCGGCCAGCACATTTGAGTATTCAATGCCGAGGCTTTCCAGGTCCAGTTCGATGCCTTCTTTTTTGTGCATGCTCAGGGGGATGCCGTCCCGGCCCATTATAACCGAGGCCAGAGCTCCGTAAACCCGGTCCACCAGCTCTCTGGCTACATCCTCAAAGATCATTAAGCCCTCTCCTTTCCAATCATAGCAAGAATCTGTTTGAGCGCTTGAATCTTTTCTTTTCTTTCCTGCTCCTCCGCGCCCCTGAAAAGCTCTTTCTCCATTTCAGCAAGACGGCGCCTGGCCTTCTCGTTTTCCGGATGGCCGGCCAGAAACTCGTTTAGAACCTGAATCGCCCGGTATGGCTGTCCCTGCTTGAAATAAAGCTCAGCCAAAGTCGGGCTGGCCAGCTGGCCGCCTCCTTTGCCCTCCTTCATCAAATCCTATTATATAGAACCCACACCCTGAAAAACAAGGGCGCTTTTCCCAAGCGCCCTTTAAATATTTAATCCAGCCATAGCCTGGCTATGGAGGAGTTACTGTTGATCCTCCTGCTAGTTCGCAGGTGATACTGAAAATGGCATAGCTTGTTGCCGAGACTTTTTGGCCGGTTGCGGACTCGGTATAAATCGTCAAGTCCACCGTGCCATAACTTGGGAATCGAGGAACCGTGTCCCCGTTAATGATCATATTATGAAAAATACTTTCATTCCAAATTATCGGGGTAATGGTTTGTGTTGCTTCAGTTTCAGGTGTGGGCTGGACCACCCAGGGCCCGCAAACCAAGTCATCATCCAAGCCAAGCCGTGGACTTACAATATGGCAGTCGGGACCCACTGTAATCCAGTCCGGGCCTTCGGTGAGATTGGGGTTGACTTTGAAAATAAACTTAATCTCCGCCTGCTGAGATGTCGGATCCAAGGTGATAGTGTCGCCGGCTCCGGCAAGGGTTCCACTCTCAAGAGGATCGCAATTCGGGGCTGTCACTTTAAGTTCATAATACTGTTGATCGTCGGTATAGATGAAATAGCCTGCATCCTCAATATTATCCGTGCTGCCCGGACTGGTGTACTTGCCGCAGGCCGGCAACAAGATCAGGGCGAGAGCCAAGACAGGAAGGATACCGGCCAGCATCCGAATTTTGTTTTTTCCGCTCATCATAATCATCCTCCTTTTTAATCCTTTCTTTTTTTCTATTTAACAATCCTTGGAGTCAGGAAAATCAGCAATTCCGTCCTGGAGCTCTCGACGAAGCGGTCCTCAAAGAGCCTGCCCAGGAGAGGTATCCTGGACAGTAACGGAACCGCGCTTTTAGTCTCGCTGTCCTTGGTGGTGTAGATGCCGCCGATAACGATGGTCTCTCCGTCCTTCATTATGATCTGGGTGTCGGCCTCTTTCTTATCGATTCCGGGGGCTCCTCCGCTCACCACGGTAAGGTTGGGGGTGTTGTTGCTGGCCTTGACTTCGAGCACGATGGTTCCGTCAGGAGAGATATGGGGAGTCACTTCCAGGCGCAGCGCGGCTTCCACGAATTGCCACTGGGTGCCGCCGGCGCCTCCGGCCGCCAGGTTGATCGCTGGGGGGTACGGTATGGTGACGCCCTGCTGGATGATGGCGCGCTCGTTATCCATGGTCAAGACCCTGGGGCTGGAGATGATTTTGATCTTGTTCTGGGTCTCCATGGCCTTGAGCAAAAGGTCCAGGGTGAGGGAGCCGGTAAGGGAGCCGAAGGTCATTCCCAGTCCCGCGCCTGCCGAGCTCACGGTGTTGAGAACCCCCGGGGTTGTGGGGTCAATATTTCCGCCCAGCACCGCGCCGCCGATCTGAATATTATTCGGGAAATTGAGTCCGGTGGGGTTTCCGGTTCCCGGACCTACCTTGGCGTTCAATCCCCATTGCACTCCGAGCTCGCGGGTTACGCCGGTGCTGGCCTCAACAATCCTGGCCTCGATGAGAACCTGGGGGGTGCGCGCGTCAAGAGAAGCCACCAGCACCTGGATATCCTGAATTCTCTCCGGGATGTCCTTGACGATCAAGGAATTGGTTCTCTTGTCCACATCTACGCTTCCCCGGTCGCTCAACAGACCCTTGATCTGGGCCGAGATGTCGCCCGCCTTGGCGAAATTGAGCGGGATTATCCGGGTCTGGAGCGGCCTCAGGTTTTCGACATTCTTAATGCTTTTCATCGCATCCTCTTGTTCTTTCTGGATGTCTTTGAGAGGCGCGACTCTGATTACATTTCCATACTGGACCATACCCAGCCCTTTGGTCTCCAGGATCAGGTCCAGGGCCTGGTCCCAGGGAACATTATCCAGCTTGAGAGTAAGTCTGCCTGTCACCTGGTCCGAGGTTATAATGTTCAGGCCGCTGACTTCCGCGATCGCCCTGAGCGCATCGAGTATATCCAGGTTTTTGGCATCGATCTTGATGGGCGCGCCGGTGTAGATTTTAGTTCCGCTCAAGGTTTCCACCTTGAGCGGCTTTCCCGCGGCTGTGGGGACCGCGGCTGCAACCACGCCCGCGGCCGGCGTTGGCCCCAGTTCAGGGGGAGCTTGGATCTCCTCCATCTGCGGCGGGGCCGGAGCCGCGGCAACCGGGGGCGCGACGGTTATGGCGCCAGGATTGGCAAAAACCAGTTCGATTTGGGAGCCTTCTTGTTTTATTTCGGGCTGCACCCAGGTGTTCAAATTGACGATGATATTGACCTCGGTCAGACTGGCCTGGAGGCTGCCGATGAGATTGATCGGGCTTGCAAATTCCGTGGCGTCCAGCGAGCGCTCGAGCTCGGAAGGAATCTGGGCGTCTTTGAGCACGATCGAGAACACCAGATCGTCGGGGTTCTCTCTTTTCTCGTATTTAACCGGCTCGCTGGTTTTGATAATAACGGTGGAGTTCTGGGCCGTATATTTAAAATCAATCGCCTGTACTTTTGCCCGTTCGACCTCAGGCCGCGCCTCTAAGGCTGGGGGCGCGGGCGCCTCAATGACCGGCGCCGCGAGCATGGGCGCGGGCGGAGCGGTGACATCGATGGTGTCGCTCACCGTTACCACGAGCCGCTCTCCTTCCCGGGCAATGTTATAAGAAGGCAGCTTCGCGGCGGAGGCGTCAAACACGAGCCTGACCTTATCCGGATGCTGGCCAATCCTTGCCTTTGCAATTCCCTGGCTCTTAACCATAACCTGGAGCCCGGGGTATAAGCTTTTAACCTTGTAGAGATCCAGGACCAGCCGGGAAGGATTTTTCAAGCTGAAGGATTTGAAATCGCCCGGCGTTCCATCCATCACCAGTTTGATCTTGCTCTGGTCTTTTTGCTCGTCGAGCACGACATCAAGAAGCTTGGTCCCGACTTTACCCGACGGCGCTTCTCCCACGGTGGAGCCGGCTGCCCCTGCTCCCGGGGTCATGCCCTGCATTTCCAGGGCCTCGGCCTCAGCCGTTGCGGCCGGAGCCGCCTCTGCCGCGAGCGCCGCGGTCGCTCCCTCTGCCGGCTGTTCCACGATCAGTTTTCCGGGGCCGGTTGGATAGAGGTCCGAAGGAGGAGCGGCTTCGGTTTGCTCCGGCGGCTTGATCAGGATCAGGATCTGGCTGTCCGCGCGGCTGAGTTCGGCCGCCATCATCTTGTCCAGTCCGATCTCGACTCTGGCCAGCTCCGCGTTATTTTCCGTGGCCTTGTTGATCTTGATCTGGGTGATCACGCCGTTGTTGACTTCGATTAAGGCCGGCACGGATTTTGCGAGCTTTACGCCGGGGAAGTCCACAAACACCCGGGCCGGTTCAACCGCGGTATAAATGCTGGGCTGCAGGGCCGGGTTGTTGGTCGAGATTGCGACCTGAAAAAACTCTCCGGCTTTTTCAACCTTGATCTCCTGCAACTGATTGGGCTGCTCTTTCTTCTTCCTGGCGGCAACGGAGAAAACCAGCGTGAGCACCATAAGTCCGATCAAAAGCCTGGCGCCCGGCTTTCCGCTTTTCGCTTTCCGCATAGTCATTGAGCCCCTCCTTATCTTTGCCTCATTGATCAAATTTTCCATCTCCCTTTCCTCGCTCCTGCTTGCGCTTTTATCTGCCCGGCAGGGTTGAGCTTACCGGCTCCATTTTGAGTACTTTCTCCACAATTCTTATTTTCTGGGGATCAACCGGGTCCAGGTATTGCTCTTCCACCACAATTCCGTCCGCCAGGATTTGCTTGACCCGTCCCCGGTTCAGTCCGATCTCGTCGCCAACCTTTATGAACCAGTCGGTGGCATCCGGGAGGATGATGTGCGCGATATCTCTGCCTGCGCCCACGAAAATGCCATCGATGTACATCTGGTCAAGGTTGTACTGGAGTATTCCTTTCGCTTCTCCTTCCGGGAGCCTGTCCGGCCGCGCAAACGGGTCGCGTTTGCCTGTCGGATCGTAACTCCAGGCCAGTTTTTTGCCTTCTCCCGCTCCTTCCTCCCCGGCTGCGGCTGCCGCGGCAGGAGGCTTTTCAGGCTTTGCCGGTTGCGTGCCGCTTTCAATCTTTCCGCCCTTGCATCCGGCAAGCCAGAGCAAGGCAAGGATGATGCTGATTGCTGGCAAAATTTTTGAGTTGAGAGCTGGTTTATCCTTCATTTGTAATCCTCTCTTCACTAAAACTTTATTCCTCCCCGCCGCCGCGGAGCGGCGCGGCCCTTTTAGTTTTGCCCCCGGTCTCCTCCGCAGCCGCGGTGGTTTCTTTGAATCGGTAAGCGGTCAGGGTGCAGGCGACATCAAGCAGGGATTCCTTTTGGGACCTGGTGAGGCTCAAATTCGAAATGTTGAGGATTCTCTCCATTCTCGCCAGCTCGTTGAAGAAGATTAGAAGCGGGAAAAAATTTGCTTTCAGTTTCAGATTCACCGGCACTTCCACATAAAGCGCCTGGGGCATCTCCTGGCCGATGTCAAAGGTTACGACCTCCACCCCGTAGGTTTTGGCCTTGAAGGTCACATCCTTGAGCATCTCATCAATCTGGGGCTTGCTGGGAAGCTTGGTCATTGCCTTGTCCAGCTCTTTTTTGAGCAAGGAGTTCTGACGCTCGAATTTGGGCAAATCCTGGGCGATGGTGTTCAGGTCCGTGATCTGTTTTTGCAGCTTGGAGATGTCATCCGCCTGCTTTGAAATCTGGCTCTTGTAGGTTCGATCCAGGGTCAAAAAGTAAAGAACCATGATAATCGCGGCGATTACGCCCAGGATCGCGGCCTTCTGGTACCAGGGCAACTTGATTAGTTTGTCTGCTTTAAGAGAATCGGCAAGCGCCATTTACCTCCTCCTTAGCTGGCCTCGGGCCGGGCCTGAGGCGGGCTCTTGACCTGAATACTCATTTCAAATGAGTAGTAAGAGCCTGAATCCGAGCTCCCCCTCACTTTATCCACCCTCTTTAGAGAAATGATCCCAAAGTAGCTGGTTTTCCTCTCCATATTCGACATAAAATTGCTGATCTGGTCTTTTTCCAGAGCCGAGCCTCGGATCTGCCACTGGCTTGTGTATATGCTGCTTCCTGCCGGGGTATTCAGGCTTTCAATCCAGACCTCCCGGGGCATGCAGTCGCTCATCTGGTCCAGGATCTGGAGGTACCAGTCCCTGCCGCTTTCCAGCCCGCTGATTACCCTGATCTTTTCGCTCAGGTTTTCGTTGTCCTTCTTGAACTGCTCCACCTTGGTCTGCACCCCTTTCAGGCGCTCCAGCTCTTTTTGATTGTTGGCAATCAGCTTCTGCTGATCTTTAATGGTGGCCTTGCGCATCACCACCATATAGCCTGTGGCTGCGAGCACCGCGAGCAGGACAACAATAGCCGCCACGATCTGCCTTTCGATGGTCGCCTGTTTCTTCTTTTCCTTGACCGGTAACAGGTTTATCTTGATCATCTATCCCCTGACCTCCTTAGAGCCAGTCCGACTGCGACCGCGGCCTGAGGACCTATCTCCTCCAGATACCCGGGGTCGAAGTGCTTGGGATTGCGCTCGATATTCTTGAACGGATCCAGAATCTCGACCGGGAGATTCTGGTTTTTGCCAATCGCTTCTGCCAGTCCGGAAATGCGGCAGGAGCCCCCGCACAGCCAGAGCTTGTTGAGTTGCGCGTCCGCGGCGGCCGCGGCCGAGTAGAAGTCCAGGCTGCGCGCGATTTCTCCGGCAATCTGTTCGCTCACCTCCCGGATGACCATCTCCACCTCTTTGCGCATAACCTCTTCGGTGTCAGCCTTTCCGCTGCCTCCTTTTTTCAGAAGCTCCGCGTCCTCGTAACTAACGCTCAACTGCTTCTGGATCTCCTCGGTATAGAGGTTTCCGCCCATTGATATGTCCCGGCTGAACACATAGTTGCCGCCCCTGATGACCACGATGTTGATCAGGGACGCGCCCACATTGATCAAGGCGACAACCTCATTTTCCATAATCGGGTAGTTGATCTCATACATATTAAGAAGAGAAAAGGCGTCCACATCCACAACCACTCCGTTCAGGCCGGCATCAGCCATGACCGTGGCGTAGTCATTGATGATCTCCTTCTTGGCCGCGACCAGAAGCACCTCCATATTTCCTTCCGCATCGCCCGGGTTCAGAATCTGGAAATCGAGGTTGACATCGGAGATTTCAAAAGGAATATACTGAGCGGCTTCCCACTGAATCTGTTCCTCCAGCTGGTCCTCGGTCATCGCCGGCATATTGATCTTGCGGATCATAACCGACTGTCCGCTCACGCTTGCCACCACATCCCTGGTCTTGATCTTGCGCTCTGAGAGCAGGGTCCGGATCGCGTCCACCACCGCGCCGCTGTTCATAATCGCGCCATCCACAATTACTTCGGGAGGGATTGGAACCATTCCGAAGTTGACCAGCTGATACCCCTTTTTGGTCTCTCTCAGCTCCGCGACCTTGACCGTGCTGGAACCCACATCAAGTCCTATCGCGGGTCTCTTGCCTCCAAACACACCCATTTATTCTTCTCCTTTTTAAAATCCTTGGGCCCCACGCCCCCTGAATGTTATTGATGCTCTGTCCATTTATCCGGATTCTTTTAGTTAGTTTATCCCCTTTCCCTGGCTCTTACAAACCTGCCCCGCCTCGCGGCCTGGGAGTCTTCATTGGAGAAAACCTTGTCCTTGTCCGTGAGTTTGAAGCCCAGAGCCAGGATAATCTTGCGCTTGGTGTCCATCCGGCAGTCCATCCCCTTTTCAACCCGATCAATGGTTAAAGCGCTCACCCCGGCTTTCCGGGCCAATTCCGCTTTGCTCATCAGAAGCGATTCCCGAATAGCACGAACATTATTCTTTGCCATTAATACCCACCCCTCACTTTCTATTTTCGAGACCCTCTTTCTGTCCGCTTTCCCTTGCACTTCTATTATGCTAAACTTTGGCCTCATTTGTCAAGCTTTTTCTTAAATTTTTTAAAATTTTATCTAATTTAATTAAAATTAAGCATAACTGTTGTGTAAGAGTTTATAACACCACTAAATATAGTGGTAGTTAAGGCTGACCGGCTTGGATTAAAAGCCAGCCTAAACCCGGCGATTTTTGAGGGAAATCAATCCGCGGGCTCTCTGTTATTGCTCCTCAATATGGATCTGGCCGGACAGGTCTGTTTCTCTCCCCTCGCTGCTCCTTACCTTAATCTTGAACACGACCTCTCCGGTGAAGCCCTTGGGAACAGGCCAGGTGACCAGACTTTGATCCGCTTTGAGCGAAGCTCCCGGCGGGGAATCAACCTGATAGGACAGGGTGCCTCCTTCCGGGTCTCTCACCCGGAATTGGAAATATACCAGCCTCTCGCTGTTGGAAACCCAAACCCTGCCGCTATCCATAATTTCAGGCACCCGCGCGGTTATGGTGACCGGGGCCGCGCCCTCCCAGACCACGGGATAATTCGGCTCGACCGATATTTGCGCGATAACATTGTCGCCGATCTTCAGCTCGTGTTTCGCCGCGCTGAATTCCTGTTCGGTTGCGCCCTGCACCTCGTAGTTGTTCACGAACCAGCGGTAATGGATTCTGGCCCACTCGCAGTTTTCGCATTCCACCTTCACCACCAGGGTGTCATTCCTGCTAGGTTGTTCAGGCTCGATCCATACCCGGTTGATCTGGAGCAAGCCCGCAATTGCCCTGACCGGGCGGGATTGAAGCCATTCGCTCTCTTTCACCCCGTCGCTTGCCTTTGCTTCCACATAAATCTCGGTGTCGGCTCTAACTTCCGAGCCGGGCAGGGTGTCTGATTCCTGGCCTGGGATAAGCTCGCGGTTTCGATGCCATTTGAAGGTCGCGGTGAGCGATTTGTTTTTTCCAAACGCCTCGGCTTTAATAACCGCCTTCAAATCCTGGCCCGCCACCGGCACCGTGGGCGAAAAGCCGATGGAGGAAATAACCGGCGGAAAGTCTTCCCTTTCCGCCTTCTTCTTCTTGGAGCAGCTGCAAGCGAAAATAACCAAGGCTGACAACCCCAACAACGCCATCACTCTTAAAACCTTCAATTGGTTCCTCCTGACCCCTTGAATTGCAATTCCTGCAAATCCCGGCCGCCATCAATCGCTCCCGCTTCTGCCCCTTGCCAAAAAGGCAATTAAATCTTTGCTGCTTTTATCGCGGGAGCGGTTTCCTCCGGCAGAGCCGTGTTGATGAAAATTCCGCTTCCGATTTCAAACCCCGCCATCATCGTCAGCCGGGGAATAATCCGCAAATGCCAGTGGAAATATTCTTCATTCTCCTCATTAACCGGCGCGGTATTCACAACAATATTATAGTCCGGGTTTCCGAGCAGGTTAAACAGCCGCGCCAGGTTCCTCTGCAGCACCCTGCCCAGCTCCTTGGCCGCATCCATTTCGATGAACCCGAAGCAGGCTGAATGCTTCTTGGGCAAAACCCAGGTCTCAAACGGGCTGCGAGCCGCATAGTGATGAATGACCAGAAAGTCCGGGCCGTCCTCAACCACCCGCTTGCCGGCTTTTATTTCCTCGCCAACCAGGTCGCAGTAAAGGCAGCCGCCGTTGTCGTCAAAATACCTGGTCGCGACCGCCAGCTTCCGGCGCAGGCTTTGAGGCACGATGGGCGTGGCCACAATCTGGCAATGGGGATGAATCAGCGAGGTCCCAGCCCCCTCGCCGTGGTTCTTGAAGATGATCACCACCTTTACATTCGGCTCGTGGTGGAGCGCAAGATAACGCTCGCGCAAGGCTATGACAACCTCTTCAGCTTCCTTTTCCGTGAAGGTATGGAAGTAGTGGTTATGTTTCGGGGTCTCAACCAGCACCTCGTGCCGGCCCACGCCCTCCATTTTCCTGAACATGCCGCCTTCAAATTCCCGCTTGGGATGCTCAGCCGAAGGCCAGAGCGCGCCGAACTTGTTGGGGAATCCGCGGATCCACCAGCCCGGGGCGTTGGCCCCGCCTCCGTGCCGGTAAGCGAGTACTTCCGGCGGAGTGTTCTGCTCGTTTCCCGGACAGAACGGGCACTTGGGGTCGTATTCGGGAGGGAGCGGTTTTGCGGGTCTGACAAAATCGTGCGGCCTTTTTGAGCGCTCGGTGGAAATGATCACCCATTCGTTCGTGGTTATGTCCTGCCTGATCTCACTCATTTAAGCCACCATTCCTTTGCCCGGTTTTAAGGACTCTTACAGTATATGTATTTGCCTGCTTTTTAGCAAGCAAAATACCTTTTGACCAGGTCTTGATCCGCGACATTCCTAGTTTTTCAGTTTATAAATTGTAAACTCATCAATTACCGTCTCAATAACATAATTATTTTTTATATAATTCCTCAAAGCTGGAAAACCTGCAGATAATTCGCTTTCCTTCTGAATGGAAACTACAAAATAGACCGGTGTATGCGCATGCAAATCATTTATAATTTCAGTTTCCCATCTCTCTTGGAGCGGATGCATGGTTCCGTCCGGTCTTCTTAATACCAGCATAGTGCGCCAAATATGGCGTGTAGGAGATCGGCGCCGAGCGAGAAAGTAAAGCCCGCTCTGTCCCCAGCCGTAAATATAATCATCTGGACTGGTATTCTGATTTATATATTGCGCAACTTTATGACTATAACCGCCGGGTTGGGCGAGATAAGCAGAGTCAAGTCCCCTGAAGCTGTCGTTTAATATGAAATGAAAGGTTTTAGTTTCAAAATTAACAATCTCCAAAAATAAAATTGAAATAATTATTGACCAGTTTAGCAGCCGTTTTGTTATATTGGATAACGGGACAGAGATTAAAGAAGACAGCTGAGCGAAAAAAGCCCCTGCAAACATTGAGGCAAAACCAAAAGCAGGTATTTTATGATATGGTATTCTTTTGCCCTGGATTATGATAGAAGCCAGGCTGACAAGAAATAAGACTAATAGAGTCAACCGGCTCTCAAATTTGTCCTTTTCCCACCGGGCAGCAAATATTAGAATCAAATAGAGCAGGCAGCCCAAAACAATTATTTGATCACGATTGACCAGCGAATATAACAGAACTCCCCAATTTATAAAATCAAAAAAAGATTCTGCTCCTTTTGCAGTGTAAATCCTGTAGTTAAAAATGAAGCAGGCTTCCCAAAAATCGCGCAATACCCCCCAGTGCTGAAAAACAAGCAAAATAACCGCAAAACCAGACAGTGCTGTGGCCAGCAGAACCAACTGCTCCCAAACCATTTTGAGCCGGGAGTTTTTTGCTATCAAGGATCGCCTGAGATAAAGCGCCATAAAAGCCGCGCTTGCAAGGGCAAAAGATGGTTTCATTAAAAACGCCAGGCTCGTCATAATGACCTTTCCCCCGAAAAAGATACCAGTCAAAATGTTAGTATGGTAGGCTGGAGAAGTCAAGAAAAGGGGGGGTAAGGATGAAGAAGAGCAAGTTTAGCGAGGAGCAGGTATTGGGGATATTGAAGG
>Ga0315280_10006654_pt1 | contig 15868 bp, 11 predicted proteins | sample YL17G06_40_MG_FD_203697 | JGI IMG/M metagenome (GOLD analysis project Ga0315280, IMG submission 203697) | Sediment microbial communities from Yellowstone Lake, YNP, Wyoming, USA - YL17G06_40 | ecosystem: Environmental > Aquatic > Freshwater > Lake > Sediment | place: USA: Wyoming | collected... | reverse complement strand
TTGGGTCATTTCTCTTCCTCCTTCTCTTTTCCAAGAAAAAGCAGAATAGATAATGACCCTTAGCCGCTCTAACGGTCAATCCATTTTGTTACGTATAGCTTCCTAAAGTCGTGATTTTCTAAAATCCTCCATCTATACAACCTTTCGAATGATAATCGATAATTCTTGTTGAAGTTTCCGCCCAAAATTAGTAGACTTTTATCCAACCATTGGGTACCGAATCATCCCAACCCAACCTCAACCTTTTAGAATTGGATCACGGGGTCTCTTTCAAAGGAGAGACCAAAAATGAAATGCCCAAAATGCCAATTCGATAATCGAGAAGGAATAAAGTTCTGCGAAGAATGTGGGACTAAAATGGAGTTAAAATGCCCTAAATGTGGGGCTGAAGTCCCCTTAGGAAGAAAATTCTGTGGTGAGTGTGGCCACGATTTAACCCTTCCTTTGAGGCCAATTCCTAAAGAACTCTCATTTGATGAGAAGCTTGCCAAAATTCAACGGTACCTCCCGAAAGATCTAACTCAGAAAATCCTTGCACAAAGAGATAAGATCGAAGGTGAACGAAAGCAGGTTACAGTGATGTTCTGTGACATGGAGGGATTTACTGCACTTACTGAAAAGCTCGGTTCTGAAGAAATGTATTCCGTAATGGATCAGGTCTATGAAATCCTCATCCATAAAGTCCATGACTATGAAGGAACTGTCAACGAACTCACCGGTGATGGAATTATGGCTCTTTTTGGAGCTCCGATTGCTTTGGAGGATGCCCCCCAGCGAGCCATTCGATCCGCATTAGCTACCCATCGTGAGATAAATAAATTCAGCGAACAACTCAAAACTGAAAAGGGAATGCCATCCATTAAGATGCGGATCGGTATTCATACAGGCCCAGTGGTTGTTGGCACCCTGGGTAATGATCTAAGGGTTGAGTTCAAGGCAGTAGGGGATACGGTGAATTTAGCCTCCCGGATGGAAGGATTGGCTGATCCAGGGACAACCTATGTCACTGAGGATACCTTTAAACTCACGGAGGGGTTCTTTCGCTTTGAGGCTTTAGGAGAGAAGAAGATTAAGGGTAAGGAAGAGCCGGTGAAGGTCTACCAGGTAATTGCTCCCAGTACTCTAAGGACGAAGTTTGATGTCAGTGCCGAGCGAGGACTGACCCCCTTTGTCGGAAGAGAACGTGAACTTGAGCTTTTATTGGATGGCTTTGAAAGAGCTAAGGCAGGCAAGGGCCAGGCCTTCTCCATAATATCTGAAGCAGGGGTCGGTAAATCCAGGCTACTATATGAATTCAGAAAGGCTATAGCTAACGAAGATGTGACATTTTTGGAAGGTAGATGTTTGTCATACAGCAGAGGCGTAAGCTATCATCCCCACATAGACATCTTGAAGTCAAACTTCGATATACAGGATGGGGATCAGGAAATCAGAGAAAAAGTCCAAAAGGGACTAAGATTAATAGGAGTCGATGAACCTTCAATCCTCCCATATCTTCTAGAGCTTTTATCAGTCAAAGAAAGTGGTATCGATCAGATCTCCATGAGTCCTGAAGCAAGGAAAGATAGGATTATCGAGGCATTAAAGCGGATCGTTCTTAGGGGTTCTGAGATACGGCCCCTGGTTATGGCCTTTGAGGATCTGCACTGGTTGGATAAGAGTTCGGAGGATGTATTAAGGAGCCTTTTAGAGAGCATACCAGGGTCAAAGGTTTTATTGATATTTACCTATCGGCCTGAGTTCGTTCACACCTGGGGCGCCAAGTCCTATCATAGTCAATTAACTTTGCATCGGCTTTCGAACCGGGAAAGCCTTGAGATGGTGAACCATATTCTAGACACAAAGGAGATCGAAAGGGCTCTCGAGGAGTTGATCCTTGAGAAGGCAGAAGGTGTCCCATTTTTCATCGAAGAGTTTATAAAATCCCTTCAAGATATCAAGGCAATAGAGAGAAAGAACAACAGATATCATCTCGCAAAAGATATCCAGGATGTGACCATTCCCTCTACAATCCAGGATGTCATAATGGCCAGGGTCGATTCGCTTTCTGAGGGTGCGAAAGGCGTTCTTCAGATAGGCTCAGTTGTAGGCCGTGAGTTCAATCAAGATTTAATCCAAAAGGTGACGGGCCTATCTGAACGAGAATTGTTATCTCATCTTTCAATATTAAGGGATTCTGAGCTTCTATACGAGAGAGGAATTTATCCCCAATCGACCCATATCTTTAGGCACGCCCTCACGCAAGAGGTGGTCTATAACAGCCTGTTGCTCAAAAGAAGAAAGGAGGTTCACGAGACAATAGGAAAGGCCATTGGATGCCATAACGGACTCCGAGATTGGTTTTGAACAGTCTCAAAAGATACAGGATATCGAATTGATGGCTCCAATTGCCAGGGGCCTTTGCATTTCATATGTCGCTGTAGGAGAGTTTCGAAAGACAATTGATGTAGCCCCAAAGATTATTGATCTACTTGAGAATACACAAAGGGAGTCTGATTTTTTTGGTGCACCTTTTAATACCTACTCCTCACTTTGTGCTTACTATGGGCTCAGCCTTGCAATGCTTGGGAATTTTGCGAAAGGTACCGCATATTTTGAAAGAGGTCTGCGTGTCATTTCAGCGATCAATCACTTGGATAGTCTTGGTGTCGCAGAAATGATCTATGGCTTATTGTTTCTTGCCAAGGGCGATGGAACAAATGCGATCAAACATTTCCAAAAGAGCATCAGACACTTTGAAGAAGGCAGAACTGTCCTTATTTTTTGGCGTGGCTTGGAGTGGATTAGGGAGTGGATATTACTATTTGGGGGATCTAGAAGCTGCTAGAAAGCATATGGAAAAGGGACTTGACATCACAATGCGGGGTGGAAGCGAATGGTGGATGTCTTTTCATTATCTTTACTTAAGTAAAACATATCTCGATTTAGGAGATCCCAAAAATTCTCGAACCTTTATCGAGGAGGCACTAAAGTTATCGCAAAAGAATAGCGAGAAACATTTTGAAGGAGCGTCATGGACCTGGTTGGGAAGGATATTGGGAAAAACTGATCCATCACAAAGCGATAAGGCGGAGGAATGTATCGTAAAAGGAATCAAAATATTGGAGGAGATGAACATCAAACCATGGTGCTCGGAAGGCTATTTTTGTTTAGGAGAACTTTACGCTGACATAGGCAAGAGAGAAAAGGCTTTGGAAAATCTGAAAAAGGCGGAGGGGATGTTCCAAGAGATGGGAATAGATTATTGGTTGGCCAGGACCCAGGAAGTTATGAGGAGGTTATAGAGTGGCTACGATCCTTCAGCCAGTGGACTATTACAGGTTAAATAGGGCGGTCATCAAGTTTATTTTAAGGAGGTTCGTATGCGCATAGTAGTCTTTGGTACGGGTGCCGTAGGGGGATATTTTGGCGGGCGACTAGCCCAGGCTGGAGAGGATGTGGTTTTCATTGCCCGTGGGGAACATATGCGAGCTATGCTAATGCAAGGTCTGCAGGTGGATAGCATAAAAGGTGACTTCGTGGTTAAGCCAGTGCATGTGACGGATGATCCGGCTGAAGTGGGAAAAGTGGATGTAGTCTTGGTGGGAGTAAAAGCGTGGCAGGTGTTAGAAGCCGCACAGGCCATGCACCCGCTAGTTGGGCCAGAAACGTTTGTGGTGCCTCTGCAAAACGGGGTAGAGGCGCCATCTCAATTGGCGGCAGTATTGGGTTCACAACATGTGTTAGGTGGTTTGGCTAAGATCATCAGTTTCATCGCGGGGCCGGGTCATATCCGCCACCCCGGGGCAGAGCCTTACGTGGCCTTTGGCGAATTGGACAACCGTGTTAGCGAACGCGGCGAGCGACTGCGTCAGGCTTTTGTGCGGGCAGGAGTTGCAGTGGAAATTCCTTCAGATATACAGGCTGCTCTATGGGACAAGTTTTTATTTGTGGTCTCGTTGGGTGGTGTGGGCGCGGTGACACGGGCGCCAATCGGGGTGATGCGCAGCGTACCTGAAACACGTCAGATTCTGGAACAGGCTATGCGTGAGATTTTCGCTGTGGCACGGGCACGTGGAATTACTTTGCCCGAAGACATTATTGGGAAGACAATGGCTTTTGTGGATAGCCTGCCGCCGACTGGAACAACCTCCTTACAGCGAGATATTATAGAAGGGAAACCTTCAGAACTCGATGCATGGAATGGAGCTGTGGTTCGCCTTGGCCAAGAAGTGAGGGTTATTACACCCCTGCACTCCTTTATCTATTACAGCTTGTTACCTTTGGAGTTGCGAGCGCGAGGCCAGTTGCAGTTTCCGATTTGATACTGTTGGATAAATAAGGGAAGGGCCCGTACTTACAAAAAGCTTAAAGATTTTTGTTTTATCGTTTACTCTTAATAAAATTCAGTAGGAGGCGATAATATGAACCAGTCGAGTATCCGTGAAGCATGGGTCCGTATACCCAGCGAGGACGAAAGGCGTTCGCAGTTACCCCCTGGCGTGCCGGCAAGCGCCTACGGTTTTGAATTCATCCCTGCTATGGCACGTCTCCTGGCTGCACATGATAAAATTGGGCCTGCCTTAGGTGCATTGCTCAGGCAGATTATGTTCGAGCCAGGATACCTCAGCCGTCAAGAGCGTGAGATGATTGCGGCTGTGGCCTCCGCCGCCCAAGACTGCCGCTATTGAATGCAATCTCACGCAGAGTTCCTGCGTGCGGAGAACGGCGACCCTGCTTTGGTCGAAGCCATCAAACACAAACGTTGGCGGGAGTTACCAGGGCTGTCACCACGTGAACGAGCGTTATGCTCTCTTGCTGAAAAACTAAGTGCAATGCCAACGCGTATGGTAGAACAGGACTGGCAACCCCTTCGCGACCTGGGATTCGATGATCGCGCCTGTTTAGAAGTGGCCCATATCGTCGGTTTATTCAATTATCTCACGAGATTGGCAGATGGCTTTTGCTTACAATTGGATGCCAGTACTCAAGGGGCGGCAAAAACAGGGATCGCTCTCAAACGTTCATCTAAAAGCGAAACTTGATATTTGACTCACAAATGATAAGGGCATATGACCAGACACTTACGAATGGTAGACGATAGTAACGTCTTTTTCCAAAGGCGTGCACTGTACCTAGCTGGTAGGTAAGCTTCTAGCCGTCATTTATTCTTGCAAGTAATAATCATCAACTTTCCGGTATACATTGTATTGAATAGGTAGGTGAAATGCTCGAAACGAGGCTTCATCAGACAATGAAGGAACGACTTTTCAGGATAGGTTTCTTCCAGGCCTTTTCAAAAAAATAATCCAAGACCTTTTTCGAACTCTTCTCCTTCAAAATTGATACCTCCCCCCCAGACTCTTTCCTCAGACTGAAAAAAGATCTCTCTTTGAAAAGTAATAAAATAAGTTCAATCCATGTAACAGCATTACTTTTACCGCTTGGCGAATAGAGCTCAGCCTCAACCTTTTCTTTTAACACTTGAGAGAGTTCTTTCCATGTCATTCCCTCCTCCAACTCTTTTCCATCTATCTTTCCCTTGATAAAATTGATGACCCTCGCCAGACGAAAGAGGGTTAACAAATCGAGCCTATTGAATTCCTTCGTTTCAATGGGAAAGGCGCTTGACCGCCACTGGACAGAGTGAGAAGGAAGGATATCTTCCTCTTTGCATCTCTCAAAAAGAGGAGTTCCGGGTGTAGGGTAATAGATGCTCGGTCCGATGAGGACCTTCTTTCCCATTAAATAAATCAGAGTGTCCACCATCTCCTCGATGGTTTGACCAGGCATTCCCAAAATGGCATAGGCAATTACGTTAAGACCAGCTTGTTCTGCCTTATCGAGGATTTTATCAAATTCAGTCATTGGCTTAGGTCTTCCCATTCTCTCTTTCGTTGAGGGATCTGTGCTAACAAAAGAGAGGTTAATCGTATGAAAGCCTGCTCTTTTCATCAATTTTAGAAGTTCTTCATCCAACGAGGCAAAAGAGATACCGTTCATCGCAGAAAGTTCAATCTCCTTATCTCCAAAGTTTTCGATAATGAGGCTCATCAATCTTTTTCCCCGCTCTTGATCAAAGGTGAAATTGTCATCCTCGATATCAAAGGCCTGGATACCATATCGTTCTCGGCATTCGATCATCTCTTTAAGTATGGCCTCTGGAGTTCGAGTCCTGAAAGAGGTCCCCATCACAAGATGGGCTGAGCAGTAGGCACATCGGTGTGGGCACCCACGGCTCGTAATGATCATGGTGGATCGCTTCTTTCTCATTCGATATCGATCCAGATCGAGTAGTTCTCTTGCAGGATGAGGAAGGGAATCGAGATTCTGGATAAAGCTTTGAAGGGGATTGATTTTTATTTCCCGATCCTGGCGATACCCAATTCCATCCACCTCTGTAATCTCTTTTAAATCTTTCTTCCCAATCTTTTTTATTAAAAGAGGAAAACGAATCTCCCCTTCCCCTAAAACAGCATAATCAATAAAAGGATTTTTTAGAACATTCTCTGGATCGCAACTGACATGGGCTCCTCCCATCATGACGATTTTCCTTCTGTCCCATTCTTTGATGATCCGGGCAATCTCCACGGCTTCTCCATGATAGGGAGTAAAAGAGGAGGAGATTCCAAAAACATCGGCTTTTGAATCCTTGATCTTCTGTCCGATCTCTTTCCACTCCATTCCAAAATGGTAATAACCTGTATAGAGCTTGAAAGGACTTCGATCATTGAAGGGATAAAAATCCTGAAGGTAAGAAAGTTCAGAGGGAATAAGGATAAATTTTTTCTTTTCAGTTTGACAATCGAGGATCTCTACCTCGTGGCCATGTGCTTTCAATGAGGCGGCAAGATAGGCCAGACCAATCGGCTGCGTCCGAATGAAGGTTTGATAGAAATCCTGAATGGGCGGCTGAATGAGGAGAATTTTCATGGTTTAATCAATAGAGCAGAATAAGTATAATAAACTCAAAATCGGTTGTCCATTTTGATATGGAGACAAAGACTTTCATTCGGTGATATTCACTGTGGATATTTCGACGCCACACCCAATAACCAAATCATATTAACCCCTCATGCCCTGGTCTTTGTTTATTTCATTAAAAATATTCTGATTTATTGTAAATTGAATCCATTCACCTATTGCTTCAAGGAGCCTTTTCCAAAATTGATAACGCGATTACTATTTCATTGAGCGGTAGAACTGCTATCGGGCTGGGCTGGTATTATAAAAAAGTTGACATTTATTATGTTTTTAGCCAAAAATATATTTTGAATAATCTTATTCAATAGGGTGAACCTTGAAAAACACTAAATTTCCATTAGCAGATACGCCTCCAGTATCGGTGGTTATTTCCACCTATAATCGCGGAGATAGTATTATTGGGACGATTCAGTCCATCCTTTTGAATGATTATCCTCATTTTAAAATAATTATCGTTGACCAGAGTGAAAATGATTTAACCGAAACCTCCCTACAACCATTTCTGAACAACCCCAGCATACATTACATAAGAACTGCGATGAGAGGTGTTTCAATTGGACGTAATCTCGGTATCGCCAACGCCGAAAACGAGTTCATTGCCCTTACTGACGATGACTGCGAAACGCCGAAAAATTGGGTAAGCGAACTAGCTAATGCCCTTATAGTGGATAGTCGGATCGGGATTGTGTTTGGTAATGTTCTACCTGGTCTACACGATCACACTGCGGGATTTATTCCAATTTATGTTCGGAACAACCCGTTTCTCGCCCGCAGTATATCCGAAAAATATCGGGCTAACGGTTTGGCAGCTTGCATGGGGTTAAGACGGAGTGTGTGGCAAAAGCTCAATGGATTTGACGAAATGCTGGGCTGGATTTTCAAGGGAGCCGAGGATGTTGATTTTACTGTCCGTACTTTGATGGCTCGCTATTTCGTCTATGAAACGCCCAAATTATGGGTCGTCCATCATGGATTTCGCAATTGGAAGCAGGGGTTGACTCTCATTCAAAATTATTCGTACGGTACCGGTGCAATGTTTGCAAAATACCTCAAATGTGGATACTGGTCGGTGGCTCGATTCCTTCTTCACCTAACCTGGCGTTGGGGATTTGGGCGGTCCCAAATGCCCGACGGTCTCCTAATTCCTGCTGGTCTCGGCAACCGACCTTACCAGTTGTTGAGGCTGGCAGCATTTGCTAAGGGATTCCTTGCCGGAGTAATCAAGCCTGTGGATAGAACCAAGGGCCACTATGTGTGCAACGGCAAAAAGACCGTAAAGTAAAGAACCCCGCCCACAGGGCGGGGCTTTAAAACCCAAATTCTCTAAACCAAAAACCCAGATCTCGAAATCGTTAGATCCTGAATTAAGTTCAGGACCTGGTTCGGTATGACAAAACACAAGAGGAAAACCCTGTTGTCATGCTTTGAACCCTGTGCTGAACTTGATTCAGTATTGTTTCAGCATCTGATTAAGGCTTTTCTGCCTTTGGCAGACACATCTTTCATCCCCGTCCCTGCCTACCGGCAGGCAGGAATGCCGACCCTACATCTGAACTGATCAATGCAAAATTAGCACTTAGCAATGCAAAATTAACAATTAATCGAGGATTTTATCCTTGCTAATTGACCATTGCTAATTCTGCAATTTGCATTGATTCTTAACTCAGGTCACCGAGTTCGTATTGAAGGATTCCAACCAGGGTGATGGCAGCGGTTTCGGTTCTCAGAATGCGCTGGCCTAGTTTTACAGGGATAAATCCCTTTTCCTTTGCCAACTTCACCTCCCCCTCAGTAAAGCCTCCTTCCGGACCGACCATGGCATAGACCTTTGATGGATGATAAGTCTCAAATCCCCCCTCCCCCCCTTTTTCAAAGGGGGGATTCAATAGGAAATATTTTTTCAGAACATCTCTGAGGCTTTCACCCTTCTTCTCCCAGAGAAGGATCTTTAATCCATCTCCCCTACAATCCTCCAATACCTCTTGAAATGGGCGGCATTCTCCTACCCAAGGCACCTTTGCCCTTCTCGATTGTTGGACCGCTTTAATAGCAATGTGCTGCCAACGATGAGCTTTCTTCTGTTTTGCATCCCTCTCCTTTAGAGAGATGGACCTTTCTGATTGAAAAGGTAGGATGGCTGAGACACCCAGTTCGGTCGCCTTCTGGATAACGAGCTCCATCCGTTCTTTCTCGGGGAGAGCCTGAAGAAGGATAATCTCTATCGGGGATTCAGTGGAAGAAGGGAAAATATCAAAGACAAGAATAGAGGCCTCTCCCTCAGAGAGGGAAATCACCCTCCCTCTAAAATCCTTCCCTTCCGAATCGGTGAGGGTGACAATACTTCCCGCTCGGCCTCCCTGAAATCGAAGGGCCTCCAGAGGAGGCCCTTGAATCAAAATTTCTTTCCCGGTATCCATTTTCTCATGAAGGACAATTCTATCCATGGCAGGAGGATTTTCCCTTTTTTTTCTTCTTCTCTTCTTTGGCTCCTTCCTCTCCCCCCCCTTCAAACTCCTTGATCTTCATTCCCAATTCTCGAAGTTTTTCGTCCACCAGGCCATTCACTGTCCCCTCTTTCAAACGCCCATCCTCCAATCTCTCACCAGCCTCCACACCCGTGAGAATCTCAATTCCTTGGTCGATGGTCTTAACTGGATAGATATGGAATTTCCCCTCCTTCACTGCCTCCACCACATCCTTCCTCAGCATCAGATCATCGACATTGAGATGGGGAATCATCACCCCTTGCTTACCGGTTAATCCTTTTGCCTTGCAGACATCGAAGAATCCTTCAATCTTTTCGTTCACACCGCCGATGGGCTGAATCTCTCCTTTCTGATTGACCGAACCGGTCACAGCAATGTCTTGTCGTAGGGGAAGTTCAGAGATGCTTGAAAGCAAAGCATAAATCTCTGTGGAGGAGGCGCTGTCTCCATCGACCCCACTGTAAGACTGCTCAAAGCAGATGCTGGCGCTCATGGTAATCGGTTTATCCTGTGCATATTTTCCTCTGAGATATCCCGCGAGGATATAGACCCCTTTGTTATGCGTCGGGCCGCTCATCTCCGCTTCCCTTTCAATATTGATGATCCCGGCCTTCCCCATGGAAGTTTTGACCGTGATCCGAGAGGGCTTGCCGAACATATAGTCCCCAAGATTATAGACGGAGAGGCCGTTGACCTGGCCTACCACCATCCCGTCGGAGTCAATGAGAATGGTTCCATCATCGATCATCTCTTGAATCTTCTCCTCGATGAGGTTCACTCGGTAAGCCCTCTTCTCAATTGTCTTATCCACTTGTTTCTCAGTCACCACATCACTTCCGTCTTTCTCTGCCCAGTAGTTCGCTTCCCTCAAGAGGTCGGCAACAAGGTGAAAGCGCGTTGAAAGTTTCTTTTGCCTTCCCGCAATTCTCACTCCATACTCAATCACCGCTGCAATCCCCGAGTTATCGAAGGGTCTTAATTTGTCCTGATCACAAATTTTCCGAATAAAGGAAGCATACTGTTGAATCCTTTCATTGTCCTTATTCATTACCGAATCGAAGTCTGCTTTGATTTTGAAAATCTTTTTGAAATCATCGTCTAAGCTGTAAAGAAGGTAATAGATATGGGTATCTCCGATCATGATCACTTTTGTATTGCAATCAATGGGCTCCGGTTTGAGGGCAGAAGTGGAAAAGAAGTAAAGGGGGTCATAGGTCTGAATCTCGATGACCTGGTTTTTCAACGTCCTTTTCAAAGCTGGCCAAACCCCTGGCTCCATGAGGGCATCCAGAACATTGAAGATCAAATAACCTCCATTGCCTCTTAAGAAGGAACCTGCTTTGATATGGAGGAAGTCGGTCTTCCAGATTCCTGACCGCTCAACGACCCGCTCAACGGTGCCAAAAATATTTCGGTAGTTCGGCGTTGTCTCTACGATGATGGGCGCTCCCTTTGTCTCCGAATTGTCCACCAACACATTCACTTGGTATTCACTGAATGAGTCAACCTGCTGAGGCATCACCAACCCGGGGAGCGGCGGTGGGGTTTCTTCCTTTTCTCTGAAACGGCCGAGATTGGCTAAAATATCCTCCTGGACTTCATCCAGATATTGTTGAACCTTCTCGAAGTTGAACTTCTCCTTAATATCGGAAATGGAGTCTTTGATTGCTGGAGAGATCACCTCATTGTCCAGAGAGGTCAGCTCTTCCTTGATTTCCTTCTCCGCTTTCCGGGTCTCTTTAAAGATATCCTCCAATTCATTGATCAGTCCCGTTTGCTTTCCTTTAATCTTTTCCAGTTCCTCTTTAGAGAACTTATCCTCCTCCACCATTGTCTCCAACTGATCAATGTTGACGGGGTTCCCTTCGACTAAGGGGAAGATCCCAGGACGTGAATAAGGGCCCATTTGAATCTGAACCAGAGCAAAACCTTCTTTATTTACCTTCTTCTCAAACTCCCGGAACATCTCAGCCTGTCTGTTCCGAAATTTTTCAACTACCTCTTTCTTTTTATTGAGATAGGTTTCGTTCTCAAAGATTAAGGGGATTTTCTTTTTCAGAGTTTCGATCAAGTTCTCCATCTCTTTTTTGAACGCATTTCCTTGCCCGGCAGGAAGGCTGATCATATGGGGCATATCGGGGTTTTTGAAGTTATTGACATAGCAGAGGTCGTTGGGAATCTTTCCCTTTATGTCCATTTCGTCCATTTCTTCCAACACACATTTGATGGTGGTAAAACGGCCAGTCCCTGCCAGACCGGTCACAAAGATGTTATATCCGATGCCGTTGATATCCAACCCCAATCGGATCGCCTCCAAGGCCCTATCCTGACCAATGATCTCGTCACAAGGGTGGATAGACTCAGTGGTCTTAAAGGGCAATGCATCAGGGTCACACCGCCACCTTAATTTTTCAATTGGAACTTCCTCAAACGTTTTATTCAACATAAATTCCCCCTTTTTGGTTTGAATTGCATTTTCTTCAGCTTTTAATTCTCTACCAGAACAAAAGAAAAGTCAACGAGGTTTTAAAAGTCGGGGGTTAAGAGTGAGGAGTGATGAGTTAAGAATTGTGGTTATGAGTTGCGAGTTAAGAGTACAAATTTCATAAATGAAATTTGCCTTAGATGCCTTCTTTGGCGAGTTCCTGGATCAACCCTCTGCTTTTTTCCGTCACCTTCTTGGGGACTTTGACGATCACTTTGACATATTCATCCCCTTTGCCTTCCCCTTGAAAATGAGGAATGCCGAGGCCCTTTAACCGCATCTTGGTATAGCTCTGAGTTCCCGAAGGAACCTTGACTTTCTTCATCCCTTCGAGGGTGGGAACTTCCATGGTCGTCCCCAGAACGGCCTCTGAAAAATTAATTTCTTTCTCCACAATAAGGTCGTCTCCTTCTCGGCTGAAGAGTGGATGTTCCCTAATGGAAACTTGAAGGTATAGATCCCCTGGAGGACCGCCGTTCCTCCCTTCCATCCCCTTTCCAGAAAGTCTAAGCTTTTTCCCAGAGGGAATGCCGCGCGGAATTTTTACGGAAACTTCCTCCATCTTTCCATTCTTCCGGTAGGAGATCCTCTTCTCTCCGCCAAAAGCAGCTTCTTCTAAAGAAATGACTATCTCATAGGCGATGTCTTCCCCCCTCTGAGGCATTCGGCCCATATCCTGATAGCCCCCTTGTCTCCCCAAAAAGTCTCCAAAATCAAAGCCGCTTCGACCTCCAAATCTGAATTCCCTCCTTCCCTTTCCCCTGAAGAGGTTGGATAATATCTCATCAAAATCAAATCCCCGGAAAATGTCTTCTTGGGTAAATCGTTGATGGAACCCTTCGGCGCCAAAGGTGTCGTATTGTTTTCGCTTCTCCTTATCGCTCAGGACGGCATAGGCTTCGTTGATCTCTTTGAAGCGTTCTTCAGCCTCTTTTTTATTGGGATTTCGGTCGGGATGATATTTCATTGCCAACTTCCGATAAGCCCGCTTGATCTCCTCATCGCTGCCATTCTTGCCCACGCCCAAAATATTGTAATAATCTTTGGCTGCCATTATTCCTTATCCTCAAGCCTCTGGTCTGACTGTCGCTTGTAGATCTCACGGATCATCCGGTTAAGATATCCCTCCGGATCATCGACTGTCTCTCGGGTTACGATAAACTCTCTTTGACCCGTCTTATCGCGGATCAACTCGAATCCATATTCATAATCTTTTGAAAGCCGCAAGAAGAGCGCCGTTCCTTTCCCCTCTTCATTCAGGATGATTTCCGTGATCCGGTTAATCGCCTCCTCGCTAAATTCGAGGTCAATTCCAGTCCGTCGTTGAAAATCCTTTTCAAACTCCTCCACCTGTTGTTGAATCTCTACCACCTCTTCAGAAACGGTATTCACATCATACCCTTTTTCAATCATTCGATTGACGATGAGATTGATCCTCCCCTCCAAAAAAACAATTCCGTAACGTTTTTTAAATTCTGCCTCTCTGCGCAGAATGGACTCCTTCAAGGTCATCTTCTCGCTGGAAAGGAGCGCTTCAAACTTTCCCAGCATCTCCGGATTGGAGGGGTCCTGAAGCAATCGTTCCAACTCCCGCTGTGGATTTTCTACCACCGCTCGTGTGACGACAAACTTCCGGATATCGGTGGAGGGCAGTCGCTTTTCAAATTTGATGAGAACTTTTTCCACAGCGCTGACCAGCCCTCTCGCACCGGTCTTTTCTTCATAGGCCTTCACGGCCAGTTCGTAAAGGGCTTCGTCTTCAAACTGAATGTCAATCCCATAGGATTTGAAATCCTTCTTCTTTCCAAGGATGACGGGATTGCTGGGGTTTTTCAGTATCGCATAGAGGTCGTCGACCTCCAGTTTTTCAAAAACGGTGGTCACCGGAAGCCTTCCGATAAACTCCGATTCGAATCCAAAGGTGATGAGATCCTCAGCCTTCACCTGTTTGAGGTACTCGGCCCGTTCGTCCTTCGAGCGGACCTCGGCCCCGAAACCAATGCCCTCCTGATTCAAACGTTTCTTGATGAACTCCTCCAGACCATTGAAGGCTCCACTCATAATAAAGAGAATATTCTTGGTATTGATTGTCCGTTTCTCCCTTTTACCTGTCTTCCGGTAATGTTCGATAGCCTCTAACTGAGAGATAGGGTCATGGGGGACTTTAAGGTCCACCTCTGTCTCCTCCATTGGTTTGAGCAGAGCCCGCTGAACACCCATCCTAGACACATCGGGACCGATGAGGTTATTCGATGAGGCGATCTTATCGATCTCATCAACGTAAATGATTCCATACTGAGCCAGTTCAATATCTCCGTTGGCTTCGTACACGAGATCCCGGACGAGGTCCTCCACATCGCCGCCCACATAACCGGTTTCACTGAACTTCGTCGCATCTCCCTTCACAAAAGAGACTCCAATCTTCTTGGCAATCAATTTGATCAGGTAGGTCTTACCGACACCTGTTGGACCGATCATCAGGATATTGTTCTTGATATGGCCCACCCCTTCATATCGATTGCGCCCCTTGGTCATTTCAGTGAACTTGATCCGATTGAAGTGTGTGCAGATTTTGGTGGCCAGGATCTCTTTGGCATCATCCTGTCGAATGATGTAATCGTTCAAAAAGGCCTCTAACTCCTCTGGTTTTAAGTCAAAATAAATCTTCTTCTTTCCCTGGCCGAGCTCTTTTTCCTCTTTCGAAACCTCTTCTGTCTGGGGTTTTGGGAAGAGCATGGGTACGACCAGTCGAATTCGGTCTCCGTACTTTTTACCTAAGTATTCGTTTAATTCCTTCTCCAGCTCTTTCTGATCTGGAACCTTCGAATCAGAATCTTTCATCGAGATCAAACTCCTTTTTCCCCAATAATTTACTCTATTTAATATAACCATTACCGCAGTATTTTTCAACTTAAAGATTTAAGGGGACCCTGTCTATTCAAAAATGGAAGGAAGAGATGAGGGGGGGGTTAAATGAACTGGACGGATTTCAGTCTATCGCCTTCCCAAAGAAAGCGGCGTCTTTCCCTTTTCCGATAAACCTTTCCTTCTTGAAGGATGGCGCCGACCAATAAGGGGAGAGCGACGGTCGCATCTATATAGACGGCTGCATAGCTTGCCCCCTTCTCAATCTTCCCCCAGGACTTCGCTTCTTCAAAGGTGCAGCCAGAGAGCCCTCCCCATTTGGGATCATCCGTGGTGATCTGGAAGGCATACTGATGGCCGTTCTCTTTTTGGAACAGGAGTTCGCTCACAGGCCCCAGTTGTTGAATATAGTTTTTTGGGACGCCCCCTCCAATGTAAATCGCTCCGGTGACAGACGCCATTTTTTTCAGTTGAGCGATTTCGAAACTGTCCCGAATCTGGTCAATGAGGAGCCCCTCTGAGGGAACGTTCTTCCGAAGGTGAAGAAATGTCAGGCCAATTCCAATGGAACTGTCGCTTAAAGCAGGGATAAAGATGGGAACCCCATATCGGGAGGCGGTCTTGATAATGGATCCCTCATCTTTTATGTGGCTTCCCAATACCTCCAGATATCGTCTTGAGGAAACGACCCTCTCCTCCAACTCTTCAGGAACCTTTGAGAGAAGGTGGATCACCTGATTGATTTCATGGTCATCCATCAGGGCATCATAAACTCGTACAATGCGATGTTTCCGCAGGGCATCATCATCGCCTCCTTCGCACCCGACATAATGTCGATATCCAAAGCTCTCAAAAAGATCATGGAACATATTGGCGCCGGTGGAGACGATCACGTCGATCAATTTCCTCTCGATCATATCGCGAATTACCTTGCGCATCCCGCCCGGGATCATCGCCCCAGACAACCCTAAGAAGATAATACAGGCAGGATCATCGAGCATTTTTCGGAAGACTTCAAAACATTTAAAGACATTCCGGCTTTGAAAAGAGGTGTGCTCGAAGGCTTTAA
>Ga0315280_10006653_pt1 | contig 15868 bp, 19 predicted proteins | sample YL17G06_40_MG_FD_203697 | JGI IMG/M metagenome (GOLD analysis project Ga0315280, IMG submission 203697) | Sediment microbial communities from Yellowstone Lake, YNP, Wyoming, USA - YL17G06_40 | ecosystem: Environmental > Aquatic > Freshwater > Lake > Sediment | place: USA: Wyoming | collected... | reverse complement strand
AAATTGTAATGATGAAAGTGGGCTGACCTCCAAGGACGGTATATGGTAAAGCCGTCGAGGTGAGGTAGTGGCGTGATGCGCCACGAAAGACAAAGCGAGGAGGTACAGCCCAATGGAACGCTACATCGGTTTGGACGTGCACTGCAAGGAAAGTGTGTATGTGGCCCAGGATGAGGAAGGCCACGTGGTTGGAGAAGGTGCGGTGGAGACAACGGAGGAGGGACTGAAGGCGATGGTGGAAGAGGTTGGGGCGGCGGCGGGAACGAAGGTGGGATTGGAGACGGGGACGCAGGCGACATGGGTGGCCCGAACTTTGGAGCGGTTGGGCATGAAGCCGGTGGTGATTGACGCGCACGAGGTGCGTGCGAAAGCGCGGCGTGTGGGTCAGAAGTCGGATCGGCGCGATGCGTGGGAGATCTGTGACGGCGTGCGACGCAATCTCTATATGGCGATCGTCTACGTGCCCAGCGAACAGGTCGAGCGGTTGCGGCAGGTTCTGTCGCGCCGGCGGCACTTCATCAAGGCGCGGACGCAACAGGTCAACGCGGCGAAATTCGTGTTGCGTTCGCGGGGTCTGCGGTTGGTGTGTAGGACGTTGACGACGGCAAGGGCCTGGCAGCGACTTCTGGCCGATGCGCGAGTGGGGGCGGTTCGCGACCATCTGGCCCTGCACGCGGCGGTCTGGGGCGTGGTCGAATCCAACGTCGAGGTCTTGGACGAAGAGTTGGCGTGTGCGGCGCAACCGTTTGCCAATGTCATGACTCGGTTGCAAACGCTGGCGGCAATCGGCCCGATCACAGCGGCGGCGTATGTGGCCGCCTTGGGGACAGCCGAGCGGTTTCCCGACAGCTCGCATGTAGTCAGTTACCTGGGTCTGGCCGTTTCGACCTACGACACGGGCGACCGTGAGCGCCATGGTCATATCACCAAGCGAGGGGCGGCGGACGTTCGCGGCCTGCTCTGTGAAGCAGCCCAACACGCCAGCGAGCCAACGCATCCGCTCAATCCCTACTTTGTCCGTCTCTACGCGCGCTACGGTCGCAACGTGGCCATCATCGCCGTGGCCCAACGCATGGCGCGCATCCTGTTCCAGATGTGGAGGACCGGCCAGGACTTCGATGTGCGCAAACTCAACGTCCGACCGGTTCAGAAGGTCCGAAGCCGAACCTACCATTTTGAAATCAAACCTCCAAAGGCGCTGAAGGTCTGACCATGATTCGTCAGCAGCGAGCAATCCATCACCTCAAAAAGCGTGGCGGCGACCCCGCGTCTCCCGGTGGCCGAAAAGGTCTGGAAATTGTATGGGGCGCCGCCTCCCCGCATAATTCTGTGAGGCGCAAGACCTCGAATAGATGGGTGGAGAGAGATGGATTTATCGCTTTCTCGACTCCGCAGGGATCGAAAAGACAAAGAGCCGGACCACTCCGCCCGGCTCCCTGCTCGGTCACCCCGCGGGGCATTCATACGTCTACAACACCGTCCCTTCCGTGTCAACGGCCCGGAGCGACGTCCATGCATCCACCCTAACTTTTCCCCTTGACCCGGCCCACTTTCATAGACGAGAGAAGGGGATGAGGAAAAAAGTTGTTTTGGGGGCGGGAGGGGGGTAAATGGGGGACAAATCCTGTGACGGAGGTAGCTCCCATGATCGTGGATGAGCGCTGGCAGACCCTGTTGGAGAAGACGAAGGCACTGACCGAACGAGTGGAGAAGATGGAACGGGGAGGGGATTTGGAGGGGTTGATTGAAGAGGGGTTGAACGAGATAGACGTGGAGATATTCAAGGTCTTACTGGAGGCGCGAGAGCGCACCGCCTCGGTCGAGGCGGCGGCTTTTTCCCCCTCTGGAATGTCCTCGGTGTCAGGGGCGGATGAGTCCGGGGCATCGGAAGCCCAGGCAGGTGTTGACGCTGCGCGGGGAGTTGGGGTTTGCGCGAAGCGTGTATGAATGTCCGCGGTGTCGGCAATCCGAAGGGCGGATGGATCGAGAGTTGGGCGTGCGAGAGCATGAGCACATGACGCGGCGCGTAGTGAAGAAAGTGGCGTATGAGGTTTCGGGGTCTTCCTGTCCCTCGGCGTCCAAGAAGTTGGCGCATCAGGCGGAGTTGGAGGTAAGCGTGGCGGAATGCGCGCGAGTGGCCGATCAGTATGGACCGCGGTTGGACGCGATGCAGCGGGAGCGGGAGGAGGACTGGGTAAGGCCCTATACGGACGAGAGCCCGCCGGCGGCTCCGGAGTTTCAGGCACAGCGGCTGGTGGTGGAGGCGGACGGGTCGCCGGACTTTGAGGTCATCGCAGAGGTTTCTATGCCGATCCGTATGAGAGGCCATGATAAAACATGCCAAGAGACGCAAAGCGCTGGTTCTGAAAGAGCTCTCGGTTCAGTCGCCGCCGCAACAACGGCGTGTTATACGGACCGGAAACCGAAGTTCCGCATCTTACAGGGATCAATCTAATCATTGTTCGGTGAAGCAAGATGAAACTCGCACGACTAAGACTTCGTAACTTCCGCTGTTTTCAGGAAGAAACATCCATTGACTTCGAGGATATCACGGCACTTATCGGAAGGAACGATTCCGGGAAGTCCACCCTTATGGACGCACTTGACCTTTTCCTGAACGACGTTGACCCAGATAAAGATGATGCTTCAAAAGGCGGCAATCCGAAGGATTTGACGATAATCTGTGAGTTCACTGATCTTCCGGATGAAGTCATCTTAGACGACGCAAATCCCACGAAACTCAGTACTGAGTTTCTCCTAAACGCTGAGGGGAAACTGGAAATCCATAAGTTTTACAGTGGAGATCTGCAGAAGCCAAAATGTAGAAGCATTGAAGCCTACGGCATCCATCCAACTGTGGATGGGGCGAAGGATCTCCTCCAGCTCAAGAATCCTGACCTTAAGAAACGAGCCAAAGAGTTGGGCATAGATCTCGGGGGTATTGACCAGAGAATAAATGCCCAGATACGCGCACGGATACGAGATCATTCTGGTGACCTCCAGCTTGCTCCGTCCATGATCCCGCTGAATGAAGATAACGCTAAAAAGATATGGAGTGAGCTTCGTAAATACCTTCCTGCACTGGCGCTTTTTAAGTCGGACCGCGCGAGCACAGACCAGGATCCTGAAGCTCAGGACCCACTGAAAGCCACTGTCAAAGAAGCTATCAAGGCTAAGGAAGCAGAACTGACGGCAATCACCGACTACGTTCGTAGTGAAGTCCAGAAGATTGCTAATTCGACTTTAGAAAAACTCCGTGAAATGGATCCCACTCTTGCAACGCAACTTAACCCTAGTTTTACCCCACCGAAGTGGGATAGTCTCTTCAGGGCCAGCATTACTTCAGATGATGACATCCCAATCAACAAGCGGGGAAGCGGTGTTAAAAGACTAATTCTACTGAACTTCTTTCACGCAAAAGCGGAACAACTTGCAAGAGAGACAGGTCGCTCGGCGATAATTTATGCCATTGAAGAACCTGAAACTAGCCAACACCCACACAATCAGCGAATGTTATTGAGAGCTTTGTCAGACCTTTCTTCTGAAGCTCCAGTAATCATGAGCACGCATACGCCTATGCTGGCACGGGCTTTGCCTGATAGCCGTCTACGCTATATACATATCAATCAAGACAAGTCCAGAAAAATCCTGATGGGCGGGCCTAATACGAATGAAATGCTTGCCAAATCCCTTGGAGTTCTGCCAGACAATACCGTGAAGTTATTCATTGGTGTGGAAGGCCCGAATGACATCACTTTTCTACAAGCCATGGCTTCGGCCTTACGCAACGACGGTTGCGGTGTGCTTGATTTGGACAGGCTAGAGTTGGATGGTGAAGTTATCTTCTTCCCTCTTGGCGGGAGAAACCTTGCGCTCTGGGTTTCCCGGCTTCGGTCACTCAATAGACCTGAGTTCCATCTCTACGATAGGGATGTTGCTCCTCCGGACCCGCCTGAATATCAAGCATACATAGATGAGGTAAACGCTCGTGAGCGTTGTAAGGCTCGAAGCACAGCGAAAAAGGAAATTGAGAATTACCTCCACAAAGATGCCATCGTTGCTGCATATGCAGAACTCGGCATTATCTTGCTTATAAACTCTAATTTTGGGCCGTTTGATGATGTTCCGCGTGAGATTGCGCGATTGGTTCATGAAGCTTCCGGAAGCCCCGAATCTTGGGACAATCTCCCCCAAGAAACGAAAAAAGAAAAGGAATCCAAGGCAAAGCGGGTTCTCTGTTCCCGTGCTACAAAGCATATGACCAAAGCTTTGATTGATGAGGTAGATCCTGATGGGGAGATCCTTGGGTGGTTTGAAGACATGAAAACTCTCATATGTCAATGAGGTGGAAGGTCTCCGAACGAACGGCTAGACCGGACGGCTCAAAGCGCCGCCGCCGAACCGGAGCGTTGCGCTGCTTCGACAATCGGGCCGAGCCCGTCCAGTTCACGCGCAGCCGCCCCTGATCCGCAAAGTTAGACGATGTTCCAATCTCGCGATAGAATAGTAGCAGGAGGTGAGAGGGGTGAAGTACAAGGTCGTCTTGAGGCAATCGGAGGAAGGTTTCAGTGTTTGCTGCCCCGGCCTCCCGGGCTGCTGGTCTCAGGGGAATACGGAGGAAGAAGCGCTTGCGAATATTCGTGAGGCCATTCGCGAGTATCTTGAGGCCCGGGATGCGGCAGTGAAAGATGAACAGACCCGTGAGGTCGAGGTGGTCGTATAGGGATGCCGAAGCTGGCTGGCGTCAATCACTTGGATGCTGTCCGTGCATTCGAGAAAGCAGGGCTCCGGATCGTCCGTCAAGGCAAGCATATCGTTATGTCGGATGGCCTGAGAATCATCACGATACCGCGGCACAACCCCATCAACGCTTACACGATGGGCGGGCTTGTCACTGATGCGGGTCTGACTATTGAGGAGTTCAAGAGGCTTTTGCGTTAACCATTGTCGTCTAACCCGTCCATGCAACCGACGGGTCGGGTGGCTCTGGCAACACTCGGTCACCGGCACTGCCGGCGGCTGAACGGCAAGACGTTGCGCTACTTTCACCATCGGGCCGAGCCCGTCCAGTTCACGCGCAGCCGCCCCTACCATCCGCCTTAGGCGGAAACGACCAGGCGCACGCTTGCGCGCCGTAGCGCTACAGCGCGCAGGCACGTGGAGCAGAAACAGTGGACCCATGTCTCCGCCTCAGTCCGCCTTAGGCGGACTGTGGTGAGATCGTTTTTTCAGGCTCTTGACCCCTTTGACCTGCACCAGAAGATCGAGGCCAATCCGCCTGAGGCGGACCGCGCCATCTTCCGGCTCGCTCGATCGGGTCAGAAAGGAGCTACCGAAACACGTCAGAAGGGAACCACCCCCATGCGTCAAAAAAAAGCTACCCAAACCCGAATCGCCGCTTAACCTTCGGTAGCTTTTTCTTTTGACGCAACAAGTCCATAAGAAGCTTGATTTTGCCAAACCGTGGACGATAGAATGGCTTCGGTGAAGGAAAGCAGGGGTTTCGCCAATTAGACTTTTTGGGAGATGAGGCTTTTATGACAAAGCAAGAGAATCACTATCATCGGTGTGGTCGAGGATGCTGCGGCCACGAAGTGCCCCGTGTTCCGGTCAGTCCGATCAGCGACGAGATCGGCGGGTTTTCGCGCCGAGCCTTTCTGATGGGGCTTGGAACCGTTGCGATTGGCCAGTGGGCCTTGCAAACGGCTTCGGCGTCCCAAGTTGCAGGTCCCGCTCCAGGCCAGACAGTGCCGCCAGGCAAGCCCCTCGTCGTCAAACCAGTGTTGACCTACTCCATCCCAAAGCGACGCCCCCAAACCAGCTGGCGCTCCTGGGGCGGTATCCAGACCCCAGAACAGCGCGACAAAGAAAAACAACGGATCACCGCCGAACTGGATCAAATGGCCCGTTCCGCCGAGTTCTCGCTGAAGATTCTCCCGGTCAGCACCGCCAGTACGAAAGCGGAAGCCGACCAGGTGCGCAGCGGCGACTTCGATGTCACTTTGATTTTCGCGGCTGGCAGCGGTCTTCTCGAAACGCTCGCGTCCCCCACACGCCCCACGATCATCTTCGTCCGTCACAAATCGGGACCCGTCTATCTTTGGTATGAGATTGTTCATCCGCGATTCCTTCGCAAGACGATGGACGAGTATGGTCAGCCTGGCGTGGATGTCCACGATGTCGTCGTGGACGACTATAACGGTATTCTGTGGCGGTTGAGAGCGCTCTACGGCCTCAAGAACTCGATGGGCGAAAAGATCGTTGCCATCGGCGACGCAAGCGGATGGGGAGCGGGCGGGAAGAAGGCCCCCGAACTGACGCGCGAGAGATGGCACATGGAGATTCTCCCGGTTCCCTACCCAGAGTTGGGGGAACGGATCAAGAAGGCCCGTGCCGACGCCAAGCTGATCGCACAGGCCGAAGCCGATGCGAAATCTCTCCGACGCCAACGGGGCCTCTCCCTCGAAACCGATCCGAAGTTTGTCACCAACGCTTTTGTGCTCGCCAAGATTTTCAAGGACTTGATGGCCGAGAATCAGGCCCGCGCCATCACGGTCAACCACTGCATGGGAACGATCATGCCCATCTCGGAAACGACCGCCTGCCTGCCGCTCAGCTTGCTGAACGATGAAGGCTATATGGCGTTCTGCGAGTCAGATTTCGTCGTCATTCCCTCCGGCGTTCTCCTTCACCACATCTCGGGGCTGCCGGTCTTCCTGAACGATCCGACCTATCCCCACGACGGCATCGTGACAGTGGCCCATTGCACGGCACCGCGTAAACTGGACGGAAAGCATCTTGAACGAGTGCGCATCATGACCCACTTCGAGTCCGACTATGGCGCAGCGCCCAAAGTCGAAATGCGCAAGGGCCAGGTCATCACCATGATTGATCCCGACTTTGGCGAGAAACGCTGGCTGGGGTTTACCGGTAAGACCCTCGAGACACCCTTTATGGACATTTGCCGCGCCCAAGTGGACGTGACCATTGAAGGCGACTGGAAGAAGCTGCTCGAAGAAATGGTCGGCTTCCACTGGATGATGAGCTATGGCGACTACCGCAAGGAAGTCGGCTATGCGCTCAAAAGGGCCGGCATCGAATGGATAGACGTTTCCCAAAAAGGATGAAGGCGGAAGGATGAATGGCGGCCAATGATGGCCGGCCAGCGGTGACATTGAACCTGAAACGTGCAGGGGCGCAGCCCGCCTTGAGGCGGGCTGCGCCCCTACGACTAGAAGGCGAAACCTGAAGCATGAAGCCGTATTGTATTTTCGCCACGCTCGCCCTCACGATAGGTTTTCTTGCTTTGAAACCTGCGGCCGTTCCTGCAGGTGATGAGCAAACCGCGGTCTCCGTGCAGACACCCGCCACTCAACAGACTGCCGATCAGCTTCCGTCCGTCGCCGAGGCGCTTCGTCACATCTCCCACCGCTTCACGTGGCTCGATTGGGGAGTCATTGTCGCCTATCTGGTTTTCACCACTATTCTCGGGGCTCTTCTGGCGGGCCGTCAAGCGACAATTCGCGACTTCTTTCTGGCCGGGCGGAAAATGCCCTGGCTCGCCGTCTATGGCTCGATCATCGCAACGGAGTTCAGTGCGGCCAGTTTTCTGGTCGTTCCTGCCTTGGTGTTCAAACCCAAGGGCGATATGACCTACTTTCAACTGGCGATCGGCACCATTCTGGCGCGTTTCGTGATCGGCTATTTTTTCGTCCCCGCTTTCTACGAACGCGAGATCTATTCGCCGTATGACTACATGGGCAACCGGCTGGGCGATCGGGTGAAAAAGATCGCAACGGCGCTCTTTGTGATCGGTGCGGTGCTGGCCCAAGGCGCCCGCATCTACATTGCCGCCTTGGCGTTCCAGGTCATCACGGGCACGAGCATTTCCCAGTCCATCCTCTTGATGGGTGCGATTTCGATTCTCTGGGCATGGATCGGCGGGATTCGGACCGTGATCTGGACCGATGTCATCCAATTCATTCTGTTCACGATCGGCGCGGTTGTCGCGCTCATTTACGTCGGCCTCTCGGTCGAAGGCGGACTTCTCGAGGTGTTTCGCGAAAGTCTGGCCGCCGGAAAACTGAGGTTGATTGACACAACCTTCGACACCAAGACGGCCTACACGCTTTGGTGTGGACTGTTCGCGACCGGTTGGCTGACTTTGGCCTCCCATGGCACCGATCAAATGATGGCGCAGCGCATTCTCACGTGCCGCCATGTTTCGGACGCGCGCAAGGCCATTGTCTGGTCAAGCACATCGCAGGTCATTACGTTGGTGCTTCTTCTGATTGGCGCGGGCCTCTACGTTTTCTACCAGCACCATCCGCTCGATCCCGCCGAGCAGACTGTCATCGCCGATGATACGAACAAGATCTTTGCCGTGTTCATCGTGGATGTTCTGCCGCCCGGCATATCGGGTCTGGTGATGGCGGCGATCTTTGCCGCTGCGGTCTCGACCGTAGAATCGGTTCTCACCGCGCTGGCCCAGGCGACGGAATCCACCGTCTATCGGGCGCTTTGGAAGCGACCCACAACGCCGCGCCAGGATGTCCTCGTCTCGCGCTTTCTGGTTGCTTTTTGGGGCGTTGCGCTGACGCTTTTCGCGCTTTTCTGCGATACATTGCAGCGCCACTACGGCGACCTGATCCAGTTCGCTCTGGCCATGACCGCTTACACATACGGGGCGCTGCTGGGGATGTTTCTCCTGGCTCTCTTGCCGACAAACCGCAACGATCTGGGGTTGATCTGGGGCGTCCCTGTCTCGATGGTGACTGTCTTCGCGTTGGAGTGGCACAGTCCCGTCGCACAACGCGCGGTCGCAGTTGCCATTACTTTCCTGATCGCATCGGCGCTGTGGCGGTTGCGGCGTCAGCCTCTGAAGATAGCTTGCATCGCGTTCTTTGTCAGTGCCGTTTCGCTGATCGAGTTCTTCGCTGTGGCGCACGATGCCCAGTCAGGCAAACCAATCTACTTCACTCTGGCGTGGCCATGGCATTTCCCCATTGGCACGGCGATCACATTCATCGTGGGCTATCTGGTCGGCGAAGACCGGCGTTCGGGGGCACAAAATGCTTGACGCTCTTGAGGTTGGTGCTCTAGATGGCCGCGAGTTGCGTGGATGACCCATATGGTGGGTCGGAAGTCAGCCAACTCTGTTTAAGGTATGGAGACCAATGCCCGAACTGCGAAAAGACCCCGTGATTGGCCGATGGGTGATCATTGCGACCGAACGTGCCAAACGCCCCAGCGCCTATGTGAAGAGCCGCGAGCAATCCAAAGGCGGTTTTTGTCCTTTCTGCCGAGGCCAGGAGCGCCACACTCCCCCGGAGGTGCTGGCCTATCGCGATGCCGACACGGCGCGCGACACGCCGGGTTGGTGGGTTCGAGTTGTACCAAACAAATTTCCTGCCCTTCAGATTGAAGGGCCACTCAAGCGAGCCGGCGAGGGTATGTACGACCGGATGAATGGCATTGGCGCCCACGAGGTAGTTATCGAAACGCCCGAGCACGACCTGTCGCTCGCCGACCAAACGCCGCGCCAAGTCCAGGAAGTCGTCTGGGCATTCCGCGACCGACTTATCGAACTGAAAAGGGACCAGCGTTTTCGCTATATCATGATTTTCAAAAACCACGGCCGCGAAGCCGGCGCATCGCTTGACCATCCCCATTCGCAGATTATCGCTCTTCCCATTGTTCCCAAACGCGTACAGGAAGAAATCGAAGGGTCACGTCGCTACTGGGAGTACAAAGAACGGTGCGTGTTCTGCGACATGCTCCACCAAGAGGAAAAGGATCAAGTGCGGATCGTCTTTGAGAACACGTCGTTCGTGGCCATTGCGCCATTTGCCTCGCGATTTCCCTTCGAGACATGGATTCTACCCAGGGAGCACAGCCTCTATTTCCACGAGCTGCAGAAAAACCACGTCGTGGATTTAGCCGAAATTCTGCGCACTCTTCTGAACCGGATGAAAGGCATTCTCGACGACCCGCCGTATAATTTCATGGTTCATACGGCTCCCTTCGAGCAGGCGGGGGTTCCCTATTATCACTGGCACATCGAGGTCATTCCCAAGTTGACCAGCGTGGCCGGCTTTGAATGGGGGACAGGGTTCTACATCAACCCCACGCCGCCCGAGGATGCGTCGCGCTATCTCTCCGGTAAACTGGCGGAGATCCAGGAAATCCAGGCCTCCCAAATCCACTAAACACAGCGCAACACAATTAAGGGGCCAAATTCGTTTGGCTTGATCCACCTGGAACACAGGCTGGAAGCCGGTGAAGCGTCTGCACGATGAGGTGGTCAGGCCGATTGGGGTTCGACAGGGCGAGCGCAAGACGAAGGGAGCGTGGTATCGGACGTGGCACGTGGTCAGTTTGGACGGAAGCACACTGGATGTGGCCGATACGGGCGAGAATGCGGCAGCCTTCGGGCGTCCGGGGGCCAGTCGTGGCGAGAGTGCGTATCCGCAGATTCGATTTCTTTCGCTGGGGGAGAATGGAACGCATGTGTTGTATAGAACGGAGATGGGCGGCTGTGAGACCGGCGAGGCGACGCTGGCCCAGACCGTGATGGGGCATCTCAAGCCAGGCGATCTGTGTTTGGCGGACCGGAATTTTTTCAGTTACGACCTGTGGTGCAAGGCCAAAGCCACGGGGGCGGATTTGCTGTGGCGGATGAAAAGCAACGCCAAACTGCCGCCTCGCAAGGAACTGCCGGACGGTTCCTATTTGAGCCAAGTCTATCCGTCGGAAAAGGACCGGCGACACAACAGCCGGGGCGTGTGGGTTTGGGTGATCGAATACACCGTCGAGGCCGTGCCGGACGCCGAGCCACTCTACCGGCTGATCACCACCATTCTCGATCCCGACCAAGCGCCAGCGGACGAACTGGCGGCCCTGTACCACGAACGGTGGGAGATCGAGAACGCCTTGGACGAGTTCAAGACCCATTTGCGAGGCCGCCAGATCGTCTTGCGCAGCATACCGTGGGAATCCGTAAGTCAACAGTATCGGGGCTAAGCGCCTATCCCAAAACTCCTGGTGAGCAGCAACGGTTCAATCTCCTTCCACAACACATCGGGCATCAACCACTTCGGGTCCGGCTTGCCGTCGTCGCAAGCAATCGAGCGGGGCCTCTGCGTCTCCTCCAACGTCCACGGGAATGTTCCCCTTCGGCGCCCTCGCACCCCCTCCATTACACCCGGCCTCTCGGTTTTGGGATCGGCCCCTATTGCTTACCCTTGCGTCTCGGTTTCTGCGAGGCCCCGAATGTGAACGGTCGGGCTTTCACGTCGTCCGCAAGAAGCTCGACGGCCATCGGGTCGTTGTGTTCCCGGGCAAACTTCGCAAGAATCTCGCGATGTTCGAGGAGAATCTTCCGGCAGTTCGGGTCCGTGGCTAGATCTCTTGTTTCGCCTGGATCTTTTTCCATGTCCACCAGCGATTCGCGCTGATTCCCTTGGCTGTACACGCAATACTTGTAGCGGTCGGATCGGACCATGCGTCCCTGCACCGAGGGGCGAATATCACCGACGGTACCGGCTTGGTCCATATGATTTTCGATCACGACGTAGTCGCGCCAGTCCGTTACCGGTTTTCCCGTGGCAAGTGGCTTCAAGCTACGACCGGGCAGTTTCTTCGGAACAGGGGTGCCGGCAAAGTCGAACATGGTGGGAAGGACATCAATGCCGATATTCACCATCTTGTCGGTGGTTCCCTTTTTCGTCTTGCCTTTGTAGCTGATGATGAGCGGCACGCGGGCCGACTCTTCATAGAAAACCGTTTTCTGGTTGAAACGATGCGCCCCCGCGCAATCGCCGTGATCGCTGGTGAAGATGATCAGGGTGTTTTCCTCCAGACCGGCTTTGCGGAGCGCTTCGAGTATCTTGCCGATCTCGGCGTCCACCTTCTCGATCATTCGATAGTATCCCCAGCGAAGCCGCCGCCAGTCGTTTTCCGTGAAGTTGCCGACCGGAAACGTCGGGCTGGCGTGGTAGCCCTTGCGCATCATCGTCATGCTGTCCGGCTCATTTTGCGGCGGCTCGAGATTGGCGGGAACCGGAGGGCACTGTTCCGGCGGCGGCGCATCTCCAATGGGACCGCAAGGCAACTCCTGTCCCCGGGCATACTCGCAGATGTTGTGGGGATTCAGGAAGCTGGCAACCAGCAGAAACGGCTTGTCGTGTTTTTGCGCAATGAATGCAACCGATGAAGCGGCGACCCTTGCGTCACGATCCAGCCCCTTGTCCGTCACGCTTTTCATGTTGTCAAAGCCATGGCTTTCGACATCTTTCTCATCGAAGCAAAGATGCCATTTGCCGTAGTAGGCTGTTTCACACCCGGCCTGCTTGAAATACGTTCCCATGCACGCGAACTCCGCCGGGTCCATCTTCACATAAGCATTTTTGGTCACGCCGGTTTCATGCGGATAGCGTCCGGTAAAAAGAGAGGCGCGCATCGGCATGCACAAAGGATTGGGCGAATAGGCGCGGGTAAAGACCATTCCGGTTTCCGCCAGGTTGTCCATCGCGGGTGTGTTGATGTAGCGCTTGCCCATGCGGCAACTCATGGCATCGCCGAATTGTTGGTCGGTCATGATGTAAAGAATATTCGGGCGGTTCGAAGCTCCGGCAACGACCGAAGCCGCTTGCTGCGGGAGCAAAGCTGCTCCCCCCAGCAGTCCCAATGTCCCGCGCGCTGCCTCGCCCAGGAATTCGCGCCGTGTCTTCATGGAATCGTTTCTCATAATAGGGCTCCTTGTGCCTTCTTTTGCTTCATTCCAGAACTTATGCTTGCCTCGTTCATCACAATCTGCAACCCAAAATCAAGGTGGCTGTCCGGTCTTCGGCCCGACACCATGCCCTCCTATTCCGTGGTGGCGTTTGATCTGTCACGAAATAGGAGGTCTTCAGATCATAGCAGTCACTCCGGTCGGGAGATTCTAATGCGCATTTCTCACAAAGAAAGGGGCGATTAACTAGAATTCCAGGCCCAAGCAAGGCGTTTTCAAAGCCCTTATCTTCTTGCCAATTGGCACACCGGTAGATGTGCAGTGGGAGGAGCCAAGAAGGCAAGGAGGAAAGAAATGGGGATGCGGAATGCGAGTCGAGAGGAGTTGCGTCGGCTGGAGGCGAAGACGCTGGAGGCGAGGTTTTTGAAGGTTGTGCGAGAGGGGTTGGGCTGTTCGCCGTTCGAGGCGAGGGCTGTATTGGGGGTGGTCAAGGAGGTGTCTTTTCCGTTCGTGGACGAGGCGGCGGCGATGGGGCTGCCGGGCAAGGCGATGGTGATCGCGGTGAGCGCGGAGGAGCCGGCGGGCAAGGCGGTTGGGATGCAAGGAGAGACAATACTTTTCCCCTTTCGCCGAAGGCGGTCAGGGGTTCGGAAGGATTTTGTGCCGCCGGGCGGGGGCTTCGGCCTCAGGCGGCGCGAAGCAGTGAGCGGACGTTGTCGGTTTGGCCGAGTTGGCTCCACGCCGCCACTGTGCCGACGCGCAAGGCATTGCGCAGGGCCAGCTTCGAGAGCATAGAGGCGTTGCGCAAGGCAATTGAGGCCCACATCGCCGCCTATGGCCCAAGGGCCAAGCCCTGTATCGTTCAATGGTTTTCAAGACAGGGCGCGTTCAATTGAAAAGAGTTGGAAAAAACGCGAGGCCAAGTGAACAGATCCTTGTCCGTATCATACTGATTAGGCTGGCGTCAGCGGGCTGGCCGGTTTGCCCCCGGCTTGAGCCGGAATCGTTCGTTCGGCAATGGCGGAAGCCAATTCCGGAAGCCATGCTCAAGCATGCTAAGAACATAGGGGTAGATGCCTTTACCCACCGGCTGAAGCCGGGCGCAACCCGAAGACAAGCCGTCTCAAGGACGGCTCAAAACCATTGAACGATACTGTGTGTGAGCATTGGGCAAAAAAGTCGTTCCGCCCGAATGCCAAGCCCACGAATCTGGGCGAAACAGAGTATCCCTCGGCCTGAGCCGGGGGAAAGATGCTCTCTCTCTATCGTCCCGTCGCCTTGAGGAGCGGATTCTCACGGCTTACGCCATGAGAGAGCCTGTATCACCCACTGCATGGGCTTTTCGGGGGGAAGAGCACCGGATTTCCTACGGCTGGCGCCGTGGGCCAGTGGTCTTTCAAGCGGTATTTGATGGAATGTGCCTTGGTGTCATTGCGAGCCGCCGTGGACGGCGGCGAAGCAATCCCAGCCTCAGGCCCACCGAAAAGAAGATTGCTTCGTCGTCCGCCCCAGGCGGACTCCTCGCAATGACATAAGGTAGGCTTCCATCATTTACGACTTGAAGGACTACCAGCCTGTGCCGCCCGCTATGCGGGCTATCCCTAAGCTCCGCTTTGCGAACACACCGGATAAAAGGCAGATACACCCTTCCTTATCCGGAAATCAGCGATTTCTGTTGACGGGGGTTCAGGCTTTCGTTACAAATCCATTCGCCAAAGGTGAAGGTGCCAGTCAGATGGGGCGACTGGGACGCGCCGGCCCAATAAGATGCACTTCATTCTGTCCTTTCCCTTACGCCGGCCCGCCTCTAATTTTCCCTGTCGTGGGGTCTTCGCGACACGGCACGAAGGCGACTAATTTAACCTGTGGAAGGAGCGACGTGTGATGAGAAAAAAACACGAGGCCTTCACACTAATCGAACTGCTGATCGTGGTGGCTATCATTGCCATTTTGGCGATGATTGCTGTACCCAACTTTCTGGAGGCACAAACGCGGGCGAAGGTCTCGCGCGTCAGGACCGACCTGCGAACCCTCGCCGTGGCCGAAGAGGCCTACCGCGTGGACTGGAATTCCTATACTCATAGCAACAGTGGAACCGAGAACCCATTTTCCTACACTCTCGGCGGTCGGTGGGCGGGTTTTCGCGAGTTGACCACGCCTGTCGCTTACATAACCAGTATCCCCCTGGAAGTCTTCGCGATGTTGCGTAGCCAGGACGCCCAGGGTCTGTATCGCAGCCTGTGCTACGAGTTGGGCACCGGGGACTCGGGAGCAAAACAAGGGTCGGGGCCGCCCTGGAACAGCAACCGAAAAGGAATGCCCAGCGATTGCTACGAGATCGAGAGCACTGGTCCCGATCATTGGGACAACACACGAGGCTCTTACAGCACTGGTGATTTCCCATGGGGAGGCATTAACGCCAACGATCCGGTGCCGATCTTGGCCATGATCTATGACCCCACCAACGGGACGGTCAGTCGAGGCGAGATCTTCCGCGTCGGTGGACAGATACCGGCCGGACTGGCGTTCCAGGTTCTGTGGGCGAATGCGTCCAGGTAGGATTCCAATGGCGTCCTAGAAAGGAGAGAGGCTCGATGAAAAGAAAAGAGATCGGTTTCACCCTGATTGAACTGTTGATCGTGGTTGCGATCATCGCGATTCTGGCGATGATTGCTGTGCCCAACTTCCTGGAGGCTCAGACGCGCGCCAAGGTCTCGCGTGTGAGGTCGGATCTGCGCACTCTAGCCACCGCCGAAGAGGCGTACTTCGTGGATTGGAACTCCTATACATTTGGGCAGGGAGGGCAGGGCGCCACTTCTCCCAACATTTACATGGAAGGTTTTCTGTTGCTGACAACCCCCGTGGCGTACACTACGAGCATTCCCTTCGATCCTTTCGGGCAGACGGCAATCGGGGGATCTCGTCGGCCCCCTCTTTACGAATTAGGCGTAGGCCGGGCGGGATATGGAGGGGCCGGAAGGAGTTTTTCGGATACTGCACAGAACAAGATAGTGTGCTGTGTCACAATTGGCTTTAATATGCTCGATTTCCTGCAACCGCGTGCGGGCGCGGGCGATTTTTTCAAGAACCTGATAGGGGTCAGCTTTCCAAGTATAGCGTTTGGGCTTGAGATTC
>Ga0315280_10006652_pt1 | contig 15869 bp, 14 predicted proteins | sample YL17G06_40_MG_FD_203697 | JGI IMG/M metagenome (GOLD analysis project Ga0315280, IMG submission 203697) | Sediment microbial communities from Yellowstone Lake, YNP, Wyoming, USA - YL17G06_40 | ecosystem: Environmental > Aquatic > Freshwater > Lake > Sediment | place: USA: Wyoming | collected... | reverse complement strand
ACTTCGCGTGGCCGAAGACCACACTACCACCGGAAACGGAGCGCAGTTTAACTTCCGAGTTCGGAATGGGATCGGGTGGGTCCCGCGCCCTATGGCCGGCAACCCCAATATGCACGCATAGAATAGACTCATATAGTTTTCGCTAAAAACCGAAAAACAAAGAAAAATAGTTATGGTTTTCGTTTTCTTAGGAGCAGTGTTGCTGCTACTGCTATTGCTATGGCTGTAATTGCTGCGCCTGCGCCTACGATCAACATTGGGAAACCTTCAACTGAGCGCACTGTTACGGTTATTGTGTCTGTTGCGTAGTTGCCTGCGGCATCGGTGACGTTCAGAGTGACAATGTATGTGCCAGGTGTTTGGAAGGTGTAGGTTGGGTTCTTGCCAGTCAAGGTTTGTAATGTGTTTGCGTCTGTGAAAGTCCATGTGTAGTTTACAATACCTATGTTGTCTGAGGAACCTGAAGCATCAAACGTTACCAGTGTGTCTTCGTTTACAGTTTGGTCTGTTCCAGCGTTGGCTGTGGGCATTGTCGTGTCTAATGTGATTGTGTCTTGACATGCTGACGAGATTAAGCCTGCGTTATCTTTGAATTGAACGTAGATGGTTTTTGCGCCGTCGTCCGTTGTTAAAGTCCAAGATTTGGAAGTGGCATACGTTTCCCAGTTTGCCCATTCGGTGTTGTCGTTGGAGAAGCGCATTTCAGCTACGCCAGATGTAGTATCGGTTGCTGAGAGGGTTAATGTAACCGAGGTTGTAGTGGTATAGTCTGCCTCATCATTAATTGCTATTGAACCTGTAGGAGCAGTCTTGTCTAATTTGATTCCGGTTAAAATGCGATGGCTTTTTTCGTTGCCAATGTTGTCAACACCCCAATACTCCAGTTTGTTGTTGGCGCCTTCTGTCGTTATTATTGGTTGTCCATTAATGCTGACTTTTTTTGTTGATTCGTCATTGATTCTGTAGTATGTTTCGGCTACGCCGCTAATGTGGGTTGCTGTGAGAGTTATTGCGAAGTCTTCTGTATGCCATAAGCCGTCGTAATTGTGAGTAATGATGAGCGGACTCATTAGTGGGTAGCGGTCTCTGTTATTGCCGTCGATAATGTATGGTGTGTCGCCTATGCCGTCGCTTCCAAGTTGGTCTTGGTTAGGACCACTTTTCAAGTCGGCGCCTGTGTAGTTGCTCCAATAGTTGCCGCCTGAGGGATAGCCGTTGTCCCAGTTGTTGGGATAGTCAAGCGTTTCAATATAAACTTGCTGAGCGTTATCTATGAAATTGTTATAGAAAATATTATTGTTTCGGGAATAAACGAGCTTGATGCCATACAAGTTGTTCGCTATGTTATTTCCGCCAATATAATTGTTGTTTGCAGAATCAGCGAGCAGGATGCCATGGTCATTGTTCGTTATGTTGTTTCCGCTTATAGTGTTATTTTGAGAATAATCGAGGAACACGATACTAAGCCAGTTGTTCGCTATGTGATTTTTGCAGATATAATTGTTGTTTGAAAAAAGTTCGAGTGAGATGCCACGCCAGTTGTTCGTTATGTTGTTTCTCCAAATAGTATTGTTGTTTGAGGAAGAACTGAGCGTGATGCCATTATAATTGTTGTTTGCTGTTATGTTGTTTCCGCTAACAGTGTTATTTGAAGAAGCATATAAACGGATGCTATCACTTTCGGCACCAAAGTTGTTGTTAGTTACGTTGTTCCCGCTGATAATGTTGTTTGAAGACAAAGATAGCACGATGCCATACTCGTTGTTGTTCGTTATGTTGTTTCCGCTAATAGTGTTGTTTGAAGACACCAATAACGAGATGCCATCGTCGTTGTTCTGGATGTTGTTTCCGAAAATAGTATTTTTAAAAGAACCAGAGAACCTGATGCCCAAACCGCCGCCATAATAGAAGCTGTTCATTGTTATGTTGTTTCCGCTTATAGTGTTGTTTGAGGAACGAAGGAAAAAGACGCCTTCAATATTATTCTCTACGTTGTTTCCGTTAATAGTGTTGTTTGAGGAACCATTGAACTCGATGCCATATTCGTTGTTCTCTACGTTGTTTCCAGAAACAGTGTTAAAAGACGATGAGTTAAGGTATGCGCCATATTTGAAATTCTTGATGTTTGTGTTTTTGATTGTCACATTATTTATGTTAGACCAGTAAAACCCATTTCCGCTACCTGAACCTTGAAGCGTGTATCCATTTCCATCCATTATTATGTTGCTTCTCTCAACCACAATCTCCTCAAAAATGTTATCACTGAAATAATAAGTGACATTATCCACACTGGTAATATTTGCTGTTGAAGGAACAACGCTTCCATCCGCCCGTATGTATATGATTTCACTTGCCTTAACCAACGGAACATTCAAAACTACTCCAAACACACTCACAAAAACCAGTAAAACCCAAACACAAACAACTAAACTTCGCTTTCTCTTACCCAAATCTTCTCCTCCCTAAACAACAAATAATATAATATAACCATACAAACAACTAATAATCCTTATGGAACATTACCCCAGAACACACACCACACAGAAAAACCCCTGCAACATCAAAAACACCTATTAAACTCCAAATAGACGGCTCTAGACGCCTCTCTACCCGTCTCTGTCTCAGTATCACCAAGTATCACTTTCTAATAGAGGGGCTAGGCCACAAAAGCACACACACAAACAAAACACACCAAACAAAATAATAATAGTTATATTTTAAACATGCATTGACATGAATATGGCTAGATAAGGGTGGGGTCGTAGTCTAGCCAGGTATGACGACGGGCTCCAGAAAGCAAACAACACGGGTTTGCGGACTCGCTCCATGCGAGAATGAAGAAATTCTGGAGCGGTCAAAATAGAGAAACCCGTAGAAACAGCGTCTCAAACGTTGTTTCGGGTAAAGGTCGTCGGTTCAACTCCGACCGGCCCCACCAAATTATGTAGCAGTGAGCAAAACCCTTTAAGTTAGTCTAGTTTTTCTTTTGCAATTTGCAGCTGAGGGTTAAAATTTATGGTTTATGCAGTTGAAGTTGATAACTTAGTCAAGCGTTTCGGAGAAATACTTGCCCTCGATGGGTTGACTTTTAAGGTTGATGAAGGCAAAATATATGGGTTAATTGGACCGAACGGTGCTGGAAAAACAACTTCGCTCAGAATTATGTCAACCTTGATATTGCCTACTGCTGGCTCTGCCACTGTTTTTGGTCGCGACGTTGTTCATAAAGCCTCTGAAGTTCGTAGACTGATTAGTTATTTGCCTGAGGAGGCTGGAGCCTACAAAAACCTGTCGGGATACGAGTATCTGCAGTTTATGGGCAAATTTAACAGCGACGATGAGGACGATTTGAAAGCCATGGTTGAAGATGCGGCTGCAATTTCAGGTTTAGGTGAACGTTTACGTGACAGAGTGAAAACTTACAGTAAGGGAATGAAGCGTCGTTTGCTTGTTGCGCGAGCGCTTATGCACAAGCCTAATTGCAGTTTTAGACGAGCCGACCAGCGGCTTAGACGTTTTGCATTCCTATCATGTTCGTGGCATAATCAAACAGTACGTGGAGAAACAAGGCGTCACTGTGCTGCTTTCCAGTCACAACATGCTTGAAGTGGAATATCTCTGCGACCAGGTGGCACTTATTAATAAGGGGAAGATTGTAGCTGAAGGTGCACCAGCAGAATTAAAGGCTAAATACAAAGCGTCAAATTTGGAAGAAGTTTTCGCCGAGGTGGCTGGTCTTGCTTGAAGGATTAGGCAACCTTGTAATCAAAGAAGTTAAAGAATTGATTCGTGACCCAAAAATACTTATCGGCATGATAATTGTTCCCGCTATTCTCTTTCCGTTTATGGGTTTAGCTATCAGAGTTGCCACAGAGACAGCTGTTGAAAGCATCAAGGCGATGCCAATCGGAGTCATAGACCAAGACAAAGGCGCATACGCTCGGAATTTAACTAACATCTTCTCAGCTTCAAACCTCACTGTAATCAAACTTACAGCCACCAATATTGAACAAGCGGCTAAAGATGTTCAAGGTTCAAACATGACGGCGGTTGTAGTCATACCAGAGGATTTTAGCCAAAACATAACAAACAATAAGCAGGCTACGGTGTATGTCTACGGTGTGTTCAGAGGCGCAGGCTTTGCTGAAACAGCTGGTCCTTCAGTTGTGGTTTCTTTAATCGATGCATTCAGTCAGTCTTTGGCGCTTCAGAAAACTGGAAGCCAAGCAATACTCGCCCCAATAATGCCGTCTCAAGAATCCATCGTAAAGGGAAAAGCTGTAAACGTGAGCCCCACTGTTCTGTCTACACTAGTGTTATCGCAATACATAGGGTTGCCAATCGGCATTTCAGTGCTAATCATCTTCGCTATGCAAATTGCAGCCACATCTGTAGCTTCTGAGAAGGAGGAAAAAACCTTAGAAACCATGTTAACCATGCCTGTTGGCAGATTTACAATACTGTTGGGCAAACTGTCAGGGTCCATAATCGCAGCAGCGGTTGGAGCCTTAGCCATGGTAATAGGGTTAAACTATTACATGAGTTCTTTAACCTTCGCCGTTCCAACAGCAAACGTTGACCTCGCCAGTATTGGACTTACGCCTACGTTAGTCGGTTACCTAGTCTTAGGAGCTTCATTGTTTGTTTCGTTGCTCTCCGCCCTTGCATTAGCGATAGCGATTTCCTCCTTTTCCGAAGATGTGCGAAGTGCACAAGCCGTTGTGGGCTACTTTTACTTCATAATTTTTATTCCCATGATTTTTCTAATGTACACTGACATCAGCGTGTTGCCTTTGCCTCTGCGTCTTGTCCTTTTAGCTATACCTTACACGCATCCAATGTTGGCGGCAAAAGCCAGTTTTACAGGAGACTACACAACAGCAATTTTAGGAATAGTCTATGTCACTGTCTTCACACTTGTCGTGTTATACATCGCTGCCAAAATCTTCACAACTGAGAAAATCTTAACCATGAAGCTTCGTCTTGGAAGAAAGAAACTAAAAAGAGAAGAGTAAAGTAGATTTTAGATTAATTTGGCTTCTCGAAGTATTCTTTTAAATTCTTCTTCTTTTAAAGAGGCTTTTCTTCCATCCTCATAGATTTCTTTGACTTTTTGCACAACTACCCCAAGTATGTCGTCACTCGGAGCTTTTCCAGTGACTTCTCTAATTTTATGTTTGACTATTGCCTTTCCAGATTGTTTTCCTATTGTTAATCGACGCATGTTTCCAACAAGTTCAGGCGGATAGGGTTCATATGTTAATGGATCATTTAGAACACCGTGAGTGTGAATGCCCGATTCATGTGCAAAGGCGTAATCGCCGACTATTGCTTTATTCGGCGGAACCACATAACCCGTTGCCCGACCTATAAATTCAGCCAACTGCTTTAGTTTTTCAGTTTTGCCTTCAAATTTTTGGACACCATGATGCATGTAAAGATTCATTAAAACCTTCTCGGTTTCAGCGTTTCCAGCTCTCTCTCCGATGCCGAGAAACGTTGTACTTGCGTAGATTCTATCAAAAACACCTGAAGCAGCCCTAATCGCTGCTAAAGTGTTTTCAACAGCGTTTCCGAAATCGTCATGAGCATGAATCTCAATATCCTTAATTCTAGTCTCAGCTTTAATCGCCCTCACTTTGGCTGGGATTCCATTAGGCAAAGGTGCATTAACATCCGACAGACCGACCCCAACTGTGTCAGATATTCTGTAGCATTCCGCGCCAGCCTCGGCAACGGCGTTGATGAACCTTTTCTCGAATTTCCAGTCCGCCCTCGTGCTGTCTTCGCCGTGAGCAAAGGTTCTAAGGCCATGATCTTTGGCAGCATATTCGACAATCTTAACGACATTGTCCAAGAGTTCGTCAACGGTCATATCAGGCCATTTAGCTCTAAAATGAATATATGAAACAGGATGCGCAATCCCAACTTCGTCAAAATCACATGCCATAGCGCTGTCTATGTCTTCTTTAACGGCTCTGCACCATCCAGCTATCCTAGCGTTGAGGTCCATCTGTTGAATCAATTTCACGGCTTTCTTATCTGATTTCTGATAATGAAACAACTCAACTCGTTCAACTCCAGCTTCAGCGAGAAGCCGAACGATCTCTGCGGCATCCTCGGGAGATGCAGCTAAACCAGGCATTTGAATACCGTCTCTTAAAGTAGTGTCATCAATTATAGGCTCTGTTTTCAAAGGTAATTTAAAATAGAAATTTTCTGAATTCATCTTGCTTAACCATATCTTTAATAGTGTTATTTTTGAACGGAATCATGGGTGAAAGTCCGAATTATTAAATCATGGCAAACTAATAAGAATTATGGTTCTGAATTCTGTAAAGTCTTAGGTTGATGAAAGAGGCTGTAAAAAATCGGTTGAACTCTACAAGCGATAGGCTTCATACCTGAGAACCAAGTAATCAGGTTTATTCTCTAACTCTGTTCACAAATCAGCGCCTTTCTGTTGGTCATCATGACCCCCCTCCCCCCTCCTAGAACCACCTAAGTTCACCAACAATAAAGCAAAAACATAGTGGGGCTGCCCGGATTTGGACCGGGGTCACGAGCGCCCGAGGCTCATAGCCTAGACCAAGCTAGCCGACAGCCCCTATGGCTCTTTATTCATAGAGATAACACTTTAACTTAAAAACTCAACCACGCTAATATTTGCGATGCTGCTGGAGGCTTATGGATTATGACTTATCGTTCAAGGCGTTTAGGCACCCGTGTGCTCAAAGCTGTTTCCTCATCCATAAGACTGCAAGTGCTCAACCTCCTCTTGGACAGAGGACCGCTCTCCTACACAGAAATCATGAACATTCTCAAACTCAACCCGAGCCGAGACGCTGGCAGATTCGCCTATCACCTAAAGTGTCTCCTCAAAGCCGATTTGATTGAACCCGACACTGAAACAAAGAAATATAGGTTAACAGACCTAGGTCGCATGATAGTTGATATAGCCGAAACCATCGATGAACACGCGTTCAAACGACGCAAAATGATGGTTCGCACGTCTCGCTTAGCCATGGAAGAATTCGACCGAAACAAAATCGCTGAGGCATTAGTAAAAGAAGCAAACGTTCCCCAAGACTTAGCGCAAAAAATAGCTAGAGAAACCGAAGGCCGCCTCCTAGAAGTCAAAGCAAAATATTTAACAGCACCCCTCATCCGTGAATTCGTCAACGCCATCCTCATCGAGAAAGGCTTAGAGGAGTACAGACACAAACTCACACGTCTGGGCTTGCCCGTTTACGATGTTACCCAACTGATTAGGTCGGCAGGCGCGAAGTCGCTCAGCGTTGATGCTGTCCATGGGGCAGCAGGCGACAGAGTTGTTGAAGAATATACGTTGCTTAACGTGTTGCCCAGAGACATCGCCGACGCACATTTGTCTGGTTCTTTACACCTCAACAATTTAGGCACGTGGATCCTCAAGCCCAACGAGTTCATGCACGACATGCGCTTCTTTTTCCAAAATGGGCTTCGCCTTGCTAGACCAGATTTAGCTGCTGCTTCAAGTGATCCCCCAAAGAGTCTTGAAGCTGCTCTGCAGACAGTGTCCAACCTGCTCAAGATTGCAGCAACTGAAGTTTCGGGAGAACAACTGCTCGACTACTTCAACGTTTTCTTGGCGCCTTTCGTTAGAGGAATTGAAACGGACAGAATCAAAGAAAACTTGCGGCTTTTCTGCCTAAACTTGAATCAATTTCTCTCAAACGCAAGCTCACCTCTGCAAGCCTCAGTAGGATTGGAACTAGTTATTCCGAAATTTCTAGGGGAGAAAGACGCCGTTGGACTTGGCGGAAGCAGAGTTGGCTACTACAAAGACTTTACCGTTGAGAATCGCCTCATCACTTCACTTCTACTAGAAGTTATGCTTGAAGAAAGCCAACAGAAGCCTGTGCTTCAACCGAGCCTCATCGTGAAGATTCGCCCAGAAGCGCTCCAAGATAAAGAATGTGAATCCCTTCTGTACAAAGCGCACAAGCTCGCCGCAGAACGTGGGCTACCATACTTTGCTAATCTTTGTCCAGAGGAACAAACTTATGCATGTTACACGGCGACGGGTTGCCGCCTCAATAACGATTGGAGACAAGACTGGGAACTCGACACGTTGCGAACAAGCAGCATAGGCAGCGTTTTGGTCAATCTGCCCAGAGTTGTCTACGATTCTGAGGGAAACACAGTTAGATTCTATGAGTTGTTAGATGAGCAACTTGAGATGGCGTTGCGGGCTTTAGAAATCAAGTACCAGACCATTAAACAACGTGTGAGAGAGAACCTGCTGCCCTTCCTCACTCAGAAAGCAAACGGCGACCAATACGCTCGAATTGAGAACTCAACTCGTCTCGTGGGTTTCGTTGGATTGAACGAGTCTGTTGAATCCTTTGCTGGAAAAGCCATACACGAAGACAGTAAGGCGTTGAGTTTGGCAGAGGAAAAAATGAAGTATATTCGCAACAGTGTGCGGAAAAACATGCGAAAACCAGAAACTAGACCAGTCTCAGCAATGATTCCAGGGTTTGAAGCCACTAGACGACTAGCTGAATTAGATGTGGAACGTTACGGTTGGGCGCAAGTCCGAGTGAAGGGAACTAAAGAGCAGCCGTTCTACACAGACCTCGTCGCTGTGCCCATTCAAGCAAGTGTGGCGTTGGAGGAGCGCTTAAGAATTGAGGAAAAGATGCAACAACAGGCAACAGGTGGGCATCTCACGGTTTTACCTTTCGAAGATGTGGAGCCGAATCCAGATACGCTCTTGTCAACCACAAAACGCATTGTGACCACTAGCAAAGTAGGACTGTTCGCTTATAACCGAAGCTTCGCCTACTGTTCTCGTTGCCGAAAAACTTTTTCTGGGCAACAATTAAAATGTCCCACCTGCAGCGCTGTTGACTCACTTATCAATTTTAGTCGAGTTTCAGCAAAATACATGCCGATTGCTCAGTGAAGTTGAAATCAACTGCAGATTATGCGTGTAAATTTTCAGAGAAAAATTATACAAAATTTTAAACAATTCTTATAAAAAACTTAAGTATAAAGTTCCATGCGAAATTTGAACAGAAAAATGTATAAAGGAATCATACCTTTTACAGATTGATTTTTTAATTTTACATAAGAATTTGTATGTAAGGTTAAAGTCTAATTGCAGCACTAAAGTGTTCTCCGCCTCTGTGCGGGTGTTCAAATGGTTTCTTCCGATGTCTCTCTTAATGCCCTTCAGAACTCAAATGGAACGCGAAAAATTGTAGTGTACACATCGAACGGTTGCCACAAGTGTTCGGCGGTTAAGGAGTGGCTTAAAACCGTTAACAGACCATTTGAGGAACGCGACCTAGAAGACATAGGGGTTATGACAGAACTGGTTATGAGAAATGTTGTCGTGCTCTCGGCGCCAGCTGTAGAAGTTGACCACACGGTTTATACTGAGGATCAGTTCTTTGACGGAAATACACTCGCAGTCAATAGGCTCTTAGGCATTCTGGAGGGCAACGGCAATGGGCAAAGATAACGGCGACGGAGAGCTTGCCCTTCAAGCGTATCAGGAACTTATGCCGAAGGTTCGGAGAAGCGACGGCTTCATAGTCTCTTGGAATCGAGAAGCCATTGTGAAACAGCTTTTAACTGAGACAAAGCTCGCCAAGGAGTTTTACGATGTAAGACCCATGGGTCAAGAAGAGGCGGAAGAAATCGCGGTTGATGTTGAACGTAAAATCTTAAACTTACGTTTGAAGTTCATAAGTGGACCTCTCATTAGGGAATTGGTAAACAATGTTTTGCTTGGCATGGTGAAGGACAAGCCCGAATACGCCGTTTACCGCAATGTCCTCACTAGGGTTGGAGCACCTGTTTATGACGCTTACCTCATGGATATAGGAAAAGGTTACAAGGCAAATGAGAACGCCAACCTTCAGCCTAACGCCGAGACATCTCACAAGCGAAAGGCAGACTGGGTTTCAGGCGAAGAATACATGCTCCTCATGCCTCCTAAACTGGCTGATGCACATTTAGCAGGCGACCTGCACATTCACGATTTAGAATACTTTGGAACCAGACCCTTCTGCCAAGACTGGGATTTACGCTACTTCTTCTATTACGGCTTAATGCCCGACGGAATGGGCACAAGAACCAGCGTGGCTGGTCCAGCTAAACACCCTGAAGTGGCGATTCTGCACACTGCCAAGATTTTGGCGTCGGCGCAAACCAACTTTGCAGGCGGTGAAGGCTTTTACAATTTCTTAGTCTTTCTTGCGCCTTTCATGAAAGGACTCGGCTACGAGCGAATCAGGCAAATGATGCAGATGATGTTCTTCGAGTACACTCAGGCTTATGTAGCCCGAGGTGGTCAACTTGTCTTCAGCAACATCCAAGTGCAGCCTGGTGTGCCCGAACTGTGGCGAAAAGTGCCAGTTGTCACGCAGGGACGGGTTGGACCCGACGTTTACGGCGACTTTGAAGACGAAGTGCACCTCATGTTTAAGGCATTATATGATGTTGCCGCTCACGGTGACTACCGGGGTAAGCCGTTCAACTTTCCAAAGTTGGAAAACAGTTTAAGCCCAGAGTTTTTCAAGCCTGAATACGATGATGTTTGGTTGGATGTGCACCGTGTTGTTGCCAAATTTGGCACGCCTTACTTTGACAATCTGATGCCCCCGTACAGAGGCTACGGCAAAGGCGTCTCATGCTACCAATGCTGTGCCTACTGTTTCGTTGAAACGCCTGAAAGCAGCCCAGACTTTTACGACAAACTCAATTTTATTGATGGAAAACACTTCACCATGGGCAGTTGGCAAGTTGTGAGCCTCAATCTTCCTAGAATGGCGTTTAAAGCTAATGGCAACGACAATGCCCTGTTTGAAGAAGCTCGTAGATTAATGGATTTATCCGTTGAAATCTTCAGAATTAAGCGCAAATGGATGGAACTGATACGACGGCGCAACCGCATTCCTTTTGCCACTCAGCATCCAATTGACCCAAGGACGGGACAGAAGGGCACGGCAGCCATTGATTTCGAAGGCTTAGTTAACACGATTGGGTTGGTGGGTGGAAATGAGATGGCTCAGTGGCACACGGGTTATCAACTACACGAGAACGAGGAAGCAGTTAAAATTCTTGTTAAACTCATTTTAGAAATGCAGAAGTATAAGAAAGAGCTGGAAGCGAAGACAGGTGTTAAACTGGCTTTGGCTAGGACGCCTGCTGAGTCAACTGCTCAACGATTCGCTATAGCTGATTTGCTCACGCAAGGTTACCATGACAATGCTGAGAAAATTGTTAAAGGCGATTTAGCAAAGGCTAAGTTTATGTTGGCTGAGGATGAAAAAGATGTGCCTATCTACTACAACAATGGAACCCACGTTTACGTAGGCGCCAACACAGACCTTCTTGAAAGAATGGACATTGAACAGAAGTTCTTTCCACTCTTAAACGGCGGCAACATGCTTCACGTTTGGCTAGGCGAAGCATCTCCCGACCCAGAAGCATTGTATAAATTAACTAAGCGCATTGCCACTCAAACACATGTGGGCTATTACGCTTACACTAAAGACTTGACCATATGCAACAACTGCGGCACAGTTTCGCCGCTCATGAGCAAGCTGTGTCCCAACTGCGGTTCAGACAACGTTGAATGGTGGTCAAGAGTCACAGGCTATTACCAAGCTGTGAGCGGATGGAACGAAGGCAAAAAACAAGAACTACAAGACAGATACAGAGTTAAAGTGTGAAAACAGAAAGCATTGGGCGAGTGAAGGGGGGAGAATTTGCAGAACTCTATATCAGAAGTGAGCAAGAAAATTATTGAAAAAATTTCGGAAAAAGGAACCGACCACTATGCGAATTTGCCTGAATACCTAAAACGATTCAATTATCCTGTATCTCTAGAATTGTCTGAATGGATTGGTGCGAAAGTCTACCAGAAGGGCTTTGCTGATCCTTTAGAATTTCTCTGTTTAATGGCGAACAAGTTCTACACAAGCATAGAGCACCCTACTGAAAACGTTCTTCAGTCCTTCATTATCCGAGAGGGAAAGTCAATAGAAAGTAAGTCAAGGGCTCTTATCCTTGCAGTTAAAAAATGGGAAGTAGAGGCTATACAAGACTCCCAACTAGCTAAAGCCATTACCGACTTTTGTCGAGATACATATGGTGTAAGAATGCCTATGGCGTCTTTCTTCTTGAGAATGTTGTTACCTGAAAAGTTCGGGACATTAGATGTTAGATGTAACAATTCCCTCAGATCTTTAGGGTTTAACGTCAAAAATTTACCTCCTGAAAACACAGACAAAGATACCTACCTTGAAAAATACAGTGGCTTCGACTACCTTGAATATAACCAATTAATAACAGAAATAGGGAAGCACTACAGTGTGCCTTCAAAGTTAGGCGGACACAGACACATGATTCCTTCAGAGGTTGATATGGCACTTTATGAGTTTGACAAACATGGTGGGTCTGTAACAACGCCCATTTTTGAATCAATGAAGGCTCTCTCGAAAGAAGAAAAGGTGCGCGAAATCATGAGAATAGTCGAAGAAATAGTAGAAGGTACTAGAACAGGCCCACCTTGGGTTAGAAAAGCTGGATACAGCTTTTTACAAAATATGAGGCAACATGCTGCGAACAATGACCTGAATTCCATGTTTAATTACTATAGACGCTTGGCTGAAGGTGGAAAAGGAAAGAGCATCGGCAATTGGTTAAAAATGAAAAATCATCGGAGCGTTGAATCGGAATTTGAAAGAGTTAAGAAGATATACTTTGATTCTACGTCTAATGAATTTTGACGAATCCCTTAATTAATAGTTAGCCTAATCTGTTGCTCCGAGGATTAGTGCTAGTAGTGCCATTCTTGTTACTATGCCGTTCCAGACTTGCTGGAAATATCTGGCGTGAGGTGTTGTGTCTACTTCGGGGCTGATTTCATCTACTCGTGGCAGTGGATGTAGCACTATCATGTCTTTTTTGGCTTTTTTCAGTGTTGCCAAATCGATTTTGTATGAGCCTTTCACTTTGGCGTATTCCGCTGCGTCTGGAAATCTTTCTTTTTGGATGCGTGTCACGTAGAGCACGTCGATTCTGGGCAGGAATTCGTCGAGGCTGCTGGTTTCTACAACTTTTGCCCTTTCTCCTATGGCGTCGAGTACTTCACGGCGCATGCGCAACAATTCAGGCGAAATGAGGTAAAGTTTCACGTTGTAGAGCGACAAAGCGTAGGCTAAAGAATGAACGGTTCGTCCAAAACGCAGGTCGCCCACCAATGCAATGTTTAATCCGTCGATTTGACCTAACTCCTTCTTCACAGTGTACATGTCGAGTAACGCCTGTGTCGGATGCTCCTCAGCGCCTGAACCAGCGTTGATGATAGGCACTTGGGCAAATTCAGCGGCTAGTCGAGCGGCACCTTCCAATGGGTGTCTCAAGGCTATGACATCGGCGTAGTTTTCCACAACTCGCATGGTATCTGCCAAGGTTTCACCCTTTCTCACTGAGGCTATTTCCGCTTCGGCGAAGCCTATGGTTGTTCCGCCTAACCTGTGCATGGCTGATTCAAAACTCAATCTTGTTCTTGTGCTGGGTTCGTAGAACAGTGTAGCTAAAATCTTGCCTCGGAGCATGTCGGAGCCGCTTTTCGCCAATGGTTCCATGGCGCTTGTCATGTTCAGAATGTAATCGATTTCTTCTCGAGTGAAATCTTTTATTGAAATTATGTCTCGTCCCTTAAACTCCAACTTTAGACACCAAACAAACTCTATTATAGCATAAATAACTCTTTTTATTCTCAACCGCAAATATACAGTGGAAAAGGGAGTTAACCTAATGTCTAAAAAGACTTTACGGGTTTCGAAAATTAAAGACGGCACAGTAATTGACCACATAACCAGCGGTCACGCCTTAGACATCGTAAAAATATTGGGAATAACTGGACGCAGAGCAGGTGTTGTCTCAGTTGCCATGAACGTTTCGAGCAAGCGACTGGGCGTCAAAGACATCGTGAAGGTAGAAGGACATGAACTAGCCACTTCTGAAGTTGACAAAATAGCGTTGTTGGCGCCACACGCCACAATAAACATCATTAAAGATTATAAAGTGATTGAAAAAAAGCAGGCTAAACTGCCAGACACCATTAAAGGCATTGTGAAATGCGACAACCCAGAATGCATATCAAACAGCAGCGAACCAGTTCAATCAAAATTTTACGTGGAAAAACAAGAACCCTTACGTTTGAAATGCCACTACTGCGGACACATCATGGAAAAGGCAGACATACTCAAGCAATTCTAATTGCTTATTTAGTTTGGCTTAGCAGCAGTATGGCTTGGGCTAAGTCGCCTTTAGTCTGTTCCAACGCTGCTCGGGCTTCTTCAACGCTCACTTTAGCTTGGGTTGCCACAAGTTGCACGTCCTCCTCTGGAAAAGTAACTTTCTTTTCAAGCATTTTCTCCACGATTTTTTCGCCAGTCACCTGAAAGATTTTCTGTCCACGCATCTCCATTATGGCAACTTCTGGATTTTCTATTATGATTTCTTTTGTGCTTGTTTTGAAAATGACTTCTTGCACGTCTGGCATTTCGCCCATGCTTAAGCCCATGCGTTGCATCATGCGTTTGGCTTCTCGGGGATTTACACGCCTCACCTTGTGGTTCCTCCACTTACTGTCTTAGATAATATGACTGCTTAGGTGTTCTTAACTTCTTCCAAAACGCCTCTTCTAACCTTAACGGCTACTCCATGTTTGAACGCTTTCATTTCTTTGCCTGTTAAAACAGCTTTTCCAACCGCCAAGACCTGATTGTTTTCGCTTGTAACTATGACTTCTTCTTGAGGTCGAATCTCATTGTCAGCGTCGACAACGTGTTTGGCGAAGACGCTTTTTCCCTTAGCGATAAAAGGTTCTGCGTCTTTCTGAACGTTCACCCATAGCCGCGGAGACTTGACGCCTCTTAGCAGTCTTTTAGCTCCTGTAATAGTTAACGAGAACATTCCATCGGTGGGGCGCAATGTTGCCAGCAGGTCATTGCCTAAATAGATGTGACGTATTCTTCCAGTTCGTCTAGAGAAGGCAACTTGCACGTTGTCTGGAAAGAGAGCTTTTCCTGCGCCCTTTCCGAGTTGATAATCTGCTACGCTGCGAATTTTTTGCAACACGTCCTCCTTCTTGTCTCTCAACAGTTTGCACCTATAAGCTCGGCAAAGTATAAGATAGCGAATGAATAAAAACAATTGGGGGAGAAATGCCACATGCGTTGCGAGGTTTGCGGACGAAGAATAATTGGACCACCTTACAAGGCTATGATTGAAGGAGCCAAAATGCTCGTTTGCGCCGAATGTTCCAAACTTGGGTCGATTTATTGGGAAGCAAAAACTGAACCACGCATGAGAAAAATCTCAAAGCGCCTTACGCAACCTGTGATAGCTCCTCGAAAGCAACCTCCTATAATAGTTGAGGAATCAGTTGAACTCATCGACAATTTCGGCGCTAAAGTGAGGCAGTCAAGAGAGAAACTCGGCATGAGGCACGAAGACTTAGGCAAGATAATCAGCGAGAAAGTTTCTGTCTTACGCAAAATTGAAAGCAGAAAAATGACTCCTAACAACTTATTAGTTGAGAAACTGCAGCATGCCCTGAAAATTAAGCTGCTGGTTCCAGTTTCTGAGCCTAAAGTTCCTTCAAAGGCTCTTGCTTCTTCTCGTCCTTCTGCGCCAACACTGGGCGACATAGCACAGGTGAAGAAGGAAAAAGAGAAACGGGGGTAACCAACCAAACGAGAGCTGTCATAGTTCAGCGTCGGCTTAACCACGAACGCTCAAGCCTCGACGAACTTCGAAGCCTTGCAGAATCAACTGGATACAAAGTTGTGGGCCAA
>Ga0315280_10006651_pt1 | contig 15871 bp, 18 predicted proteins | sample YL17G06_40_MG_FD_203697 | JGI IMG/M metagenome (GOLD analysis project Ga0315280, IMG submission 203697) | Sediment microbial communities from Yellowstone Lake, YNP, Wyoming, USA - YL17G06_40 | ecosystem: Environmental > Aquatic > Freshwater > Lake > Sediment | place: USA: Wyoming | collected... | reverse complement strand
CTTCGGCCTAATATTTCCGCTGTTCCTATTTCTAGCATTCACCATTGGACGAAATATAACAGTCAAGGATCTTTTTCCCGGGCTTGTGAGCATGACGGTCTTCTTCACAGCCACATCAGTGGGCCCGATGATTTTGCCGTGGGAAACACGTTCAAAGACTCTGGAAAGGCTTGTATGTTCCCCAGTCGCTGTTTGGGCCGTATTTCTAGGAGATGTACTTGCCTCATTTATCTTTGGGATACTGATTTCACTTGTCCCATTGACCGTCGGTTTAGCATTGGGCGTGGAAGTTATAGATTTCTTGGTCTTGGGTTTGGGCATGGTCTTAGCAACCTTATGTTTCGCTTCATTGAGCATCTTACTGTCAGTTTACCCACCTACAGATATACCTGCAACCGTAATGATGCTCTCTTCGCTCGTCAAGTTTCCTCTAGTCTTCATCAGCGGCGTGTTTGTGCCCGTGGAAGAAATGCCTGAATGGGGAAGGATAATTGCATCTGCCTCGCCGTTGACATACTTCACCGATTTGGCGAGATATTCAATAAAGGGTGTAAGCTACTATTCAGTTCCAATCGATTTAACCGTTCTTGCATCGGCTACCATACTCTTTCTTGTGGTTTCGATAAAGCTTCACGAAAGGGTATTGCCCCAACGTCTGTCCTAGAGCAAGACTAGATAAAAGCCGCGGCAGATTATGTTACAATCTATCAAATTAGTCCAATCATTTATTGGCCTTGAGCATCGTCTTAGATTCGTTTGTTCCATTAGAAAGGGCCTTTGGACTTTCTGAGTTCTATTCCATGAAATCTTATTAAGTTCGCTTAGCAGTCAGAGGCCAGCTAGTTTTCTCTTCAAGCAGGTAGACAGGATTTCAGTTCCTTTTTCAGATAGCACTTGTTGACCTTGTTCCCGTCTATCAACGCGATGAGGGGGCAGCTGTTTAGCATACTAATTGATGACATTGAATAAAATCATGCCTGAACGCCGTCAATTCAGTCATAGATCATTTGGGAGAAGTTATCGCTTGTTATCGTTGAGCGTGGAAATAGTTATAGTCTTTGCTTTTCATTTTTGAAGGGATCAATGGCGGCCGAATTTATGTCGAGCCTCCTTACAAGGCTCTGTCAACCCAACTAGTCTTCCACTCACATAGGCGTCTACAGCTTCTCCTACAGTAGAGACGTTTCCGGTGAAGACTGCTACGCCCTTGCTTTGGAAGGCTTCAAGCCCTTTGTGACCTGAAGCTGTCTGCGACCGCTATGCTGAAGAACTCTATCCCTTTCTCATGTGTTCTGGATGGAGTTCAGGTCGCAACGGGATGTACTATAGGAAACAAAAGATTGAGACTTGAGGACTCATCAAGCGTCGCCGTTAGATTCGAAAACAAGAATGGCATGTAGGTCGAGATAGAAGTTAAGCCAATAGCCCTTAGTGAGTTGATAGCGCGGTTATCGGCTGAGAATGTAGAACCTGAAGAAGTTAGGAAACGGGGTTACATCATAGCTTCCTTGGATGAACATGAACTGTTCAGAGTGAAGGTAGAAATTAGTTCGAGCCAAAGGTTCTTTCTATCTGATCTGAAATTTAATACATGAATTCGACTGGAAGCGTTCGGTCTAGAAAACCTAGTATTTCGCCTTCGTCTTAACATAAAAGCTGCTTTAAGTAGTTTCATTGATTAGCTTCTGAACTCTTCTTTCTATCTCGTCTCTAATTTGTCGAACTTTCTTAATCGGTTTGCCCTTTGGGTCTTCTAATCCCCAGTCGATCACCCTTTTGAGAAGTGGAGAAGGACAGAACTTCTCAGCACTGCAACCCATTGTTACGACTTGGTCAGCCTCTTCCACCATTTCCATGGTGAGCAGCTTGGGTTTGCTCATTGATATGTCGATTCCCTTTTCTTTCATGGCTTCAACCACCGTTGGATTGACTGGGTCCGCCAACATTACACCGGCGCTTGATGCAAGCAGTCTTCCTTTCCCGTAATGATTCGCAAACGCCTCAGCCATCTGGCTTCTACCAGCATTCTCAACGCAAACGAAAAGAATTTTCTTCATGCATCATTCATCCAATTCAAAACGAGTTGAGACTACCGTTTCTCGCTAGATTCCTTTTCTCTTCCTTTAGGAAAGAGGAGTTTCATGAAGTCCTCAGTTTCCTTTGCTCTCCGTTTGGGCTCTTCCTTTTCTTTAGCTCGAAGCGCAGCTATCTCTTGTATCTGCTTCATCTTCTCAGCGTCTGATTCAGGGTAGTGAGCCCAAGGCTTTGTCACGCGCCAAGTTATTTTCGAGCATATTGGCGGCTCAGGAAATGCGCCAAGGTCATGAACCTTGTAGTTCAAGAATTCCGTCGGTTCTTCTTGGTAGCATGCCCACACAGCCTTCTTTACCACTTCAGGGTCTATCCTTATCTTTCGGTCTTCATCAGACAAGAGGCTGATTAACGTGATCTGCTTCCTGAACCGCTCTATAGCTTCAGGCATAATGTTATATAGGTAGGGTGTTGGAGCCTTCGAGCCGATGATGAATCGCTTCTCATCAACTCCATTCCGTACAAAGGATTCGAAAGCATCACCTGGCCAGTGGCCTGCGGACTCGACGCCGCATAATATCATATAACGAATATTTGGGTTCGCCACAACATTGCACACAATCTTCTCTATTCCAATGTTCTCGGTCTGCAGGAATCCGGCTAATGCTGCGCCTGCCTCGATAGCGATTTTGGCCAAATTTTGAAGAAATTCGGGTATCTCATCGTAACGAGTATGTAAGAGTATTACTACCGCTACTGGCGAATAGTCGTTTCCTCGCAGATAGCTTCCATCCTCAAGCGGATATTCCATGGGCGGCTTAACCTTGAGGATCTTGCTCATTGAATGAGCCACCTGGAACCGTTCCTCTCACCGCCTGGGTTGTAGCATGTTCTGGGCGAGGAACCTAACAGTATTAGAAAGTCCTCACAAGATGTAAAATTGCTGGTGGGCATCGACCGATTCCTCATGAATGTGTAGAGCAAGCGATCCTACATTTCTCAGAGATGTACCGCTTTTAGCCTCAAGCATTGAATCTTACATAATTTTTCTTTGAAGATTCGCCTAGAAGCTCAACGAGCATCGGGTTGTTCTGTATCAAGTCCGTTGCGGTTATAATGCCGACAAGCTCCTTGTTCCGAACGATTGGAATTCTCTTGATCTTGCGTGTCGCCATAAGTCTAGCGGCCTCCTCCACCGAAAGATCCTCTTCACCAGTTATAATTGGAGTCGTCATAATCTCTTTGGCCTTGCATATGCTTGGATCCAAACAATGTTCAACAACCTTTCGAAGAATATCTCTCTCGGTGATTATACCTATCGGTCTCCTCTCTTGGACTATGACGATAGAGCCTATGTCGAACCGATTCATCTTCGCGACGACCTCTCTCACGCTTGAGTCTGGCCGCGCAGTCTTCACATCTGAGCGCATAAGCTCTTTTACGAAGACCACCTCCGACGCTCGGCCCACTACCAACATCACTCACGTCCTCAGCTTGCTGTAGAACGTTATCTCATGCAATATATTCTATCTCAGTATCAGAACAGGTCTATCAGCTCTTCGCGCTAAAGCTTCAGCTGTGCTACCGACTAGAAGCTTCTCGACTGCTCCTTTACCGCGGGCCCCCACCGCTATGAGAGAAGCGTTCTCGGCATTAGCTAGAGATACTATTTCCTTCGAGGCAATTCCTATTGTAGCGATCGTTTTCACATGCCAACCGTCCGCACGAAGCTCACCTTCCACTCCCTTAAGCTCATTTTCTCCTTCGTTCCGTCCACCTTCAATTTCTTCAGTAGACTTAACGCTCTCTGTGAATGCTTGATTAGGCTTCTACCACGCGTCCCTACTTCTACAAGCGCTTTCTCCAGTTTCGCCAGCTCTACTCTAGCCTTGTCGGTGAGAATCTCTACGCCCAACGAGAGATGCATTCGCCTATCTACAACATTTAGAACAACAACCTCTTCAACTCCTCGAAGATCTTTAATCCACTCGAAAACCGCTTGTGCATATGCGGAGAAATCTGTGGGAAAGAGAACCCTCTTCAGCAATGCCTCGTCTCCAGTCATGGACCTGTCCGGATAAAGTGCGCCAAAACTACGTATTTAAATCTATCTTCATATTATACTTGGCACGATACGTGAAGACGAAGTCGAAGGCTTGATGATGACAGGCTTAAGCGGTTGGAAGACTGCGACTAGGATTGTTCGCGGCTAATTAAACGTTGAAATCCAGTATTGCAGCGTTCCAGACGGTTGATTCTACGCAGGAGAGATGAGAATCAAAGATTTAAATATTTGAATTTCAGAATCCAAGCAGCAATGGAGGCAGAGTTTGTAACGGCTGAGAAACATTTCATTTTCACAAATTGAAGGATGAGAGGATTTGCATATGAACGAGAAGAGACTTCGAGGCGCCTTTAACGATGGGGTGAGGGAGCGAGTTTGGTAGTAGAAGGTTCATCAAGAAATGGAGATGAATTAAAGTACGGCTACTGCAAAAACAACTGCATGTTATACTGCGGCAGGATTGCTGTGGTTAGAGATGGACATGTCGTCGAAGTTCGCGGATGGAAGGATCACCCGATAAGTCGAGGCAAACTCTGTGCGAAAGGCGTGGCGGTAGTGAAGGACACCTACAGCCCACACCGCATTCTATATCCCATGAAAAAAGTTGATGACAGGTGGGAGAGAGTTAGCTGGGATCAGGCACTAGATGAAATTGGGGCAAAGCTTCGAGAAATACGTAAAGAATGGGATGGTAAACCGCTCCACGACATGACTGCAGAGGAACTAAGAAGAGTTGCACGATATGCTACTCCTAGAAACTCCTGCGGCGAAGCAGAGTTCCTCAATTATATGCGGTTCGGGCGAGCGTTCAAATCAGCTCCCCACTACTCGGGATGCGTCGCCTGCAACGGCAACTGGTGGAGGTCGAGGCTTGCTGTCACCGGAGACCCACATCCAGTCAATACTATAGATACCATTTTCGACTCAAAACTCATCATAAACTTTGGATATAACGTGGCGGAAACAGCCGTGGTCGCTTTTCAATGGATCCGAGAAGCGATGGAAAAGGGTACAGAGTTCATATACATCGACCCTAGGTTCACACAGACAGCGGCGAAAGCCAGCGAATATCTACCGATCAGGCCGGGAACTGACGGTGCATTAGTCCTTGGAATAATGTATGTTCTCGTCGAAAATAATTGGACGTATCCATACTTAAAACATTACGTTGACGAGGACGAGTACAAAAACTTTGTTGAGAAGGTTGTGAAGAAATATCCTCCGGAGAAGGTTGAAAAAATCACGTGGATCTCAGCAACGGAGATAAAAGAGTTGGCGCAAAAAATTCATGATGCCGGACGTAAGGTTGCGATTTTATCCGGGTCTCACACAAGTACACAGACAAACGGGTTCAATACCGGAAGACTATTCGCTATATTAAATCTAATGATTGGTAGCTATGGCGTATCGGGTGGGGGAGATTACAACCTTAAGCCAGGCGTGGTTCCCTCGATGTATATCCCGTGGGCCGCGGCGGCACCATACATGTACCCAGAGTACATGTACCCTGATGACCCACACCATTGGGGGAAAGGATGGGTTCCTGAGGCTGCTTGGCCTCAGATAAAGAATCAAATGAAAGCTTACGTTGGCTTGGGTGGAAACCCCGTTCTCCGGGCTGCTGGGGATCAGCGTGGGGTCTTTGAACACTTGAAAAAGAACGGTTTAGTGGTAATTGGTACAACCGAATGGAACGAAATGTGCGACTACGCTCATTACATACTTCCGATGGCAACAGATCTTGAATCCTCCGGATCAACTTTCTTGTGTTCAACCAATTGTGCCGTGCAATGGAAAGACGCAGCCGTACCTCCACTAGGGGAGGCTAAGCAAGATTTCTGGATCATAAATGAACTCGGCCACCGGATATTCGATGATGAAACAATGTTCAGAGAGTGCCCCGACTGTGAGAAGAGAGTCAAGGGAATTCTTAATGAAGGCGGTTCTCTAGACGACGCTTGGGAAGAACTGCTAGGGCAGTACCTCGATGAGATCAACGGTCGTCTGGCGAAGGGAGAAAAAATTGATGATATAGCTGTCGACCTCGCCAAAAGAATAGGGCATGACCCCAGTAATCACAAGTACGTTGTGAGAAACATTGAACTAAGATACCGTTTGGAGTTCAAGAAGTGGGGTGAACAGGTCGGGTTTGACCTCGACAACCACGGCCTCTTATGGCCATACAATATATTCAAGCAGGGTCCTGAGGCCATGTATCATTACTGGTGGAAGTTCATGATAATCTTGTGGCCAGTGCCTCCCGGTTCACCGGCAACGAAAGATCCAGAAAAATGTCATCCATTCTCGGGACTAAGGCTGGACATCGTGAAAGAAAGGGGCGTGATCCACTTCCCCGCTCCAATGTATCTAATAGAACAAGACCCAAATTATCGGGGCGAGAAGGTCGCTTTCGAGAAATGCCCAGGCTGCTGGAAGAAGAGCACTGAGATGGATATGCCAGACATCCCGATATTGTGGACTCCACCTGAGAGGTGGAATAGCAAGACGGGGAGCTTCTATCCATGGGGGGCGGGGAAGGCTTACATCGACTTGAAGGGGGAAACGTGGCATGGAGCCGGACTACCGGACTGGGAGGAACCTGCGGAAAGCCCGAAGGACGTGACCGAAGAAATCGACTGGAATGAAGAATATCCCTTGATAATGACCACGGGTAAGTTACCGCATTTAATGTCGACGTCGAGTCAGAATGTCAATGAAGCTCTGGTGGAAATCGATGAATTGCCGATGGTGCAGGTTCATTCAATTGTGGCAAAACGCGTTGGTATCAACGACGGTGACTTGGTTCGTGTGTTTACGCCAAGGTCGCCAAAATATGGGAGTTTAGTGATGAAGGCCAAGATCACTAAAAGGATTCACCCAAAGGTTATCTTCGTTCCAACCCACACGGGACCCAAATCGTTCAGTGAGGAGTTTCAAAATGAGGGCGTGATGCTTGTGACGAGTTCCGCCGAAGACCCTTACACAAGGATGGTAGGGTATAGCACGAACGTGTGCAAGATCGAAAAAGCTTAAGGTGAAAGCAGATGACTTTTGCTATATTGGTCAACGTGGACGAGTGCACGGGTTGCCACGCCTGCACCGCAGCCTGCAAGATCACGAACTCGGTTCCAAACGACCTCTCCTTTACACGCGTGATTTCGGTCGAGGAGGGAAGTTTTCCCCTCCTAAATATTCGGAATGCACCAGTGGAACGCTGTATGCACTGCTTAGAGCCGGAGTGCGTTCCCGCCTGTCCAGTAGACGCGATAACAAAGCATGAGGAGGGCCCCGTTGTAATAGACGAGGATAAGTGCATAGGCTGTGAACTATGTTTCAAAGCATGCCCATTTCATGTTCCAAAGTTCGATAAGGAGTCGAAAAAGAGATACAAGTGCACCATGTGCTACGACAGGGTGAAAGAGGGCCTAGAGCCGGCTTGTGTCGAGGCATGCCCTCAAGAAGCCCTAAAGTTCGGGGACCGCGACGAACTGCTTCGTGAAGCAAAAGGGTGGGCAAAATATGTTTACGGAGAAACAGAGGCAGGAGGGACATCACTCATTTACGCCTCTAAAGAGCCGATTATCAAACTAGGACTACCTGAAAAACCAGCGAGTGGGGTGAAGTGAAAGCTCGAGGAGATGAAAAATATGGTGGACGAGAAACAGCCGCGAGAAGGGAGGAAGACCCACGAGAGCATCATATTCGCCTGCTTTGGATGCACATCAGACACTGGAATCACGGCAGGTCTGGGAGCCATCGAGGCTGTGAAGGAACTCGGTCTGGATAAAGTGGCCGTAGGCTGTTTACCGGCACTACCTCTCGGAGTAGCCCCAGCCATCGCAAAGACCAAGGCTGCAAGGAAGGTTATCACCGTTGACGGGTGTCCTTTCGAGTGCAGTAGGAAGACCGTCGAGGCTGCCGGTTTCAAGCCTGCGAAGAGCTTCATGCTCGTAAGGGACATCGGCATGAAGAAGAAAAATCTTGACGAGGATATCGGAGGAAATCTGAAAGCGTTAATGGATTACGTTTCACCTGAAAATGTAGAAAAGACGAAGAGAATGCTGGTGAAAGCAGTTCTGGAAGAGCAATGAACAGAAAAATGAACATAGCAATTAAGGGTGAGAAAGATGTGTGAGTTTGATTTGACCGTCGACGGGAAGATCGTTTTTAGAGACGTGATCTACGCGAAAGCAGAAGATGGTGAGGTAATCGTCAGAAACATACTGGGGGAGTCAAAGGAGTACAAGAATCGCGGAATCGAAGAGGTCGATGTAAACCATACACGTTTAGTTCTGTCAGCCATTTAAATTCCTCAGGTGAATCATGTGGCTGTAACTGTACAAAACAAGAAGGAGGATTACCATGTTTCAAGAGCTGTATGACGAGTTGATGACTTCTCTTCACCTGAAGACGTTCCCCTTCGGCGTGAAGTTCTATCACACGTTGAAGAGAGGCTTCCCACAGATGCCCGACTACACTCTCACTGACTGGGCGGTCAACTATCGCAAGGCGAAGTGAAAGATCAGGAGCGCTTAGAGTTATTGAAAAGAAACCTAAAAAGAATACACAACATTGTTCAAGATGAAGGTGACTGAGTGTGATTGAAGAAAAAAAAGCTTCAGAAAGCCTCAAGGCTTTTAAAGAGGAGTTTGGTAAAGTTCTTGACCCTGTGGCTTTCATAGAAGAAAAAGACGAAGACCTTTGCCATGCCTTCCTAAAACTGCACGAGTTGACGGTGAATGAAGGCGTTCTGTCTAAAAAGCTCAAGTTCTTGATGCATGCTGCCATTACCGCATCCTTACATGATGTCGAAGCAACCGCGATGCATCTGACAGGCGCGATAAGAGCAGACGCTACGGAGAAAGAGGTGCTAGAAACGGCCTTCACAATAATTCCGGTATCTGGAATGCCAGCTTTTGCAGTGTTCCTTAACGCTTTTAGGAAGGCGCGCATGTCCTCTGAGCTGTAATTCAATACTACGTCATGATCGAGAAGGAGGTGATATAATGGCAGTCAGAATCGTGATTCCAGTTCTTGACGAAAGCGGCGTAAACGCCAGGTTATCGGAACATTTTGGGAGAGCGCCATACTTTGCCGTTATTGACTTGGACGAAAATGGTCGCATCTCAAGCCAAAGAACGGTAGCCAACATAAGTGAACATTTCGGTGGCACAGGACGACCGCCCGACCGCATCCTACAACTCCGACCAAACACCCTCATCACCTATGGAATGGGCCCGCGAGCCCTAAGCATCTTTCAAGAGGCCAAAGTAGCTGTGCTAAGAGCAAACGCGAACACGGTTAGAGATGTACTAGGAGCATATGATAAAGACAAACTTCAAGAACTAACAGAAGGCTGTCATGACGCCCGCCATCATACATAAGGTATCTAAAATGATTGGAAGATAGTTTACCTCATCAAGGTGATCGTCAATGGTTGGAAAAAGCAAGATCTATGCACGCACGCGCGTGCTCCCAGAACCATTAGAAACCTTAGCTGTGAACCCGAAGCACAAAAATGAGAGACTCGAAGCACTTACAGTTGCATGTCTAGTGGGAGGCGGATCTGCACTTAACACCTGTAGAAAGGCGCTTAGGATTATTCGGAAGGAACAAAGGGATTAAAAGTTGCAGGTTGAGAAAATCACTGTAGTCGAAAAGTCTCCATGTCTTGTCGAACCGAGGAAGTTCAAAGTTTCAGCTGAAACAGACATGCCTTTGCATGAAATATTACGTACACTTTATTTGGCTTTACCTGCCTCAAATTATTCAAAAGCCCACGGATCATAGTTTCCTGCGAAAAGGCAAGTTGGTTGGCATTTTTTCATGCGGAAAAATCAATCTATCCTGCTTTGAAAAGGAGGAGGAAGCAAAAGAGCTCCTAGACAACTCAAAAACCCTCTTAAACAAAGCTTTCGCACGCTATGATAAACATGGACCACCAGACCCAAAACTTATTGAAATGAGAGGAAAAGTTAGCCCGCTTGAAATATACAATTATCTGCCGAAGGCAAACTGCAAAGAATGCGGAGAACAGGGATGCTTCCCATTCGCCGTAAAGCTTTCAAATGGAGAAAAAACCTTGCAAGATTGCCCTCAAATTCAATTACCCAAATACAGTAGCAACAAGGCGCATCTGGAGAAAACGTTGCAACCTATAAAATTAGAAGGCTAATGCTTAAAGCAGACACAAATAAATCGAGAAGAAGGACGAAAACTATGAGAATCTCCACAAAAATAGTATCTACGGTAATACTTTTACAGATCTTAACCGCTGGTGTGTGGGGAATAGTTGTTTGGCAGAAATGGGTCTCCCTTTTTCCGTTGTTTAGATTTGCTCTCCTAGTGTTGTGTGCTTTGGTTTTGGTCATGGGATTTGTAGGTGGGCTAAAAGTCAGGCTCGTTTCGGCGACAACAGCCACTCTCACCCTTGTTTCCATCGCCATTCTTTTATGGAAGTGGGCTCCCGTTGACACGTGGATAAATGGGATAACATCCTATGCCATGCTGACAATGTTTATGGGAGTTATACACTTCGTCTCCTTTCCAATGTCGATAGGCAAGTACAACATGGCCTTGCTGAAAGTCTTCACGAGGAGGGCGAGTACTACGAGGGCGATAAACAGGGGATTTCAATTCATGAGCTACATAATAGGCTTCATCTCGATGTTCGCTGGGATCCCCCTATCCTACTTTAGCACCAAACCGACGGCAGAAGCCCTTTACAAGAAAGGAGAGGCGACGAGAATACTGGTTAATGGCTGGATCAGGGGATGGTATCCTGGTATGTTGTTGACGCCGATATCCGTTCCGATGGCGATTTCTATAGCGGCATCTGGAGCAACGTGGGCTGTTGCGGCCCCGTATCTTGCGATTCAAAGTTTTCCAGTTTTCGCGGTGTCTCTTCTGTTCTTCGCGGGTCCCAGAGAACCTATAGACAAAAGCAAAATACCGGAAGTTAAAGAAGCGCCTAGTTTGATTGGTTTTGTTGTGGGAACGGCTGTCTTGGTGGCGACGATTGCTTTCGCCCCGATTTTGACGGGGCTCAACCCGGTGTGGTGTATGGCGGTGTTTATTGTGGTGGTCTCTACACTGTGGCTTGTTGCCATTGGAAAGAGTGGGCCGGGATCGGCACAGATCAAAACTCATTTGACGGAGACGCTGAGTTCTCCTGGAATCAGCGGTATGAGCGCTATGATCCTTGCCATCGGCTTTTTGGGGACGGCTATTGGAGCTGTTCCGGAGATCGTGGCTTTGATGGGTGGGGTGTTTACTTCTATCGTGAATGTGGTGGGCATCTTGGGTCTTCTTATAGCTATAGTTTTGTTTCACGTGATTCTCGGTTACGTGGGGGTTAACCCGTTTATTGTGTCGCCTTTGTTGGCCACCGTGCTTCGGTTGCAAAACATCGCGGTAGACAGTACTTTTCTGATGTTAGCCCTTCTAGCCGGACAAGTTTGGGCCATTACCCACTCACCACTGGGCATTGCACCGATAGTGATGGCTTCGCTGACGGGGGACCCAGAGATGAATTCCTTCAAAATCAACCTAAGATGGAACTTGACGTATGCGTTGGTGAGCCTGTTGGTCGAGTGTCTCGCGATAGCGGCGATTTACTTCGTGTTCTATCCGGTCTGATTTCCTTCTTTTTGCGTATTTTCATTTTTGTGAGATCATTGTTTATCAGGGCTGGATGTCTGCCCCACGCCAGCTATGTGGGGGCGTCCACAGTCCGCCCCTGCCTAGGGAAGTTGAAGATAACGTTCGCCTGTGAATTCGCAGGAATGGTAGCACAAGCGCTTGGAACCGAATTCCTTGGTTAAGGCGTAATCGTTGGAACACTTGGCGAGAGACTCCAGGGGATAGTTGACAACATCGACAGGATTATGTACATGAAGAAGAGATCTGGCAAGGCATAGACTCAAACTTGGTGAGCAAAACCATACCCGAACGGAAGACAGTGAAGGTCGAGGTCAAGCCTCCGCCTGACTATCTCCTGAAGAAGGTTGCTATCTGCGAGGAAACGACCTGTCTCCAGCTGCGGTCTACGTGCCCCGGAAAGATTCGCTTAAAACTACGTATTTAAATCTATCTTTGCAAATTCTATTCGCTTGCCTTCAACGCCACAGCTATCAGTGCGGGTTCCCATCCAAACTTCTTATAGGTACCCATAGCTTTTCTCAAGACACGACCCTCCAACATTATCTTCCCAAGTCCCAGACCGGTTTCATAGATTGAATCATTAATATGAAATTTCTTACCATCATAACCTGTTACGACAATCCAATGAGGTAGATGGGGAGGGTTCTGCGCTCCCCTAGCCTTAACAGTGTAGTAGGAATCCACTAGCAGAATCGCGGGACTACGGGTGTGCAGCGCTCTTCTAATGTCAGATAGCGCCGGTTTTCTATCCAGAGTCGCTGATGCAACCTGCCTTCTCAGGACTGCATTGTACGCTTTAAAGAAGTCAAGGAAAAGCGTCCTCTCCGAGGAGTCAACTTGGCAGCATTCCAGAGGCGCTTTGCCCTGGCTGCTGGTCCTTTGTTTCATTATTAGCTTCGTTTCAAACCCTTTCTTGATGAAGAACGCTGCGATTCGATAGGGCGATGAAAATTTGAACGGCAAAGCAACCGTCTCAGTCCATACCCAGAACTCGTTTCGCTTTGAGAGTTGTGCTTTTCTGTCGAAGTACCTCCAGACCATAAGCGTTGCGCATGCTCCGCAGGTAAAATCTGTCATCTGTCTATAGAGTGGTACTTCTAGTCTCATATATCCCGGCCTCTCCTCTTCGCAAAGATTCTTTTCACCGCGCCGCACCCAATGCGCATGTCAGATAGTTTAAGCAGCATCGAAACGAACTAGGTTTCCGAAGTTATGGACTCAATCTCCTACCGCGATTGAGCACGTCTCAGCCCTCTTAGCTACTAGCCAATCCTTTCCCTTGCAGTTTTTAGCTGTTAGAGCGTTCTATTGAGTTCCGCTTTCATAATAGATCTCAGCTCCTGTTCCCGTGCCTTCAATGGTTGGGTTCCTATCAAATTCTTCAAGTCTTCAACCGGTCTATCAACTTTGGATACAAGTTCATCCGTTCCCCTTAGAGTTGAAGCCACAGCCTCCCTAGCTTCTTCGTAGGAAAGCCCTTGAGTTACTCCGAATTTGATTAGAGTGTCAACGAATGGCAGAAAATATGTCGGTCCCATCGCTGAAAGGATTGTGTATATCTCCATCTTCTCCTCATCGATCTCTCTGTATTCACCTAAGACGTTAAGGAAGCTCTTCACCCACTCTTTATCCTCGGAACTCATGTATCTTCCAAAGGAGACCGCGTTGAAGCCCGCGCCGACTAAACCCGGAATGTTAGGCATAACTCTAGTTACTCCAATACGTGACCGCAACGTCTCTTCAATGAAACTTGTCGAGACAAGCGCCATAAGCGAGACTAGAATCTGGGATTCCGTCAGCGAGTCTCTGATTTCCTCAAGCACTTGTCGTGCCTGTTTAGGTGGAACTGCGAGTATAATTGCATCTCCAAATCTTGCCGCATCATGATTGTCTGCGCTGGTCTTCGCGTTGAACTTGTGTGTAATCTCACTAAGCTTGCCTTGATCTATATCACAAGCGAGAACAGCATCTGCAGCCACGAAGCCAGCGCTAATCAGGCGCTCTAAAACTGCGCCTCCCATAGCACCAGCTCCACTGAATGAGATTTTCTTATCCAAATCATTCACCTCCTCTTGGACTGCGGAGTAAAGATAAATTGGCGACGAACCTCATTCTCCCACATCATTACTATCTTCGTCAACGCAGCTATTCGCCATGTGACCGATTACGATTATCTCCTGATGTGAGAATTGACGGGAGCTGATTCTGGATAGAGCTGTTATGGATGCATCCTGGATCCGGCGCTAAAATGTCATTGAAGTAAGCTAGTGCTCGAGCTCTACATCCGCCGCAGATGAACTTGAATTCACATTTCCCACAATTGCCCTTAAGTAAGACCCTGTCACGCAGCCTAGCGAGAACCTGACTGTGATGCCAAATATCCATGAACCTCTGTTTTCTGAGGTTGCCGATTCTAAGGTTTGGCATGAAGACGCATGGTGAGACGTCACCGTTAGGCTGTAATGCACAGTAAAGTCTACCAGCACCACACCCGCCTATGAACTCCGCCAACACTTTGAGATCCCAAGAAGCTTTGCCAACGTAGAAATGCGTCGGCGCTACGTTTACGCCTCCAGAAGATTCCAAGCTGACGCGGGCATACTGTGGTGCAGTACTCAAAGCCTCAATGCTGCCTCCCTCATTCGCTGCGAACAACTGCTTAAGGAGCTGCTCCCTCTCTTCAGCTGTCAAATCGAGCTGCACAGCGTCCGAACCTCTCCCGGAAGGGATGAAGTTGAAGGCGATGAACCGTTTAACCTTCAACTGCTTTGCTAAATCGATTATTCTAGGCATCTGGTGAAGGTTGAGTTTAGTTGCTGTTGTTGCTATACACGTGTAAATTCCCTCCTTGACACAATTTCGAACTCCTTGTAAAGTTTTCTCGAAGGCAACCCTTGACGCCGCGAAAGTCATCATGGCTTTCAGCTTCAGCGAAGTCGAGGCTGACTTCAATATAGTCCGTTCCAACAGTCTTCAACTTCTTTGCCATATCGCCTGAGATCAATGTACCGTTTGTGGCGATTGCAAGATGCATACCTTCCTCCTTAACCTTGGCGGCAACATCGAAGAAGTCTTTGGCCATCAACGGTTCTCCGCCAGAAAAAGCTATGGAGACCACACCTGCCTCCGCAAGTTCTTCGACGACCTTAAGCTTTTCATCAGTCGAAAGTTCATCCTGCTTCTTCGATCCTGCTTCTTGGTAGCAATGTCGACACCGCAGGTTGCATGCGTCAGTGAGATTCCATACGACTAGAAAGGGCGCATCAAGAAGCTGAGGCTTCGTTACGCCATATCTCGCGATTCCACGAACCACGGCGAGGAGGCCTCTTCGAGTTGTGGATTCAGAGAAATACTGAGAGAACGGTCGTCTGTCAACGCCGAACACATTCAGTCCAAGATCGATTAGAGTGCTCAGCATGGACGAGTAGCCTTTGCATGAGAGAGAGTTGGCCTCAGCCTTGCCCAGGTAGATCATCATGGCATGCTCTAGTCGGCTCATCTTGCATTCGTCACAGAAGCCGAGTCCAAGAGAAAGTATTCGACGTGAAACCTGGTTCCCTAGACCATATCTAAGAAGTTTGAGCGCCGGAAGAAGCATTCTACACCACCTCGCTGCTCCAGCTTAAAGCCAAGTCCCCCTTTGAAAGATCCTATAGAAGAGACTCGCGTTAAGCGTTTGAAAGACCGCTGCAACAGCTATAGGTAGGGCTGCTTGCTGTCCAAGTGAAACGAATGCTACACCCATCGCCAATGGAAGGTGTTTCATTCCTGAAGAGTATACTATTGCGACAGTCTCCTTTTCAGCGCATTTCAAGAACTTATTGCAGAAGAGATGTACGCCTCCGAACGCGATTGGGAATAGTATCAAAGGAGGAATAAGCAGTACCAGTAGAACATCCACGTCGATAGGAATGATCGAAATATTAACTGCTACCATGATGAACATCAGGATCATAGCCGTTATGGCCGCTATGGGCGGGAACACCAGAAGGCGATTCCTCGCTTTCTCAGCGCCTCTCTTTTCTAGGATGTTCCGCGTAAATATACCGAATGTGATCGGGATGATGAGAGCCAGTATGAGCGTGTTAAGCATCCCCACGATGTCCACTGATA
>Ga0315280_10006650_pt1 | contig 15872 bp, 9 predicted proteins | sample YL17G06_40_MG_FD_203697 | JGI IMG/M metagenome (GOLD analysis project Ga0315280, IMG submission 203697) | Sediment microbial communities from Yellowstone Lake, YNP, Wyoming, USA - YL17G06_40 | ecosystem: Environmental > Aquatic > Freshwater > Lake > Sediment | place: USA: Wyoming | collected... | reverse complement strand
TCGCGACGTATTCTTCGGATGACGACGGGAAGACCTGGAAGAGCAGCAACATCATCGACCTGGGCGGCAACGGACATCACGATGGAGCGTTCGAACCCGTTCTCGAAGAGCTCAAGGACGGCCGCCTCTGGATGCTGATTCGCACCAGTTGGGACCGCTTCTGGGAGGCGTATTCCGAAGATGAAGGCTTGTCATGGCGCGTGATCCAGCCGAGCAAGATTGAAGCGAGTTCGTCGCCCGGGTACATCACGCGATTGGCAAGCGGCCGGTTGGCTCTTGTATGGAATCGCCTTCATCCCGAAGGTCAGAACACGTTCCCCAGGCGCAGTGGCCAGTACTCTGTTGCCGAAGCCAGTTGGCACAGAGAGGAGCTTTCCATTGCTTTCTCGGACGATGAGGGAAAGACCTGGTCCAAGCCCGTCGTCCTAGCCCGCGAGAAAAACGCCTGGCTTGCCTATCCTTATGTGTTTGAACGCGTGCCCGGCCTGCTGTGGATTACCACCGGACAGGGTAATCTGCGGCTGAGTGCTCGGGAAGCAGACGTGCTTGCCAAGTGATGTTGGCAGCGCCACGCTCGGAGAGCGTTTCGCACTTCAATCCAGCAAGGAAAAGGATAGGAATAACTGACGGAGCACAGCCCTACTCACGCAATCCTCACAATTGCGACACGAGGCGCCGAGCCAGCAGCGGTCGTGTCGTGCGGAGGGGCGCGGCCTCTTCATGAGCTCACTTTAGTCCAGGTGTACGTTTTCGGGTCGAAGCGGTACGCTTTCTGACCTGGCACCGGCGACTGGTTCTTCTGGGGCAGCCAGCGGGCCAGCTTCTCTTTCACATCGCCATACTCGGCTTTGCCGGCCAGGTTGCGCCATTCCTTGGGATCCTTCTGGTGATCGTAGAGTTCCTCGGAACCATCCTCGTAACGGATATAGCGCCAGCGCTCGTCGCGGACTGAATGGTTGCTGAATCCCGAGGTGATCAGAGCGGGCCGGTCCCAAGCGGCCTCAGGTTTTCGTAGCAACGGCACGAGAGTCTGGCCGTCCAGTCCGGCCTTCCTGGGCAATGCGCAGAGTTCGATCAAGGTCGGGTAGAGATCCACCAGGCTCACCGGCCGGCCACAACGCGTACCGGCTTTCGTCACGCCGGGCGCCGCGAACATTAGAGGAACACGAGTCGACTCCTCCCAGAGGGTGAACTTGTGCCAGGCGTTCTTCTCCCCCAGGTGGTAGCCATGGTCGCTCCAGAGGACGACGATCGTATTGTCCTTGTGCGGGCCCGCTTCCAATGCCCGGAGCATGCGGCCAACCATGGCGTCGCTGAAACTGATGCAAGCCAGGTATGCCTGAACCGCCTCTTTCCATTTCCCTTTCTTCACAACAAGGTTGTGCTCGTCCGGGATCCGGACTTGTTGCAGGCGCAGGGCAGCTGCCGGAACGTCGTCCAGATCATTCTCCAGAACCTCGGGCAACTTGATGCTCGCCAGAGGGTACATGTCGTAGTACTTTCGGGGCACGTACCAAGACAAGTGCGGCCGGAACATCCCGACCGCAAGGAAGAGGGGATTCTTCGCCGGCCTGGCGAGAAACTGAGATGCCCACGAGGCTACCTTGTAGTCCGGGAAATCGGAATCCGGGTTATCGACGGGTCCGAAGTCGAAGTTTTGGCGATAATCGTTCACATCGGACATGGGGAAACGCGGGGGCCGTACATCCGGACTGGAGTTGTAGCCCCCGGCCCAGCCGTTCTGCTTGTTGACCTCGGCCCAATGGTAGTAATCGTGCCAGGCGTCGGGGTCGTTGAAACCCGGCATGTGATGGAAGATCTTGCCGCCTCCGGCGACATAGTAGCCGTTCTGCTTGAAATATTGCGGCAGTGTCACCACGTCCGGCAACGCCGGTTTCCACCACTGATTGTTCGTGTACACGCCGCTGGTGGAAGGCCGCAGGCCGGTCAGGAGCGCCGTGCGCGATGGATTGCAGACGGGCGCCGCACAGTGCGCGTTGGTGAACAACAACCCTCTGGATGCGAGCCGGTCCAGGTTGGGAGTCTTCACCGCGGGGTAACCGCCCAGACATCCTACCCAGTCGCGCCAATCGTCCACGCCAAGAAACAGCAAATTCGGCCTCCGCGAGGCCGATTGCGCCGTGAACGCCGCAAACGTCCTGGCAACCGTCCCGGCCATGAACCGTCTTCTGGAAAGGATGTCGAGCATCAGAACGTGCACCTCCACGCAAATTGGATCCTATGTTCCGTGCGTCTCGTGCGCCGCCGGCGGCTTCATCGTTTTTCGATTCCCGGAGGCAGGGCCGCGCGCCACCCGTCTCGCAGCACCTTCTGCAGTTGTGCGAGCACATCGCGGTTCTCGGTGCGGTCGGCGACGTTCACCGTCTCAAAAGGGTCCTTCTCGTGGTCGTAGAGCTCGATCGCGTTCTGCGGCTGGTTTGGCATCCGCCATTCGGTATAGCGATACCGCTCGGTTCGCACCGAGTACCCCATGCCGTCGCCCGCCTTCTTCGGCGTAAAAGGTCTCGGGAACTGGCTGAAAGCCGCCTTCTTCCACTTGCGTGCCGGATCAGCGAGCAGCGGAACCATGCTCGTACCTTCAAGCTGCCTGGGAGGGGTGAGTCCGCACAGCCCGCAGAGCGTGGGATATACGTCCACAAACTCGACCAGACCATGTGATTTCACGCCTCGGGCCGGGACACCGGCTCCCGCAAAGATCAGCGGGACGCGAGTGTCGAATTCGAAATTGGTCGTCTTTACCCAGAGGTCGTGCTCGCCGAGGTGCCATCCGTTGTCGCCCAGAAGCACCACGGTTGTCTGCGAACTCAGGTTCAATCGGTCGAGTTCATCGAGGACCTTGCCCACTTGCGCGTCCGTGTATGAGGTAGCCGCATAGTAGCCGCGGATCAATTCCCGCGCTTTCCCGGGCGGCAGCGGACCCTCCTTGGGTATGTCCTTGTAGCCGCGCAGTTCCACCCATGGATGCAAAGCAACCTCCGGCGCCCCCTTTGGCGGGAAGGGGTAGGGCGGGTCGGGAATTTCGCGCAGCGAATACAGATCGAAGTACTTCTTCGGAGCGACGAACGGCAGGTGCGGTTTCAAAAAACCGGCCGCCAGAAAGAACGGCTTGCCGCGCATTTCGCGCAGGGCCTGGATAGCGCGCTCAGCCACCTGCCCGTCCTGGAGCGCGTTGTCGGGAACGTCGGGCGCCTGCGACGAATTGAGCTTCTGCCACTCGAGCGTCGGAACAGGCGTTCGGGCCTTCTCAGCGTCCGGAATCCGGGACCACTTCTCCAGATCGACGTACTGCATTCCGGCGATTCCGTCCGGCCACAAGGGGATGCTCCACGCTTTCGGATCGTTGAAGCCTTCGCCGAACACCTTGCCCAGGCCGCGCGTCTCATACCCCTGCTCACGGAAAAACTGGGGCAGTGTAACGACGTCCGGCAGACGCTGGCGGAATTCCCCCCCGCCGTTGTCATAAACCTTCGTGGTATCCGGCCGCATGCCGGTCAGGAAGGAGGTTCGCGACGGAGTACACACCGCTTGCTGGCAGTAAGCGCGAGTGAAGGTCACGCCGCGTCGCGCCAGTCGGTCGATGTTTGGCGTCTTCACCACCGGATTCCCGTAACAGCCCAACTCCGGCCGCAGATCGTCGACGATGATGAAAAGAACGTTGCGTTTCTGCACGGCTGGCGGGGCGGTTGTGGCGAGCCCGGCGGCGCCCAGCGTCTGCCAGAGCAGTTGACGGCGTGAAAGCAGTGTTCCCATTGAATATCACCTCAGTTAAAACAGGTATTTGAGCGCGAGCTGGATATTACGGCCGCCACTGGCGTTGAGGATCTGGCCGAAGTTCGGGTTCGTCGCGTTCGCATTGGGACTGCTGAGAATCTTGTGGTTGAATGCGTTGAACATCTCGAAGCGGAAAGTGATGCGGTGGCCTTCCCGGAGCCTGAACGTCTTGTGAAGTGCCGCATCGAGGCTGAAGCCGGACGGTCCACGCACGGCATTGTAGCCGAGGTTGCCGTAGCGGCGCTGGCGTTTCGGCGTAGCCATATCGAAAGCCGCGGTATTCAGCCAGACAAGCCGGTTCGTATCGCGAACGTATGGGTTGACGCCGCCCACGAGGTCCGGCCGTTGCCCGTCAACGTAAGCGTTTCCCACCAAATCCGTCCCCGACAATACGTTCACAGGCAGCCCGGATCTCCAGTTCGTGATCCCCTGGAGGTTCCACCCCTGTAGCACCGCTCCCGCAAAGCGCGACCGGGAAGCGATGCCAGCCCCGGGTAAATAGTGGGAGAAAACCCCCGTCCAGCGGTGACGGATATCACTTTCCTTTGGACCATAGGAGCCGGCGATGTTGTTCGGGTCCTGAATCGCGTTGTTGTTCTTCGTGAAGCTGGAATCGACGCCGTAGTAGGTCAACGTCTTTCCAAAAGTGTAGTAGGTGTCGAAGGTCACTCCCCGGCTGAGCCGCTGATTGGCGGAAAGTTGCAGCGCGTGGTAAGAAGAGCGGCCGGCATTCTCGCGGAAGTCCACGTCTCCGATTTCCGGGTGCGGCCTGCGGCCGGTGGTTGGGTCGGGCAGATTCAGCCAGCGGACGCCGGAGATTTTCAGGCCGCGGCTCGCGGCATAGGAAGCCTGTACCGACGCGCTCTTCGTTACAGCATGCTGGATGCTCAGGTTCCATTGGCCAGTGTACAGGTCGCGCGCGTTGTAGTCAGTGACGTAGTTGCTCAGAATCAGGCCCGCGGGAAGCAGAGCCGGATTTGCGATCACGCGGGGCACAAATGAGACGTCGAACGGATATGCAGCGCTCATATCCCGAGGCAGGTCCGCCACGGCGATGATCGGGTTGAACGGAATGCGCGGATCGAGAAACGCGAAGCCGTAGTAAAGCAAGAACGTGGGCGGGACGTAGCTGATGCCGCCGCCTCCTCGCAGCACCAGCTTTTGATTGCCAAGCAGGTCGTACACGACGCCAAGACGCGGCCCGATGTTGTTCTTGTCAGGCCCCCACATTGGGTCGCCTCTCTTTCCGAACGGACCAAATGGATCAGACGAGGAGAGGTTGAAGGCGCCCTTCAGTGGTGGGTAGTACTCGTAGCGCAGGCCGGCGTTCAACTGGAAACGGCCCGTGATGCGCCAGTCGTCCTGAAGGAACAAGCCGTAGTTGCGATTGCGCAGTGCCTTCGTGCCGCCAAACACGAAGCGAATGCGGTTGGTACGGTCCGCGATGAAGTCATTGAGGCTGTTGTAGTAGTGCAGCGGAGCGTTGTCCTGAAAACGCGAGCTGCGCACCTCTCGAATCTCGAATCCGGCTTTCAGGGTGTGACGGCCGCGCACCACCGCAAGGTTGTCCGCCAGGGTGTAGGTGTTGGTGGTGTAGTGAATGTGGGCGTTCAGGTTGACTCCTATCCCGGCGCCCGACACCGTGAACCAGGCAGGCACGCCTCCAACTCCGACGTAGTTGTCGTCCAGATCGACGCGGTTGAAGCCCAATCTTAACTCGTTGAAGACAGACGGGGAGACAGTCCAGCCGTCCTGTACAACGGTGTTGTGAAACCGTGTGGGATAAACCTCCGGGTGAGGCTCCAGAAGAATCGGACTGGTGTAGTTCTGGTGGTTGTAACTGTAGCGTGTGGTCAGGCGGTGCATACCCAGGTTGATGTCGCCGCGAGAGAGCGTCGTATGCTCGTCAGTCTTGCTCCGGTCGTTGCGCCGGTGAAAGCCGATATAGGGGTTTGTCGTTGGCTCGTAGGTACTGGGAAGGCGGTTCAACGTCTCCCGAATCGCCGGAGTCACCTGCTGTTTGAGCAGCGGTGTTGCTACGTTGCCGGTAATCTGCTGGCTCCGGCGCGTTGCGACGCCTTCGTAGTTGAAAAAAAAGAAGGCGCGATTCTTGCGAACCGGCCCTCCGAGGTTGCCCCCGAACTGGTTCCACCGCAGCGGCGGTTTCTTGAGGCCCGAGCGGTTGGAGAAGAAGCTGTTGGCGTCCAGGATGTCGTTGCGCAGGAACTCGAAGATGGTGCCGTGGAATGCATTGGATCCTGATTTTGTTGTGATGTTCAGCACCCCGCCAGTAGCTCGGCCGTATTCAGCCGAGAAAGCGCCCGTGGTGGTTTTGAATTCCTGGATTGCTTCGACACTGACGGTATTGATCCGGGCGCCGCCGCCGGAGCCCGCCGCTCCATCGCTCGCGGCAGCCTGGGTTTCGCCGAATGTCATGTCGATGCCGTCCAGCATCAGGTTGTTGCCGAAGGCGGTGGAGCCATTGAACTCCATGCCGCCGCGGCCTCCCACCGCACTAGCGGGAGAAGCCAGCACGCCTGCCTGGAGCCCGACGAGCTGCTGCCAGTCGCGGCCGTTTAACGGCAGCGACTCCACCTTGGTCTGGTCCACCACCACGCCGAGATCCGTGGTGGTGGTGTTGACCAGCGGCGCCGCGGCAACAACCTCGACCGACTCGGCCACCCGGCCGAGCGTGAGAGCGAGATCGAAGCGCGGACGGGTGCCTGCGTTCAGGTTGAACGGCGCCGTAGTGGCCCGCTGAAAACCTTCGATTTTCGCCTCGAGGCGGTACCGGCCCGCCGGCAGCAAAGGAAACTCGTAATAGCCCACCTCGTTGGTCGCCGTTTCGCGAACCTCGTTGGTCTCGATGTTCACAGCCTGCACCATGGCCCCCACGACGGCCGCGCCGGACGGGTCCTTCACGGTGCCCACAATCGAACCGCCGCCGATTTGAGCTTCCATTAAGGTGGGCACAAGGACCAGAAAGGCTAGCGAAATGATAACGCTGAAAATGGCAGCCGTTTCCCTGTTCATTGCTGGCGCTCCTCTCTCTTCATTCCACATTTCAAGACACCATTCCGCACACCGGCTTGCCGACCGCACGAAAAGAGGGGCATGAATCTGAAGCCAGGCCCGCGCAACACAACGCCATTGAGGCGAGCGGGGCGACTTGCTCAAGCACCTCGGGGAGATTCATGGGGTACGCCTCAGAATATGTACTTTAGGGCGAGCTGGCCCTCGCGGCCGGCCCCGCCGGAGCGGATCGTTCCGAACCCAGGGTTGTCCACGTTGATGTTCGGGCCTCCAAAATTTGCATGATTGAAGAAGTTGAAGAACTCCGCGCGGAATTGGACCTGGTGGCGCTCCCTCACGCGGAAGATCTTCATCGCTGAGAAGTCGAATGCGCGCGTTCCCGGCCTGTCGATTACATTCCGGCCGGACGTCCCGAACGTGTAGGGAGCCGGACGGGAAAAAGCCGCGGTATTGAACCAGCGGTCCAGCGTGCGCTCGGAAGCGGGGAGGTTCCCCGGGCCGTTGAGGTTCGCTCGAGTGGTGCGCGTGCCGGCGTTCGGAATGTCGCCCGAGCCTACCGTTGGCGTCGTCGGGAAGCCAGTCTGGAGCGAGATGATACCCGACGTCTGCCAGCCGGACACCACATAATTCGCTACCTTGTTGGAGGTTCGTATGGGCAACTCCCAAACGTACGACAAGGTGAAGCGCTGCCGAAGATCGAACGAGGAACGCGCCTTCTCCAGGCGGAGATTCCGGGGGTCCTGTGCCCACGGGGGGCTGTCGCTGTTCGGATTCCAGCTCGAGGAGTCGTCGATAGACTTCGACCAGGTGTAACCGGCCAGAAAAGTCACGCCGCGGGCCAGGCGCTTTTCTCCGGATAGCTGAAGCGAGTGGTAGGTCGAAGAAGCGGAAGACTCCTGCTGGGCGATCTGCCGGAAGATCGGATAGATGCGGCGCGCGTTGATATTGCCGGGACCGGGCGGCAAGGCGGGATTGCCTTCATAGCGCCGCTCCAGGTGCACCCCGCGGGAACCAACGTACGAGGCCTTCGCGGCAAGCTGGCCCGGCAATTCCCGCTCGATTCCGAGGTTCCACTGCTGTACATAGCCGTTCGAGTAGTTGCTTGGCTGATGAGTGAAGAAGGATGGATTGGCCGGAACCAGCGCTTTTGTATCCGGAGCAGGGAACACGCCGAATTGCAGCTCAGGGCTCAGGTTGCTGCTGATCAGGTCGGTCCTCAAGAAGAAGGGAGGCGGCGACTGGGAAGTATTATTGAGAACGAACAGCAGCGGCTGCCCCCAGGAGACCCCATAGCCGCTGCGAAGGACCGTCTTGTTGTTCCCGAACGGCCGCCAGGCGAATCCGAGCCGTGGTGCGAACGATTTGTTCGTGGCCTTCTTCATCGCGCGGATCGGGTCGAAGCGGTGCGGGAACGGCATCGTGAACGGGAAGTGCAGGTTGTCGGGGTAGACCAACTGTCCGGTCGCATAGTCAAAGTAGGCCCACTGGCCATTGGCGTTCGTCCAGTCTCCATCGCGCTCCCACCTCAGGCCGGCGTTCACGGTCAGGGTTTTCGTTATCCTGATGTCATCCTGCACGTACATGTTGAGGCGCGTGTTCCGTAGACGGTTCGCGTCGTAATACGACGGATCGAGGATGAGTTGCTCGCTGGGGTACCCGAGAAGGAAGTCGGGGAAGCCGTTCACGTAAAGGCCGCCGCGCTGGGCCGTGAACGGACCGGTGAACTGGTACTGTCCCATCGAAGTCTGCGGCTGGAAGTTGTTCATCTGGTAGCGCCGGATGTCGACGCCGAACTTGACGCTCTGGGCGCCCTTGATCCAGGTGAACTGCTCGATCCACTGATAGTTGATCTCCTTGCGGAACAGCGGCATGGTAGCGGCGCCGCCCAGACCCGGGATATTGCGCACGTTGATCGTGGGGAAGCGGAAGATTTTCTCGGAAAGGGCGAAGCGCGGCAGCCCAAGCTCCGAAGGATAGTCCTTGCCCAGGCCCTGAGGCAGGTTCTCGAAGTTGAACAGGTAGGCGGAGAAGCGCGCTTCATTCACCATGGTGGGAGAGATGAGCCGGGTCCAGCCCAGCACGCCTGCCTTCGGCTTCAAATTGTTCCATTCGCCGTTCAGCCCGATCGTCTTGGTGAGGTCTTCGGAGGTGGAATGCGAGACGCGGATCATGAGTTGATCCTTCGCCGTCAGGTGCAGGTCGCCGCGCAGGTGGAACTGGAATTGATCAACAGGGTCGTTGAAGTTCTCCAAATAATTTCGGGCGGGGTCTCCGGAGTAATTCGGAGATGGCCAGAAAGGGATAATCTTTCGGGATATTGGATTGATCCGGCTGGCGGGGATGCGGTTGCCGGCAAACGGCCGGCGGTTGCCGCTCGCGTCGCTGTCGAGCGGGTCGAACAGGGTCGGCTGACCGGCGAAATCACCAGTTCTCCAAGCGTCCTGGGGAACCAGGAAGCTGCGGGTGTGAGTGCGGCGTTCGCGCAACCACTCCGCATTGCCGAACAGAAACGCCCGGTTCTTGACGGCGGGACCGCCCAGCGAGAACCCGAACTGGTTTCGGCGCAACGGCGTCTTGTCGGGATCGAAGAAGTTGCGGGCATCCAGCTTGTCGTTGCGGACGAATTCGTAAGCGGTCCCGTGAAGTTCGTTCGTGCCCGACTTGATGGCGATGTTGACGATGGCCCCGCCGGCCCGGCCAAACTCCGCCGAGTAATTCGCAGTCTGCACCTTGAACTCCTGGATGGCATCGACGGAGGGGATGACGACGGCCACGCCTTCTATCGCGGAATTGTTCTCGGCGCCGTCCAGCATAAAGCTGTTATGCTCGGCACGGGCGCCGTTGGCCGTCAGCAGTTCCCCCTGCTGGCGCGTGCGGCGAGTATCGTCGCCAGGGGAGCCGCGCGTGGTTCCGGGCATGAGGCTGCCCAGACGGACGAAGTTCCGCCCGTTCAGCGGCAGTTGGACCACCGTCTGGTTCTCCACGACCTGGGCGACGCCCGATTGATCGGTCTGGATGAGCGGCGCGCCTTCCCTGACCGTCACCTGCTCGGTCACATTGCCGATTTCCAGCCGCACGTCGATGCGCACAGTTTGATCGACCAGCAGATCGATCGGCGCTTGCACGTATTTCTTGAAGCCGGACAGCTCAACGGCGACTTCATAGCTGCCGATCAGCAGATCGGGAAACGTGAACACCCCGGCCGAGCTTGTCTGGGTATGGAAGGTGGCATTGGTGCGCAAGTTCCGTACCTCGACCGGCGCATTCGGGACAACGGCACCGGACGCGTCCGAGACCACGCCGACAATGCGGCCGTTGGAGGTCTGTGCGCTCGCCGATGTGATCCACCCGCATAGCAGCACGCTGAGGATCGTTAACCTGAACGCGACACTTCTCATTGAAGCGCCTCCTTGACGTTCCAAGAAACAGTTTCCGCTTCTTTCCTCCCCTCGATCTGACCGTGGAAACGGCCAGCCGGCGGGCGAACGCGCCGAAGGGTTTGTCCGCATGGCTGGTTCAGGATCTCGGAGATTACCGTTAACGATAATCACAGGGATCTCTCTTTGTCAAGCGCAAATCAATGGCAAAAATATTAGGGCAGGTCTGGCTACGATTGGCCTTGACGCCGCCAGGGGTTGGCCTTAGCATTAACGATATTCAACATGAAAACGCTTGAACCAGTCCGGACCACGACGCTGAAAGCGCGGGTAGTGTCCGCGGTTCGGGATGCCATTTTTTCCGGCCAGTTTGCCCCGGGTGACGCCCTCCGTGAGCTTCACCTGGCCCGGGATCTGAACGTGAGCCAACCGACCGTGCGCGAAGCCCTGCTCGAACTCGAGAAACAAGGCCTCGTCGTTCGCACGACCAATATCGGCACGGTGGTGACAAACCTCAGCAGCGATGAGGTCCGGGAACAGATTGAAGTTCGCCTGCTGCTGGAGAAAATGGCTGCGGTGAAGGCCGCGGAGCGGATGACGAGCGCCGACTTCCGGGAGCTTGATCGCCGCGTTGCCGCGCTCGCTGTGACTGTGGCGGCAAACGCCTACTACGAATCGGCTCAGCTCGACCTGGAATTTCACCGTCACATTTGGGCATGTTCGGGGAATCGCGCCCTGGCCCGCGCTCTCGATCAGATTGTGGTACCGCTGTTCGCCTTCGTCAGTATTCTTCGGAGCGCGGGTTCGCAGGACCTGGTAAGGGTAATGAGCTCGCACACCGCGATCATCGAGGCGCTGCGCCGACGCGACCGCGCCAGGATTGAAGAGGTGATCGGCCAGCACGGCCAGAGCAGCTATCGGGAGTTCCTGGATTCCGGCATCGAGGACTGCGGTTCTTTTGTCCGGCAGCGGTCGAGCGCGGTGAACCAACTCGGCTGATGAGGAACAGATTTGCGCCTATGCACTTCCTGAATCGTTACTGCCTCTCATTGTTGCTGCTATTGCCTTCCGTTTCGTGGTGTGCGGATAGCGCGCTGACTTCCGTCGACGTCTATACGGCCGGGCAGGATGGTTACCACACCTATCGCATTCCAGCCGCGATTCGGACCGTGAAAGGAACTCTGCTTGCTTTCTGCGAAGGGCGCAAGAACAACGCCCGCGATTGGGGAGACATCGACCTCCTGGTGAAGCGTAGCGCCGACAGCGGCCGGACGTGGTCAAAGGCGATCACCGTTGCCGATTTCGGGGCCGACACCATCGGAAATCCGGCTCCCGTTGTTGATCGCCGCACCGGGGCCATATGGCTGCTGTTGACCCGCAACCGCGGCGATGTGCCAGAGAAACAGATATTGCCGGGGCTTTCCGGCGCGACCCGGACAGTCTGGGTGACGCACAGCAAGGATGATGGGCTGACCTGGGCAACACCGGCCGATATCACCGCCTCCGTGAAACAGCCGGACTGGAGCTGGTATGCCACTGGGCCGGGCAACGGTATTCAACTTCGAACCGGTCGCCTGGTGATCCCCTGTGACCACAACCGGCGCGACGCCACCCGCCGCTACTCCCACGTGATTTACAGCGACGATGGCGGCAAGACCTGGAAACTCGGGGGCAGCGCCGGCCCGGAGTGCAACGAATCGGCCGTCGTCGAACTTCGCGACGGGTCCCTGATGCTCAACATGCGCAGTTACGCCGGCAAGAACCGCCGCGCGGTATCGATCAGCCGTGACGGCGGCCTCACGTGGACCGAGCCGGTGTGGGACGATGCTCTGATCGAGCCTGTCTGCCAGGCCAGCCTGATCCGGTTCGGGAAGGGAAACAGCGCGGTGCTGTTGTTCTCGAACCCGGCCGACACCAGGCGCGTAAATATGACCGTTCGGTTAAGCCGCGACGAAGGCAAGACGTGGAGCAGCTCGAAAACGGTCCACGCCGGCCCTTCCGCGTATTCCAATCTCGTGGAGTTGAAGGGAAAGACAGTCGGGCTCCTTTACGAACGAGGCAATGCCGATCGGTACGAGCGGATTACATTCGCCCGCTTCCCTCTCGGTTGGCTGACCGAACAGTAGCGGCGCAGCGAACGCTGCGCCGGGGGTGAGTGATGATATCGCGACGGCATTTTCTGGGGTCCCTGGTTGGCGCCGCCGCCGCTGTTGCCGCGCCGCGGCAGCGTCCGCCGAACATCGTCTTCATTCTGGCCGACGACTTGGGCTGGACCGATCTCGGCTGCTTCGGCAGCAGCTTCTATCAAACGCCGAACATCGACCGCCTGGCGCAACAGGGAATGCGCTTCACCAGCGCCTACGCCGCCTGTCCGGTGTGCTCGCCGACACGGGCCAGCATTCTCACTGGCAAGTACCCCGCCCGGCTGCACCTGACGGATTGGATCCCCGGCCGCACGCCGCCGGGCGTAAGAATGCGCGTTCCCGATTGGACACCCTATCTTCCACTTAAGGCAGTAACCATCGCGGAAGCACTGCAACCGGCCGGATACGTCTCCGCCAGCATCGGAAAGTGGCATCTGGGCGGCGAAGAGTACTATCCGGAGAAACAGGGATTCGCGGTCAACTTCGGCGGCTGCGATCTCGGCGCCACTCCCACGTACTTTTATCCCTACAAGATTCCGAATATCGGCACTGGCAAGAACGGGGAGTACCTGACCGACCGCCTGGCCGACGAAGCCGTGGCCTTCCTCGAGACCTCGAAATCGCGGCCGTTCTTCCTCTATCTGGCACACTATGCGGTGCACACGCCGGTCGAGGCGAAGGCGGAGATGGCGGCGCGCTACCGCCCGAGGGTCCGGCCCGGCCAGGCGCACAGTCACCCGGAGTACGCGGCGATGATCGAGAGCGTAGACGAGAGTGTCGGGCGCGTGTTGCGGAAACTGGAGGAACTGAACCTGGTGAACGACACCATCGTGATATTCAATTCCGACAACGGCGGCGTCGTCGGGCGGCGGCACATTACCTCCAATGAGCCGCTGCGGGAAGAGAAGGCCACGCTGTATGAGGGCGGAATTCGTGTTCCATTGATTGTTCGCTGGCCAGGCGTGGTCAGACCCGGTACTGTCTCGGACGTCCCCGTAATCAGCACCGATTTCTTTCCGACCATAGTGGAAATGTCCGGCGCCCCGGCCCCGGCGAGGGGTGCGGTGGATGGCGTAAGTCTGGTGCCCCTGTTGAGACAGCAGGGCGGCCTGCAACGGAGTTCCATCTACTGGCATTACCCCCATTACAACTTCCATCAGCCGCTCATCCCCACCCGCCCGTCCGGCGCCATCCGCACGGGTGACTTCAAGCTGATCGAGTTCTATGAAGACGGGTTTGTCGAGCTGTACAACCTCCGCGAGGACATCGGCGAGCGCAAGAACCTCGCCCGCGCCCTGCCTGATGAGGCTGCTGAATTGCGCCGCGACCTCGACACGTGGCGGAAATCGGTCGGCGCCCAGATGCCGGTTCCCGCGCCTGACAACTACGACCCTGCGAAGACTGAGGAGTGGATGCGAGATCGGTTTCAACGGCAGTCGGAGCGAGGAGGGGATCGCTGAGTGCAACCATGACACGACGGAACTTGCTGGTAGCCGCGGCTCTGACTGCCATGGGGAAAGAAGTGCACGTAACTGATCTGCCGCAACTCCCGCAGCCCATCGCTGGACATTTCGTCGGCGTTCACGCCGGCCGGCTGATCGTCGCCGGCGGCACCTATTGGAGCAAACCAAAGTGGGAGGGCGGCGAGAAACGCTGGACTCCGGCAATCTACACGCTTGGCCCGGGCGAGACTGGATGGCGGAAGGGCGGGGAGCAGGCCGAACCGCTGGCTTACGGCGGCGCCGTCAGCACCAGCGCCGGATTGGTGTGCATCGCGGGCCAGGGACCGGCCGCTGCCTCCGCTTCGGTCCACCTGCTCTTCTGGGACGGTTCCCGCGTCAAACAACGCCGCCTCGCCGATCTTCCCGAGCCGAGGATGGTGCTGGGGGCCGCCCTCGCCGGCAATTCCATTTTCGCGGTGGGAGGGCAAAGCTCGCCGCAAGACACCGCGGCCGCTGTTACTGTCTGGGAACTGGAGGCTCCAGACGGCGAGTGGCATCGCGCCCGTTGGCGGGCGGCACCACCCATTCCGGGGCCTGGCCGAATTCTCCCCGCGGTCGCTCCCTGCGAGCGTGGCTTTTGTGTAGCCAGCGGCGCGTCGCTGTTGGAAGGGCCCTCCGGCGGGTCACAACGGGAGTACCTGCTCGACGGATTCCGCTATCGGCGCGGAGTTGGGTGGAGTCCCTTGCCCCCGCTGGCAGCGCCCGTTGTCGCAGCCCCGGCTTGCTCGGATGCCAGCGGCCGATTCTTGATCTTCGGAGGCGATGACGGAGCGCTCGCGAGCAAAGCCTCTGAACTCGGTCCACGTCATCCCGGCTTCCGCCGCGTCCTACTGCGGTTGGAAGACGGCCATTGGCGGGAGATTGCATCTTTGCCGGAGAGTCTCGTCACCACCGGCATTGCTCAGTGGCGCGGCGCGCTGGTGATCCCGGGCGGCGAAGACCGCCCAGGCAGCCGCTCGGCACGCGTTCTTCTCATTAAAGGAATGGCTTAAATGGAAACTTCAAACTTAAGCGGAATTTTCCCTGCTGTCGTCACACCTTTCGATGAACACGAAGACTTTGCTCCGGCGGCCTTCGAACGGCTGCTCGAGCGCCTCTACGCCGCGGGCATCGACGGCCTCTATGTAACCGGCCAGACCGGCGAGGGCCTGCTGCAGCCGGTCGAGCAGCGGAAGCGGGTAGCCGAAGTCGCGCTGCGCTGTACTCCCAAAGGCAAGTCGGTGATCGTCCATGTCGGCGCCTATCGCACGGCGGACGCCGTGGAACTGGCTCGTCACGCGACGAGCATCGGCGTCCGTGCCATCGCCAGCCTGCCGCCGCTCGGCCCTTATTCCTTCGGCGAAGTCCGCGCCTACTATCAGGCCCTTTCTGCCGCCTCCGGCCTCCCGATCCTCGTTTACTACTTCCCCGCGATCTGTCCCGCCGTGCAGGGAACGCAGCAGATTCTCGACTTGCTTGAAATCCCCAACGTCATCGGCCTGAAGTTCACGGATTTCGACCTTTACAAGCTCTCGCTGCTCAAGAAGAGAGAGTGCGTCGTCTTCAACGGCCACGACGAAGTGCTGATAGCCGGCCTGCTGATGGGCGCCGACGGCGGAGTCGGCTCGTTTTATAACCTCATCCCCGAGCTTTTCGTCGAGGCATTCGGGCTGGTGCGGCAGAACCGGTGGGACGCGGCGCGCCAAGTGCAGACGCGCATCAACGAGTTGGTCGAAATCGGCCTGCGGTTCCCGCTCATCCCGGCCATCAAGACGATCTTGAAGTGGCAGGGCCTGGATTGCGGCGAGGCTTTGCCCCCCCGGCGGCGCTTGACCGATGAGGAGAGCGGCTGCCTGCGCGAGCTTCTCAGCGCTTCGTCCTTTGACTTCTTGGCCTCCGGAGCTGCGAACCAGAAATGAGCCGGCCTCACTACGCCTGGTTGCTGGTCGGCCTGCTGTGGGTGGTTGCTTTCCTCAACTACGTCGACAGGCAGGTGATCTTCTCGCTGTTCCCGCTGCTCGAGAAGGAGTTCCATCTCACCGGCG
>Ga0315280_10006649_pt1 | contig 15875 bp, 10 predicted proteins | sample YL17G06_40_MG_FD_203697 | JGI IMG/M metagenome (GOLD analysis project Ga0315280, IMG submission 203697) | Sediment microbial communities from Yellowstone Lake, YNP, Wyoming, USA - YL17G06_40 | ecosystem: Environmental > Aquatic > Freshwater > Lake > Sediment | place: USA: Wyoming | collected... | reverse complement strand
AGCCCTATTAGCGGAATTTCGGATCGCTTATCTTGGCGATAGCGGGCAAAAGCATTGAACGTGTCGTTGAGCCAACTACCGCAGGTTTTGGAGAAGCTGTACGACAAATACAATCACCGGCGGTTCATTCCGCCGGACCCTCTCCAATTCCTGTACAGGTACTCAGACTTTGCCGACAGAGAGGTGGTTGGCTTTTTGTCGGCGGCGCTTGCCTACGGCAGGGTGGAACAAATCGAAAAAAGCCTGGACAGTCTTTTTGCCCGTATGGGCAAAAGCCCGTCTGCGTTTGTGAGAGACTTTGGCAAAGCTGAGCGAGAAAGACTAAGCAGTTTCAAACATCGTTTCACAACCGGACAGGACATCTCGGATTTGCTGGAGGTTTTGAAGCAGGTACTTAATGACCAGGGCAGTATAGAGGCTTACTTTTTGCGGGGATATAGGCAAACAGACAGGAATATTATTCCAGCCTTATCCGAATTCTCCGAATCGCTTCTTGGAGTCTACGCCAAAAAGCATGGTGGGCGGATTAGTCGCGGATTAAAGTATTTGCTGGTAAATCCATCCGGCAAGAGTGCGTGCAAAAGGCTGAACCTTTTCTTACGCTGGATGGTACGTAATGATGAAGTCGATCCTGGCTTATGGCAGTCAGTTCATAAGGCTAAACTGCTTGTTCCCGTCGATGTCCATATAGCCAGGTTATGCAGGATTTTGGGGTTTTACGACCGAAAAACAGTCTCTTTAGCAACGGCAGTAGAAATAACGGAAGGTTTCGCAGAGATTGCGCCAGACGACCCGGTAAAATATGACTTTGCCCTGAGCCGAATCGGCATTATGAATAATTGCGATGGCAATTATCGGCAACATTGTAAAAACTGTGAGCTGCTTGGATATTGTTTTGGCGGTTAGTCGGCTGCAGGTTATCGAAGGACTTTTGTTGAATGAGTTATGTGCCCGGCTAAAAACAAGGTGAAAGTGCTGTTTTTGTGTACCGGCAATTCCTGCCGCAGCCAGATGGCAGAGGGCTGGACCCGGTACTTAAAGGGCGATATTATTGAGGCGTACTCAGCCGGCGTCTGGCCGGTGGGCATCCATCCCAGAGCGATAAAGGTAATGGCAGAGGCAGGCGTGGATATTTCCGACCAAACCTCCAAGCACGTTGATGAGTTTCTCGGGACTGATTTTGATTTTGTGGTAACGCTGTGCGACAATGCAAGGCAGCAGTGCCCTGTATTCCCTGGCAGGGCTAAGCTCATTCACAAGGCTGTTGAGGATCCTGTTGCCGTAGTCGGCAGCGAAGAGCAAATTATGCACGCCTTTCGCAAGAGCCGGGACGAGATAAGGGCGTTTATAGAAACGTTGCCGGAAGCTTTGAAGCAACCAAAGACAGGGGGTAGTATTTAGCCCCGCAATTTATTGCGGGGTTCTATCTCTGAATAGTTATGGATGCAGAGCAGCTCGAAAAATATAGCTCGGCGGTAACGCTTTCGGATATGGAGGTCTTCGTATTTCCGGAGTTGGCGTACAGCCTGGTTTTGGCTAATATTATGAGTCCCCTCATCTGGCAGTGGCGGCAGATAGACTGTTTCAAGAGCTTGCAGGGCAAAAGCAGCTATCGAAAACTAATGCGGCTGCGGCAGTTCATAATGGATGAATATGATTTCAACCTCGACCTGGAAACGTGGGGCCTTACCAGCAAAGCCAGAGAGCTGAAGCGGTTTGAGAAGTTCATGTCACCTCAGGATATCGCCGCGACCAACGCACTTTTTGGCTACGAGGGCGACAAGTACTATTTTGATGTGGATATTCGCAGGCATTTCGGCTTGGATAAATATGATAGTGACATTATCCCGTACTGGAAGACTGAGACGGTCGAGGCGATGGATGCGTTCCGGTTCAAAAAGGGCTACTCAAAACGGGCAGGGGAGTGTGTTTCGCTGTCGGCTCTATATGCCGCGGCAGCCTTTATCGTAGGCGGAGTGCCGTTAGAAGATATTTATATGATACTTACGCCGCTGCACTCACAAAATTTCATCGATGTAAATGATGGAGTTTTGACTAATAATCGAAGGCTGGTCACCAAAGCTATGTGGTTCAACGGCACGGAAATTTCCGACAAAGCACAGCGGGCGCTCCGCAATGAAAACGTCACCATAGTTGCTCATTCGACCGGCTATGCGCATTGCTTTTACAAGCAAGCGACAATGAATAAAGAGCTTTATCAGAAATTTGCCAGGAAGCTGGCCTCGTATCTGACGGCGGATTTATCGCCAGGGGTCTTTACAAGTTTCCTGCGCAGCCGTCATCACTATCAGAAATACTTTCAGTGCTGCCGGGACTGCCACGGACAGGCACAGTTCTTGCAGGCGGAGGTACTGTTTCATTACGAGCACAGCAGCAATTATAGAATCGCCGACTCAACGCACGAAAAGCTGCTGGCCGAGGTCTCGGATGAAGATTTTGTCCCATACGAAATTCCCGGCAGAATTCGCTGCGATGAGCTTAATGAGTTTCTAAGGCGGCAGAAAATAGACATCCGGAATCCACAAAGTAAAGCCGGCCTAAGAAAGTTTATCCAGCACGTAGTTCCAGATGCCCAGCGGTTTGTAGAAGAGCTGGCGGATTTTGTGCACATCGAGCCGCGGCTGCCGGCAATGGATAAGAATTTTGTGCCAGGCGTTCCTACTCAAATCTCTACAGAGCAAAGCAGAGAGCAGATAATCGACCATCTGCGACAGTTGCGCACAAGCAATTCCACGGCCGACCTTGCGTTCTACGCATACCGTGACATGGGAACCTGCGATTGGACCCCATTTATAAAGGCAGCGGTGGAAAGAAATCCGGTCTCGGTAGAGATGACAGGCAATATGTCCGTCGAGCAGGCATACGGCTGGCTCAACGGATTGATTAATGAGTCCATCTATCCTGATAAGCGCCTTGCCCAACCCGATGAGGTCGTAAACTATGGGCGGGGCGATGGAGTTGAGAAAGCCTTATCGCTGGCCAACGTAATCCGTCAAAGAAGTCCCGAACAAGATATCGAAATAATAGTAGAAAGTGACAGCGTAGTGCTGAAAGGACAGAACGAGTATCGCTTTTTATCCGGCAAAGGATTTGAAAAGAACATTACAATATCCCACAGCGGCCAGATAGACGTACTTTAACAACACAATTTGGGAGCAAATACAATATGGTAGTGGAACTTAAAAAGGGTGTTTATTGGGTTGGTGTAGTGGATTGGGGCATTCGTCACTTCCACGGATATGAGCTATCAACGCACCGAGGAACCACTTACAACGGATATTTGATCATCGACAAGAAAACCGCCCTTGTAGATACCGTCTGGGAGCCGTTCCAGAAAGAGTTTGTCGAGAATATTCGGCAGATTATAGACCCAAGCAAGGTTGACTTTGTTATCGCCAATCATGCTGAGCCTGACCATTCTGGAAGTCTGCCCGAGATTATGCGGCTGGCCAAGAATGCAACGCTTATCGTATCCAAGCGTGGGCGTGAAAGTATCGAGGGGCATTACCATCAAGGCTGGAACTTTAAGGCGGTACAAACCGCCGACAAAGTCAGCCTCGGCAAAAATGAGCTTGTTTTTATCGAAGCGCCGATGCTGCATTGGCCGGACAGCATGTTCACTTACTTGACCGGACACAACATTCTGATGCCAAATGACGCCTTTGGACAGCATTACGCCACCGCATTTCGTTTTAACGACCAGGTCAATGAGAAAGAATTATATGAGGAGGCGATGAAGTATTACGCCAATATCCTCACGCCGTTCAGTAACCTGGTGACCAAGAAGATCGACGAGGTTTTATCCTTGAAACTGCCCGTCGATATTATTGCCCCAAGTCATGGCGTAATATGGCGAAAAGACCCGTTGCAGATAGTAACGAAATACCAGCAATGGGCTGAGCAGAAACCGCAGAAAAAAGCGGTGATTCTCTATGACACTATGTGGCAGGCAACCCGGCGAATGGCTGAGGCAATCGCAGATGGCCTGGCCGCAGAAGGAATTGAGCATAAACTCTTTCATACGGCTCTGGCCGATCGCAATGATGCTATAGCCGAGATCTTTCAGGCACGGGCAATTGTAATTGGCTCGCCGACGTTGAATAGAGGACTTCTACCCACGATTACGCCCATACTTGAAGATTTGAAAGGGCTGAGATTCCAAAATAAGATTGGCACCGCCTTTGGCAGCTACGGCTGGAGCGGCGAGTCTGTCAAAATAATTGAGGAGCATTTCGGCAAGTGTGGAATTCCTATAGCCGCAGAGGGAGTGCTGGCCAAGTGGCAGCCATCTGTTGATGATCTTGCCAATTGTGAGCGTCTCGGCCACAAAGTCGCTGATGCCATCAAAAGCGGGTGATTTAGCGATGGACACTAAAAAAACCAGGACAACTATCCTGCAGACCTGCGTAGGCAAGGGACAGAATCTGACGGCGATGGTCGAATATGCTGATGATTCAATTGTAAGTAAGACAATACTTGATAAGCCAGTCGGGACAGTCACGCTTTTTGCCTTTGACAAGGGTCAGAAGTTGAGTGAGCACACGGTGCCTTATGACGCCGTTGTTCAGATTCTCGATGGAAAAGCTCGGCTAACCATCGGCGGCCAGGACGTCGAAGTTGTTGCCGGCCAGATTATCATAATGCCAGCCAACGTGCCGCACGCAGTTTCTGCCGATGTGAAATTTAAGATGTTGTTGACGATGATTCGTGCTTAGGCAGGGTCTATTGGCAAGAGTCGGAGAGTGTAAGATGTTTAGGTGTCCCGGGCAAGATCAGCGGTTTTGGAAGCCGGGCGATGTTTTTGAGGTGCAGTGTGCTCAGTGCGGCACATCTGTGGAGTTCTTTAAGGACGAGCCGAAGCTCAAGTGCCGTAATTGCGGCAGTATTGTGGTCAATCCGAAGATAAACCTCGGCTGTGCGCAATGGTGCCTGTACGCTGACCAATGTTTAGGAGTATCGCCTGCAAAAAGTCGTCCAGAGATCTCGAAAGACAGAAGTTGACAGACATTTCATCTATACCGGCACACAAGCGATTATAGGACTTATACACTCCGCAGCCCGAACAAACCCGGTTCCGAGCCGGTAATATAACTGAGTCTATTGCTGCTTAAAGAGGAGCGGTCTGATGACTATTTGAACAAAACTCCCAGGTTCATACATCAAAAAAGTTAAGCGGGCAGGGTATCGAACCGATAAATTTCCACTGAGGAGCAAGGTGTATTGGCAGTTTTTTGAGCCTTTAGAACGATTTGGAAACTCGGCAATTTTTTGGGAGTTTTGATAACATGAACAGGGCGCAAACGATAACAATTGCACTGCTTTTTTCTGTTGTAAGTGTTTACTTGGGCGGCTGCGGAAATAAGTTCTTTGATCCGACCCAGATAGGAAGATTCCGTCCCACGCCTGCGGTCAGTGTGATACTGGATTCGTTAGGCGTGGCGGAGGAGACGCCCCTACCCTACAAGGATGCTGAAGAGCCGCGACCGAGTGACATTGTCGCTGTGGAAGGTGACTACGTATTCACGTCCGGCGACGTTGTCAGGATAGCCATTTTTGAGCTCTTTCAAGAGGGGCTGACAGTCGTAAATGATTATGTTGTTACTGAGACCGGCAAAATTTCGATACCGGATGTCGGCGTTGTCCAGGCGGCAGGACTGAGCGAAAGACAACTCGAAGACCAAATAAAACAAACACTCGCGCCGGGCATATTGAAGGCGCCCTCAGTGATTGTGACTCTGCTTAATTCGCAGCAGCGGACGTTTTCTATTTTAGGTAGCGGTGTGCCTGGGTCGGGTAGATACCTTATTCCCCGGTATGATTTCAGGCTGACCGACGCCCTTGCCACCGCAGGCGGGCCGGCACAATTCAACGTCAGCTACATCTACGTGTCACGCCGTCAGAAAAGCAAACAGGAATCGCCGGAGGCAACTAAACCCCAAGCCGGCAAGCTGGACCTTAACAGGTTCGATGTGGTTGAGCCAAAGCAGGGTGAGCTTCAGACTTTTCAGCCGGGCCGCACCAGAGGTCAGCTATCTGTGCCGATAGGCCCGACGTCTAGGCTGCCTGCTGAGCGCAGCGTTCCTGGAGGGCAGGACCGGGGGCTGCGGTTTCAGTCTGAACGCGAAATGCTGGAAATGACAACACCTCAGGTGCGGCGTAGCTGGCCTGAGAGCAAAAAAGTGGTTATAGCCTCCACTGAGATGACAAGGAATGGCGATCAAATTGGCACCAGCTATACTCCAAGCACATCAGCCAGACTATTTGGTTCATCGCTGACCGGGCAACAGACCAGTAATAATGAAGTCGCTGGAGATGTTGAGTGGACCTTCCAGGATGGCAAATGGGTTCCCATTCAAGTTGGGCCGCCGCAGATAGCAGTGCCCGAAACAAGACAGCAGGCACAACCGGGTGACCAGGTAGAGTGGACATTCCAGGACGGCAAGTGGGTACCTGTTCAAGTCGCTCCGCCGAAACCGGCTGAATCCAAGGCTAAAGAGGCTGAGGCCGGCGGCCGGGTAGAATGGATTTTCGAAGACGGTAAATGGGTTCCGGTCCAGGTTGGTCCGCCTAAGCCCACCAAGCCCGTGATAAAATTTGAACCGCAAGGGCCCGCTGTGCCGCTGGAGGAAAAGGTGGTGGCCGAGGAGCTCGAGTGGCAAAAGGCGGTTCAGGCACGAGTCATAAAGATTCCGGCGGCTAAATTGCTTGCCGGGGATCCGCGGTATAATGTTGTTATAAAGCCCGGCGATACTATTCACGTGCCGGTTGATATTATTGGCGAATTCTGTATAACAGGCAACGTCAACAGCAGGGGCTACATTAATATAACAGGCCGACCAATGACGTTGAAGATGGCAATAGCTGCGGCAGGCGGCCTGGGACCTTTGGCCTGGCCAAAACGCTGCGAAGTGATAAGAAGAGTCGGCGAAAACAAAGAAGAGATTGTAATGGTTGATCTGGATAAGATTTCCAACGGTGAGCAGCCGGACTTCTTTATTAAGCCGAACGACCTGATCAACGTCGGCTCACATGCAACCGCCAGGTGGCGTGCGGTTTTGCGGAACGCCTTCAGAGCGACTTACGGCTTCGGTTTTGTCTATGACCGCAATTTCGCAGCCAGGGATTATTATGCGGAACCTGGGGCACTGTATAATCCGATAACGCCTTGGAAGTGGGACCGTGTGTTTTAGCAGGATTGCGTAATTACGGTCCCAGAAATTGCCTGGCCTATCGGTCAAAGAGAGCAGAACGGTGTACGCGTGGTGAGACAACATTGGCGCGAACTCAGTATACATAATTATGTCAAGGTGGCAATAATAGGTGTGCTGTTCTGCTTTCTTTTTCGCAATGAGATTGGGGCTATTGTCGGCACCTGGCTGACTGATGCCAGTTGGTCGCACGGTTTTCTGATCCCTCTTTTTAGTTTGTACTTCATCAATCAGCATAGAAGAGAGATCCTGAACCTTCAAACCAAGCCTAACTACTTAGGCTTGGTTTTCCTAATTTGGTGGATTCTGTTTTATTTTTTTAACATAGTCAGTCCATCCGGGTACGCATATTTTCGCCCGATTTCTGTGATAGCAGCGATTGGAGCGGTAGTATTGTTTCTGGGCGGATGGCGCTTGGTCAAGCATACGTGGCTGCCGATAGCATTTTTGATATTTGCCGTACCACTGCCCGACAGGACGTATAAGGCAATCAGCATACCGATGCGGATATGGGCGGCGCAAGCCGCGACGTTTTTCCTGAACCTCGTCGGCGATATAGAGGCAACATCGCGCGGCGCTATAGTAGATTTGATGTATAGGGGCAAGGTGGTTGAGACGCCGTTGGATGTAGCTGAAGCGTGCAGTGGAATGCGGCTGCTTATGGCCTTCTTGGCTTTGGGAGTTGCTATGGCCTATTTGCACTACAGGCCTGTGTGGCAGCGTATTATCCTGTTGGCCTCAACAATTCCTATAGCAATCTTATGTAATACCGTGCGGGTCATAATCACGGGATTTATTTATGTTTTGATTAGCCCTGAATATACTAAGGGCATTTATCACGATCTACTTGGAGTAGGAATGTTGCCGTTGGCGTTTGCCTTATATGGATTTTTATCCTGGTTTATGTCAAGTTTGTTTGTAGAAGAGGCCCAGGCCAGCGCCGGGGATGTTGTGGTTAGGAAGAAACCGCCCGCCGTCACAGGAGGAAATCCTAATTTCTAAATTCTAAATCTTAAGAATCTGTCTGTGAAATCTGTGGCTAATAATCTGTGATGCAGGGCATGAAATCCGACATACGAATTTATTTGCAACCAGCCTTCTTGATATGCGTTGTGGTGCTTATGATAGCAGGAGGTATGTCAACAAAAATGAGAGTGGTAAAGAAGGAATTTCTGCCGCTAAAAAAGTCTTTTGACACTTTGAATGAAGAAAGGTTGGCTCCTTACAAGGTTCTACAAAAGCTGAAAATCGAAAATGAGGATATACTTAAGGCACTCGGAACGCAGGATTACATCCAATGGATTCTGGAAGATACCGAGGCGCCGGCTGATAGTGCCGTTAAAAGGTTTATGTTATTTGTTACTTACTATGGGAAACCCGACCGGGTGCCCCATGTGCCGGAAGAGTGCTATACCGGAGGCGGTTTTCAAATATTAAGGCCAGATACGAGCGGCCGTTTTGGATGCCGCTTGGGCCAACTGAAGCCGGACAGCGTGACGTTTAAGATAAAAGAAGTCGGATTTGAAAAAGAGATCGATGGAACATACCTTGTTTTTGGTAGAAAAAAGGGCGATTTATGGCAGACACTCGATAAATTCCCGGTTTTGTACTTTTTTAACATAAGTGGAAAATACGCCAGCAGTAGAGGCAAGGCGAGGTTTGTCCTAAACAAGAACCTTTTCCGGAAATATACGTATTTTTCCAAGGTTGAGTTGATTTTTAATCAGGCCCTGTCAGCACCGAGTGAACAGGAGGCTATCAAAGCGAGCGAAAAATTACTGGGCGTTATCTTACCTATTTTAGAGAAAGACCACTGGCCTGACTGGGAAGGCAGAGAGCAAACCCCCCAATAAATTGGGGGGCTAAATATTTAGCCCCGCGTTTTACGCGGGGTTCTGCGGCCTCTCATCTCGGTCAAAGCCCGCGTGGGAAGGGAAAAACTTATGGCAAAGAGACTGAACAAGAAAGTCGTACTTATTGGCTCTGCAGTTCTGCTGTTGGTAGCGTTAGTGGCTGTGGTGGCTGTCTTGCGTTTGAGCAGAAACCCCGAGAAATTTGTGAGCGATGGTGATGCAGCGTGGCAGGCTAAGGATTATGACAAGGCTCGACGCAGCTACATGAGGGCATACCAACTGGCAAGGTCAGACCAGCTCAAGATAGATATGCTCTTCAAGCTGGCCGATTTGCACATAGAAACCGACCAATGGCCCAAAGTCCGTTGGTGCTGGCAGCAGATAATCAATATAGACCCCAAGAATGTAAAGGCCCAACTGGCACAATTGAAAGATCGTTACATTGTCGCCGATAGTTTGGCTAAGTTTGAAAGGAGCGATAGCCAGTATTGGAGCGAGGTCGAGTCGCAGGCTTCCAAGACCATAAATGTTGTCGAGGAGGTGGGCTTGCTCGGCGAAGAAAGGGCCAAATGGGAGCCGGCCTTCGGGAAAGAAGAGAAAAGCCTTGGGCGCGTCCCGGGCCGGACCTTAGGCTCTTATCTATACCTAGTCCGAGGTAGAGCCGCCCTTGAGTTAGGCAGGTTGGGGGCGGTGACATCACCTGAGCAACTACTGACAAGAGCAGTCAGTGATCTGCAGAAGGTGCAGCAGCTTGATCCTCAGAACCTTGACGCCTATTTGTATTTAGCCCAAGCGATCGTTGAGCAAGGGCAAATTCTTACCTCAAGAGGAAATGTCCAGGAAAAGGAAAAAGCTGCCAAGCAGGCGGAGGAGATTCTGCAAAAGGCGGTCGAAGTTGCCGGCGGTGACCCACGGGCGCACATCAACCTTCTATCCTGGAAGCTGGGTCTTGTACGGGATCTTATACGAAAAGGTGAAATTGCACAGGCAAAGCAACAGATTGAGGCGATGGAGCCGGCCTTTGCGGCGATGGTAAAGAAATTTCCTTCCAATGCAGAGGCATTTGCTGCGCAGTCCAGGTTCTATTCCATACTGTCGATGCTGTCAAGCCAGGAGTTAAGTCTTAAGAATTTTGACAAGGCCGTCGAGGCAATGACTAAGGCAATCGAATTGGACAAGGAAAACCTGGCGTACGCAATCAATGCCGCAGATTTGTACCATCGCAAGTCTTCCGTTCACGGGCAGAAGTCCGAGGTGTTCAAGGCCATCGAGGTGGCTGAAGATGCAGTTAAACTGGCCGACGCAAATGATACAGGGCCGCGAAGCTATGCAAACCGGATGAGCGGGGGCATATTGCACTCTTTCCTTGCTAATTGCTACACCGAGCTGGTACTTGAGCGCAGCCAGGAAGTATCGAAGTCGCAAGCGGCGGCCTGGCTGGCAGAGGCCGAGAAGGCCGTGCACGAAATTGAGCAGCTTTCCGGCAGCAGCGAGGACCCGCTGGTGCTGAAGTGGCAGGGAATGCTTGCCCTTGCCAAAGGCAATCTTAGCCCTGCGGTGCGCATGCTCTATGAGGCGTACCAGCGGATAAAGGCGTCTAAAGCTGCTCCCGAGGAGAGAGATGCTCAGGTTTCCTACACGCTAGCGCAGATTTTTATGGACACTTCCGAACTCGGTGCCGTACAGGAGTTTCTGGAAGGGGCCTTGAAGGCAGGGATTGGCGAGACAAAACCCGAAGCTTTTTTGGATTATGCGGATCTGTTGTTAAAACTCAGATTCTATGGGCCCGCCTTGGACGTTGTAAACTTTTTTGAGAACAGATATTGGATCAATAAGAGAAGCCAGACACTTCGCATCAAGGTTCATGTCGCCGCAAATGAGTTCGACGAGGCTGAGCAAGAATTGGGCCGTTTCGCGCCGGAGGACCCCAATACAGTGAGACTGCGTCTGGCACTAGTAGAAGGTAAGATTGGGCAGCTACGAAGCGCTATTGCCCAAAGGCAAATAAGGGAAGAGTCCGCCTTTACTCTCCAGCCGGGCCAGGTGGGTGAAAAACAGGACCTTCAGTCCGACGCCGCGGCAAAGTTGATGAAGACTGAGTTAGATAAGTACAAACAGCAGCGGGCTGATTTGGTGGCGAAACTGTTGGCTATTTCGCCGGATTCTGTTGATGAGGCTACTGTCGCTAAGGTTTGCAGCGACCTTATTTCACTGCCACAGACAGGCGATGCCGCAAACATAGTGAATAGATTCTTGACGCGCTCGCCCAATAGTGGCGTGGCTCTGGTCTACAAGAAGCTGCTTTCCGAACCTCAGCCGGCGAGTGTCTCGGAGCAAAGACGTAAAGAGATAGAAAAGGATGCCTTATCAGGCATTGCTGACCCCGTTTATCAGGCTCTGGAGCTTGGAATGTTCTATCGCAGGGGCAATGAGCCGGACAAGGCAGTTGGACAGTTCAGAAAGGTGCTGGAAACACAGGCTTCGCCGGAGCGCAGCGCCGCCGCGTCGGCCTTCAAATTGAGCGACCAGGCAAGTCCCCGGCAGATCGCGGCCAGCCACCTTTTTGATATAGCAACTGAGAGCAAAAATTGGGATTTGGCAGCATACGTTGTGGAAACGGTTCGGCGTGAGAACCTCGATGACTGTGAGGGGCAACTGTTCGCTGGACGCTTGGCGGTGGCTAAAAGGGACTTCCAAGATGCGCTGGCAAAAATCAACGAATGTCTAAAACAAAAGCCGGTATTCTCTCGTGCTTATATGCTCCGATCCAACATTAACGCGGCCCTTGGCAGTGAGCACGCATCTCTTGAGGACGTCCGCAGCGCTGCATTGCTGAACCCTCTAGACGGTGTTATTGCCAAAAGATTGGCCGATGCACTGTACCGGAGAAACCTGAAACTTGGTGACAGTGCTTCTGCAGACCAGGTGCTCGAAACCAGGCGTGCCTTAGAAACAGCAATGCGTCTGAATCCTGCCGACCTGACGCTACTTAGCGCCTATGCCGAATACATAAGTGACACCGAGCCGGGAAACGCGTTGGCAATTCGTCAGACCTTACAGAAAGGTGCGCCATCCCTGCAGAATGCCATACTGCTGGCCAAACTTGCTACGAGAATGGCCCAAAAGGAAAGTGACAGTGGGCGAAAGCAGACTTTACTTACGATTGCAGACTCATCTCTCGACCAAGCCAGGCGTCTGGACCCGCGCGACAGATTTGTGCTGGAGACCTACGCGGACTACTACCGGGCACAGGGCCAGAATGACAAGGCTGAGAAGCTGCTGCTCGAATCGAAAGACCAGCCCTTGCTCTGGCGCCATTATTTTTATCTCGGGCAGTTTGACAATGCCAGTAAGATTCTTCAGCAGTTATATGCCCGGCAGCCAAAAGACGGCGATGTGCTCAGAGGACTTTTTCTGGTTGCCGATAAAGTAGCCGACCAGGATGCCGTAAAGAGATATTCTGAAGAACTTTTATCGCTTGAAGAAAACGCCCAGAACCGTCTTGACCAAATCAAGGCATATCTGAGGGTCGGTCTTGTCAAGGAGGCCGAGTACAAACTGCAGAGCTTTAAGGAGAAGTACCCGCAGGAAGCCGAGGTTCTGCTTCTTGAGGCCTGGTTGGCGATGAGGCAGGGACAACTGAAAAAGGCGTTGGAGCTGACGAATCGAAACCTTGAGGCTCAGCAGGATAATGCCGGTGCGTGGCGGCTGAGAGGGGAGATAAATCTGTTGATGGCCAATTACGATCAGGCAATTATCGACCTTAAAAGGAGCACATCGCTGTCCAGCACGCCCGATGCCAGGATCGCGCTGGCAAGAGCTTATCTGCAGGCAGGACGTGAGGATGATGCTATAAGCGAACTGAGAAACACCATTGACGTGCCGGGTGCTCCGATAGAAGCTCGGTCTCTGCTTGAGCAGATTTACTTTAAGCTCAGCAGAAAAGACGCGCTGAAGAAATTCTATAATGAGACCCTTCAGAAATTCCCGGAGAGTGTGTTCTGGCATAATCGAGCAGCCGGTTTTGAGATGGTTGTAGGCGAATTCGCCAAAGCAGAGCAATTGTACCAAAAAGCGTGTCTTATGAAACGCCAAGCGTATCTGGCGGAAAATCCGGAAGCTGGCTGGCGAGATGTGCAATATGCGATGGCGCTGGATGGGTATTTGCAGGCATTGGTACTGGGAGCCGGCGACCCGAACACAAAAGACGCCCCTTGGCGTCCGGAGAAGTTGAATAAGGTCTTTGAGGAAAGTGCCAAGTACGTCGATACGCCCTTTTCCCCCGTGGCCTACTATCGAATGGCGGAGGCCAAGTTGAAGCTCGGCGACAAAAAGGCGGCCATAGAATATTGCCGAAAAGCTGTTGATCAAGCCGGAACAAATGAAAGACTGGCAAGCGAGATTCTGCTGAGAATGTTCTTGTTGGTGGGAGAGCAAGAGGTTTCAAACTATTGCCAACAGAGGCTGCAAACTGACCCCAATTCTTTGGCTACCAATTTTACTATGTTCAATCTTGCCAAGATCAGGGGCGAATACGATATGGCGGCGGATTACGTCGCCAAATGTGTCCAGATAACTGGGTCCGATACCGCTCGCGGCGTCGATTATATGGCGAAAAAAGCGGAGGTTCTAACCCTTGCCTATCAAAAGACTTCCGATAACAACTATCTCAAAAAGGCTATCAGAGATTACGAAAGTCTGTTGGTTAAAATGCCGAATAAAGACACGGTTCTGAATAATTTGGCTTACATGCTCGCTGAGAACAACGAAAGGCTGCCGGAGGCTTTGGAATATGCAAAACAGGCGCTGGAGCAAACGCCAAACAATCCGGTCTTTTTGGATACCTATGCCTACGTGTTGTATAAGAGCGGCACGGATTCCAAGGCTGACGAATTTATGACGGCTGCCCTGCAACAGTATGAACAGAGGGAAATTATGGTGCCGGCGGAGGTGTACGAGCATAAAGGCATGATAAAAGAGAGGCTTGGGCAGAAAAAGCAGGCCCTCGATGCCTATAAACTGGCGTTGGAAAAAGGAGCAGACAAATTGCCGAAAGCGGTGAAGGATCGCATAACCTCAGCTATTGAGCGCCTTTCACGGTAAAGTATGGGTGAATTCTGATTGGAGATGAAAATGGTGGAAGCAAAACCAACAGTTGGAAATAAAGTGGTTAGACCACGACCTGTCGGGGCCGCCGCGATGACATCCAAGGAGGTTTTTGCAATACTGCGTCGGCACATATTGTTGATAGTTATCTTGACGGTGGCCGGTTTTGTGCTCGGCGGCGGTAGTTGGGTCGTTGCGCGGAGATACTTTCCAAGCTATACCGCACGGACCTTGATCGAAGTCCTGCCGCCTATAGAAACAGACCCCATGCAGATCGTGACAGCTCAGGTCCAAAAGGATATTCAATACCAGCATCGGGTCTCGATGGCTAGCGTGATAAAAACGCAAGGCATGCTGGAGACGCTACTCAGGGACGATAAAGTTAAAGCAACCGCCTGGTTTGCGGGCAGGGGCAGGGACATCAGAAAGGCCTTTAAGTATTTGATGAAGCATCTTGGTGCTTACGCCCACAGAGATGCCTACTATGTGGAAGTTTCTATGACCTGCGGCAAGGCTTCCGAGGCGGCACTGATAGTGAATGAGGCGGTAAGCCTTTTTTATAATTCGCAGGTACAAAGCAAGCAGGTCAGGGGCGGCGAAACTCTCGCTGAGCTTACCAAGCGGCAAACTGCGGTACAACTGGAAGTGCAGCGCGCCAATGGAGCTATGGCTGATATCCGTAAAGATTCGAACATAACCGATCTGGAGCGCCCAGCAGGCCGCTACTGGCGGCATACATTCGAACTAAAACTGGACGACCTGGAGCTCCAGCAAAACGAACTTCTGCTGGCAATAAGGCAAACCGAAGCTGATATGGAAAACCTCAAACGCCTGGCAGAAGAAAGCCCTGTTACTGTACAGATCCTGCATGCGATAGAGATGGACCCGGTTATGATTGTGCTTGCTCAGCAATTGGCTTTCCAGGAGGCTCAGCTATCGGGCAGACTCTCCAGGTTTGGTGATAATCACAGAGTCGTGCAGGAAACTCAGCAGTTGATAGACGAGATCAAGGAAAGAAGACGCCTTCGCAGGGAGGAGATGGCGGAGCAGACCCGGCAGGCCAGTTATAAGAATGCGCAGGATAGATTGGTTGTCTTGCAGCAAAGATTGGCTGAGTTGAATAACTTGCGAGACCAGGCCGCGGCGCAGAAAAAAGACCTCGATCTAGCCCGTGTACGATATGATGACGAGCTAACCAACAGGGATGAAAGACTGAAGATGCTTGACGACATCAAGCAGCAGATTGAAAAGCAGCGGATAATTCACGATGAGGCGCCCACGGTACGGCCCTTTCTACCGGTTCCGGAACCGCTTGAGATGGTGGCGTCCCGGCAGTGGTGGGTTTGGTTTCCAGCAGGCACCATCCTGGGCCTTCTGCTGAGCATAGGGCTTGCGTTCCTGATAGAGATGCTCAACGATCTTGTGCGGACGCCTGCCGACGTAGGCAGATTCCTGAACATTCCATTGTTGGGTATTATTCCCGATGCATCTGAGGATAAGCAGGTTCGCGGCATTGAGCTTTGCCATGCCGTCCGTCAAGCACCTTATTCTCTGATAAGTGAGTCTTACCGGCGGCTGCGAACGAATCTGGAGCTGTCGGGGCTGGCAGACGCCGCCAAGACTCTGCTGATTACCAGCGGCGACGCTGCTGAAGGCACGACTTCAGTGGCGGTTAATCTTGCGACCA
>Ga0315280_10006648_pt1 | contig 15875 bp, 14 predicted proteins | sample YL17G06_40_MG_FD_203697 | JGI IMG/M metagenome (GOLD analysis project Ga0315280, IMG submission 203697) | Sediment microbial communities from Yellowstone Lake, YNP, Wyoming, USA - YL17G06_40 | ecosystem: Environmental > Aquatic > Freshwater > Lake > Sediment | place: USA: Wyoming | collected... | reverse complement strand
CGGCGGACACTACTCAAACGTCGTTCGATTTCTCCCTCCCCTCGTTCTTACAGAAGATCTAGCCGACAAGGGACTTGACATCTTCACAAACGCAGTAAGAGAGAACGAAAAGTCAGGTAGCTGAGTTACTTTGAAGATCAGAGCTGCGATGCGATCAGCGGAGGCGCAGGAGGCGCCGCCCTAGTCGCTGAACAATACCAAGGATCGACCACAATTGATAGTAATGAAATTCGGAGGATCGTGCCTAGGCAAACCCAGCGACATCAAGAGACTAGTGGAAATAGTAAGAGCAGCTGAGAGAGATCAACCGGAAATTGTTCTATCAGCCTTCAAGGGGGTTACCGATGAGCTAATCAGGCAAGCGAATCTGGCTTGCAGCGGGAGCTTTGACTTAGAGGCAATCGAGAGAAAGCACAGGAACTTTCTAGCAGACCTACCTGCAACTGTGAGAGCGGCAACGGAGACTCAGATAGACCAGCTGCTCAAGAACCTCCGAAAAACGCTGGAGACTGTAATCACTGAACGTGAATTAACAGCCGCTACCATGGACGAGATTGTATCGTACGGAGAGAGATTGGCCATACAGATCGCAAGCGGATATTTTTCAGCGGAAAACCTCAAGAACTCGCCACTCGCGGACCTCGAGGCTGGCTTAATCACAGACAGCAGATTCGGGAACGCATCAATATTGGACGAATCCTATCAACTGGTCCGGGACAAGATTCAGACAATTCCATTGCCTGTGATTGCTGGATTCTTCGGGAGAGACAAGGCCGGAAGGATCGCGACTCTGGGCAGAGGGGGAACGGATTACGTAGCCGCTTTCATAGCCTCCGCCCTGCATTGCGATTGCGTCCTCTTCAAAGATGTCGAAGGGATCCTGAGCGCTGACCCGAAGATCGTCAAGAACGCGAGGCTACTCACTGAAGTCGACTATCTGACTGCCATGGAACTGGCGCATTATGGTTCCAAAGTGGTCTTTGAGAAGGCAATTGCCCCGGCCATGAAGAGTAGAGTCGCAATACGAGTAACAAGCTTTCTGAACCCGAGTCAAGGCACATTGATCAAAGAGAGCACCGAGAAAGCCACAGCCGTTTCTCTCTTGAAAAACGTCACAAACCTTAGAGTCTCCAGTTCAGACTCGAAGGCGATTCAGTCCTTCAAGCAACAGCTTGAGAATCACCACGCGGATGATCTGCTCTCATGGGCAGATCACAGCCGCAATGAAATCTCCATTGCAGTGCGAGGCGAAAGGACGGAGGGAATGGCAAGAATGATTGAAGACGCGCTTCCGAACTGTGAAGTCAAAGTCACAAAGGGACTATGCCTAGCTGCACTGACAGGGAGTTCTCTGAAAACGGGCGATGTTCGCGAGATTCTGCTGAAAGACGGCATTGAGGTCCATGCAGTGTTGGTTACCGCTTCGGGCAGGAGCGTATGCGCAGTTCTTGACTCCGAGCGCGCAGAGCAGGCTGTGCGCACGCTTCACAGTAGTGTAATGACTTAGGGATTCGAGGACGACTCGAATTATCGAGTCACGGGTACTGTGCTAGCCACCACTTGGCGATATCTAAGCGCCGAGCGAACCACACATCGTCGAATTGCTTTGCATATTTGAAGAACCGATCCAGCGCCACTGTCCGTCCCGGTCGCCCCGAAATTCTAACATGGGTTCCGATTGACATCATCTTGCCATTGACCTTTGCTTCCTCATGCATGTAATCAAAGCTGTCCTTGAGGTATTGGTAGAACTGCTCAGAAGTAGAGAATCTGTTCGAGAAATAGTGAAAGTCATTCACGTCTGGAGTGTAAGGTATCAAAAGAAACTTGCGATCATGCACCTTTACATAGTAAGGTAAGTCATCGTTGTAAATGTCTGAATCGTAGAGGAATCCCCCCTCTTCCGCGAGAAGTTCGATAGTATTCGGACTCGGCTCGCGGCAATACCATCCGAGCGGGCGATGCCCAGTGACTTGCTCAATCAAGGAAATTGCCTTCTTTATCGACTCTCGCTCTTCCTCGCGAGACATCGTGAAATGTTCAATCCAACGATATCCATGACTGCAAATTTCGTGGCCTCGCTCAACAATGGCCTTTGCTGCTTGGGGGTTCGCTTCCAAAGTCTTCGCAGTAGCAAAGAAGGTTGTCTTTATTCCATGTCGATCGAAAAGGTCAAGCATTCTCCAGATTGCAACGCGTGTTTCATATTCGAAGATGGACTCAATAGCCATGTCACGTTTCGGCGGAGGTCCATATGATGGGAATTCACCGAAAGTCTCAGGCCCTCCGTCTCCATTGACGATGGTACGCTCACTTCCAGCTTCATAATTAGCCACAACTTGAATCGCTAACCGTTTACCATTGGGCCATTCAACCTTTGGCGGCCTCTGACCATACCCGACAAAATCTCTTGACATAGAACTCACGTTGCACTATTGCAGCTTACGATATCAGACTTACGTGGCCAAAGTTCGGATACGCACTCCAGAAAAAAGTCCGGTGGCACGGCTAAGATGCTCGAATATCGAGCGAAATCCTCGGTGCCGAGAACCTTCGGCGATTCGAGGTATGAATGACGGTGAGCATCGACAACAGGGAACTCTGTCAGATCAATTGCTGAGTGCATTTGATCAACGGCCCAACAAGTGACGGAACTTCTAATAATACCAGCGGTGCATTTCCAGCAGACATTTTATGCGCAAATTCAAATCCGGAATAGTCGTTGCCGCGCATCCGTTGGCGGCCAAAGCGGGTGTCAGGGTTCTTCGTAAAGGTGGAAATGCAGTTGACGCCGCTGTCGCCACCGCTTTGTCGCTCGGCTCGGTAGCTCCTGCATTCTCTGGGATTGGAGGTGGAGGTTTCGCGTTGATCTGGATGGCTCGCGAGGGAAAATCTGTCTTCGTGGATTACAGGGAGCGCGCTCCTCACGCAGCAAAGGAGGATATGTTTCAGATCGGCAGTTCCGGGAAGGTTACGCGAGATGAGAATTCGCAGGGGTACAGGGCGGTAGCGGTTCCGGGAACCTTAGCGGGCCACTCATTCATGCTAGAGCGGTATGGAAAGCTCAGCCTCAAGGAGACGCTTGAACCTGCCATAGGCTACGCTCGCAGAGGAACTCAAGTCACTAAAGCTTTGGCGTCCGCTTGGAGGCAGAGTGCTTCAAAACTGAAACGCTTCAAGACCTCTTCGTCAGTTTTCCTAAAGAAAGGTAGACCATTCGGCGAACGAGACAGAATATCCCTCAAGGATCTTGCGAAGACCCTTGACTCAATCCTCAAGCTCGGCCCAAGCGAGTTCTACACGGGTAGCATAGCGAAAAGAATCTGCGATGACATGACATTAAACAGTGGTTTGCTATCAATCGAAGACTTCGAGCAATTCAAGCCGACTGAACGGCAACCTGTACGCGGAACTTACAAGGGCTTCGAGGTAATCTCAGCACCACCTCCCAGCTCCGGCGGCATAGCAATCCTCCAAGCCCTGAACATGCTCGAACATTATGGGCTGAGGGACTATGGCCAGAATTCAACGCAGGCCTTGCATTTGATCTCTGAAGCGTTAATGCAATCCAGTCGTGATACACGACGCCTGATATGCGATCCGGAATTCTCCAAGATACCGGTCGAGTCACTAATCTCGAAGAAAGCTGCAACAGATCTTACATCGCCTCAACTCGGATCCGATGATATTCCATCTCAGCCATCATCAAGCACGAGCCACCTCGTTGTAATCGACAGAGAACATAACGTTGTGTCAATGACTGAGAGCGTTGAATGCTATTTTGGTTCGGGAGTTGTTGCACCGGATACTGGGATTATTCTGAACGATACGATGCATGATTTTGACCCAAGAATGGGCCGTGCCAATTCTGTGGCGCCTTGGAAGATCCCGATGAGTAGCATGTGCCCAACGATCTTGCTGAGAGACGGGAAGCCATTCATGGCTGTGGGCGCCGCGGGGGCGACGAGAATTATCTCCTCTGCACTGCAGACGATCTTGAATGTTGTTGAATTTGGGATGCCCCTGAAGAAAGCGGTAGCAGCTCCAAGAATCCACACTCAGAACAATGTAATACAGATAGAGAAAGGCGTTCCAAGATCCTCATTAACAGCGCTTCGAGATATGGGACACTCGATTGAAACTGGGCGGTCAGAGATCTCATGGCGGAGCGGCTTGTACTTTGGGGGAGTGCACTCAGCACTTCTCAAGCCAGATAATACACTAGAAGGAGGCCCTGATCCGAGGAGGGACGGCGCAGCTCTGGGCCTCAACTAAGAGAGCAGTAGAGGGTTCTGCTAATTTTTTATTAGTCCAAATATCAGTGCGATTTCGCGGAAACAGACCACTCGCTTAAATTGCCAAACATCTAGTCTGCCGCTCATTGGTGACTTTTGTTGGCTAAGCTCACGATCCAAGATGTCATCTACGCGCTCGAAACCCCGTATCCAGATTTTGAAATTGCTCCTGGAAGAACAGCTCTGATATTGATCGACATCCAGAAGATCGCTTCACCAGAACCCTTTGTGAAAGCCGCAATCAAGAAAGGCCTACCGGAGAAAGACGTCAAAGAAGCTGTGGCGGATTACGGAAACAGATTTTGGAAAGCAGTCGATAACGCGGCAAAAATCTTGAAAGTATGCAGAGAAAAGGGCATTGACGTGGTTCACGTCCACCTTGAAGCCCCCACGAAGAACCCTCTGCACACTGCCAAAGTGAACCGGAAAATTGGATTGATCGTTCCTCCGGCGTCAGAAGAATGCCTTTCGCTCGATCAGGTAAAACCCCTACCCGACGAGCTGATAGTGAACAAGACAAATGGAGGAGCGTTCAGTGGAACTAATCTTGACTTCACTCTTCGAAACATGGATATCCAAAGCCTAATCCTAGTTGGATTTCTGACAGACGAATGCGTCGCTGCGACCGCTTATCATGCGTCCGATATTGGCTACGATGTCCTACTGGTTCGCGATGCTTGCGCGACGCACAGGAATGAAGCACATGAAGCTCTGATCTGGTCACTTGACGATATGTGCCTGAAGGTTTACACGACCGAGCAAGTTCTTCAAAAACTCACCAATGTCAAGGGCTCCAAATAGGCGCTACTCGTTCTTTCATCCTTTCTCCTACTTGGTTAGGAGATGACATGCCGCCCAATGGTTTGAGTTGACTACGGTTTGCTCGGGTCTCACGGACTTGCATTTCTCCATGACGAAGGGGCAACGCGGATGGAACCTGCACCCCGACGGCGGGTTCACTGGACTCGGCTGCTCTCCAATGATCTCTGTGTCAGCTCTTCTATGAGAGGGGTCAACCTTAGGGACAGATGCAAAAAGTGTTGTCGTGTAAGGATGGGAGGACTTGCCCAGGATTTCTCGAGTCGGTCCCATTTCTACGATTTCGCCCGCGTACATTACAGCAATTCGATCGCTCATGTAACAGACGACGTTGATATTGTGACTGATGAAGACCGAGCTTAACCTAAGATCTCTCTCAAGCCTCCGGAGGAGATTGAGGACTTGCGCCTGAATCGAGGCATCAAGGGCACTTGTGGGTTCGTCAAGAACGAGAAACTGCGGCTCGCATACCAGCGCTCTAGCTATCCCGATGCGCTGCCGTTGTCCACCACTGAATTGGTGAGGAAAACGGTTCAAAGCATCCTGTGATAGCCCGACCCTCTCAAGCATCGCTCGAACCTTTTCGCGGATCTGTGCACGGTCTTTCTCACCCACACCAACCAATGGCTCTGCAACAATATCTCTGACCCGCATGCGGGGATCTAGAGAAGAAACTGGATCTTGGAAGACTATTTGCATTCTGGATCTAAGCTTTCGAAGCTCCTGTTTTGGAAGCTTGGTGATTTCCTTGTCTTCGAACGTGATGCTACCAGAGGTTGGAGGCGTGAGCAAAAGCATTGTTCTAGCCAGTGTTGTCTTTCCGCAGCCACTTTCTCCGACCACACCGAGCGTCTCGTCTCTGGCTACATTGAAGCTAACTCCGTCCAGCGAGTGAACCATTTTCTGTTTGTGACCGAACCTCCTGCCGAGAAATGATACTGTTCCGACTCTGTAGTGCTTGACGAGGTTCTTGATGGAGAGAAGAGTCTGCGAGCTCATTTCAGTTCTCTCCTAGTATAGGTAGCAGGCAACTTTGTGCCCTACCTTGAGCTCCTTAAGTTTCGGTGATTCTGTGCGACATTCCTCTCTCGCGAACTCGCATCTAGGATGAAAACTGCACCCGGACGGTGGATTGATCGCATCTGGTACGGACCCAGGCAATTGCTTGATCTCCCTATCCAAGTCCGAGAGCCTCGGCAATGATGCGAGGAGGCCTTGCGTGTATGGGTGAAGGGGCTCCGCGAAAAGCTGCCCCACTGGAGCTTCTTCCACTATGTGACCTGCATACATAACCGCGACGCGATCGGCGATTTCTGCAATAACGCCCAAGTCATGCGTAATGAATAGGATGGATGTCTTCACCTCGTTCATCAAGTCCCTCATTAGTCGCAGTATCTGGGCTTGAATTGTTACGTCCAACGCGGTTGTTGGTTCATCAGCGATCAGTAATGAGGGCTTGGCTGCCATTGCCATTGCGATCATGGCGCGTTGCTTCATCCCACCACTCAGTTCGTGCGGATACCTACGCGCAATGCGCTCAGGATCTGCGATCCTCACAAGCCTCAAGGCCTCGTACACCTGTTCGTCGATCTCTGACGATGATGGTGTGGATTTGTCCTCATTTCGTTGCCGTTGAATTCTGAGCCTTATTGATTCAGAGATCTGGTCGCCGATAGTGAAAACCGGATTTAGTGAAGTGGCGGGTTCCTGGAAGATCATGGAGATTCCCGTGCCTCGAACTAGGGCTAGTTCATGCGGCGTAAGCTCCGCGAGATTTCTTCCTTGGAACAGAATCTGACTGCCGTCAAGTAACCTGGCGGGAGGCATTGGATTCAACCCTAGCACCGCTAGTCCGAGAACGGTCTTCCCGCAGCCTGACTCGCCCACCAGGCCGACGACCTCGTTCTTCCCGACCGATAGATCTACACCGCGCAAAGCATGCACTGTGCCTTGTTCTGTGTTGAATTCGAGTCGAACGTTCTCTATTGACAGCAGTGGCTCTGACATGTGCGTCCTACCTCCTCCGAAGCTTCGGATCAAAAGCGTCTCGTAACCCATCTCCGAATAGACTGAAGGCTAGAACAACGACGAAGATGGCAAGCGCGGGAAGAACAGACATCCACCACGCACCGGAAAGATAGTCTTGACCGTCAAACACCATTCGTCCCCATTCCGGTTGGGGTGGCTGTGCACCGAGCCCAATGAAACTCAAAATTGAACCAGTTAAGATCACGTTGCTAATGTCAAGCGTCGCATAGACCAATAGAGGCATCAAAATGTTCGGCAAAACATGCCTTACGACAATCTGGACATCCCTAAGCCCGGCAGCATGAGCGGCCTCCATGTACTGACTATTCTTGATGGCAAGTGCCTCTCCGCGAGCTATTCTAGCATACCAAGGCCACCATACAACCAGCAACGCCATCATCGAATTTGTAAGTCCAGGGCCGATAGCAATGGCAACTGCCATCGCAAGCACCAGTGCCGGGAAGGAGAGGAAGACGTCAGTGATGCGCATCAAGAGCTCTTCAGCCATACCACCCAAGTAACCTGCGAACGCACCCAAGCTGCCTCCGAAAGCCAGAGAGATCAGGACGACCACGAAGGCTATCTGGGCCTCAATGGGCGCGCCGGCGATCACTCTGCTGAAAATGTCTCTACCTAAATCGTCCGTCCCGAAGAAGTGTGCAGAGTTAGGTGGTAGAAGTGTCTGTGCGAAATTCTGCACGTAGGGGTCGTAAGGAAGCAGAAACTTGCCTGTAAGAGTGACCACGACGGTTAGAGCCAGATAGGCCGCGACGATCGCGCCTCCAGCAAGTGACAATTTGTTCCTAAGCAAGTATACGCCAGTTAGTCGAAGTTCAGTTTTGTCGAATAGGCTCAAGACGAATCAATCCAGCCTAATCCGAGGATCCAAGACCGCATACGCAATGTCTGCAAGCAAGTTGACCGAGATGATGATGAGCGTGAAGACGAGCGTTGTTCCCATTACAGCAGGCAAATCCAAGGATAGAATCGACTGAACGGCATATCGCCCAATCCCTGGCCAGTTGAATATGTACTCGATTACAATCGCCCCGGAGAGCATGAACGCGAACAACAATGCCATCACAGTCACTATCGACGTGAGGCCGTTGCGCAAAGCATGCTTGAAGATTACCACTCGTTCGACGAGACCTTTTGCGCGTGCCGTGCGCACGTAGTCCTGCCTAAGAACTTCAAGCATACTAGAGCGGGTTAATCGGGTAATGAGACCGAAAGTGAGCAGGGCTAGTGAAAGAGCTGGAAGCGATATGTGAATCAGCGCGATTCCAAGAGCCTGAAGATTGCCACTCAGTATGCTATCCAGTATTAACAGGCCTGTGATTTTGTGGGGCAGGGGATACAGTGGTGAGAACCTGCCGCCAGAGGGCAATATTCTGAACCAGTAGGAGAAGATCAATTGCATCAGTAAAGCCATCAAGAAGGGTGGAGCACAGTAAGTGCCCAACGAGAACAGTCTCGCTGCATGATCAATTCCCTTGTCTTGGTGAACCGCAGCGTAAACTCCCAGAGGGATACCGAGGGCTGCTGCGATGATTATTGCAACGATTGCAAGCTCAAGGGTTGCGGGGAAGAAAGCAGTTAGGTTGTCGAGAACTGGTTGGCTATTGACAGGCGACGTTCCCCAGTCTCCGGACAGGAGGTCTCTCAGGTAATAGTAGTACTGCAAGTAGAGCGGATCGTGGAGATGGTAACGGATCGCTATAGCTTGAACAGTTGCCTGACTCGCCTTCAACCCAGCCCAAGCCCGTGCCGGATTGGGTACTACAACTCTTGAAATCAGAAACGTGAGAAGCGTTACTCCGATAAGCACCGGAATTATCGAAATAATCCGCTTCAAGCAGAACTTCAGAAGTCCCAAGAACTATACAACTCCCGCGCAAAGCCTTGGGCGCGACGTTTCGACATGTCGATAGTATATGTGTTCTTCATATTCTCTACATAGAGACCGTACGTTCACCTCTAATATGTACGAGCCGCCACACTCCACGCGCTCTAAAAATCTGTTGAGTTGAAAATGAAATGCAAGAGTTTAGACTATCAAGAAAAGCAGTTTCAAAGACAGTCGCAGCAATCGGCATAATCGTCGTCATAGTGCTAATAGCAGTCGTCGGCATCTTTGTTTACAAGCCCCCAGTTACAACCACCACTACAACCACCGGCGAAGTACCAGGACCAACTACGCTCGTCGTAGACAAGGCGAATGAGCTGCAAAGCCTCGACCCCGCCTTTGACTACGAGTACTCTGGGTGGGAGGTCATAGCGAACCTCTACGAACCTCTAGTCACATACGACAAAACTGACCAGTCCAAGTTTGTCGGCGTGCTCGCCACGAGCTGGGACACCAGCTCCGACGGTTTGGTGTATACATTCCACCTTAGACAAGGTGTGAAATTCAGCAACGGCGACCCGTTCGACGCGAACGCAGTCAAATACTCGTTCGAAAGGGTATTGAAGATGAACCAGCCTCCTTCGTGGATTCTATCGCAAAGCCTGACACTAGACAGCGTTAAGGTCATAGACCCTAACACTGTCGAGATCCATTTGACTAGACCCTACACAGCCTTCTTGGCTACGCTGGCGACGGTGACTGGCGGAATCGTGAACCCGAACGTGGTTGACGCCCACGGAGGCGTGGCAGCCAATGCTACTAATCCGTGGATGGATACCAATGTTGCGGGCACCGCACCCTTCGTCCTTCAAGAATGGATAAAAGGCGACCACTTGACTTTGGCGAGAAATCCCATCTATTGGGGTACACCACCGAAACTAGAGAAAGTGATATTGTACTACAAGACCAGCGTACAAACTCGCCTTGTCGACATCAAAAGCGGCGCAGCACAGATTGCAACCATCGATGTGAACCACGTTCCAGACGTGCAAGGTGTGGAAGGAATAAAGGTCGAAACATTAGGCCTTACTCAGCACATCGACTTCATCTACTTCAACACGAAGATCGCACCATTCGACAATGTCCTAGTCAGACGCGCTGTGGTACACGCAATAAACTACGATGCAATAATGTCCGGAATAAACAGGAACCTGACAGTTCGATTCACAGGACCATTCGCAGACGGCCTAGAAGGATATGACAAGAGCATTGCGCCATACTCGTACGACCAAGCACTCGCGAAGCAATTGCTTGCCCAAGCTGGCTACCCAGACGGCACTGGATTCCCAACCATCTCGTACATGTACTATTCTCGTGACGCATCCGTAGCCCTGATTGCGCAAGAGGTTCAGCAGGATCTTGCTGGCATCGGAATCAATGCCAACCTGATCGGCGTCTCCTTCGCAACATACATCGACAAAGCACTCGCAGGACCTAAGGGAGTATCCGAGATGGGTTGGACTGAATGGTACCCAGACTACCTGTCTCCCGACGACTACGTGACCCCCTTCGCTAACCCAGAATTTCCACCCGTAGGCTGGAACCCGGCCTACTACAGTAATCCGCAAGTCACACAACTCTACAACGAAGCTCCGTATACACTAGACCCCACCGCGCGTGCACAGATGTACCGACAGATTACCCAGACGATGTACGATGATGCACCATACGCTTGGCTCGGACAGTTCACAGGATACTATGTGTACAGGTCGAATGTCCACGGCATATACAACAACGTAGTCCTCGCACCTGGCGGTAGCCTCGACTACAGCACAATCTATCTGACAGCGGAGTAAAGCTCCGCCCCTTTCTCTTTTTCTTCTTCGTTCTTCTGATAAATCACTGGACAGCTCGGGCCTCGACACGGCTCAAAAACTGATCCAAGACGTGCAAGTACTCTTGGGTCTCTTCGACATGGGGCATGTGCGAACTGTTCTCAAAGATAACCCATTCAGACCCTGGTATGCCACGGTGCACCGTCTCCGTAATGGTCGGAGTTGCTTCATCGTATCGTCCCCCAATGACTAAGGTTGGCACGCGTATCTCACCAAGGCGATTCACTATGTCCCAGTCCTTGAGTGTGCCAGTCACATGAAACTCGCTTGGGCCGTTCATCGTGTAATAGACCTCTGGGTTTTGCGAGAGTTTCTCGAAAGTCCGGTTTACGTAATCTGGCCAAGGGTTCAATCGGCACACGTGTTTACGGTAGAACACCATCGTCGCCTCTTGGTAAGCTGGGTCGTTGGTTGTACGGTCCGCCTCATGCTTGAGAAGCGTTTGTTGCACTTCGGCTGGAAGTTTTTCGCGCAGTCGATTCGCCTCAGCAACCCACTGTGGAATGCTGGCGGGGGAATCGGCTATGATTAGGCTCGCTAGACCATTTGGTCTCGTTAAGGCGTATTCCATTGCAAGCATTCCTCCCCAAGATTGCCCTAACAAGTGGACATGGTCAAGTCCCAGGGCGCGGCGAATGGCTCCTACTTCTTCAACGAACAATCCCACGGTCCACATGGATGGATTATGCGGATGATCCGAGTTTCCGTTGCCCAGCTGGTCGTAGAAAATGATTCTCCGCTTTCTCGATGCCATTCCGCCGATTGGTTCCAAGTAGTCGTGAGTAGCGCCAGGCCCGCCATGGAGGCACAGTAATGGCAACTTGCCCGGTTCATCGCGTTCGCCGATAATTCGATACCACACTTTGTAGCCGTGGAATGGGACAAAGCCATTTGTCGAGATCACATTCGACGTAACTCAAACACCCACTTCTGGAGAATACGCCGTCATCATCGAGATTTGTCTACTTCGACTAATATAGGATTCATCGTTTTCCGAATGATCTCGACGGCTTCGTCAATTTCCTCTCTCTTTATCACGAGTGGAGGCGCGAACCGAATGGTCGTCTCGTGGGTCTCTTTTGCTAGAATCCCATTGCGCATTAATGCCTCGGTATACTTGCGCGCCGACCCTGCTTCCTTCTTCAGCTTAACGGCTATGAGGAGGCCCCTGCCTCTAATTTCTCTGAATAGTGGATTGTTCAACTCCTTGAGACGCTTCATGAAGTAGGCCCCTAGTTCAGCAGAGCGTTGATCTAGCTTCTCATCGATCAACACGTCCAAGGCGGCCGTTCCGATTGCACATGCCAATGGATTGCCGTCGAAGGTGGACCCGTGGCTTCCTGGCGTGAAGACTGACATGATTTCCTTTGAGCTTGACAACTATACCGCGTCCACAAACGAGGAGATCGCGTACTCGCTGTAGAATGCTCTGCACAACTGTCTCATTTGCGAGGAGGCACACAAACTGCAGGACGATTGTCTTAGTTACGAAATGAATGATTGATTTCAGAATTTAGCGTGCATATGTTCGCAACGATGGAATTGCGAAGAGTCTTTCTTATAGAGGGTTGATTGGGCCTAGCTTCGTGTCGAGACCATGAAGTATCAGTGGGTTGTCCTTTCAGTAACCACAGTCGGCATCTTCATGGCTGGTCTCGATACTCGCATAGTGCTAATCGGTCTTCCCACCATCGCTGAATCACTCCGAGCTGATCTTGAGACAGCGCTATGGATAACTCAGGGCTACCAAATTGCATTAACGATCGGCCTACTATTCCTCGGACGGTTCACAGACATCTTTGGTCGAGTGAAAATCTACAATCTTGGTTTCGCCATCTTCACTGTGGGTTCCGGACTCTGCGTATTTGCGCAAACAGGACAGCAGCTCATTATTTTCCGAGTCATCCAAGGAGTAGGCGGTGCGATGCTGATCGCAAACAGTGCCGCATTAATCACCGATGCCACGCCAGCCCAAGAACTTGGCTTTGCACTTGGCGTCAATCAAATCTTTTTCACGCTGGGTGCAGTACTTGGATTGACAGTTGGCGGGGTACTCATTGACACTACTGGATGGAGATACATATTTGCCCTAAACATTCCTGTAGGCATTTTTGCTACTCTCTGGGCTCACCTTCGCCTTCGAGAAATCGCAGAGATGGAGAAACATTCGAGCTTCGATTATCTGGGCCTCTGCCTGTTCACGACGTCTCTTACAACGCTTCTGCTGGTAATCAGCTTGGTCACTATGGCTTCCATCGACAACATCGGAGCTGCAGTACTCTACTTGATTTGCTTGGTGACTTTTGGATTGTTCGTCTACGTCGAGCCGCGAAGAACTGAACCGCTTCTCGATATGCGGCTCTTCAAGATCCGCCTTTTCTCAGCTGGAAACGTTAGTCAGTTCCTCTATTCGCTTGGCTTCGGATCTCTAAGCCTTATCATAGTTCTCTACTTCCAACTCATTCGAGGATTTGATGCGCTCACAGCGGGGCTTCTCTTTCTACCATTAGATGTGGCCTTCGTCAGTATAGGTCCCATTAGCGGAAAACTCTCGGATCGCTATGGGACACGTGGGTTAGCCACTCTCGGAATGGCAGTCGGTACCGTAGGCTACGTCATTCTCGCATTTCTTCTAACTGCCACTACCCCAATTGAGCAAATCGAGATTATTTTAGTAATAGTCGGACTTGGATTGGGGCTCTTCTCATCTCCAAACATCAGTTCCGTAATGGGATCGGTGCCACCCCAACGACGCGGCGTTGCATCAGCGGTTAGAGCAACGGTCTTCAATACTGGAAACGTGGTAAGCATCGGCCTCGTGGCATACATCATTACGACAGCGATCCCGTATCGGGTTGTTTCCGGAATAATTACCGGTGGTTATACGACGCTTACGCCAAGCGATTCGATCGGTTTTGTGACGGGCGTAGGGCGCGCCTTCATCGTCGCAGCGATCATCACCCTAGGCGGCATGTTCGCGTCGAGCCTACGCGGACCGGAAGTGAAAAACCACAACACGTGACCCCCCAGGTGGGTGTGGTTTCTTAACCTGAAGTAGGATGTTTACCTGTGAAATCGTATTACTAATTCTCGGGCGCGCACTCGCAACCTGATGTAGTGACAGGCCGTTTGTGCGTAGCGATATGCGGTACCGATTCATGCGTTGCTGTGCGAATTTGGGATGGGGGGTGGGGGGGAGGGCTAGTTTCTTGTCCAGAAGTATTACTTTCCGTAAAGCATAGTGTTACGTGATCGCTCAGCCTTCAAGAATGCCACGGTTGCAGTTGCTCGCTAGGTGCCCTAGCATCTTGGCTGCTGATTGTGAATATACCATAATTATCTTTCTTCATCTGGAAGGCGTGTTCAGCAATCTTGGATTGCAGGGGAGAGTGCTCATGGTGCGGGGGAGGGGATTCTGGCCCCAATTTACCGGTAAATATACGCTGCTCAACGCTTCGTATGCGGTGCCCAAAGTCCGCCAAGCGTTATACTTAGTGTACATCGAAAATTCAATTCGTGACGGAAACATTAGTCCGACCCATGACTATTCCTGCTGCGGCACGAGTGGCGTTTCATAAACGCGACCCAGACAAGTGGTGGATCAGAGACCTGAATAATCATCCGATGGATCCTGGTTGGGAACGCGGAGAGTACAGCGTCTGCCATGCCGAAATGCGACAGAGGTTGAACAGAAACGATGCTCTGCTCGATGTTGTCTGGGACGGTCAACGAAGTGTCATTCGCTCTGCCTTTATTGTTGCTGGCAAGAAACGTAACAAGCTCAGATTTCACCAGTATTACTTCGTAAAGAAACGACCCATTGTCTACGCGAAGTATCCATTTCGAACCAACCCAGGTATTCAACTCAAAGGCAAGAACCTCCAGAGACTGTGGAAACGAATTGATGATAATGAATTGCAGTCAGGCGACGTTGATCGCGGCTTTCAGAATTCCTGACTCGTTCTTTTAGCCTTCCACTTCGATGATCAGCTTTCTTGGTTCGGACGGATAGATGACTATGGGTAAGTCACGCTTGATCTTGAGCGATTCTGCTATTTCTTTGGGGATACGGATGACCAGGGAATTTCCTGATTTAGCCACGCGCCCCCTTCTCTCCAGCCCGAAAAACCCTCTCCTCTTCACTTCCGTCTCGACTTCCTCCATCACTTCCTGGGGGAGATATTCCGATCCACAATCGGTGCACACGTTTGCCTGCTTCACCCCGAAATCAATTCCGAAGAACTCTACCTCGGTAAAACTCGTCTTGAGCTTTCCACCGCACTTGCACTTAACGCCTGAGATGCTCTCTGAGGTCAAAGAACCTTCACCGTTATCGGGAAGACCTTTCGTAGGCTCATCTTCCGGTAAACTTTCTCATCGTACACTACTGAAAAGCGTCTAAAGAAAGCCTCTGTTAGACCTGTCTGTCTCTGTAGAACCTTCTTTCCCTTCAGGACGGCCTCTTCAATATCTCTTACGGAGATCCCCCGCAGCCACATCCTCTCTATTGCGTGCTTCACGCGTTTGTGTTCCCAGTTAATCTTGAGCCTCACGCTGGTTCACGCCTGGGTTTGTAATACGTGTATTATTAAGGATTACCCAACTCATGATGGTCTGGCATGATGCGATCTATATTTACTAGTAAAATTGTACGGGGGAGGGGATTTCAACCCCAATTTACCGGTACATATAAGCGAAGTCGTGTGGCCGATGAGATTTGTACCCACCAATATCGTGCGTACAATGCCTTCCCAAGTTTAATCTCTGATTTCCTGGAAGCCTGCAAGAACTACCACAAAGGAAAGGATTCCTCCTACGTGGCGCAGAATTATGTTGACGTGGTCAACGATAGGAGAACATGGGACAACCCCGATCGTATAACAATTGACATTGTTGAACGAGAGCTGTTTAGCAAATACCCGTTCGATTGGGGCAAAATGAACAGATGCTTCCGTACCACCAAGAGAAATGTCTGTTATGAATTACTGCTCG
>Ga0315280_10006646_pt1 | contig 15880 bp, 13 predicted proteins | sample YL17G06_40_MG_FD_203697 | JGI IMG/M metagenome (GOLD analysis project Ga0315280, IMG submission 203697) | Sediment microbial communities from Yellowstone Lake, YNP, Wyoming, USA - YL17G06_40 | ecosystem: Environmental > Aquatic > Freshwater > Lake > Sediment | place: USA: Wyoming | collected... | reverse complement strand
CGGCGTCCTCGACAACGATCTTTTGTTTACCCATTGCCTTATCCATGGTCTGGAAGTTGCGGAGTTCTTCCGTAATTATCGTGTGTTCATCGAAAGCCGGAACTTTCGAAGAGAGGCCTCGCAAACATAACCTTTTCAGCGAACAATAGTCAGAGGCCCCGCCTTTCCGAGTATCTCGCAGGCAAAGCAGAAAGTAGAATGCGCAGAACCAGGCGAAGATGCTTGTCATCGCAAAAGTGAATATCTCAACAGACAGCGCTATCCCAACCATTACCTACACTGGTTTCTTATATTCAATATTCTAATCCCATGCATTCAGGGAGATTCTCCTTTCGATCCATGTTGAAATGGCAGATAGAATTATTAACCGTTGTTTCAGCGCAGGAATATTGCATTTCTGAGGTGTGCGCAAACATGCTTCCAATTCTCATGGAGGGTTCTTCAGCTACCAAGATTCTCTTCACAATCGTCTTGCTTGCACAAGTCCAAGTTTCGTCTCTTTCATTGGGGCCTGCGCTCCGAATAGTGCTCATATTCTGTTCATTGCCGCGGTAACTTTAGTGCAGGAGGCGCCCGCTAAGCTTTGGCGCGTGTTAGTTTTCAAAGAAAGACTCTCGAATAATCGTTCGTAGAATCCTGAATCCATCTATGTATGCTTTCAGATTTGATTTCCCATTGATTCTTCGCAGCTCCACGCTGGGAGCCTCTACGACTTTTAACCCGAGCTTCTTTGCTTTGATGAATATCTCGGTTTCGATCTCGAAGTTTTCCGACCTCAGGGATGGGTACAGTCTTTGAATAGCGCTATTCCTGAAAACGGCAAAACCGTAGCACAAGTCAGTGTATTCTGTTCCCGAGAAGATATTGACCAACAAAAGGAGAATCTTGTTCCCTATCCTTCGGAGCAACGTCAAGTCTTGTGAACCACCATGATCGATAAATCGAGAGCCTTTAACTACATCTACGCCATTCTGAAGTTTATCTGCGAAAGAGAACAGCTCTTCGGGGTTCATCGAGCCATCTGCATCCATCATAGCGACCACGCTACCATCAAGTCCATTGTGGCTGAACGCTTGACGGAGAGCATCCCCTTTCCCTTTTCCATTCTGATGAATCACTTTCGCGCCCAATCTTTTGGCGACCGCGACTGTGCGATCCCTGGAGTTTCCATCAATCACCAAGATATTTGTGAAACCCAAGCGTCTGAGTTTTTGAAGTACCATCTCTACGTTCTTTTCTTCGTTGAGAGTTGGAATTATCACTGTGATATCGGAAATTCGCCCTCTCAATTTATTCACCTTGCGTAGCGATTAACAGCTTCTCCAGAGCACGTAAAAACTGTTTTACCGAAGCAGATCTCATAGGAACTATAGACTCGTTTATTGATTTAACAAACTATGGTATCCAATTCTAGAACAATCTTCCAAAACAACGTTAGACCACTAGATAGGATGATATAACGGTTTTGAGCCAGCAACACATTAGCGCGCGCGAAACACGGGCCGTGCATTGTGACACCCAAACCACTCTCGATGGAAATCCCATTTAGAAAGACTTATTATCGTGTTCTCGCATATATTGCTTCTTAAGATATACGCTACCTTAATCAAAGAATAATCAAAAGGACCGCCTAAGAAGGTATGAAGCTAACGAAAGATGGTATAAACGCGTTTCTTGCATTTGCCGTCATATCTTTGATGTTAATAAGTTCGTGGCCCTCTACCTCAGGTACTAGTGGAGACCATTCAATCTCTATTACAGGCTACATCAGCACATGGATTGCTGGCGTGTTCTTCACTTCTTGGGGAACAAACGCCTACTCAGAGCCTAAGACAACTGAGTCTCTCCAGCTTCTAAAGGAACAGGCGAATCCTAGTTGGCTTTCGATTCCTATAGTATGGGAGATGCCAAACAGGACCAGCAACCTCGTAGAACGCAGCAATGCGACAGTCTCAGATGAAAGACTGATTCAAGTCATACAGAAGATTAAGTTGCTTGGTCTCAAAATCAAACTGCATCTCCTGTGTGATCCGCAAGACGGAGTATGGAGGGCGCAGATTGAACCCAGTAATTGGACTGAATGGTTCGATAACTACAGAAAATTTGTGAATTACTATGCCCGGATTGCAGAAGAATACGGAGTCCAAATGATAAGTATCGGAGCGGAACTGCGAAGCACTGTAACCCATGAAAACGAGTGGCGAGATACGATCAACCAGACTCGCGGAATATACCACGGATTGCTTACGTACGGCGCTAACCACGACTCCTCTTACAAGCCTGGAGAAAGAGAATGGGATTTGGTGAAATGGTGGGATGCGCTTGACTATGCCGGAATTGATGGGTATTTTGAGTTGACAAACAAAACTAGTCCGACCATTGATGAGTTGGTCGCAGGTTGGGAAAAATACAGAGGCGAAATCCAGGCTTGGCAAGCTATTCATGGAAAACCTGTGATAATGGACGAAATTGGCTACAAAAGCGAAGAGGGAGGCAGCATCGGATTAATGTACAAGTCCGGCATCTACAGTTCTGAAGAGCAAAGCAACTGCATGGAAGCTTTCTTCCGAGTGTTCCGGCATGAGGAGTGGGTTGCCGGTGTGTTCTGCTGGGGATGGAGTTACGACCCAAATAGTGGGGGAGCGGGAGATCTGACCATACTTCTGAACAACAAGCCTGCGGTGCAAATACTCAAGAATTGGTTCTCTTGAATTGCATTATCTAGAATCAATCTTTGCTATTCTGGTTGAAGGCGTTTAGATTTGATGTTACAACATTCAGCTTGCCGCGCGGTGTCAAAGATAATTTGTCAACGAATTTGACGTTGAAAGTGACCCCGGATAGGTCAACGTTCTCAACGCGTGGTAGCCCTTGGAATATGTTTGCCAAAAGCCAATCTCTAAGATGCGATTCGTCCACGTCCTTGTATGCCTTCTTGACGAGAATATCGATCTTGTTCAATCCGTTCTGAACTACCTGATATTGCTCAATTTCTTTGACAAGAAGAAAAGCCTTCAAAATCTCGATGAAACTCATGGGCGAAACAATATGGCCATCAGCAAACACCAAGAATGAGTTGTCTCGACCTTGAACAACTCTCATCATGGGCAAGGCTCTTCCGCACGGACAAGATTCGTCCAAAGGTGTACAGATGTCTCTTGTACCATACCTTATGAATGGCATGGCATAATTGAAAAGGCTCGTGTAGACAACTTCGCCTCGCTCGCCACTTCCTACTTCTTCACCGTCAGATCCGATAAATTGCATAGCAACCGAATCCATATCAATGTGGTACGCATTATTCTCGGGGCATTGCCAGGCAGATCGGTCAATCTCCATACAGCCAAACTGATCGTAGTAGGGGGCATCGAAAGCATTCTCCAAATACCTGCGTAAGGAGGTTGAAACCGGCTCTCCAGACCCGAAAACTACTCGAGGATGAACAAGTTTCCGGTCTTTGAGTTCCATCTCCCTTGCTAGCAACCAAAGAGCATTGGGGAAACCATCTAGAATATCAGGTTTAAGCCTCTCAACAGCGTTCAATTGCGCCACTCGATTCCATGTAACTGGAACGATCTGTTTAAAAAAGACTCTCACAGCTTGGTGAATCAGAACTAAAGTCTTTGCATGGTCACGACTTCGATCAGCATCAAGGACCGCGACCCAACGATCCAGTGGCCGTTGCCCACAGATAATATTGGATCTCAAACAGTCTGCCATTCGCCTCTCGTCTTCTTTCTCGCTGATGTAGATCATGAAGGGTTCACCTGTCGAGCCACCAGTCTTCAGAGTCTTCAACCGCCTATCAACAAATTCCGACGAAATCAAATCACGATAGGGTTCTTTCCTAAGGTCGCTCTTGCGCACAACGGGCAATTTATTCAAGTCCTTTGCACATCTTATTTCCGATGGTGCAACGTTTACGGTCTTGAAAAGTCTGTGATAGAAAGGAACATTGTCAAATGCATACCGCACCACTTTCCTAAGCTGTCTGTTCTGGTAATCTACCAGTCTCTGCCTGCTCCAGGTGGCTCTTCTCATTGCTTCGAAAAGATAAAAAGAGATTCTAGTCAGATTCAACATAAAAAATACCTTCCACTAAAAGCGCGCGCTGAAATCGTCGAGTCATTTTTCAGTCTTTTTTGCTTTCAAGTAAGTCCCCATCGTTAGAACGTTCCCAACCACTGGAAAAAGCGACAGTTTGCCTAGTTTCAAACCCTGAATCGAGACTGTTTCTTGGCAAACTATGCAGAAGCCGGTCTCACGCACCAAGTGATTTATCATTTTCAAAGAGAAACTGACTTCGTGAGTTGACTCTCTCCATTGCTTGCCTGTCACAATAAAACGCAACAATCTTCTATGAAATTCAAAGTCGTTTATCGGTACACCCAAGACCAGAACACCGCCATGCCTCAGAGCGTCCCAGATCCTACTGAGAACTCTGATGCCACTTTGGAAGCTCAAATGCTCCAGCATGTGAATGCAGATAGCTTTGTCAAAACAGCCACTATAGCTCATTGCCAAAGCGTTCATGCAAACAAAATGGAGATTCCGAATCTTTTTGTATGCTGCCCGAGCTTCCGCAATGGCGTGTTTAGAAATGTCTACTCCGGTGACTCTCGCTCCTTTCAAACTTATCGGATAGGAGAGTCGCCCCAACCCACAACCAACATCGAGAATATTTTCGTTTGGCTTGGGGTCCAAAATATCCAATATTACATGTAAGTCTCTCAAGTTGCAGTGACTTACGCATTTGTGGCGATCAAACCAATCCTTGTTATACGTAAAAATCACTTCGCTTACGAGAGCAGATTGGATCTCTGATCTCTTTAACATAAAGCAAATCATAATCATCGGCGTGCACTATACTGGCACGGCCTAATTGAGTTTTTAAACGAACGCGCGCTAAATTCTCAATTATACTCAAAACATACGAGAGATAGTTTTTCTGGCCTTCACATAGCTAGTTAACAACACTGATCGCTTCACTAGAAACAGAAATGGAATGTTCAGGACAATAGATGCCAACCCAATCTTTACGATCTTTCTTTTCATCATGGATGCTTTCAAGATTCTGGACAGCAAGAAAAGAATCCTGATCTCATAACCTCTGGTCTCATGGAATTCCTTTTCCTTCCGCGCGCGAAGAGCTGTATTTGAAGTGCGTGTACAATCTATGCAGCGTCTCTCACATCGTGCTTCTGTACCAAGTATTTTCCGATGGCCAAGTATTCAAGACCAGATCTCTCAAAGGTGGAGATCGCATCGGCCGGCGAACATACTATGGGTTCGCCGTGCAAATTGAAAGACGTATTCAATATTCCACTCCGACCAGTTCTTTGCGCGAATATGTCGAGTATTTTGTGGTACTCGGGATTTTGGAATCTCGAGAGAAGTTGAGGTCGTATGGAAGAATCGTAGGGATGCATTGCCGCACCCAAGTGTTTTTCAGCCAGTTCTGTTCCATTGAATCCCACTATCATGTATTGACCATTCACTTTGGCCGGATCAGGCGAACTAACATATAGAAGCTGTTGTTCTTCGAGTACCGTAGGAGCAAATGGCATCCAGAAATCTCTCTGCTTGATAATCGCGTTGAGGGTCCTCACTTTTCCCCAATCGTCCGCACTCGAAAGTATTGACCTATTCCCTAATGCACGTGCCCCCCATTCCATTCTGCTTGAGAATCTCGCCACTATCTTCCCCTCAGCCAATAGGCCCGCGACAACTGATTCAATATCATCGTAGTATTCATAAGACGTTTGCTTGTCGTTTTCCAATACTTCTCTAATGTCTTCACCCGAGTATGCAGGACCAAGATAAAGGTTGTCTAATGGCTTCGGTATTCGACCAGTTAACTTGTAGTAGCCATAGTAGGCAGCTCCTAAGGCTAGGCTTTCATCACCTGCCGATGGCATGAAGAAGCAACGTTCAAAACCTGACATCTGCGCAATGTTCAGATTCAGTTTTATATTCATGAACACTCCACCTCCAAATGCTGCTTCATTGATCTTAGTCCGCAACTGTGCTTTCTCTATCCACTTTGTCACAACGCTTTCCGTTAACTCCTGAATAGCACCAGCTATGTAGTCGAATCTCTGTTTTTGAAATCCCTCTACAACAGTACTTGAATCAGGACTGAGCAACGAGTGCGTATTTATTTTTGCCTCAAAAGTGAGGTCATCTTTGAGATAATAGAGGTCGCAAATCTTGTTCATGACTTTCTCCACCCCCCACTTCGGGGCATAAGGCGCAAGTCCCATGACCTTGTATTCGTGCTCCATTGGTTTCATTCCTAGATAAGCAGTAGTATAATACCAAAGGTCACCAATTGAATCAGTGAATGGCGTGGATGCAATTCTTCTTAGTTTCTCCCCATCCCATATGTTTACCGTCGAAGAAACAAAATCTCCAGCCCCGTCCATCGTGAAAACCAAGATCCCGTTCTTCTGTGCAAGGGATGAAGAAAACAGCGCAGCATAGGCATGCATGTCATGGTGATCTGCAACGATTATCTTGCTCTTGTCTATGCCGAGGAAGTTACCAAGTATAGCGTTTAGTTTTCGTCTTGTTCCTCTTATTGTGACCGCTTTTCTCAGTTTTGCATCCGTAAACTTGTTCAATTTCTTTGACCGAACTACAGCCTTCCAGTATATCGGAGATGCGACGTCAAAGTAAAGGACTGACTCTAATTTGCTAATAATACTCTTTCCAAGATTGGGAGCTGTTTTATTGGAAGACGCTACTTTTTCGGTGCTGAACGCCCTGTCAGCGGGCATAAACCCTGATCCTATCACCACTAGATCAAGATCACTAGGTTTCAAATTTGCACTTTCAAGGACAAATTCTATGCTCTTGAACGGCGTGCCCATCTGATTCTTCATTCTCGTAAATCTTTCTTCACTAGCGCAAGCGACGATTCTATCCCCGACTAGCAAACATGCTGTTGCTGTGTGACCTTCATGAATTCCTAATACATTCATCTTACATCCTCCATTCAGTCATTCTGTTGAACTGCTGAGCGTGTCCTATTGATTTGGATTGGTCGATTGCTGTCATCATCTGCTCCAAAGAACATGAATAAAATCGATTGAAAGATCATTGTCATATATTCGACCCATGTTTGTTTCATTTGAAATGTCTTGTATCTGCGTTTCAAGTGAGTAATTACCCATTCGGTTTACAAAAAGGTTGCGATAAAGCGACGTGATGACTAGGATTTCGCCGTTCTGGCTATTTCTAATATCGACACAACTCAAACCATTCTCATTCATTTCAACATGCCAGTATACCATGGTTGGCCAGTAACCAACAATACTTGCGTTTCGCGCATTATTGACTATGAAACTTTCGGAAGACACATCGGCTTTTGGAACGTATTCATAGCTCTCGTTTCCATAGAGAGCGAGAGGAAGAACAACGCATGATATAGCAATCATCGCTATCAAAATCATCTTGACATACTTGAGAGGCAGACACCTTTGGAACACGTACGAAAAAGCTACCGCGATCGGTACGAGACTGAAAAGTCCTACACGTTCAAAAAGGCCATACGACCCGATTAATATGACTATTAGGACCAGAAAACAGCTGATCACCCAGATAGTTAAATAACGAGGAATTCGAAGTCTTGAACCTGGTCTCAGGGCTGTGGAAATCGCAATAGCTCCAAATGCCACCCAAAAGGTAAGAATCTGCCCAAGTCTGAGATTGTTTATGACAACTTGCGCGCTCGTCAAGCTGGTTGAACCGTGGGCAAACAAAATCGAGAAGACAGCTTCTAATGAGAAACCATGAGCTATGTGATCGTAAAGGTTCGAGGCGACATCGCCTAGGGTCCCCGTTTCAAATACTCCCCAAATTGCTGAAATCGCAAGAAAGAACAAGAAAGCAATACGATTCTTTTTCGAACCCTTAACTATCGCTAGAAGAGCAAGAAATGATAATAGGAAAAGCGAGGACGTTGGATGCGAGACAACTAGACCAACCATTGCCAGACACAGCGGAACACCATAGGCCCGCTTCGTTTTGTTTGTCTCAAAAAGTAGATAGACGATCAGTAGATACAGAATTATACCAAGGCTTTGTGGAGAGACGTGGAACTCCCCAAACCACGCAAATGAAAGAAAAGAGAATGGAGCCAAGAAGGAATATCTCTTGGATCTAGTGATTTGATATGCCAGCAAATAAATCAAAACCGAGATCATCATCATCAGGAAAGGTGGATAGTATTTCATTACTACGAAGGGAGAAATGCCTGTTATCATTACGAATACTGCCGTCAAAATGAAATAGCCAGGAAAATAGGAAGAATAGAGAATCTGATCATTTCTAGCAATTCCTTCCGAGACTATGATCCGGGCATTCCCCATGTGAAGGTACGTATCTGGAAAACGAGGGTTTGCTTCTATAATACATGGGGTGACGTAAACTAAAGATAGCAGCAAAAGCAGGGAACAAACGCACCAGAACAGACTCCCGTCAGGTTTGTACATATTGACGGCGAAAAGGAAGATGCATATTGTCAAAGCAATCCAAAATGAAAAAGGAAGTGACTCGATTAGCCCGAAAACTGAGTACCTAAGTAAATCGGTCTTTGCAAAGACCAAAGTATGCCCCCAGCACAAAATGGCTGTCGCAAGAAGAATGCCTTGAAAAATGCTGCTTTTCATAGATCAATTCTCTTTGATTCATGATCAGGAAACTGTAAGCGCATTGCTGTAGACTTTCAGATAATCACGTGCGATTGAAACCCAGTCAAAGTTCTTTAAGGCGAATATCCGCGAATTCCGTTCTAAGCACTTTCTATACTTGCCGTCTGTCAACAGCCTTAGTAACGCATCAGACATCTCGTTCGTATCTTCAACGTCTGCGAACGCACAAACGTCCTTGGTAACAACTTCGGTAATTGTTGGAATTTTCGAAACCAGAGTAGCTTTTCCGCAGCTCAAGGCTTCAATTAGAGTCCTTGGAATAGTGGATTCCAGTTTTGTCGGCACAACTGCGACGTCAGCCTCGCGAATATATCGGGGCAATTCGAACATCGGAATCTCTCCTCCAAAAGTGACTGCTTGCTCAACTTTGAGTGCCCTGCAAAGATCTTTGAGATATTTAAGATATAAGGGCTCAACTGCCTTGCCGATCAACAACAACTGAACGTTCGGAAATATCTTCATCACGTCTGGCAATGTTTTTATGATTGCCTCTTGATTTTTCCTTTTCTCAATGTTGGAGACGCAAAGTATAACTCTCCGGCTAGTAGCCGTCTCATCGTGGAGAATTTCTTCTCCTGGTGAGAAAACAGTTGAATCCACGCCATTATAGATCACCGATATTTTGCATTGAGGCACAACCATGTTTCGGGCTATATGTTGCTTCAGTGTTTTGCTTACGGTAGTCACTCTAGTAGCTTTTCGCAAGCAAAACGTTTCTGGAAATAGGAAATATCGCATTTTCGTTGATATTCTTTCTGCGATCCAAAGAGTCGTATGGGAAGAAAATACAAGAGGTGTGCTCGCAAGTGCTAGCTTCCTGGCAACATAAGCAGAGAGCCCAGGATACCTATGATGGATATTCAGAATGTCGATTTTTCTCTCCTTGATCAAACGGACAAAAGCACTAATTGAAAAGAGCGAATAAGATAGTTGAGTTCCTTGCCTTACCAAATGAGTGAGATTAGCAGAAGAAGGGTGGTCAAGCAAAGCCAAATTTGCGTGTGGGTGCCACACCTTTCTTAGATTCAGAGGCGAAAGATCCAGTTTCCTGTTTCTTTGGTATTCGTTGCTCGTGTCAACCAACCAGACTTCGTTTCCCAATTTGGCCAGTGCCATACCCAAACCATAGACATCATATTCTGTTGCGCCCGAGCCGATGGGTGGCACTGAGGGCCAACCCGAGGCAGACAGACACACTTTCAAGAACATCCTCTCAGGTTCTGGTGTCATCGCCTATACGAAGTGTCTCGCTTTTTGAAGAACAAATCAATCCCTGAAGAGGTAATTCAGCGCACTCCAATAGCTTTCAGGTGTCCCTATATCTATCCTTCTTTCGTTTTTGTGCAACATCGTAGCATAGACTTTGTTTTTATGATCTACTAGATACTGAATCGCGTCCGAAAGCTGGATTTCATTGTTTTCGTCTGGGCTGATATTTTCTATTGCTTTATAAATAAAAGAATTGAACAGGTATATACCAATAGCTGCCATGTTTGATTTTGGATCGCGTGGTTTCTCTTCGATTTTGTGGACCCGATAAGTGTTTTTGTCTACCTTGGTGGCGGAGATCACTCCATATTTTCTCGGATCCTGGACCTTCTCCAAAAGCAAAACGACATCCGCGTCATATCTTTCAAAAATGCGATTCAATCTCTGGGTGTGGTTATTGTCCTTCGACACAATGATATCGTCTCCGGCGTGAACCAGAAACAACTCAGTCCCTGTGAAAGAGCGCGCTCGAGACACCGCGTCCCCAAAACCTTTTGGCTCTGGTTGCGTGGTAAAAAATATCGCCGATTCGTTGACCTTTCGGTAAAACTCGTTCAATTCATCCGCGACGCGTGATATCTTGTTCTTGCTGCTGAGACGTGATACGAACTCTTTGTCAACTGCGAAGTAATCTTCTATGCTTCTTTTTCCTCTACCAACCACAAAACAGAACTCTCTGAACCCTGCGTCAAAAAGCTTTTCGAACACTAGATGAAGGATTGGCTTTAGTTGCATTTGCCCTTCTGAATTCCTGACAAAGACTGGCAACATTTCCTTGGGTTGTTCCTTCGTCGACGGCAGCAAGCGTGTACCCAGACCTGCTACCGGGATCACAACTTTCCGAATCTTCACTCACCTCAATCAAAGCTGAATTAGGCGTGGCAATTTTACCATAATCTTCACGTCTATTCTCGAACGCCTATTTCATCACGCATGCGATCATTGATCTCCTCCGTTGCCTTGAGTAATCTGGGTTTGTATCCTAGATCTTCCGAGAATCTTATGAACGCGCGCAAGTCTTTTGGTAAACATTTGCCACCAAAAGCCCTTCCATGAATACTTCCATATTTTCCGATCCTTGGATCTTGCGCTGCAGCCTCGGCCACTACGCGTGAATCGATACCGAACCTCTTACAAATATAGAATATCTCATTCCAATAAGATATTCTCGTTGCGAGAGCGCAGTTGCTTGCGTACTTGATCATTTCAGCTGTTTCCAAGTCAACTCTGATTCTTGGGACCTCCAATGTCATGTAGAGACTCTCTAAAGTCTCTCCGGATTTCTTGTCGAATTCGCCGATTACTATTCTGTTCTCGTTGAAAAACTTCCTCTCGAAAGATCTTTCGTCGGTCCAACTGCCGCTGATCTCTGTCAAGAACTCTGGATTCACGCAGAGTCCTAATTGCTTTCCGACTTTTTTCCCAGAAATCTTTTCCAGTAATGGAAGGACTTGCATTCGAGTCGTCGTCGGCACAACGGTGCTCTTCATAACCACAGTATGATATTCCTTTTTGTGTTTTAAACAAACAGACAAGTCGCTCACAACGGACCTGATATAGCTAAGATCTATCTTCATGTTCTTGTTTGGTGTTGGAACACAGATGAAAGAAAATGTCGAATCATCGACTGCTTGTGCTATGCTTGTTGTTGCAGTAAAACCCAAACCACAAAGATTTCTCACTCTCTGCTCATCAACGTCATAAAAAATGACCGCATTGCCTAGTTTGCTCAATCCTTCCCCTACAACCGTTCCTACAAATCCGCTGCCTAATATAGATACTTTTGGCATGACCTAACACCTCTTCTGCTGTAATGTTATTTCAAACTCACGCGCGCGTATAAACCGCGTGCTTGTTTTGGGAGAATTTCTGGAAAAGTACCCAAGAAAAACTGCTATCGTCGTAAGAACCAGCAATGATCTCGTTTGGAAGGATTTGGTTTTGATGAAGGTTTTAGCTATAGACTTAAGATGCTCTGTTTCAATGTCAGAAGCCCTGTTGCCATATAACTTGCTCAGTGAGCCCTTGGTCTTTCCTTCAATGAAGGATCTTTTCAACATCTTAGTAATGACTAACCTTTCTCGGAATATTCTATGATAGACAATGGCTTTTGGATTCCATAAAGTTACGTATCCATTCTTGATCATTCGGATTCCAATTTCGGATTCTTCTCCAGATATTGGATTCCGTTTATTATATCCATAATTCTCATTGAAGCCTTGGATTTTTAGCAGAATATCTCTTCGAAATGCAAGATTTGATCCAACACCATTTCTTACTTCAACTATTTCATTCATTGTCCAGGGTGTACACCCAACTATCCAGTTCAGCTCTCTTGGAAAATGTAAGCCAAAGCTTTCTGTTCCTTTTTCCCATTTGCAGATTACGGGTCCTGTAACTGATCCAATTTTCTCATTTTTGAAAGCGAAGAGCAGTTCCTCTAGCCATTGTGAATGAGGGATTGCATCGTCGTCTGTGTATGCTATGTATGGCGTATGGCTGTTATAGAGTGCTATGTTTCGAGCATTTGCGATACCTTTGTCATTAGGATTGAAAACCAAGATTATTCGCCGATTATTGAAGTTTCTACGTTTCACAACGTTTGCGAGTCGCAGATAGTAGTGATGATTATCATTGACAACTACTACAATTTCAAAATCCTGTATTGTTTGGGTCTCCAAAGCTTTGAGAAGATCGATTACCCATCCAATGTAGCTCTCGCGGAAGGTCGAAATCGCGACTGTGATTCGATTTGACAAGGCACTACATCTCTTTTGAAGCTTTCAGACTTCAAGCCACTCTTCAATTCGAGATTGATGCTAACTTGAGAGCATTTTCGCATGAACTGCTAATTGATGAAACTTCAGTTTGCGCGCGCGCCCTACAAAGATGGCCTCCGCCAAGCTTGTCAAGAGTCAAAGAGCAAAGACCCACTGAACTTGCATACGAAGGTCAATTTCACCCGACGGTTCCAAATGCTACGGTGGAATGCTTCGCTATGCCTATACAACCAAACAAGCGCGCATGCGTGTTCCTAAATTGGCCAAAAATGGCTTTTATTATTTGTTTTTCGGGATTTGAGGGCAGCTTCCTGCGTCACACTTGTCTCTGATTTGCTTGCAGTATCCGCCCTTCTCGAACCTGCAGAGGTGCCTTAGGCGGCTGAACGGCAAGGTCACGATCGTTATCGACGGGTCTGACAGGGCAGCGGATACTTGTTGCCGAACTCTGGGCGACAGGAAATAGGCGTATTTCGGCCTTCCCCGTCCATTCGAGAACGTTTTTTCCTTCAACACCAGACTCTGAGCTGTTAGGCGCTTAAGATGCAGCTTCAACGTGTTGCGACCGAAACCCACCTCGCCCAGAAGCTGGACGAAAAATTTGGGCTTGCCTTCGCTGAGCACAGCCAAAACACGCTCATCAAACAAGTCCATAAATCAACTACACAAAACGGATTTAAAACCATTATTGGCCATTTTCGGAACAGCCATGCGCGCTCTCGACAACCTGTACTAGGCATGTGCGCTTTCCAAAATTATTCTCTTCAGGATTGACGCGCCGTGTATAAACTTGAGTTTTTTCTCTCCAAGTCGAGACCTATAAGGTATCGAGATTTCAACTATCCCATACCCTTTTCTTTCGACGTAGTGGTTCAGTTCAACCTCTACGTCGAAACCCAAAGATTTCGGTGCCCAATCCTTAAGGATGCTCCATCGAATAACCCTGAGCCCAGTGAGCGGGTCGCGCAGTTGGACGCCGTTTAACAAGTTATGCGTGAAAGCCAGCAGCCTATTGCCGAAATAGAACAGGTTATTCATGTAGTCCATGTGAAAATGCGAGTTGAACCTGTTTCCGCACACCATGCCAACCTTCGGATCTTCCTCCATAATCCTTATCATCTTCGGAAGAAACTTCGCGGGGTAGGTGTAGTCTGCATCCGTCGTTATGACGTAGTCCGGGTCAGTCCTTATCTCGTGGATGGCCTGAGCAAGTGCATCTCCCTTGCCGTTTCCGGTTTGGGAAAGAACCTCCGCACCCATGTCTTTAGCGATCTCAACAGTGCGGTCTTGGCTTCTACCATCCACAACGACGATACGTAGGTTCTCGAGGCATTCCCGAAGCTCCGCTATCGTCGGCCCAATACCTTCCTGCTCGTTAAGGGCCGCAACGATTGCTAACAGACTTCGAGGGCCTTCTCCAAACATTCAGATCACATACAACTTGATAATGTGCGAGATCTACGATAGCCTTCTCAGCGCACAATTTAAACGATTAAGGAGTTTTCTTCTATAATAATCTTACACCCCAAGACTTGCGTTCAGGAATAGCTTCAAATCAGCCACGGTCCATCACCCAACCATCAGATAACGAACGCAAACGCTCACTGATAATTAAACCTTTGTGACTATCCTAGCGCAGTCACACCTGAAACGTAAGTCATGAAAGCTCGCTCTTGCTCTTAACATACTTCGCCAAGCCTTTCTCGAAACCAGTCCGCGCCTCAAACCCAAAAACATTCTGAGCCTTCGCGGGGTCTCCATAACTGTGCAAAACGTCCCCCGCCCTAGGCTCAACATGCAAAACTTGCAGATTCTTCCCCAAAGCCTCACATACATAACGCGCCAAATCATTTATGCTCACGGACTTGCCGGTGCACACGTTGAAAACCTCAGTCCTCGAAGACTTGAAATCCAATGCTTTCTGCAAGGCAGCGACGACATCTTCTATGTTGATGAAATCCCTAGTCTGAGTTCCGTCACCATAAATCGTGAGCGGTTCACCCCGAAGCCCACTGTTCACAAACTTCGTTATCACACCAGCATATTGATTCGCACCCTGTCCCGGTCCATACACGTTGAAAAACCTCAAAATCACACTGCTAACACCATAACAGTCAGAGAACATCTTGCAGTAATACTCCCCCGAAATCTTTGAAGCCGTGTAAGGCGACACGGGACGCAGATCGCATGTTTCACGCAACGGCAAAGGGTTACCGTCCCCATAAACACCAGCTGAAGAAGCAAAAATGAACCTTCCAACCCTGTTCTTCACACACCCGTCCAAAATGTTCAACGTACCATTCACGTTAATATCATTAGTCTCCAAGGGTTTCTCAACAGACCCAGCCGGATCGACAAACGCAGCCAAATGGACGACGGCCTCAACTCCATCAAGAACTTCACCAACAACCTTCCGGTCCCTGATATCCCCCTTCACGGTTTTCAAGCCGCCTGAACCCTTCAACCTTTCAAGATTCGTCATTTTTCCTGAACTGAAATCATCGAGAACAACAACATCCCAACCTTTGCCCACGAGACTCCTAACAAGATGAGAACCGATGAAACCAGCCCCACCCGTCACGAGAACATTCATCAAAATATCCTCCTCAACCGTGCATTAGGAGACTGCAGTCATGTTAAGCCAGAAACCAACGTATCTGCTGTCAAAACCGAAAGCGTTACTCGCCGTGTTCATCAGCCACAACTCCATAAACAACTCGTAAAAGTATCCGCTATTGACGTTATCCCAAGCAGCAAATTTGCTGACATCCAGAGAAACGCCGTTAAACGTGGCACCGACCACTCCAGACACGTTTCCTAAAAATCCAACGTTAAGTGAAAAACTCAAACTATCCTCCCACACCTGCCCATCCCCCAAGAAAACTCTGTACTTGTACAAGACTGGCAACGAACTCGCAACCGCCGACGTCGAATTAGGCAAAGGATCCTCACTGTTCCGAAGCTTCACCTGAACCTCATAAAAAGCTGAGTTGCCCAGATGATTCCCCACACCTAAGGAAACCAGATAATTTGAACCATCTGAAACGTTGAACGGGTACCCCTCAGCCATATGCGTCGGCCCCAGCACGTACAACTCCGAAAATCTTTCTCCTGCAG
>Ga0315280_10006645_pt1 | contig 15880 bp, 15 predicted proteins | sample YL17G06_40_MG_FD_203697 | JGI IMG/M metagenome (GOLD analysis project Ga0315280, IMG submission 203697) | Sediment microbial communities from Yellowstone Lake, YNP, Wyoming, USA - YL17G06_40 | ecosystem: Environmental > Aquatic > Freshwater > Lake > Sediment | place: USA: Wyoming | collected... | reverse complement strand
GTAACGGTCCCCACCTCGTTGACCGTGACGCTGCGGTCGTAGTTCTCAATCTGCTCGCGAATGATACGGGTAATTTCATCTGCTCTGATTTGCGGCATGATTATCACTTCTCCCTTAACTTCATCCCACTGCCACTGGATGCGGGGCCGCTGCGCTTCCTCTCCGGGTCCAGTATCTCGCCATCCTTACGGCGCGGCCTAATGCACCAATAGTTGTTCCTTGATCCGGCGCAGGTGTCCGCGGACCGAACCGTCGTACACGGTGCTCCGGATCTGCGCCACGACCCCGCCGAGCAACTCTGGCTCCCGCTCGAACTCCAGCTCGACCTGCTTGCGCGTCAACTCCGCGAAGCGGGCACGCAGCACCTCCCGCTCCGCCGCGCTCAACTCCCCCGCCGAGGCGATCTTCACCTCGACAATGCCGAGCTGGTCGTAGGCGAGGCGCTGATAGGCCGCGAGGACTTCTTCGAGCAGGGCAATCCGGTAATGATCGAGCAGCACGCGCAAGAAGTTCGTCGTGACCTGCGACGCGCCCAGCCGTTCCAGGATAGCTTGCAGCAGCCGGCCTTTGGCCTCCAGCGTTACCGCCGGAGAGCGCAGGACTTCCCGCAAGTCGGCGCTCTCGCGGTACGCCGCGGCAAAATCGTCGAGTTCGCGCAAGACCTGCTGGTACTCGCCCGTCTTGGCTACCACGTCAACCAAGGCGCGCGCGTATCGGTTGGCCACGACTATCGCCACGCGTTCGGTCTCCTCCCTCCAGGGACGATCAGCACATCCGGCGGAATCAAGCCGGGAAATCCGTCTTCTTTCTTGCCTCGAGCTTGGCCAGAAACTGATTGAACAACTGCTGGCGGCCCGCCTCATCGAGGCGTTCGCGGATCATCTGCTCCGCCAGTTCGACGGCTTGCTCCGCCGCATAAAGCCGCAGCTCGACGAGCGCCGCCCGCGTCGCCGTTTCCATGTCTGCCCGGGCCGCCCGGAGCATCTTGTCCGCCTCGGCCGCCGCCATTTCCTGCAGATGTTTCCGTCCCTCTTCCATCTCCCGCGTCGCCGAAGCCCGGAAAGCGGCAATCTCCCCCTCCAGGCGGGCCAGCTTTTCTTCCACCGCCTTGAGCTGCACCTCCGACGCCGCCAGCGCCTGGCGCCCTTCCTCGAGGCTCTTACGGATGGAAGCGGACCTCTGCGCGAAGAATTCCGCCAAGGGCTTGCGCAACAGGTAAGCTAGACCGCCGACCAGAAGAACGAAATTGATAACCTTGTAGAGTTCCTCGTGCTTGCGGGGGGTCTCTTTTTCCTCGGCCTCCCTGGCCTGGGCCCAGGCCACACCCTCCCCCGGCAGGCGGAAACTGCCGGGCCCCAGTAGGCTGGCCAAGCAAGCAGCCAGCGCGAGGTTGCGGAGAATCAAGTGAGCCAGGCGCGACAAAGTTAGGCGCCTCCCTTCCCGGCAGAGGGGGCGATGTCCAGCACGACCTCGGTAATCTCTTGCGCCAACGAGCGGCACGTTGCCTGCAACTGCTGCTTCACCACCTCGACCTCTCGGCGCAGCGCCCCCTGCCCCTCCTGCCGCAAGAGTTCAGCCTCCCATCGCGCGTGTCCGATCGTGGCCTCGCGCTCGCGCAGGGCCGCCTTACGTTCCGCCTCCCGCTGGCGGTAGACCTCTTGCCGGGCAGCTTGGAAGGCCTCCTCATATTCGCGAGCCTTATCAGATGCGGCTCCCGCCTGCTCGCGTGCCCGCGCCAAGGCGCCGACCGTGGCGTCCTCGCGCTCCATCAGGATGCGGGTAAGGGGCCGAAAGAAGAGCCAGTCCAGGATGACGAGCAGCAGGAAAACAAAGATGACCGTGGGGACACTCTGGAGGAAAAGCTGCCCAAGTTGATTCAAAATGTCGCCCATACCCGATGGCCAACCTTACAGCAAGAATTCAGTAAAAACATAAAGAACAAGAACTTAGCACGCGGTTTCTCGGAGTGTCAAGGAGCGCCGGCCGCATGGTTTCGCGCCTCAAAGATTGCTCCATTGACCGGCCTCCGGCCGTTGCAGTACTGGCACAATATGACGCTTCCCGAGACTCCGAGTCGCCGCCGCTTAGGTCATTCCTCTGCTTTCGACAGTCTGATGCTGACATCAGCCGGGAGGGCCAGCCCGGCCTCCACCTCAATCGCTTTGATGATGCCGGTGGCAACCGGGCAGGCGGCATGGTTGCAGTACTTGGCGGCCAGTTGCAGGGTGAGCGGCCCTTCCCCCCTGTGGCTGATCTCCCGCAGCGGATCCACCTTCCCCAGTTCCGCCGCCAGACGCTGAATGGCCTTACACTCACTCTGGATTCTCACCGTGCAGTGCGAGCCATCCATGCGCGCGTCCACCGTGGCCGTGAAACCGCATATTCCTGGTGTGATTTCAGCTTTCGTCATGAATTCCCCATGGCCTTGATCGTTGTTGCCTAGCAGAAAACAGCGCGGCCAGCATCTTCCGTGCTGAAATCGGCAACCTGAGTCGCTTACCTGCGCCGTCTCTTTGCAGGCCGCCCACCAGGACGGGGGTTTCTGACTGCCGTCTTGATTATCAGTGATTTAGGCCGTTATGCCGCCCGAGAATACCTCGCGCTTCGCCGCCGCTCCAGACGCTCGGTTATCTCGCCGACCCTGAAGTCCGGTGCAACGAACCAGATTACGGGTTTCGCGGCTTGCTCCAAACAAACTCGAGGGTGATGCCGCCGTGCTCCTCTGTATCGAAATAGGCGAATCGTCCTATCCCCGCCGGGGCATCCCACCCGCCGCCCTGTGCGACGGCCACACCCTTGCCCTTCATCCTCTCGAGGGCGGCATCCATGTCGGAAACAGTGAAGCCGATGTGCTGGAGACCCTCTCCGTGCTCTTTGAGGTGTTCGTCATAAATGCTGGGCCCAGCAGTGGGTTCGATCAATTCGATGGAAGTCCTCTGCCAATGCCACCAGCCGAGCTTAAAGTCGTATTTGCCGGGTTGGTCGCGATAGGTCGGTTGCTTCAAGGTGATGGGGCCTATGGGCTCGACCCCACCGAACCCCAACCTCTCATAGAAGGAGCCCATTTTGTTCAAGTCCCGCGCCACCATGGCGAAATGGGTAAGTTGGTTCAGCGGGTATTCGTTCTCCGACTTCGCTCCTGCCGGTAGCACATCCGGGTTATAGGAGATTTCCAAGGCCAACCCGGCGCCCTGCGGACCTAGGTCCAGGAACGCATAGTGGCTTTGCCCCGTGGCTGCCTGCCCGGTGCCTTGCTGGACCAAGGTCACACCTTTCGACTTGAAGTACCGGAGCTCCTCATGCAACTTCTCCGGACTGGATACGGCGAAGCCCAGAGAGTAGATACCATCGCCGTGCTTGCTCAGGAATTCATCAAAGATGCTCTTCCCTTTCACCGGCTGGATCCATTCGACCTTCACGTCACCAATCTGGCCGACGGCCAGTTTGAGGCTGAGCGGCGTCTTCCTTCCGCGATAGATGACGTCCTTTAACTCCACCACCCCGCCGCGATGGATATTTTTGAGCCCCAGCATTTCCCAGTAGCCCACCACGCTATCCAGGTCCTTGACCACCCAACCAACTTGGGCAACCCGGCCAAAAACAGCGAGGTCCACGGTCGGCTTGGCTACCTCCGCGGGTTCCGCCCACGATGGCAGCAAGCTCGCAAGCACTACCGTCAATCCGCCCACTACGAGCACGAGTGGTCCGCTAGTCTGTTTCATTGGCAATCTCCGTCATGGAATGTACCGACCCCCACATCATAGGCCCAGCTCTGGGGCCACTGGCAAGCATACCATCAGAATTCAGGTGCGGGCAATTGGGCCGGGCGGCGAGGCTGTTCGCCGCTCTAAGCCCTTGGTCAAGAACCTGGCCAGAGTGACGAGCCGCGATGATGGCACCAACGGACAAAAGACGACAAAGGCAGGCGAAGCGTAATCGATCCTTCCATATAAAAACATCAGGAGGGCAGATACGGCGGGTAAGACCAGCAGGTGAAGAGTCCTCCGCATGCGGGATGCGGGCGGCATTGTCACCAGGCGTGCTCGGATCTCTGACGGATTCTTCTGGCGGAGAGGCAGGGATTCGAACCCTGGGTACAGCTTTTGACCGTACAACGGTTTAGCAAACCGCCGCCTTAAGCCACTCGGCCACCTCTCCGCGACAGTCGGCGGGAGGAGCGAGCGGCTACGTATCCTCCCATCCGACGACCTCGTACAGTTTACTCGATAAAACTGGATTCTGCCAGTAGCCGCACCCGGCGAAGGTGCCGGTCCGAGCCCGTCAGCAAAACAGGTATTTCCGCCAGCGCTCGTCGGAACTCCCCAGCATCCGCATGATCTGGCGGCTGGTGTGCAACGTGAACGGACGTGGTGGCCGGAGCAAGCGGAGACCAGCCTCTTCCGGCAACCGGTCCCCTTTGGCCGTGTTGCACTTCTGGCAACTGGCCACGACGTTATCCCAGTCCGCGTGGCCGCCCCGCGAGCGGGGGATGACATGATCGATCGTCAGCTCGTGCGCCGGCAAGATGTGCCCGCAGAACTGGCAGGTGTACCGGTCCCGCAGCAGGATGTTTTTCCGCGAGAGGGCCCGCGTCTGGTAAGGAATGCGGCGAAATTGGGTCAGGCGAATAACCGACGGAATGCGGATGGCCAGGCAGGCGGAGTGCAAGAACCCACCGTTCTCCTCCTCGGTGGTGGCCACTCCTTTGAGGACCAGAACGATGGCCCGGCGAGCCGCAGTCACGTTGATGGGCTCGTAGGTCGCATTCAACACCAGCACCGGCTCGTGCAAGCCCCAATGATGGTCATCCCCTGCCATGAAGATTCGCCTCCGCCCAAAGCCGTCTTGCCAACCGAACCTAATTATCCATATTTGCGCCCAAGATCGTCAACCATCACGCGGGCAGCCGGCCCGAAAAATCGGGAAACTCAGGACTGGCCCGCGCCAGGGTCAGGCCCAGCACCCGCAGCGCCCCCGCCTGCTTCAGGGCCGCTGCACAAGCGGCCAGCGTGGCGCCGGTCGTCATCACATCGTCAATGAGCACCACCACGCGCCCCCGCACGACCTCCGGTAGCGAAACTTCGAACACACCGCGCACGTTCTCCCGTCTTGCGGCCATGCTCAGCCCGGTCTGCGGCGCCGTGGGGCGAGTCCGCCACAGGCAGCGCGGGGCCACCTCCGGGCCTCCATTGTTGACGGATCGCGCGAGACCCCGCTTCAACCCCTCCGCCAGCAGTTGCGCCTGGTTGAACCCTCGCTCGCGCTCGCGAGAGGAATGAAGCGGCACGGGCACCACAAGGGGCGAATCGAGCGTGGAGAATTCTTCTCTCCCCTTCCAAATTTCCGCCAGTAGCTCTCCCAATCTCCGGCCGAGCCTTTCCCGCCGGCGGAATTTCAGTTCCAGAATGGCCTGCCGGAGGCTCCCCGCATAGAGCCCGAAACTGCGCGCCAGGTCAAAGTCGTAGTCCCCCTGCTGGCACTGTGCACACCGCAGAGCTGTCGCCCCGGCAACCGCCGAGGAAGGAATCGGCAAGCCACAGCGCCCGCAGGCGGGACCCTCCCAGGGCTCGAGGGTCTGCCAGCAATCGCGGCACAAGCCCGGCCCCGCTACTTCCGACAATTCGTGGCCGCAAAGCCAGCAGCCGGTGGGATAGAAAACAGAGAAGAGGCTGGCTGCCAGCTCCCGAAGGAGCGCGACGCTCCCGGGTTGACTTCCAGAAGAAGGCGAGAAGACGAACCTCAGCAGGACCCCGCTTAGAGGAGTCCCTTGTCCTGTTTGTCCTGACACTGAATGCAGTGCCGAGCCCAGGGGACCGCCTCCAGGCGCTTTCCCTGGACTTCCTCACCACACGCAACGCAGAGGCCGTAACTGCCGAGCCGGATGCGTTCCAACGCCTCATTTACGAGCTGCAGAAGGCGACGGTTCTCGTCGCTCCGGTGGAAGAGAAACTCTTTGGTGTAGGAGTTGGCCGCCTTGTCCGCAATATCCTGGGTGGCTTCTTCGTCCGCCTCGCGGCCATCTTGCTCGGACTTCGACACCGCTTGTAGCAACTCCTCTTGTTTGACCAGAAGCTGCTTCCTGTACAGTTCTACTTTCTTCTTGTCCATGCCCAACCTTAATCAAGTACTGAGGCTTTCACAAATAAACCATTCTAAGTGGCGTCGGCGAAGCTGTCAAGAAGTCTGGAACCGTGGACTGTACAGCTACATCGTGTCCCCCTAGCGAGCAGGTAGCGCAATCCCGCGCTGCGGGATTGCGGCTCTTCCATGTCCCTTGGGGAAGATTCCGAAAAGCCGCAAGACCACACTGCGGGTCGTGTGTCACCTGGGACGAAAACATGCAGTGCAGACCCGGCCTTCAGAGTCTGCGGCACTTCGCCTCGAACGTCACCCGCGCCAAAAGCCATGGACCCGCTCCACGGGTACACGCTACCTGCTGTTGGCTGGGGGTTTACGCCGGAATGGTAATCTCAAGTACGTCCTGGCCTTGGATGAATGGCCTCAGCGAGCAGGACCGACGATACGCGGACGGGAATCAGTTTCAGTCATAGATGTTCATCCCAGCCTTCAGGATTTCCAACGTGTCTGTTCACCCATTTCCTGTGAGGCATTTAAGCCACGTCGCGTAATTAACACTTCAGACAGACCTTACCTAGTGTTAACATCCTGGCGGGAAACTCTCCCGGCCTTCGAGTGTTCTCTTGAGGCAAACGTGGGTCAAAATGGAAACGGCAAGAGAATCCTGATTCTGACGGTCACCGGCGCCCACGGGGATGCGCACCGCCGGATGGCAAACGCCCTGCGCCAGGCGCTGCTCCAAATCCAGCCTGACGACACGGTGGAAGTCGTCGACGCCCTGCAACAGTGTGCTACTTGGTTTCATCTTTACTATGACTCCTACCTGATCCCGGCAAAATACTGCCCACCGCTCTGGCGGTGGATTGAGAATTTGCAACACGGCTCCCGGGCGACGACCCCTGGCTGGGTTTATCGCCGGGGCGGGCAAGGTCTGTTCCGGTTTATCCAGACTTTCAACCCGGATGTTGTGGTGGCAACCGAAGTGGGTTTGTGCGAGCTGACATCGATGTGCAAGCGCGAGGCCTACTCCCGCTTCCGCCTCGTCGGGCTCTGCACGGGCGTGGATGTGGACCGGGCGTGGGCTCAGCCGGAGGTGGATTTATACCCGATTGCCCCGGATGCAGCCGGGGCGCTGGAGGCAGCGGGCGCGCCGCGCGCGAAGATACTGCCCTGCGGGATGCCCATCGACCCGGCCTTTGCTTGCGGGTGTGAGCGGGGAGCGGCTCGAACCCGCCTCAAGATTGAACCGGATGTCCCCATGGTCCTCGTACTTTTCGGAGGCCGGGGGTTCGGAAAGCCGCACCTCATCTTGAAGGAATTGCAGAAAGTCAAGGCGCCTCTGCAAGTGGTCCTCATCACTGGTAAGGACCCGCGCGTTGAAGAAAAAGTCCGGCGGCTTTGCACGGGCCGGGCGCGGCATACGGTGCTTGGCTGGGTTGACAATATGCACGAATGGATTTGCGCGGCCGACCTGCTGGTAGCCAAAGCCGGAGGGAGCACCGTCATCGAGGCCCTGGCTGGCGGCCTGCCTATACTCGCCTTCGATTTCTTTCCGGGGTCGGAGGAACGCACTTGTGCATGGATTGCCAAGGAAGGCCTCGGCTGGTGGATACGACGCCCCGAAGAGATTGCCCCGGTCATCGAACACATGCTGAACGACCCTGCGGAATTGCAACGCCTGCGCGCGAAAGCCAAGGCCAAGGGCCGGCCGCGCGCGGCCTTCGAGGCGGCGGAAGCGATCCTGAAACTCGCTCACTCCGGCTCGCCGGCCGACACCGCTCATTCGGGTTGACCGATTGGCCGTGACAAAGGTCACGGCGTGGGCCGGGGAATCAGACCAGGACAAGATCGGGATGGTAAACGCTGCCGGAAACGTGCCGGGCGATGGCGATCAGCCGGCGCTCGGGATTCATAATCTTGAGCAGGCTGACCGACCAGGTCCGGTCGGTCCCGCTGCCCCGCCCCGGCCGCAGCGCTTGGGCCAGTTCGAATTGGTGTCCGTGGCAGACGTTCCTTTCCTCCCGGCCGCGCACCACCAGCTCGGGACAATCCGGCAAGAGGGCCTCGAGCGGCACCCAACAGCCGGCCAGCTTCCCCGCCTGGGCCACCTCTTCAAGCTGCGCCAGCGTGACCGCCTGCTTCTCGGTGAACTCCGCCACGGCCGTCCGCCGCAGTCCGGCCAGGTGCGCGCCGCAACCGACCTTCTTGCCAATATCGTGAGCCAGCGCGCGCACGTAAGTGCCACCCGAACACTCGACCGCAAACCGAATGCTGTCCCCCTCGAGGCCCAACAACTCGAGGGCGTAGATCTCGACCTCGACCGCGGCTAGCTCCACCGGCTTGTGCTGACGCGCCAGCTCATACGCCCGCTTACCGTCCACGCGCTTGGCCGAGAAGGAAGGGGGGACTTGCATCAACCGGCCGGTCAGCTCCAGGAAGATGTTATCCAACTGCGCGCGGTCAAGTTGGACACTCACCGGCTCTGCGGTCGGTTTCCCCGTGGCATCGTAAGTGTCTGTGGCAAAGCCGAAACGGATTACGCCTTCGTAGGCCTTGCGCGACTTGAGATAGAACTGGGCAAAGCGGGTGGCCTTCCCCACCGAGAGGGGCAAAACCCCGGTGGCAAAGGGATCCAGCGTTCCAAAGTGGCCGACCTGGCGCGTGCCCACCACCTTGCGCACGCGCGCCACGACGTCGTGGGAGGTAAGGCCCGCGGGCTTGTCCATCACCAGAACACCGGAAATTTCTTCACTCATGGATATTCGGTCCGGCGCGTGGAGTCGAGGTTGCTTCCCTCCCAGACACCCCCGCCTCAGGAAGTCGGGCTGACCTTGCGCAGCAGTTCTTCGATCTTCTGGCTGGCCTCCGCGCCCCGATCCAAAACGAAAACGACTTCCGGGGCGCGGCGCCGACGCAGGCGCCGGGAAAGCTCATGACGAACGAAAGCGTGAGCGGAAGTCAAACCTTCCAAGGTCTGCTGTTGCGCCGCGGGCTCGCCCAGCACGGAGACGAGCACGCGCGCCTGGTGCAGGTCAGGGCTCAACTCCACTCTGGTCACCGTGGTGAAGCCGATGCGGGGATCCTTCAGCTCCCGCACCAGCATCTCGGCCACTTCACTGCGGATCTGGTCCGCCAGCCGTTCCTGCCTTCGTCCCGCAACATTCATTCGTGCGCTCTGCCCGCGCGGTGCGCCGCCGTCCACCCCCCACACCCGCGCGACCTTTGTCGGGGGGAGCAGGGGGACGTGCCCGCGTCAATAGAAGTCCAACGAGTAGTCCGCCACGTCGTCCCCGAGAATCGCCTCGACTTCGGCCAGCACCCTCCGGAAAAGCGACTCGAGCAATGGCTGGCTGTTCGAAATTGAAACCACCCCGAACGTGGCATGCTGCCACACATCCTGCTGGTCCAGTTCCGCCACCGCCACATTGAACCGCGCGCGCAGGCGATCGCGCATCTTCTGTAGCACGGCTCTCTTCTCTTTGAGGGAGTGGGCGTAGGGGAGCTGGATCTCCAGCGTCAGGACACCGACGGGCATGGCGCGCCCCCTGCGAACTCGGACTGCAACTAAGCGAACGCGGGCTCCGCTACCCTCTCGGTCACAAAGGCTTCAATGACGTCCCCGATCTTGACATCGTTGAAGTTTTCCAGGGCTAGGCCGCATTCCATGCCCAGTTTCACTTCCGGCACGTCGTCCTTGAAGCGCCGCAGCGAGCGGACACGCCCTTCGTAAACCACCACATTGTCGCGGAGCAGCCGGATCTTGGCCTCGCGGGCGATCTTGCCTTCGGCCACATAACAGCCCGCCACCGTACCCACCTTGGTGACGCGGAAGGTGTCGCGCACCTCCGCGCGCCCGAGGCTGACCTCTTTATAGGTCACGGCCAACAGGCCCTGCATGGCCTGCTTGATCTCATCGGTCACGTTGTAAATAATGTTGTGCAGGCGGATGTCAACCTGTTCGAGTTGGGCCAGCTCCGTTGCCTTGCGCTCCGGCCGCACGCTGAAGCCGATGATGACCGCATTGGAAGCCGAAGCCAGGAGCACGTCCGTCTCCGTAAGGGCGCCCACCCCGGCGTGAATGATCTTGATTTTCACCCGCTCATTGCTCAGTTTGCTCAGGGTGTCGGAGAGCACTTCGACGGAGCCCTGGACGTCCGCCTTGATAATGAGCGGCAACTCCTTCACGTCACCCGCTGCCATCTGCTCGTGCAATTGTTCCAGGGTCAGGCGCGCGCCCTTGAGCTTGGCCATGGCCACGTCGCGCAGCTTGATCTGGCGGTTGAGGGCTACTTGGCGGGCCTTCAGCGTGTCTTCGATGGCCTGGAGCAGATCACCGGCCTGGGGAACATCTTCCAGACCCAGGACCTCCACCGGGGTCGCCGGCGTCGCTTCCAGACAAGGCTGGCCCCGATCATTGAACATGGCCCGCACTTTCCCGTAAATGGCGCCCACAATAAACGGGTCGCCCACATGCAAGGTGCCGCGCTCGACCAGCACGTTCGCCACCGGGCCGCGCCCCCGGTCGAGTTTGGCTTCCATGACCACGCCCGAGGCCAGCCGCTTGGGATTGGCTTTCAGCCCCTTCAGGTCCGCGACCAGCAGGATCATCTCGAGCAGCAGGTTCAGATTCTGGCGCTGCTTGGCGGAGACTTCCACGGTCACGGTGTCTCCACCCCATTCTTCCGGCATCAGGCCATGATCGGCCAGTTGCCTCTTCACGCGCTCGATCTGCGCATCCGGCTTATCAATCTTGTTAATGGCGACGACAATGGGCACCTTGGCGGCCCGGGCGTGGTTCACCGCCTCGAGCGTCTGGGGCATCACGCCATCGTCCGCTGCCACCACCAGCACCACGATGTCCGTAACCTTGGCGCCACGGGCGCGCATGCGCGTGAAGGCTTCATGGCCCGGGGTATCCACGAACGTCACCTTGCGCCCTTGAACTTCCACCTGGTAGGCGCCGATCCGCTGGGTAATCCCGCCCACTTCTTTCCCCGCCACATTAGTTTCCCGAATGGCATCCAGCAACGAAGTCTTCCCGTGGTCAACGTGTCCCATCACGGTGACCACCGGCGGCCGCGCCACCAAGTCTGCAGCCTTATCGGCCTCGATGACCTCCTTCATGACCTCTTCCTCAAAGCTCATGAACTCCATGTCCGCACCGAATAACCGACTGATCTCCTTGGCCGTCGTGGCATCGAGGGTCTGATTGATGGTGGCGAAGACGCCCTTGTCCAGCAGCCGCTTGATGACGTCGCGGGCCCGGACTTGTAACTTCTCTGAAAGTTCCTTGACCGTGATGCCCTCGCCAACCGTGATGGTCCGCGTGATGATAATCTCTTCCGGCACTACCGGCCTAGGCGGCGGAGGCGCCACCCGGGGAGCCATCGGCAGCGGCGACACCGGAGGCCGCGCGGCCGGCATTCCGCCCACCAGCACCCCACCCGTTGCGCCTGCGAGTCGCGAGGCAGTCGGGTGCATCGGACGCGGTTCGCCCGGACGCCGGACCGGATGTACCCGCGGCAGCACTCCCCTCTGTGTCGCTGCCGGGGGATAAATCGGCTGGCTAAAAGCCTCGGGCTTCCTGGCCCGTACGCCCCGCGCCGGCTTATGGGGAACCGGCGGAGCTTCAGGCAATCTAACGGGAGCACCGGCTTCACCCGCCGCCCGCGCCCCTGGGACCTCAGGGGCCTTGGCTGCGCCAGGATGCAGCGCGCCCGGCGCGTGGCGCACCGCTGGCGTTCGCAAAGCGCGGGGTGCCGCTGGCTTCATCCCCGCAGGCCTGGCGGGCGCCGGGAATGCAGGAATACCCACCGCCCCCGCGGCGGGGATTGCCGTTTGCTCCAGCGCTCGTTCAACCGGATAAACCAATTCCGGTGGCACGATACCCGGCCGCGCCGGCACGGTGCGCTTGACCACGCTGGGAACCGCACCCGCCTTGGCTGGAACCGGGGCGCGGGCCGTCACGGGCGATGGAGGTGGAGCCACCGCTTTGCGCGCTGACGCCTTAATCTCGGCAATGGAACGTCTCAGGGGGCCGATATCGGGAAGGACAGGCAGGGGAGGCCTTAGGCCGTGAGCGGCGGACGATGCAACAGCAGAAATCGAGGCAGAAACAGAGGGCGTGGGCACCGCCACGGGGACTTCCGCCGCCGGCTTCTCTTCACCGCCCGAACGGAAACGCAAGCGCACCTTGTCCGCAAGGTCATCCTCGAGGGCGCTCGAGTGCGAACGCTTATCCATCACGCCCATCTCTTGCAGGTAGTCGATGATGACCTTGCTCTTGACTTCGAGTTCCCGTGCCAGCTCGTTGATTCGAATCGCCATTTCCGTTCTGATATCTCCTCCCATTTGGGCCGCGCGTGCAGACCTTCAAGGCCGCGCGCCCCCCTGCTGCTAAAGTCCTACCTCATTCTGTTTTCCCTCCTTCAGGGGTTTCGGATTCACTCGCGACCGCCGTCCCAGGCTCTGTCGCCTGCGCCTCTTCCTCGACTGCCGAAGCAGGCTCTGCAACTTCCACCGAGGGTCCGGCCGATGGTGACGGTGCTGCTGCCTCGGTTTCGCTGGCGACGGCCGCCGTCTCGGTTTCCGGGGTCGCCGGCGTCTGGTCGGCCATCGAGGGTCCGGCCGATGGTGACGGTGCTGCTGCCTCGGTTTCGCTGGCGACGGCCGCCGTCTCGGTTTCCTGGGTCGCCGGCGTCTGGTCGGCCGAGGTGGCCGCTGGGGGGGCCTCCGCCACGGCCTCTGCTGCTGCGTCTGAGCCGGCCGCCGCCTGGCCTCCCTGTTCGAAGTAATCCGTCACGATACGCCGAATCTTTTCGACCGTCTTTTCCCCAATGCCCGGAATCTGAATCAGTTCCTCCGGAGTCATCTGCGCCAGCTGCTCAACGCTTTCGACCCCGTGGGCCTTCAATTTGGCAAGGGTCTTCTCCCCCAGGCCCTGCAGGACGTCGACCGCCGCACCCCGCAATGCCATAGCGGCCATCTGGGATTCGATCTCCTGGCGCTTCTCTTCCTCGCTCTTGATATCTACGTGCCAGCCCACCAGGCGCGCCGCCAGGCGCACGTTCTGTCCCTTCTTGCCGATGGCCAGGGACAACTGCGTGTCATCCACGATCACTTCCAGCCGCTTCTCCTCGGAGTCGACGATGGAGACGTGGTTGATCTTGGCCGGGCTGAGCGCGTTGGCCGCAAAGTTGGTCGCGTCTTGGTTGTATTCGATGATGTCAATCTTTTCGCCGCGCAATTCCCGGATGATGGATTGCACACGCATTCCTTTCATGCCTACGCACGCGCCCACGCAGTCCACATCCGGGTCTTTGGAGTGGACGGCCACCTTCGTGCGCTCGCCCGCCTCGCGGGCAATCGCCTTGATGACTACCGTGCCGTCATAGATCTCCGGCACTTCCATCTCGAACAGCCGCTGCACCAGCAGGCCATCGGCGCGGGAAACCACCACTTGCGGCCCGCGGGCAGCGCGATCCACGAGGGTGATGACGCCGCGCAGCCGGTCGCCAATCTGATAGGTCTCCAGGCGCGATTGCTCTTTGCGCGGCATGCGCGCTTCGGTGCGGCCCAAATCCACAATGACGTCCGGCCCTTCCATGCGCTTGACCGTGCAGTTCACCAGTTCGCCGAGGCGCTGGCTGTACTCGGCGTACACGGTATCGCGCTCGGCCTCACGCACCTTCTGGAAAATCACCTGTTTGGCGGTCTGGGCGGCGATGCGTCCCAGCACATCGGTCGCCTTGGGAATTCTGACCTCTCCTTCGAGAGCCGCTTCGGGATCATACTTCCGGGCATCCTCGAGGCTGATCTCATGATCCGGGTCCTGGACCTGCTCGACGACCTTCTTGACGGCATGGACTTCAACCGCCCCGGTATCCTTGTTGAAGTGGGATTGCAGGTCCTCGCTGGACTTGTAGTACTTCCGCGTGGCCACCAGCACGGCGTCTTCTACCGCCGCGATGATGATCTGCGCATCGATGCCCTTCTCACGGCTCAACTGGTCAATCGTTTGGTAGAGCAAACTTGTTGACACGCGCGTACTCCCTCGTTGCTAACTTGGGCGCGGTGATGAAGTCCTGACCTCACCGCGGCCCATCCTTCGTCAGCGCCCCTGCCGCGTGCAGAGCGCGCAAAACCATACCGCGCTAAAGATCCACAATGAGCCGGGCTTTGGAAATGTTGGACAGTTCCAACTCCGTCAGTTGGCCCCCGCCGCTATCCAGCCGCACGCGGCCCGCCTCGAACCCCGCCAGCCGCCCCTCGATAACCCGCTGGCCCGCGACCGGCTCGCGCAAGACCAGGCGCGCGCGCCGTCCCCCAAAATGCTCGTAGTCGCTCGGCTTCACCAGCTTCCGGTCGAGACCGGGAGAAGAAACTTCCAGCGTATAATGGCCCGGCATCGGGTCCTCGACATCCAGGATCGTGCTGAGCTGCTCGCTGATAAGCTGACAGTCAGCGTGGGTGACCCCGCCGGTCTTGTCGATGTACACGCGGAGCAACTGGCCGGCGCCGGCGCCCTTGAGCTCGACGTCAACCAACGTCAGGCATTCGGAACGCACGACTCGCTCGACCGTTGTCCGTATCTTATCGAGGTCAACCATGTTGGTGCCGATTAATGACACACCTACCAGCCATCGAACTTCGGCCTCGGCCGGTTCGACCCAGCGTCAACAAAAAAGTGGGCTTGCGCCCACCCTGTGCGTTCGCCGACTACAGTATATTCCCGAACCCAACCCAGATGCAAGGCTCCTAAAACGCTTGCCTTTGTTGGCAATTTTTGCCCCCGTACCGCCGCGCGCCCTTCTTCCCCAACTTCCGCTTCCGCTCAACCGGCAGACTGCGGTACTATTCCGGTTTTGCAGTAAGGGAAACCGCCCGGCTGGATAGTGGGCGGTCTAGCATGATCGTCCAAGGCAAGGAGACCTCCTCTTTGAACAGCAGGGAACGCGTCCAGCGAGCCATCACCTTTAGCGGGCCGGACCGGGCACCGATTTCGCACGCGGTCCTACCTGCCGCCCAACTCAAGTACGGCCAGGCTCTAGACGAAATCCTCGCCGAGTTCCGCGAGGACTTCGGCTGGGACTACATGCGGAACCTTCCCGTCGAAGACTTCCCGGCACTCTACAAGAAGGGCCGGAACGTCGATGACTTCGGCACGACCTGGTATTGCGAGTGGCTGGGAATCTGCGGCATCCCCGTGGACTGGCCCCTCAAGGACCTCAGCCACTACAACGACTATCGCTGGCCGGAAGTCTTTTCTGCCGGGCCGCCCAAAGGCCGGCAATACAGCGGGCACATGGAAGGCTTCGACGACCGCTGGTATGCCCGCGGCGCCTGGATCGCCTTCTTCGAGCAGCTCCAGCAGCTGCGTAGCATGGAGAACCTCCTCACGGACATTGCCAGCGAGTCCCAGGAGTTCTACCGCCTGCTGGACGACCTGCTCGATTTCAATCTGCGCTGGCTCGACAAGTGGACCCAACGCGAGTATGACGGAATTCACCTAGCGGATGATTGGGGTGGCCAGCACGGACTGATGATCAAGCCCGAAACCTGGCGCCGCATCTTCAAACCGCGCTATGCCGAGATGTTCAAACGCGTCCACGACGCCAACCGGGATGTCTGGTATCACACGGACGGTCAAGTCAAAGACATCTTCGGCGATCTCATTGAAATCGGCGTCGATGTCATCAACTGCCAGGTGAAGGTGGTGGGACACGATTGGATTGCCGCCAACGTGCGGGGTAAGGTAGCCTTCCGCACGGACATCGACCGGCAGCATGTCATGCCGTTTGGC
>Ga0315280_10006644_pt1 | contig 15880 bp, 15 predicted proteins | sample YL17G06_40_MG_FD_203697 | JGI IMG/M metagenome (GOLD analysis project Ga0315280, IMG submission 203697) | Sediment microbial communities from Yellowstone Lake, YNP, Wyoming, USA - YL17G06_40 | ecosystem: Environmental > Aquatic > Freshwater > Lake > Sediment | place: USA: Wyoming | collected... | reverse complement strand
TAGAGCTCGACAAAATACTGGAATTTATGCATCATTCTCTGGCGCAGGCGGGAAGCTTTATTCGGGCGGGGGTTATGCCCTGAAGAATGCATGGTGAAATCGGGAAATTGGCAGTTGTCCCAAGTCCTGACTCTTTTTCCTTTGAGAGGCGAGGTGGAAACCAGCTCGTCATTGATATCAAAACAATGGCAAGTTGGGCAGAGATAGGTGCAGATGCCGCAGCGGAGGCAGCTCATGGCTTCCTCATCCCAGAAGGGAGAGTCAAACATGACTTTCAGTTTCTCGGGAATATTTTTGATCCCGCTGATTTGCCTTTCGATCTTCTTCTCGGCTTCAGATTGGGTTTTTTCAGCTTCTTTCCTGTCATTGGGCTTTGGTTCTTGGAATAGGACTTTGGCCTCGTTGAGGAGAGCGTCACCTTTTTTCGTCAGGGATTCTACGTAGTATTTATCCCCAAGGTCGGTGAGAAGGACATCCAGTCCTTCTTTCGAGTGGGGAGAGCCGTTGACAGTGAGACAGAAACAATTGGGAGAAGGCGGGGTGGAACAGACAAGTCCCACTAAGGTTGTCTGGTTTCTTCTCTTCCAGTAATAAGGGTCTTCAAACTGGCCGCTAAAAACCTTGTCGAGCAGAGCAAAAGCCCGGCCTTCGCAAGGCCTTGAGCCGAAGACAACGATTGGTTCCTCTCCAGGGAGAGTCTCTTTGACCTCTGGTCTGCTTTCATTGTGGGTGCCAAACTCCAAAAAGACTTCTCTTTGGGGAAAGACTATTTTTTTTGAGGGAACCGTTGTCTGGGGATAATCCAGATTCACATTCTCTGCATCCTGGATGAGCGCGTAATTCCAAACATCCTCATCTTTTCGGGGAGCATAAACTTTGTAAGACCCGAGCTTCTTAACCCACCGGGAGAAGTCTTTTTTCGCGAGTATTTTTTCCATAGTTTCACCTGATAAAATCTTCAGGATCTTCATCCTTAAAGCTAGAGACAAGAGAAGGCTGGGCAGGATCCAGCCCCGCCTCATAATCGAAAAGCTCCTTGGCTTCTTTTTCCAGCTTTTTGTTCAACATCCTGAGCGGAATATCCAAGGGGCAAACTCTTTCGCATTCGCCGCAATCAATGCATCGTCCTGCTAGATGTATGGCCCGGACAAGATGATAAACAAAATTCTCGGAGAGGTCCGAAGATTTCTCTACCCATTTGATTTTTTGGGCTTTTTCATCGGCCGAAGTATCGGCTGTCACGGCAAAACAGATGCTGTCTGCGACGCATTCATCGCAGTAACACATCGGGCAGACCGAGCGACAGGCATAGCAGCGGATGCATTTTTCGAGCTGCTCCTTCCAGAAATTCCATTTCTCTTCCTTTGAGAGAGATTCTGTATTCTCTAAGCTCTTAAAAGGTTTTTCCACCGCTCTTTTTGTTTTTTCTCCTAAAAGCACATCGACGATCACGGGGAAGTTGACTTTGCATTCGAGGCACCTTGAGGCCAAAACCTCTTCGACCGGGACCTCGACTTTCCCCTCTTCAGTGGTGATGATGATATTTTTATCGCCGAATTCGGTCTTCAAAATTTTCTTGTTGCCGATTTGTTTAGCGAGCTTTTTTTCATCTCCCACTCCTGCTTTTTCACAGGATATGCCAATCAAGTAGACATCATTGCGGTTGATGAATTTCTCCTGAAGCAGAACCACCACGGCCCGGCTGTCACAGCCTTTGACAACTACCCCGACCGGCCTTGGATCCGGCTGCCTTTCTCTTTTCTTTCTTCTTTTATCATCAACGAGGAATTTTGCCAGATTATAGACACAAGTGGGATCCCAGACCAATTTATCGACATCCTCCGGCTTTTTGATAAAGACAGGGGTGGCTGTCCATCTTTCTTTTCCTTTTTCATAGCCGATGATGTATTTGACCTTTCCCTCTTCTAAGAGTCTTTTGGCTTCTTTTTTGAGGTCTTCGATGTTGGTCATTATGGATTTCTCCTCAGCTTTGTTTGAGGGCCGAGAGGTTTGAGCATTTTGACAAAATCTTTGATGACTTGAGTATATTTTGTCCCTTCGGCAGCAGAGACCCAGGACATCTGGAATCTCTCGGGTTCAAGCCCGATGTGCTCCAAGAGTTTTTTGACTAAAGCAATTCGGCGCCGGGCGTACATATTTCCTTTGATGTAATGGCAATCGCCGGGGTGACAGCCGGAGACGAGCACTCCATCTGCTCCCTTATTGAAGGCAGAAAAAATGTACAGAGGCGAAACGCTTCCCGAGCACATGACCTGGATGGGAATGACATTCGGCGGATATTCCATCCGAGAAACGCCAGCCAGGTCGCTTCCGGCCGAAGAACACCACTTGCAGAGAAACGCAACAATTTTAGGTTCAAAATCCTCTGACATCTCTAGCCTCCGAGGCACGCATCGATCATTTCATGGAGATGGAGCGGAGTCATGTTTTTAACCTGAATCGCCGCCCGCAGGCAGGTGGCTGAACAGGTGCCGCAGCCTTCACACAAGACTTCGTTCACCTCGACTTTACCGTCTTTAAGGGTCAGGGCTTCATAAGGGCAGACTTGGACACACATGCCGCATCCCGTGCAGAGATTGGTAAGAACCCTGGCCACTGTGGGCGCGTGATAGAGCCTTTCCTGAGATAGGATGGTAATAGCTTTGGCTGCGGCGCCGCTCGCTTGAGCCACAGCTTCAGGGATGTCCTTGGGGGCTTGAGCGGCTCCAGCCAAGAACATGCCGGACGTGACGCTTTCCACTGGCCTCAATTTGGGATGAGCTTCAGCCAGGAAACCATCCTTGTCCATGGCAATCTTTAGTTTCTTGGCCAGCTCTTCTGCGCCCTTGGAAGGCCGCATGGCCATGGCCAGGACAACCAGATCTGCATTAATTTCGACGTCTTTACCTGCCAAGGTGTCCACACCCCAGACTTTGATCTTGCCCTTCTCCTCGAATATTTTCGAGACCTTCCCTCGCAGATAAAGCACCCCATCCTCTTCGACGGCTCTTTGGACGAATTCCTCGTAGCCTTTCCCTCCAGATCGAATGTCGATGTAGAAGATATAAGCCTGGCCGTCGTGGACGTGGTGCTTATAGAGCATGGCGTGTTTGGCCGTATACATGCAGCAGATTTTGGAGCAATAGGCGCAATGCAGTTCAGGGTCGCGGGAGCCCGAGCATTGGATGAAGACTACTTCTTTAGGCTCTTTGTGGTCGGAAGGCCTCAGGATTTTTCCCTTGGTTGGCCCTGAAGCTGAAAGCAAACGTTCGAACTGGAGCCCATCCAGCACATCAGCGTATTTTCCATAGCCGTATTCGGCCATTTTTTCTTTATCGTAGAGGTCGAATCCTGAAGCAACAATGATTGCCCCCACTTCTTCTTCGATAATCTGGGGTTTCAGATCATAGTCAATGGCTTTGACCTTGCAAACATCGAAACACTTTCCACAGGCAATCGGGATCAAATCCGGGCAGTTTTTGTCATCGAGCGTATAGGAGGCAGGAATAGCTTGGGGGAAGGGGATGTAGATAGCCCGCCGACCTGTCAAGCCTAAGTCGAATTCATTGGGAACAACGATCGGACAGACTTTTGTGCATTCATCGCAGAGGTTGCATTTAGCAGGGTCGATATAGGTGGGCTTTTTCAGGATTTTGACTTTGAAATTGCCGACATAGCCCGACACTTCCTGGATCTCACTATAGGTCATGAGTTTTATCTTGGGGTGTTTGGAAACCTCCACCATTTTAGGCGTCAAGATGCACTGAGAACAGTCTAGAGTAGGAAAGGTCTCCGAGAGCTGAATCATATGACCGCCTATCGATGGCGATCTTTCGACAAGAATAACCTCGATTCCGCTGTTGGCCAAATCCAAGGCTGCCTGGATCCCCGCAATCCCGCCTCCGACCACCAAGGCTTTCCGGGTTACAGGAACGCTGATGGATTCTAAGGCTTCATTCCTTCTGACTTTTTCGACAGTGCTTTTGGTTATTTTCGTGGCTTTGTCAGTGGCTTTGGCTATGTCCTTGTGGACCCAGCTGCACTGCTCGCGAATATTGGCGATTTCACAACGGAAGGCATTCATTCCAGCCGATTTGGCCACGTTTCTGAAGGTTGTCTCGTGGAGAGTGGGGGAGCAACAGGCCACAACGATGTGGTCCAACTTTTTTTCTTTGATGGCCTGGATGATTAGATTCTGACCGGGGTCTGAACACATGTAGACATAATCTTCCGCGTGGACCACACCCGGGTGCTTGGCGAGTTCTTTAGCGACCTTTTTGACATCCACTGTACCGGCAATATTAATGCCACAGTGACAAATAAAGACTCCCGTTCGCTTCATATATTTACCCTTTTATTTCTTATAATTCGCTCTTTTCTTGGTTTTTAGGGTTTCCTTCTTTTCTTCTTTTCCCTTTTCCTCCTCTTGGCTTAAAACTTCCGTTCCGTAGTCATAGCCTCGCTCGAAGGCTTTGCTGTTGAGGTCCAAGAATCTTTTGGGAACAAGGCCGGGAAGAGCTTTTTTGATGGCATCCGGAGAAACGACTTTGGATATCGAAGTGAAAAAGCCGAGCATCACCAGGTTGGCAAAAATTCTATTTCCCATTTCCTCAGCAAAGCGGGTGGAAGGGATGCCATAGACTTTGATTTTTCCTCTCGCAGGCTTAAGCTTGACCAAATCCGTGTCGATGATGAGGATGCCATCGTTCCGGAGTTCAGGCTCATACTTCTCATAGGCTTCCTGAGACATGGACACCAGAATTTCTGGCTTGGTGATGTAGGGGTAGAGAACCCGGTCTTCAGAAACAACAACCTGGGAGCTGCAGGCACTTCCCCTTGCTTCCGGCCCGAAGCTCTGGGTCATAGTGGCATATTTATTGTCGAAGAGAGAAATAGCTTTTCCTGTGATAAGGCCAAGGCGGATGATGCCTTGTCCACCGAAACCAGAAAATCTAATCTCACTCATAGCTTTACTCCATATTTTACATATTTATCGCCCAAGGCTTTGGAAAGGTGGTCATTCATACAATCCAGGAATGTCGGTTTTTCTCTGTCAACGAATTTGCCCACGATGAGTCTACCCTGGAAGCTGATACCAAGGGTCCTTGTGTCTGCTCCATGCTGGATTTCAGCGTTTTCATAATAGTATTTGAGCAGGTTCAACCCGTCCCCGAGCCGGTTTCGGCGGGCATAGAGAGTCACGCAAGGAGTGATGACTTCGATGAATGAAAATCCGCGTTTCTGAAGTGCCTCCTGGATAGAATGGGTGACCCTTCTGAGATGGAGGGCGGTCCAGCGGGCTACATAACTTGCTCCGCAGGCGTCGGCTAGATAGGGAAGGCTGAAGGGATACTCGAAATTCCCGTAAGGAGCAGTGGAGAGATTAGCTGTTAGGGGCGTTGTGGCCGCAACTTGGCCTCCGGTCATGGCATAGTTGAAATTGTTGACACAGATGACGAGGATGTCCATGTTGCGCCTGGCCGCATGGATGAAATGGTTGCCTCCGATCCCTACGATATCGCCATCGCCGCTGAAGACAATCACCTTGAGATCCGGATTGGCAAGTTTTAGCCCGGTGGCAAAAGGAATAGCCCTTCCATGAGTGGAGTGGAAAGAATCGAACTTCACGTAGCCAGCTGCTCTTCCACTGCATCCAATCCCGGAGACAACAGCCACTTTGTCCAGGTTAAGGTCGCTCTTGCGCAAGGCGTCAGCAAATGAAGTGACAACTGTTCCGATTCCGCAGCCGGGGCACCAGATATGGGGAATCCGGTCCATGCGCAAGAAATCTTCCATCGGATTTTTTTCTTCGAGACGATCTTCCTCTTTCATTTCGCTGCCTCCTTGATGGCTTTAAAAATGTCTTCAGGATCGTGAACCCAACCGCCCATGTGAGAAACGCGGATGGCTGGAGCTTGGCCAGCAGAGGCTCGCTCCACTTCGAGGGCCATCTGGCCATAATTGAGCTCTGGAACAACAAAGGCCTTAATTTTTTTAGAGAGCTCTTTGATCCGTTTTTCAGGGAAAGGCCAGACGGTGATCAGCCTCAATGTGCCGACTTTTATCCCTGCTTGGCGAGCCTGCTGCACAGCTTTGACCGCAACTCTCGAGGTAATGCCATAGGAAACAACGACCACTTCGGCGTTATCGGTCTGGTTTTCCTCGAATTTTATGATCTTGTCTGCATTTTTTGTGATTTTATCGTTGATATGCCGCACACACCAATCCTGGCATTCGGCATTGATCACCGGATACCCCCGCTCATCATGCGTGAGGCCGGTCGTATGGAAGCGATAGCCGTCTCCAGCCTTGACCATGAAGGGGACCAGGTCTTTGTCGGGCTTATAAGGCAGATATTTATCTTTAGGCCCCTCGTACCATTTCCTTTCCACAATCTCGATCTGGCCTGCAGGAGGGATAACCACTTTTTCATGCATGTGTCCTATACACTCATCGGTCATGATGAAGGTGGGAACGCGGTAAATTTCTGCAAGGTTAAAGGCCTCGATGGCCAGGTCGAAACATTCTTGAGGAGAATCAGGGGAGAGCGCAATGATTTTATAATCACCGTGAGAGCCCCATCTCACCTGCATCATATCTCCTTGTCCGGTTAGAGTGGGAAGTCCTGTGGAGGGACCGCCTCTCTGGACATTGGCGATCACGATCGGGGCTTCCATCATGGCGGCAAGTCCGATATTTTCCATCATCAGGGAGAAGCCGGGGCCAGAGGTTACGGTCATGGCTTTTTTCCCAGCCCAGGAAGCGCCGATGAGGGCCGTGATCGAGGCAATCTCGTCTTCCATTTGAATAAAAACGCCTCCGACAAACGGGATCCGTTCAGCGAACCTTTCCGCCGTCTCTGTGGAGGGTGTGATTGGGTAGCCGGCAAAAAAGCGACAGCCTGCAGCCAATGCACCTTCAGCTATGGCGAAATCGCCGTCGAGATAATGCGCTCCGGCTAAAACTCCCTTAGGGTCTGCTTTCACCTTTTTCACCTTCTTCCTCCTCTTCTTCTTTCTTAAGGGTGACAAATAAGGCAAATTCAGGGCAGATAGCCTCGCAAAGTTGACAGTAAATGCAATTTTCATCATTCACGACTCGTGGCGGATGATAGCCTTTCACATTGAACTCTTCCGAAAGTTCAAGCACATCTTTGGGACAGTATTCCACGCAAAACCCGCACCCTTTGCATCTGTTTTTATTGATATGAATTTTGCCTTTTTTTGCCTTCAGGTCGCCAAAGTATATCATTTGTTCCTCAGAATAAGCCTTTTTGTTTAAAAAGAGGTCTTGGGTCCACGAAATGAAGGTCAAGCCTCAGAGCTTCTTCCGGGCAGCCGAGGGCCAAAGCCAGAAGTTGAGTGAAATAGAGAACGGGCAGGTTCTTTAAATCGGAATAAAGAGCAGCCGCCTCCTTCTGGCGGAAGTCCAGATTAAAAGCACAGAGAGGGCAGCTAACCGCAATCACTTCCGCCCCCAGCTTTTGGGCTGAGCTCACAATCTGGAAAGTCCGTTCCGCAACGACCTCAGGTTTATTCACAGTGTTATAGACTCCGCAGCATTCTGTTTTATAGGGAAAATCAACGGGATTGGCTCCGAGAGCTGCCATCAGGTTGTCTATCACTGTTGGGTTTTCGAGATTGTCAATTCCGATCTCTTTGGGGCGCACCAGAAGGCAGCCGTAGTAGCTGGAAACTTTTAAGTTGTGGAGAGGCTTCACAACCTTTTTAGAGATATTTTCAAATTTGATTTCATCCCGGAGGAGTTCCAAAAAATGGAGGACCTGGACATCACCCTCGTAGGAAATTTCTTCTTCATCCATGAATTTATGGATTTTTTCCAGGCCTTCACGGTCCCGCTTCACTCGCTCATTCGCTCTCTTGAGCGTGTTGTAACACATCGCGCAGAGGGTGATTACTCTATCCTGTTTAGATTCTTTAACTCGGATGAGGTTTCGGATGGGCGCCAGATGATGCATCAAATCATCGGTGGCGAGAGAAAAAACAGTCCCGCAGCAATTCCAGCGTCGCAGTTCCTCAACTTCGACGCCAAGTTGTTTTAAGGAACAGAGAGCCGAATCTTCAAAGTTTTTAGCATTGGTTTTCAGGGTGCATCCAGGATAATAGCTTATTTTCATCATGATTCCTTATTTTTTTATAATGATAAAAAGACATTATTACTATCTCTCTTAAGATGTAAATTTCCTAAAATTACTGATGAGAGCTATGGCCGGAACCCTTTCTTTTTCTTCAGCGGAGAGTTCGGAAATTCGGACGTAATCCTTCTTTTTCCGCAATAGAATTAGCCTTAAGGCCTCCATGACTTCAGCAATTTTTATGCCCTTCGGACAGCGCGAGTTACAAGTGAGGCAAGAGGCGCAAACCCAGATGGATTTGGACTGAAGCAGCTCATCCTTAAGGCCGAGCTGGGCAAAGCGGATGATTTGATTGGGGAGGATATCCATTTGGGACACAGCCGGACATCCTGCGGAGCATTTCCCGCATTGGTAACAGGCAAGGAGCTTCTGGCCGCTGAGTTCTTCGACCTTGGTGACGAATTGATCTCTTATTTTTTTCTGGGAGATGTTGATTCTCATCTGAACTTACTCTTTCAGATCCGGAAGTTCTATTCCTACCTATATTATAGGAATAGTATACTATGAGCTGCAAATATTAAGCAACAGTAAATCATAATTTGCAGGCCCTGTCAAGACAATTTGAAGTATTTTTTGAGCGTCTTTTTTCCCTGGTTCTCATCCATTTTATGTGGGTAAGGAGAGAGACGAGACCAGGAAACGGTCTCGCTCCCGTTCAGGTTTTTCACGCCGTTCCCTTACCGCCCTTCTCGGCGCCTGCGGAACTCGCAGGGCTCGAACCAGGTCATTCGAAGGCACGCTGCGTTTTCTCTGGTAGCCGCAACCTTTAGGTTGCGCTTGACAAGACGCAGGCTAAAGCCTGCGGCTACCGGTCGAGGAACCATGCCCGCTCCGCCTCTTCATACGGCCTTCTTCATGACCTGGTCCTCGCCCATCCATCCAGGTTCCCTCGAAGGACGGCCCGGGAAGGCTAAACCTTCAATGGTCGCTACGACCCTTTCCTGATCTCTTAGTTGCAGCTTACACAAAATGGAAAAGATCGTTTTTCTTTAAATTGCAGCGGCCGGATTCATCCGACGATACCTAATGAATGCGATAAATCGTTTTAGCCTAAGCTTTTTTAGAGAACAAAACCTGAAAGCTGCGACTAAGTCGGGGGAAAAAGATGCTGTGAATTGGATTTTTAGGTATTTTTAGGTTTCATTACGAGAAAAAGCAGGCAGAAGGAATTCAGGAGCAAAAGGTATCGCAAAAGTGGCAAAAGTCCCACAAGTGGGATCAAGATCGAAGAGGACACGAGGGCTCCCAGAAAGGACCCCGTCAAATCCAGGCCATAGCCCAGCCCATAGTTCTTTTTTTCTTTCAAAAACAAGTGATTGGAGACAATAAATAAATCTCCCCCTAAAAAGCCGAGCAGGAAGAGAAAAGCAAACAGGAAGAACTTAGGAAGAGGCACTCTGAGGGAAAGATTGAGGATGAAGAGGAGGATGATGAAGCCTGATTGAATGGCCATCATTTGGGGAAAATTCATTTTTTTTCTCTTGAGGCTCCACAAAGCACCCACGAAGAGGCCGAACATGAACGTTGTCAGGAGAAGGGAGATCCGGCCGTAGACATATCCAAAAAAAGTTTGGAACCAGATAAGGATGATGATTTCGGTGATAATTGTCGTAAAACCCATGACGGCCAAAGGTATCAGGAAGAAGCTTTCTTTGGATCGTTTGAGCCAAAAGAAAAAGAGTAAAATCACAAAAAGTAACAAAGGAAGGTCCAGGAGCCAGAACGAATGAAGCTTGGAGAAGAACGTGAGAATTTTCGTCTCTGCGCCTTTAAACTGAGTACTCCAGAGCACAGAATTGAAGAAATAACTCAGGGGGTGGAGGTCTTGGTTCAGATTTTTTTCTGCGCTCTGGACGTTCTCGAGCCAGCGATTGATTCTTAAAGGATTGAGCCGGTCAAAGAGAAGTTCGGAGCTGACATAGGAATTTTTGAGACCGAACTCTTCAATCTTTTGGCTGAGGTCTTCATACTGAATGGAAAGGGGAGAGGCAGAAGCCACAAAAACATTTGTATCCCCGGGGACAACTTGAACATTTGGGAAAACTTTTTTGAGTGTAAAATACAGAGAACCTAAAAATTGCTGAAGCTCTGGACTGATATAGTTCTCTGCAGAGGGAACACGAAAGGAGAAGACACCATTTTCTCTTAACTTTTCCTTCACTTTTAAGAAAAATTCTTTCGTATAAAAACGGTTGATCTGAGCCGTGGCTGGCTCCGGGAGGTTGAGGATGATGACATCATATCTTTTAGGGACAGTATTGAGGAAGGCCCTCCCGTCCATGTAAAAGATGTGGACGCGTTCATTAGTGAGAATGTTTTGTTCTTCTTGCGGCAAAAACTGAGCGGAAAGCCGAATGATGTCCGGGTCAATCTCGACGTAATCCACTTCAACCCGGGGATATTTCAAGGCCTGTCTAAGACTCCCTCCTGTCCCCCCGCCAATCAAGAGTGTCTGATGAGCCTTGGGATTTTGAAGCAAAGCGAAATGAACAGATTCCTCTGCGGCGGCTAAATCAGGGTAGGAATAGACTTGAAGACTGTTGCTGTAAAGAGTGACCTGTTCCTCAGTTTTTATGACTTGAAGTTTCCCATAGGGGCTATCCTTGCTTTCGAGCAACCTGAACGGCTTCCAGTAGATTTTTTGGCTGGGCAAATCAAAAAGACTGAAGGCTATAAGTAACAGGACCACAAAAAGGAAAAGGAGTGTGTTCTTTTTTCCCCCGAAAGTAAAAAAAATAGCAAGGCTCGAAAGCAAGCCCACGAGAGCCATTCCCTGCCAATTGGAAAAATAGGGGACCAGAAGGAGATAAACAATCAAGCCAGCAACTGCCGCTCCGAGGGATTCAAGCAGATAAACCCGGGTGACATTCCCGTTTTCGATTTGGGCATTGAAAACAAACAAAGCCCCCAGGGGAAGGCTGATGAAAAAAGAAAGGACAAGGGCAAAAGCTAAAATGGACAGCATCCCGGTTATTTCTCCCGGCAAGATCCCAAGCAGGAATCGCGAAAACCTGAGCCCGGCAAGGCAGAGAGGGAAGGCAACGACTACCCCATAATAAATTTGGGGAAAATTTGAGTGGCGCAATTTGAACTTTGGGGCAACCATGCTCCCCACCCCGCCCCACAAAAGCCAAGACGCCAGCACTAGACCGAAAGTCATCTCGTTTCCGTAGAAATGGACACAAAATTCTCTGAGCAGAAAAATTTGGAAGGAGGTGGCTATGAAACCCAAGAGAAAGGCAGGGAGAAAAGGGATCAACTCCAGATTCCTGGAATGGGAGTGTTGCAGAATTTGCAGCGGCCTCCCTTTATTTCGACTTTTTGGATGTCGTATCCAACCCTCTGGATGACAATGTTTTTACACTTGGGACAGTAGGTGTTTTCTGCCTGATGACCGGGGACATTGCCGATGTAGACATAGTGAAGCCCCTGTTCTTGGGCAATTTTCCAGAGTTTCTCCAGGGTTGAAAGGGGAGTGGGCGGGAGGTTTTTGATGAGATACATAGGATGAAACCGGGAAAAATGAAGGGGAAAATCCGGCCCGATCTCGGCCATAATCCACTGGCACATCTTTTGGATATCGGCAGGGTTATCATTCAGAGTGGGAATGACAAGGTACACCATTTCCAGCCAGGTTTTGCTTTTGGCGACTTTCTTGATGGATTCTAGGACTGTCTTCAATTCTCCGCGGACATAGTTGGCATAGAATTCCTGAGTAAAGGCTTTCAGGTCGATCTTGATCGCATCCACAACTTTTGTCAGGTCTTCGAGAGGTTCGGGGTTGATATGGCCGCCGGTGACAACCACGTTTCGTATTCCATTTTTGCGCGCTTCAACAGATGTGTCGTACATGTATTCAAAGAAAATAACAGGTTCGGTGTAAGTGTAAGCAATGGTAGGGCATCCGTATCTTCGCGCCGCCTCCACAACAGAAGCCGGGGGGAAGTCAAAATGCTGAACTTGTTCAGGTCTGACTTGGGATATTTCCCAGTTCTGGCAGAATTTGCAATTCACGTTACAACCTGCTGTGGCGATGGACATGGCATTGGTTTTCGGAAGAAAGTGAAAAAAGGGTTTTTTTTCGATGGGGTCCACATTGGCGGAGCAGGCTTTCCCATAGACAAGAGTGTAATAAGTGCCGTCCATGTTTTCCCTGACGCCGCAATACCCTCTCTCTTTGTCTCCCAGTTTGCAGGCTCGGGGGCAAAGTTGGCACTCTATCTCACGGTCCGGGAGTTTCTTGTAATAGCGGGCTTCGACTTTAGAGAGGTTGGCTTTTTCTCCGAAAGCATAGAGATTCTGGAGGAGAGTACCAACACCCGAGCTTAAAAGGAGGCTTGTGCCTGCTGTAGCTTTAAAAAACTGCCGCCTTTTCATCCTTAATATATTATACTTCTTCTTCGATAATTTTTATATCATTGAGATTCGCTTTGCCTAACCCCATTTTTTCTGCTGTTCCCAGATAGAGGGGCTCTCGGTTTTCCTCCTTCAGGGAAGGAAGGCCATTCCCTTGCCTTAGCTTTTCGATAATCTGCCATCCCACAAAATCTGCAGCTACGGGGTCAAAGCTGAAAATGAGAGCTTCATAGGGTTCAGCCCAATGCTCATGGTAAGAAGGGCCTCGGTGGTACTGGACAAGGAGAGCATCAAGGATAGAGAGCCTATGTTTGTTCTTGATCATCGGGATATCAAAGAGCTCGGCGACAAAGGGGTTGCAATTTGTGTCGTGATATTTGTTCGGGTTGTGGATGGCTCCAAAATAGTTTTTCATTCCAGCGGTCACTCCAGCCAGGCCATGATCCTTCAGGAGGGCAAGACTTACGGAAGCTGTAACAAAATTTAATTGAATCGTAGAAAACAGGCTTCCGATGTTCAAATGAGAAACAAGTTCAGTATCGTATCCAGCGCCGTCGGTGTCCGTGGCGAAGATTTTAACGCTCGAGTTATTCAGATTGAGCTTGTATCCCGCTTCCTTGAGCTCCCGGTTTGTCCGATCCCAGATGACAATATTTTTCTCCGGGAGAGGCAACCCAGTCAATAGATCGGCGAGAGAAAGAGATACTTCGGGCCGGGTCGAGAGGATTTTCCCCCCAATGGTGTTGATTTTTATGCCAACTCTGTCTTCTCTTTTGAAAATAGAGCTAAGACCATCTTTGATATTGGATTGGCCGGTTAAAACCTGAATTCCTTTTTCATAGAGCCGGGCAAGCCTGTTAGGCTGGATAGTCGCGCGGGCTTGAAGGATCCCCTTGGCTCTGATGACTACAACTTTCGACACAGCCATTTCTTTTAAAAGTTACTCCTCTTTAAAATTTGTGTCAAATACGGATGAATCTCTGTTTATGTGATGCCACTGATAAGGAATAGGGTCCTGTCACGGCTCCTCCCCATCCGTCCTCACCTCCGCTCCCACAAGATACCGCAAAGGAAATGATTCAAGCGCCGTAAGGCTCCGGGCGGGTGGGGAGCCCCTCCGCCGTGCCACCCTCCTTCGATTGGCGCTTCATATCACAGAAACGGAGGTACATCAGTAAAATATCTGGAATTGCAGCGGTCGTATTTAGGCGACGAGGTTTGATAAATCAAACCGCTAAGAAAAGGAAGGCTGAGAAAAGCCCCAAGAAAAAGGCGACCGTTGTTCTTGGCATTTGCGCTCTCCCTTTCCGTGCCTATATTCAATATGGAATCTCTAGGGACTCCGGATCCAACTCAGGCACGCCACGTTTCCCCCCTGTTGTCCCGAGAAAATCAACGACTTGCGCCGCAGATTAACAAAGCTGCCTATATGCCTGAGTAACCTGAATTAGCCCCTTATAACCCCCGAACACGTCACGAATCGTCCGAGTTGATGGAGGGTTAGGCTTGGCGAGTTTCTGAAAAACGGAGGATTGCTGCCAAGAAAGCGATTACTCCTATGAGGAAGTCAAAACCTACACAGACATAGAGCGCGATAGAGGCCCCAAGCATGCCTGGACCTTCCCCCTGGTAGGCCATCGCTGCGTCCAAGAGACCAAGACCGAGGGCAAGCGCTATCAAGCCAACAACAACGGCAGGTACCTTGGAAGCGCGATCGCCGGTACGACGTATGAAAGAGATGCCAAATAGCGCCATCCCGACGAGCACCTGGAGAATTATGTTGCCCCAGAACGCAGGAATTGCCCGGCCGGGCGTTGCGTGGGGAGAGGTATCTGCTCTCACCAGTGGTATCACCCCCACGGCCACAATTATGGCAACCCCCAATGCGAGAGCGGCAGCAACGCGCAGGATTAGACGACGATTTCTCTTCGTTAGCATGATAATTACCTCCTCAAATGCCCTAGCGGACCAGAGCTAGAACTCACCGTATATAAACGGCTTGTAACGGCCAGAGATATGGGAGTGTCAGATATTCTGGGTAAACCCCTTCTATTCATATTAAGCCCGCCTCAGCCAAAGGATTTCCAACAAAGGCCAACAGTTAAAAGCCAACAGAACCTTCTTGATGGGTTTGGCTCATCCATGGAGCACAGCTTTCCTTACACTCCCTCTTTTGATGATTCCTGTTTTCTTCAGACCAATTGAACTTAAGAGATCGATAAGTAAATCAAATAAAAATTCCCACAAATTTGTTCTCCTTTTTATCCAAGCCTTTTGCTTTTCTTCTCAAGCTTGGCCATATCAGAGCCGTTGAGAGCCAGCCTTTCAGGCTGAACAATGTGCTCTTCCATTACAGTAACTTTCCAATCCGTCCCCATCGGACTCCGCCCTCAGGATCAATGGAAAAGTAAACCAGCCTGGGCTTGGATACAATATCAATGAGCGGGACGTATCCCCAATGACGTGAATCTGCGCTGTTATCACGATTGTCGCCGAGGACAAAACAGCAGCCCTCCGGGACGGAAACGCTTATATCATTTCTTGCAGCTCCCTGAAGATAAAAGACGCGATAAGTCCCAGAGTCGCCTTTTTCATAGAAAGCTATCGTCCCGTTCTTGATATTTTCATCCCCTCTCCCTTCAAGCTGAGGCACCCCTTGAGCTGTCCATTTTTTTCCATTGACGTAAAGCTCCATCCCTCTCAATTCAATTTCATCTCCCGGAAGGCCGATGATTCTTTTAATAAAATGCTTGTTTTTGTCTCGGGGATACTTAAAAACCACCAATTCCCCTCTTTTCAGGCCAAGGTTTTTCGACGCGTGATCTATCCTTTTATCTACCATGATCAAATCTCCGGGAAGGATAGTCGGCGCCATGCTCTCAGTTGGCATTCGGTAGGGGAGAGCAAAAAAGCAAATTTTTTGCCTATTAACGATTGGCCCAAAGGTGAACAGATTCAGTACAATGACAAGGAGGATGTAGACATAGAGCCTATTATAGACTCTCAATTTGTAGTTCTTCTCCATCCGTTTGGCTTGCTTCCAAGCATCTCGAGCAGCCCAAACAAATATGCCAAGGTCCGACGCTAAGAAAAGAACCAAAAAAACAATCAGTATCAGATTGGGTCCCACAACACTCAACTGGAAGAAGAGAAAGGGGACGATCAACGAGGCCACGAAGAAGAGAATCCCTTTCCGTGGTTTTCCGTTGTAGAGTTGACCCAAACCAGTCAAAAAGAATGATAGGGCCACGGCGAAAAGAGGTTTTCTTTCCCTAAATATGACTTTTTTCTCTTCCATTTTTTTACCTGAAGACATTCGCATTTATTCCCCGGCTTTACCTTTCAGACAGTACCCCCTTCAGGTCTGAA
>Ga0315280_10006642_pt1 | contig 15884 bp, 12 predicted proteins | sample YL17G06_40_MG_FD_203697 | JGI IMG/M metagenome (GOLD analysis project Ga0315280, IMG submission 203697) | Sediment microbial communities from Yellowstone Lake, YNP, Wyoming, USA - YL17G06_40 | ecosystem: Environmental > Aquatic > Freshwater > Lake > Sediment | place: USA: Wyoming | collected... | reverse complement strand
AGAGCCTACCAATAATAGGGCAGAAAGAGCGTTGCGGCCCCAGGTCGTTTTGAGAAAGATCTTGGGCACGTTGCGCAATGATAAAGGGACTTCGATTCACGAGCGCATCATGACAACACTGTCAACATGGGGACAGAAAGGACTGGACAGTCTGCAAATGCTAACGGCGGTGCTAGCCAGCTAAACACATACCTTGGTCTATAATTCTGCTGTTGGCAGTGGCAGCTCTTTCATCGCAGGCTATCTCCTGCGATTGGTCAGGCGAGTGGGCTATAAACTGGGGACTGTGGGAGGGGAAATTACATAACAATCAAATGATCCTCACACAGACAGGAAATAGAGTGACTGGCACATATGACTGGCATGGGGGACAAATTGAAGGCAATGTCGTTGGGGATAAATTGATAGGCGAATGGATCGAGACGGATAACAATGGGAGATTTGAATATACTATGGAATCAGATTGTAAATCGTTTGAAGGTGTCTGGGGATATTCTGGTAGCATTGGAGATGGCTATTGGGATGGAAATAGGTAAGAGTCCAAGGAGAATTTATCGGCTTCATCCGTGGTCTTACCCTTGACACCATCTTCTCATTTTCCACATATAGCACCCAGAATTTGATGCCCGTGGCGTAAGAATCGAGGAGCCTCTGCATTCCCAGGTCGCAGGCCCCAAGAATGTCGCTCACCGTGGCGCTCCGCGGTAGAGATCACCGTCTTAGAGACGGCGTTGTCGGTATACTTCCTGGAAGGCTGCCCGGATCGTATGTGCTATTCCAGCGGGATATCCGGTGCTGTGATTAAGATATCTTTGGGGTCTTGCCACAATGCCTGCGGTGTCCTGCACCCGGGTATTGCGAGAGTTCTTATAATGACAATTTGAATCACATATGGTGGGATTCATGAGAACTCTGATTCTATATGTAGCTCTGATAGGATACATCATAATCGCCAGTGCGATAGCCATGTCCAATACGGCTTGCACCTATGATGAATACAAGGGTCAGTGCAAGATCTGCTCCATCATGCAGACCGATGAGTCTGTTCATCAGGAGAAGGTCATCGGAGGCCCCGGATATGCAGGCTTCGAGGTCAAATTCGAGTTTGTTCCGAATGATGTCCAGTCACTGCCTTTTGATGTGTATGATCGAATAAACAAGAGCGTAATCGGGTGCAAGAACGTCCTCGAGCTTTACAACTCCTGGTATCCCGGGCCGAAGTTCCTGCAGAAGTACAATATCACTGAGGGAGCGATATTCAACTGCAGCCTGGAGCTGATAAAATCTGGCACATGCTCGCCAGAGATCATTCGATTCGAGGACATCGATCAGCGGGACTACTTTGAGTCCAATGCAGCTGGATTTGGGATCTCCTGAAAAGAATAAAAGCATTGAAGGCTATATCAAGGTTTTGAGGGAAACTTGAGCCCTATCCCTCAGCCTTGCTGAGCTATTGCTCCAAAGTGACCCGAAATGCGTTAGGGGTCATCGTGAGTCTTTCCATTTAGGTCCATTACACCGATGTAATACCATCCAGGAGCGCCCGCCTTGGCCTCCACTGTGACCTTCTGCCCGGGGTCCTCGGTCACCTTCAGGATCTCTCCCTACGAACGACTTGTGTATGCAAGCCATTCTATCTGCGTATGCTCTGGTGGTTTTTCTTCTTGATCCTCATCCATCATCAGCATTCAATGGTTGCGGAAAGGTCCAAACGCCAAAGTTATGTCTGGACATATCTCAGCTTCAATTCCGCATCGCTCCAGTCGAAAACCGGATGGCTCTTGCGCTTCTTCCCCGATGCTTTCAGGGCCTGCACCACGAGGGGCACGGTGATGGTGGCGTCGGAGAAGACCTGCACCTTGGAGGCTTCCCTGGCCACCTTTCCCCAGGATACGGCCTCCTCGAAGGTGCATCCGGAGAGCCCGCCCCAGTGCGGAGCATCGGTAGTGTACTGAAGGGCATAGCTGTGGCCGCCGGAGTATTCGCCTATGAGCTCCGCAATCACCTCGGTCTGCTGGATGAAGTTCTTGGGAACGCCTCCGCCGATGTAGATCACGCCGGTCTTCTTGGACTTCTCCACTATTCTTGTAATCTCATCCACGTCCTTGATCTGGTCGACCATGACGCTGTGTCCTTCGCGGTAGGCCATGACCATGCCTATGCCCCAGGAGCTGTCAGCTATGGCCGGCACAAAGATGGGGACTCCCGATTCGTGCGCCGCTCCCAATATTGTGGTATCAGGCAGTCCCTCGCCCACCCTGTACATCAGCTCGCGGGAGGAATAGCGGCGGCTTTCATTCAGTCCCTTTACAAAGTTCGATATGTGCGTGTCAGCTTTGTGCAGCTCTATCTCGGAGACAAAGACGTCATAGATCCTGTCGATCTTCTGTTCGTTCAGGGAGATGTCATCGACACAGGCGCTGCCCCGGTAGTGGACGATGCCCAGGCCCTCACAAAGGTCATGAAAGAGATTGGCGCCCGTGCTCACCAGACAGTCAACCTTCCGCTCTCGCAGGAGATAGGCTATGAACTCGCCAAGGCCGGCTGGCACCATGGCCCCTGCCAGGCCAAGGAAGATGGTTACATCCTCATCCAGCATGCGCTCCCAAACCCGCAGGGAGGTTCCGAGCTGGCCTCCCTGAAAGCCCATTCTGCCCATATCCCTTACCAGATCGGCTACACCCCGGTCCTTCATGGGTATGGTAGTCCTCGTCCTCTCGCCGTTGCAGATAAAATTATGACCATGACCGTGATCCATTTTATCCCTCTAAAGCAGTTCTCATTATAAACAGCCTGGAGACGTTTAAAGATTATCCATCTCCGCTTGCATGAAGTTTTATATACCAAAAGAGTCCCTAAAGCAAAGTTCGATACGATTGGCCTTGGGTTCATCGGGGGTGATGGATCGTATGTACGCCATTGAAGATTTTATCTCATGTGAAGGGGATATGAGCGATGAAGGCATGCTCAAAGCCAGTGGCAACACTCCTGTGCAAGGCTGAGGAGGATCATGTGGAAGGCTGAGGATTCTTTGGAGCTATATGGAATAGAGAACTGGGGCAACGGCTACTTTTCGGTCAACGATAAAGGCAATATTATTATTTTTCCTAACAAGGATCCATCTCAGTCTGTGGACGTGATGGACCTCATCGAGGAGATCGAGAAGTCCAAAGATCTGGAGTTTCCCGTCCTCTTGCGCTTTCCTCAGATCCTGGAAGACAGGATCAATGAGATCACCGGGGCTTTTTTTGGAGCCATAGACGAGTTTTCCTACAGAGGCACTTATCAGCCCATCTTTCCCATGAAGGTCAACCAGAGAAAAGAGGTCATCGAGTACATCATCAAGTACGGAGCAAAATACAATATCGGCCTGGAGGTCGGCACCAAGGCGGAACTCCTGGCTGCTCTTTCCCTCGGCCTTCCCAAGGAGGCCCTTCTGATCTGCAACGGCTACAAGGACGAGGACTATCTGCGCCTCGCTCTGAGCATTCACAATATTAATAATATAATAATAGTAGTGGACCTATTCGAGGAGATCTTCGATATCCTGAAGCATGCGAATGCCATGGGGATCACACCCCGGGTGGGCATGAGGGTCAAGCTCTTTGCCCGCGGCTCAGGACGCTGGGTGGAGTCGGGAGGCGAGTCGGCCAAGTTCGGCCTGTCCACCAGCGAGGCCCTGGAGCTCTTGAGGATACTGCGAGAGAGAGACCTCTTGGACAGCCTGAAGATGATTCATTTTCATATCGGCTCGCAGATCACGGATATCAGAACCATAAAGAACGCCATGAATGAGGCGGCGCGGATATACGCCAAAGCCCGCAAGATGGCCAATATCGAGTATCTGAACGTGGGAGGCGGTCTTTCTGTGGATTACAACGGCTCCAACACGGCTACGCCCTCCAGCGCCAATTATTCGCTCCGCGAGTACGCCAACGATGTGGTTTACACCGTGCAGAAGATCTGTGAGGAGGAAGAGGTTCCCTGTCCTGCAATTGTCTCCGAGAGCGGGAGGGCTATCGCGGCCTATCACAGCCTACTCATCTTTAAGATCATCGGCAAGAAGAACGCCAAGGACTCGTTGCTGCGCACTCCCAAAGATGAGGACCCCATCCAGATCGATGATCTCTGCAGCGCCTTCAAGGAGATCAATATCGACAACTACAAGGAGCACTACCACGACGCTCTGCAGTACAGGGATGAGCTTTACGACTCCTTCAACCTGGGCAACATCGGCCTGGAAGAGAGAGCCAAAGGAGAGACGCTCTTCTGGATGGTCTGCAAGAAGGCCGCCTTCCTGGCCAAGCAGGCCGAGGACGAGTCGGATGAGTTTTTGGAGCTGAAGAAGCTGGTGAGCCAGAAGTACATCGGCAACTTCTCCCTCTTTCAATCCGTCCCGGACATGTGGGGAGTGGAGCAGATATTTCCCACCATCCCCTTGCACCGCCTTAATGAGATGCCCTGTGAGCGCGGGAGGATAGTGGACATCACCTGCGACTCGGACGGGGAGATTAAGCGCTATGCCGGAGACAGCGAGGGCCGGGAATACCTGGATATGCATACCCTGATGGAGAACGAGGACTACTACCTGGGCATCTTCCTCCTGGGTGCCTACCAGGACACCCTGGGCGACTTCCACAATCTGCTGGGCTGCGCTCACGAGGTGCACGTCATGGCGGAAGGAGACGACTGGTACATCTGCCAGAAGGTGGAAGGCGACACCTGCCGAAAGCTCCTGGACTTCTTCAACTACGAGACCAAGGACTACATCTGGGAGATCATGGACCGCTGCGTGGCCAAGAAGGAGTGCATACACAAGAAGGAGCTGGAGCAGATCGAGGCCCAATTAAACAGGACGCTCAAGGGCTACACCTACTTCATCGACAAGCCCAATGGGCATGCCCAGAACAAGGAGATAGGCAAAAATCTTATTTAGCAGCGGATTTGATGGGATTATCCATTTAGGAGGAGTTGATATTCTAAAATCGGATCTCTCAACTGCAAAAACAGGATTAATTATTCGATATATTTTTATAATTTTCTTTGTCGTATCCACTACGACCTCGGCAGATGTCTTTCCTGCCGAGCCCTTCAACGGGCTGCAGATAAGCTATTCCGTCTCCGGAGCAGGCCTCGCAGCTCCCGAAGACTCGGAAGGATTCACTTTCTACCGGGAGATGGAAGGAAAGCTCACTGGAAATGAGCTGACCGTCTCCGGTACGGCCAAGGCGAGCGGGGGCTGGGGTGCGACGATAGATGTGAGCGTCAGCGTGGACGGCCAGGAGCCCAAGAGCTTCCACCAGGAAAAATTTCCCCAGAACGGTCTGGCTGAGGACGTTATGAATCAGCCCTTCTCGGTCACCATTCCAGTACCTGCCGAGGCCCAGGAGGCCAGCTTCACCATCTCCCTGGAGGGAAGCTACAACGCCGGCTCCCGGGGCGTGGTGGTGCAGGCGAGCTTAAACCGCTCCTATTCCCTGCCCGTGGCCGAGACCAAGAACGAGACAGAGCAAGCAGGCAAGGAACAAGAGTGCCAGGACAGCTCAACCTGCCCCAAGAAGAGCCTTTGCGCCGAGGCCATCTTGAGATATTTCCCGCTCTCTCCCGAGAAGGGAGCAGAGTACGGAAGCTTGCGCAAGGATTACGAGGATCTGAAGCAAGAATGGGAGAAGGCTATCGACGACTACAATGAAAACCATGATATCAAAGCCCACTCCTCAGACAATACTCTGGGGATTCTGCCTGCCATCTCCTGGCTGTGGGCAGAGGGCGGAACCAGCGACGCTGTGAGCAAAAGCTTCGTCTTCACCTCGGATGAGGATAGAAGCAAGTTCAGCTCCAGGACGCCTCGAGATGATGAGGCTACACCGGGAACTGAGTATGCCCTTTATTACTCGATAGTGAATAAGTTCAAGGATAAGAAAGATAAGCTCACTCCTGGGGATGTCTTCAACCTGGCTTTGGAGCAGAGGAACGGAGATGCTCGGGAGGCCACCTTGCTGGCTCATAACCTCTTCCGCTCCCTGGCCCGCACCGGCGACCAGTCCCTAACCCTGGTGCCGGCGAGCTTGGATTTCTTTGACAAATATCTTGAGCCGATGGTGGGCCAGGAGACATTGGGAAAGGGACAGAACGCAGGCAACTGGTATCATCTTTTCGGCACAGCATACTTCGAGATGCAGGGCAGGGGAAACTGGGGCTTTTACACTCCCGTGGAGATGGTGATTGACCGGGGTGTGGGCGATGGCCTGGACAAGATCGTGAGCCTGTTCCAGGCCGATCCGGAGCTGAAGGAGCCCTCCAGTCGCACTCTGCTCTCTTTCCTGGGCAATGAGGTGGAGCAGGGGGTCAGGTGGGTGATAGGATCCTCCTCCGATCCGGAAAAGTATTGCTTCAACGTCTGGGGCGGACAGCTGGGGGCCTGGCTCTACCGGGAGAAGCTCCCCAAGAAGGTCTCCCAGGAACCGACGGTGGAAGAAGGATCTTCAACCCTGACCATCCCCACCATACTGGGGCCGATCCCCATGGTGCCGGATAGCAAACGCATCATGGACGAGCCGAGCAGAGTAGTGTACTCTGGCTCTCCTGTAAATGTGCTCTGGGAGGGTGAGGGCCAGAGAATGGCCTTAGACCAGGTCCAGGAGAGCCTGGAGGGCAGCTTCTCCGTGGGCTTGATTCCCTTCTACGAGGAGCAGACCGGAAGCTGGGGATTGCTCTGGAAAGAGCTCTCTGATGCTCCCTACAAGGTGAGCTTTGAGGCCGTCAAGGAAGGATGGCACCACTTGGTCATCGTGGATAAAAAGATGAATCAGACCCAGGTTTATTCTGTCTACCTCCTGCCCGGGGAGAGAACCTCTCTGGAGATAGATCCCTCCGGCAAGCCCATGGATATGACTGGGCCTGAAGGAACTGCCATCAAGCCTCTGATTTTGGGCCCGGAAGGTGGCCAGATAAGCGATCAGGAAGAAGATGGGGCAAAGGAGAGCCAGATTATTTTCGACAACTTGAACAAGGCCTCCGTGGACAACAATCCTACCTGCAGCCCGAATTTCACCATCAACGAGCCTCGGAGGATCACCTACATTGACACCTACCACTGGAACTATGGCCAGGGTACAGAGATGGGCGGGACGATAGGCCTGGAGAAGGATGACGGCACTACCTACGGACCCTGGACGGTGCAAACTGAGCCGGGCATGAATGGGGTCCCCAACGCCTATTGGAAATGCCGCCCGGATACAGTGATTCCGGCAGGAACCTACACCATTGTCGACTCCGATCCCTCTACTTGGTCCCAAAATTATGAATCGGGAGGTTGCGGGTTTAGCAAGGTGGAGGGCTATTTGGCAAATTCGGATGAGAGCAGCAGGAGTATTGTGACAGAAATACCGCCGAAAAACGACGATTCCGGGACGATTATTGGCGGTTCTGGCTGCGACTGGACGGGAGCCTGGAACTCCGATTGGGGCGAGATGGTTCTCCAGCAGTCCGGCAATGAGGTGAGCGGCACCTACACCCATGACCAAGGAAGGATCCAGGGCCTAGTCTCCGGCGACAGACTGGTCGGCACCTGGTCGGAAGCTCCATCTTACAGCCCGACGAGTGACGCCGGGGATGTGGAGCTGACGATGTCCCAAGACTGTCAATCCTTCAGCGGCAATTGGAGGTATGGATCGGAAGGGGGATGGTCGGGAGGTTGGACAGGCACGCGCCAGTAAAGCCTGGCCTGGACAAGACAGGGTCGGAGATCTCCCGGCCCATAATTTTAACTTCCAGGGCAGCGCCAGAAAGGCCTGATGCAATCTTGGGCCGAAAGAAGCAGGCTGATACTGGAGTTGCCTGGGATTTTGGGAGGCGTGTTTTCAGTCTTCATAGGCGGCCTTGTCTTTCTCTTTTCCGTTCCTTCTCTGGGCCGCCAGGGCGAGTACGGCTACCTCCTCTCACCCGCGGCAGGGGCCATCCTCTACCTCATGTTGGGGCTGGCAGGATTCATCGGTGCGGCGCTGGCAGCAGAAAGCAGGGGGACGGCACGGGGATTGATGAACCTTTTCGTCTTCATGTCCTTGACCGGCCTTGTGGCTTTAGCCTTCTTCAGGGAATGGGCGGCCTGTGTTCTTCTCATAATAATCGTAGTAGCATCCTGGACCGGCATGCGTGCTGGAAAAGGCGCAGATCTGCTGCTCTTCTCAGGGCTCGTCGGATTTCCCATTGGCCAGGCGGCTATGATCTTCCTGCCCTACGGCTGGAAGACCTGGGCGGTCTCGGGGGTTCTTTTTGTTTTCTGCTGGCTTCTCTTCTCATCAGAAAAATTCTTCAAGCTCCTGCCGCTGTTGCATGACGGCAGCACCTCCCACCAACGCGGTTATTATCTCTATTCTCTGCTGAGTCTTCTGATGATCTTCCTGGCCATAGCTGCCCTCATTCACGTTCCCGCTGATGCTGGCCCAGGTGTGCAGGTAACAGGAGTCGCCGAGATTAGGGATCAGGCATTAGGGCCGCGGTCTCTCCACAGCACGGCTAGCCAGACTTCGGAACTGAAGGAATGCGATTGCCCCAGCATCAGTCCGGAAAACGTCTCCAGTCGGAGTTCGAATTGCGAAGAAGGCCGGCTAAGAGCCTTGATTCTCTCTCCGGGGGACGTGCGCACCTTTCCGCGTGGAGAGCCTGTCCTCTTCGAGGCCTCCGCCTGCAAAGAAGGGCCGCTGCACTACCTGTGGAGGTCGAGTCTGGACGGCGTGATCGGCAGCTCGGATAAGTTCGAGAGCAGCAATCTCTCTCCAGGATGGCATACTATTGCTCTTACCATTACCGACAGCGCCAACGCCTCAGCCACAGATACCATAGAATTGGGCATTGCCAATCCATCAGTTTGCAGCAAAGTCAATCCCAGGCCGAGATACTATCCTGTGGATACGCCCTGCCAGGAGATCTGGCCCAATGCTACAATGCAGTGCCAGGAGTTCGAGGTCTGCCATCCCGGCCTTGACTACATCGTGGCTGAGGCAGTGGACTGCTGCGATGGAACGCCCCGCACTGGTTCAGCCTGCGCAGAAGCTCTTTCCGGCTCAGGCGGCGACAAAAAAAGATGCCGCGCTCTCTACCTCATCAAGGCTTTCGGGCCTGAGGCAAGGTACATGCAGGGCTACGCCCTCTTCAAGGCCTGCTGCTCTGGCTACCCGGAGTGCACCCGCACTTGCGGCGTGGGCTTGGCCGGAACCTGCGCCTTCCGGGAGGGGTTCAACAAAAATGTCAGCAACCTCACCTGCCGCCCGGAGGAGTGGGGCCTAACCGCATGGCGGTCTGACACCAACATGAGCAAGAACAGTGCCGTGCTGGGGATGTTCCCGACCCATGCCACGGTGAACCTGCTGCACACAGGCGTCTGCATCGATTACGCTGCCGCCGTGACCACGCTGCTGCGCAAAGCCGGGTACAACCGGACGGAGGCCCTCAGCACAGCCAGCACGGGCTACGATCTGCCCCTTCTGGGCAACCATCCCGGCCATGCCTACAATCTGGTCCTGCTGCCGGGTGAGGACAAATACTACATCGTGGACACTACGGGCAATGGGGAGGGAATCAACCTTGGTGGCGTGCCGCGTTATTTCTGGTTTACGGGCTGCTTCCTGGGGCAGCCGGTCAGGATCAAGGTCTTCGACTGGTGGGTGGGCTACTGCAACAAGACCGACGACATTTCCTACAACGATGCAGGAGACTTCGGGACGCCAAAGAAGGAGAAAATTTGTGGATGCTCATGAGAAAGAAAGAGGTAGCGTTAAAGCGGGTGAGTCAATGGTTTTGTGCATAGAATCCATTGCGGCAGGGACTCCGGAGATGATGACAGCCAGAAAGACGAACATGGAAACCATGAGCAGGATGGCTCTCATAATTGCCCTCTGCTTATCCTGAACATATATCTGTGGCAATCGGAACTAAAAGCCAATTGAAAAACAATTATTGGACTTTCTGTGGTTTTAAACGGGAAGCTCAATCGCACCTTGAACATCTGCCTTCTGCCACCACCGCGGATGCCCCAGGCCTGGCCAGCTCCTCCCGAAGTACTTTCTTGATCTCTTCCTCCGGGGCAGGAAGTTCCAGCCAGCGCGTGGGCACCAGCGTCTCCAGAAGCCTGGTCAAATCCGGCGTCTCCTGGCCTCCAGTCATCGCTGCCACGTCATTCTTGAGCAGGACCACCAGCACCTCTTTCTTTCGCCAGACGGCGTTGATCACACCCTGCAGGCCCGAATGGGCTAGGGCGAAGTCGCCGATCACGGCCACGCCCTTCTTCCCAAAGCCCGAGGCCACGCCCACGGATGAGCCAAGACCATAGACCACGTCCACGGATTCATAGGGCTTGCGGGTGGCGCGGATGACGCAGCCCGCGTCCCCGGCCACGGGCACGTCCAGTTCGGCCATCGCCCGGAAAAGGGGAACGTAAGAGCAATCGTCGCAGATGCCGGTGTAGCCTCGCTCCGCCGCACTTTCATAGACCTGCGGCCCTTTTTCTATTCTCTTTTCCAGATTCTCCAGAGCCTTGACCAGATCGGATTTCTCCAGAGGCCCGAAGGGCAGATGGCCGGTGAGCTTTCCCCTCACCTTGGGGCTCATGCGAAGCTGCGACTCGATATGGGGCTCAGGCTCCTCGGCGACGAGAACGAGGCGGTGGCCATCGATGAAGCGGCGCATCAGCTTCCAGGGAAGGGGATAGGCGTAGCCGATGGAGAGCAAAGACACTCCCAGTTGCTCCGCAAGGCGGGCCGGAAAGCCGCTGGCGATGATGCCCACACTCCCGGAGATCTGCAGGCGGTTTTGCGTGGTGGATTCGGAGGCCTCTTCTGCCAAGGCCAGGATCCTGTCGTGGTGCTTCTGGTGCCTGCCCCTCGCAGTCAGCTCCCAGCCGATTCGCTCGAACTCTTGGCCCGACCCCTTCGAGGAGTGAGGCTGGATAGAAGGAGCCTCGCTCCGGAGAAGACGCGACGTGACTCGAACAATTATCGGTATTCTCAGCCACTCGGATAGGGTGTAGGCCTCCAGAATAGAGCTGTAAAGATTGCCAGGGTCTATTGGATCGAGCACGGGTAATTCACAGAGCGGGCCAAAAGCCCGACTGTCCATCTCCGCCTGGGAGCCTTCGGGGCCAAGGTCGTCTCCCGCTATTACTACTACCCCAGAGCCGATGGCATGGGTGGCCGAGATCACGAGAGGATCGGCCAGAATGTTCATCCCCAGCTGCTTTGATAGAACCATGGAGCGAGTGCCGGTGGCCGAGGCCCCCAGGGCGATCTCCAGAGCCACCTTCTCGTTTACCGATATTTCAGCACCCAAAGCCTCGGCCACTTCGGTTAAGGGATAGCCCGGAACGTATGTGATCGCCTCCACGCCAGCATCCTCTGCGGCCTGAACCAGGGCATCCAGGCCTTTCATTTCATCCCCGGCACAATGGATTCATCCGGCCTGGCAGAGAAGGGCAAAGCCGCCACAGCTCCGATCAATCCTTGGCCATTCATGAGGATCTGCACACCCGCTTCTCGCGCCGCCTCCAAGGCATCTTCGTACTGCACCCTCTCTCGCTTGCACCTTTGGGCGTAAGCCAAAAGGGAGGACGGATCGAAATCCCGGAAGACCGCCATGCCCGTCTGCTCCGAGACAGTGTACTTTTTGAGCAATGCCATAAAATCGGCGAGCATGCTCTCCGCTCTGCCGGGAAGGCAGGCGAACTCCACCGCCGTAGAAACGCAGTTCTGGGTCTTGGTCGGGACGGGGAAGAGCTGCACCAGAGAATGAGAGATGTAGCGCGCCTCAGGGCGGTCGACCTTGGAGGCGATGTTGTGGATCAGGGCCCAGGTCGCTCCTGTCGTCTTGGAATCGGTATCATCCACTCCGATGATCAGCCGCTCCCGCCGAGGGAGAACGATCGTGCCGCGGGCTACTCGGCCTCCGCCGCACTCCGTTACTTCATAGCGAAGAACGTCCTCGGCCTTCGCCCGGGAAAGGGTAGCTCCCACGCCCCCTCCTCCCAGGCCGGCATAAGTTATCTCCACCTCTCCACCCTTCACCAGGACGGATTCGATGCCTGCAGACCTCTTGGATGAGATCAGATCCAGATTTGCATGCCCAGGTTTCAGCATGTAGCGAAACCAATCACCCAGGTTGCGGGAGCTCTGGATCAAGGGCCCTCGGGAGTAGTGATATCTGGCCCAGGCCGAACCGCCGTAGCAGCTGGAGCGCTCCAAGAGCTCCACCAAACGCGCCTCTGAGTCCACCAGCGCGTGGATCTGCCTGTAAACCACCACATAAGGATCTTCCAGTTCTAGATGCACATCTTTATTCTCCCGCTTATTCTGTGATAATCGTTGCGCTCTTGGTATACTCCCGCAAGATCACCGTGGCATAGCTGCCTTTGGGCAGGAAGAACTGAAGCTCTGCACACCTTCCCTTTACCTTGATTTTGGGAGAGACCTGCAACAGGGCGGTGCGCCTTGCCCCCCGTGAGCCCAAATCCGGGTTCGCCCCAATGCGAAAATCTTCCGGTATCACATTCTCATCCCCAAGCACTGACCTCTCTATCTCACCTTCTGCGCCTTCTGCGAGGGCGGTCTCAAATCCGATGAGCGGCAGAGTTACGAACGCTCTGCCTCGCCCGGTCAGCCTGTTCACCGCCTCCAGATTTTCCGAAGTCACTGCCTGGAGCCTGTTGGTGTCCGGCAACCCACCTTGGGCAAAGCAGACCACGTCACCCGCCACCGTCCTGTCCAGCGGCAGGCCTGCTGCCAGGCGGCGGCTGAGGATCTTGTTGAAGAGGTAGGATTGATAGGCGTGGACGAAGAGGCGCCTCAGGTTGACGGAAAGAACCTGGAAGGCATGGGAGTAATCTCCGGGGAGCTCTGCCAGGTAGTTGAGCATGGCCAGCTCGTAGTGCAGATATTCAGGAAAGCTCTTCAGAGCCGCAGGAATGTCCCGGCTCTCCCAGAGCTGTGCGCGCACTGCCTTCGTCCTCTCCAGCTCACCGTGAAAGGACATGGCCAGATAGATGAAGACCGCTTCCTCGATATCGCCTCTCACCAGGGCCTCGCCCACCTTGTGAGTTACCGGTCTTGTGTCCCCAAACCGCTGCACTCCGAAGTAGTTGGCAACGCCTCTCTTCGCTTCGATCTCCTCGGTGATGCCAGCCATTCGGCTCTCCGGCTCGGGACAGGTCAGCTCTCGAAGCGTGATGCGAAATCGGTTGCCCAGCAGATCTCCCAGGCTTACGCCACGGTTCGTCCTGCCCAGGACCCTCATCTTCAGATCCGGCAAGGTGATTTTATTCAGCTCCGCTTCTTCTAGGTTCATGATGCTGATGCGCTGACATGTCACAGCGCGCTTGTCCTTGGTCCCGGCCCAGCCGAACCTCTTCTGGCTGATGCATAGCTTCCTGGACATCTCCCGGATGAGGTGATGTGTATCCCAGTCCCTCTTCTCCACCTCCAGGACCAGGTATCTCCCCCCCTCGTATCTCAGATCTTCGTAGACCTCCTCCACCTGAAAGTCCTCGGGGCTGGTTCGAATGACACCGCCGCAGCCTGGGGTATTGGTGACGTAATAATCCATGCCCAGGGCTCGATCCTGATCGGTCGCTGCCAACATCTTTCCTCAGAAAAGCTTGAGCTTTCCAGTTATTTTATCCAACTGCTTGTTGGGAGCAGGCCCAAGGCCCAAGGCGGTTATGGTGCCAGGAGGGATCTCCGTAAGCCCAGCATCGGCGACGATAGCGCTGGGAATCCCCGCCCTCTCCGCATCCTCTCTCAGCCGGAAGAGGTCAGAAGCGCCTGGAACCTTGAGAACCACCTTCTTTTGTCCCTCCGACTTCCAGTCTGAGACCGTGGATTTATCAGATTTTTCTGCTCGTTCCACTGCCATGACCGCCGCATGGGCTACCTGCACAGCCAGCTTCCCGGCTGACAGCTTCAGATCCTCTCGAACCACAATGCACTGCTTGAACTCCATCAGAAGTGACCTCGATAAATCAGGTGAAGACCTGGGCTAAAAGGATGCCGGATAAGAGGAAAAGAGGCGAAGATTACGCCTCTTTGGTGATGACCTTGACGCAAGATGGGCTCTTGGCGATGTTGCCCATCTTCGCGCCGATGAGGTATTCCAGTCCCTTCTCTGCGGCAATATCCAGGATGCGCTGCGTTACCACGCCGTCGAAGATCACGCCGCTGACCTCTCCATTGGCTTCCTTCAGCTCTCTGGCCAGGTCCCGCACCGCTACCTCCTTGAGGACGTTGTGGTTCCTGTCTATCAGCCTGGCAGAGAGCGTACCGTCCAGCTCATCCACATGCTGTCTGAACCACTCTCTCTCTGGCTCGGGCTCAGGGACGGGTTCGGGAGCAGCTACCGCCACCTCTTCCACTGCCGGGATCGATCTTGGCACGATCTCCCGGGGCACGATTCGGCGCGGAGCGATGGCTTCCGCCCTCTCGGCGATGTTGCGCATGCAGAAGGGCTTCTCTCGGATGAGACTCTTTCTCTTGGTGGTGATCTCGCGCCTTCTCTTGGGCTGGTTCTTGATCTTGTACTGATCCAGCACCTGCTCCACCGGGATCTTCTGGCGCAAAGATCGCACGATCTCCTTCTGGGTCAGGTCCTCGACGCTCTTTCCCTCCGGAGCCCTGGCCACATAATCGATATCCGCCACCTGAAGCAGCTCTTTGACGATCAGCTCACCGCCCCGGTCGCCATCTGTAAAGGCGGTCACGACCTTCTTGGCGCAGAGATCGGCGATGGTTGGAGGTACATTGGTCCCGCCCACAGCCACGGCATTCTTGATGCCGTATTTTAGCAGATTGAGCACATCAGCCCTGCCTTCCACCACCAGAATGGCATCCGAGTCCAGCACATTGGGCCCCGCCGGCAGGCTGTCCTTTCCCAGGTGAGTTATCTCCTCCACCCGAACAGACTGCTTTATCTCCTCGGTGATCTCCTCCGTCTCCAGGATGTTCTCATCGAACATCTCCACCAGGATGCGCTTGGCTCGGTCTATGACGTACTTTCTCTTAGAAGCCCTGACGTCTTCGATACGGTTGACGACTATGCGGGCGATGCAGGGTCCCACCCGATCTATAGTCTCCAGAGCAGCAGCCAGGATGGCGGTCTCGACCTTATCGAAGCTGGAGGGGATGGAGATGGTGCCGCTGGACTTCCCCCCGCTGGAGGTTATCTGCACGTCTATCCTGCCCAGTCTACCAGTTTTTTGCAGATCTCTCAGATCCAGGTCGCTTCCGAGGAGACCTTCGGTCTGGCCAAATATGGCACCGACCACATCCGGCCGCTCCACTATCCCTTCCGCCGTTATATCCGCGTAAATTACATATTTAGTGGTATCAACATTTTGCATATTAAGACACCTCTTATTTTAAAATAGTTGAATAAAAGTCACACCCACGCTCCCCTAATCAATACTATCAACGGCCTTCCAAGGCCCATTCGCGACCTCTTGTCGCCATGCAGCCATGCCAAAACTCAGGCACGGGGTGAGCTGTGAATGATCGTGAATATGAGTTCATCCAACTATTTCAGTGTCCATTTGCCAACATCATGGAGCATCTGATAGAAATGCCCACACATGAGCATTCTTGTCCTCACTTAACTGGCATTTCATCGCCCTTGGCTTAACCTAAGGCTTAATCATCATGTGATTCGAAGCTCAAATGCGTGCTTCTACCATTAGAAATTGCACGAAACTAGTTTAAGAACTTTGTGGGTGGATGTCTCATCTGTGTAGTCCTGAATGTTTGGACTTTATATACTCCAGCCTGTTTATTATATTCTTTAACAACCATTTAATTCAGTCTCCATCCGATTCAGGAACATTCCTAATTTGCATCCGTCTGGCAGCCTTG
>Ga0315280_10006641_pt1 | contig 15885 bp, 10 predicted proteins | sample YL17G06_40_MG_FD_203697 | JGI IMG/M metagenome (GOLD analysis project Ga0315280, IMG submission 203697) | Sediment microbial communities from Yellowstone Lake, YNP, Wyoming, USA - YL17G06_40 | ecosystem: Environmental > Aquatic > Freshwater > Lake > Sediment | place: USA: Wyoming | collected... | reverse complement strand
CGGCCTTGACGCGCTCGGCAAGCGCCAACCAGCTCTGCTTGCGTGCGTCGCCCATGCCCGTCACCACGCCGAGTTCAACGCATCGGCCCAGCAGGCGAGCCAGGTCATATGCGTTCATCGCTCCGCTGCACGTGGGTGCGCAAGGACATGGCCCGGCGATCCTGAACGCCGCGCCGGAGATCCCCTGTACATAGGCGGGGGAGTAGCTCGCCCCGTGGTGGGCGAGCGCCACTCGGACCCCCTCGAACATCGGCTCGACGACCCGGTAATGATCTACACCCTTGACGACCACCTCATCACCTCCGGCGTACACTGCTCCACAGGCGAGCGCAACAACAGCCAGGCTCATGGCCGAGGCATTCCGCACGCAAACGCCTCCCTTTGGGTCCTCTGAGTCGAGCATTCGTTCGCAGACCGCGCCGTGCCTCCACCGCATGGCGCTGCTCGGGAGAGGGCACTCGCCGGCCGTCCCCGAACGCACTCCTCGACCGGAACGGAGGGTGCGTCGTGACACGCAGGGACTTCGTGAAGCAGGCCGCAGTGGGAGCGGGAGTGGCCGCCGTGGTAGGTTCTGCCTCCAGCGGGCTTGGCCAGGCACAACCCGACACTGCACTGCCCGAGATCGAGTTGGGCAACTTCAAAGTGTCGAGACTCGTGCTGGGGAGTAACCCCTTCTTCGGGTTCTCCCACTACTCGGATGAGCTCAGCCGTGAGATGGTCGAGTACTACACAGATGAGCGCATCTGCGAGGTGCTCGACGAGGCGGCGAGCCACGGCATAACCGCGGTCGCGGCCCCGTCGTACGAGCGGTGGATCAAGCTCTACGGGAAGTACCGCGACCAGGGCGGCAAGCTGCGAACGTGGCTGGCACAGCCGGACCGACCTGTCGCGGAGATGCAAGACGACATTCGAGCGGCCGTCGATGGCGGAGCCAACGCCGTGTTCGTGCAGGGAGCGCGGGTCGAGGAGGCGTACGGCGACGGGAAGCTCGACAAGCTCGGGGAGTGGGTCGAGCTCATCCGCGGGCTCGGTGTGCCGGCCGGACTCGCGTCGCACAGGCCCGACATCCATCCCGAGGTGGAGAAGGCGGGCCTGCCGACATCGTTCTACTACCAGTGCTTCTACGTGCCGGACGGTGACTGGCGCGACGGTGATCCGCCGCACGCGGTCGAGACGATCCGGAAGATCGAGAAGCCGGTGATAGGCTACAAGATCCTCGCGGCCGGTCGCAGGAACGCGGAGGAGGCATTCCGCTTCGCGCTCGAGAGCATCAAGCCCATTGACGGGGTCTGCGTCGGGATGTTCCCGAAGCACGACCCGGAGCAGATCGCCAAGAACGCCGAGCTTGCGCGGCGGTTCTCGCAGACGGATGTCGCCGCGGGCTGAGGCCTACGGAGGCGTACCATGAAGGCGCTGGTTCTCCTGGCCGGCTTCGCGGCGGCTGCGCTCGGCTTGGGACAGGCGGCGCCGACGCGCTCGTACGTTGTCGTTGACACGGGGCAACACCGCCGCTTCGACGACCGAGGCTGGATCATCGAGGCGGGCTCGACGGAGTTCCCCGGTCAGGACGGCGACTACGACGGTCCCCAGCCAGCGTACCAGGACGATGGCGATGGAACGGTCACCGATCTGCAGACTGGGCTCATCTGGCAGCGCGAGCCGCCTGAGGAGCTGTACACGTGGCAAGCCGCCATGGCATACGCCGACGCGCTCGACCTAGCCGGACATGACGACTGGCGGCTGCCGAACATCAAAGAGCTCCTCTCCATCATGGACTTCGCGGGCAGCATCCGTATACACGCGCCGTACGTCGACACGCGGTACTTCGGCTACCACTTCCCGGACGTGTCGGGCGGCCACAGGGACATCGACGCCCAGTACTGGTCGAGTACGCCCTACGTCGGACGCGTGATGACCGGTCTCGAGGGCGCGTTCGGCGTCAACTTCGCGGATGGGCGCATCAAGTGCTATCCGACCAAGTTCGGGCCGAGAGGCGGACCGTCGGGGCACTACGTGCGGTGCGTCAGGGGGCCTGAGTACGGGAAGAACGACTTCGCGGACAACGGTGACGGCACGGTCACCGACAGGGCTACCGGCCTGATGTGGACCAAGGCCGACAGCGGCGTGCCCATGAACTGGCATGACGCCCTCCACTACGCGGAGGCTCTCGAGTTCGCTGGCTTCAGCGACTGGCGGCTTCCCAATGCGAAGGAGCTGCAGAGCATCGTCGACTACACCCGCGCGCCCGACGCGGTGGACCCCGCACGGCGGCCCGCCGCGATCGATCCGCTGTTCGACCTAACGGACCAGGAGTCGTGGTTCTGGACTAGCACGAGCCACGGCGACAACACCAGCCACGCGATCTACATCGCCTTCGGAAGAGCTACGTCGGCGTGGATCTGGGCCGGTGAGAAGATGAACGCGCACGGCGCGGGTGCGATGCGCAGCGACCCGAAGAGCGGCGATCCTACGTGGTACGCGGGTGGACTCGGGCCGCAGGGCGATGAGATCCGGATCCAAAACTACGTCCGTTGCGTCCGCGGAGGGTAGGGCCCTCAGAACACCCCGTCGCGCACCTCGAAGTGCGTCGGCCTGCCAAGGCTCCGGCCGCCGGCGAGGATCCAGTTCGCCGTCCACTCGACCAGCATCTCCGCGGACACGCGCGGTCGGCCGAATAGATCGTGGCAGCGCGACGCATCGCTAAGGAGCGCGACCTCGGACTCGCAGCCGATGAAGACAGGCTCCGGCGCCGCCAGGTGTCGGGCCAGGCGGGTGGCGACGTCCCGAACGGACAGCACCTCCGGACCGGTGACGTTGAGCACCTCAGGTGGGCACTCGCACAGGCCAAGCGCCCGCATGACCGCCGCGTTGGCATCCCCCTGCCAGATCGTGTTGAACCAGCCCATCGTCAGGTCGACCGGCTCGCCGTGCCGCACCTTCCACGCGATGTCCACGAGGACCCCGTAGCGGAGGTCGGTTGCGTAGTTCAGCCTGATGAGCGTGATCCGAGTGTCGTGGCGCCCCGAGCAGTACTCCAATACCCGCTCGCGTCCGAGGGATGACTGCGCATATTCGCCAACGGGCTCGACCGGGGTGTCCTCGGTAGCGCCGCCCGACTCGACGGCGACCAAGGGGTACACGTTCCCGGTTGACATCGCCACGATGCGCGAGCCGCGGTACCTCTCGGCCGCGAGCGCCGGCGCTAGGCAGTTCGCCGCCCATGTCGCCGCGGCATCTGAGCCTGTGCCGAACTTGCGCCCCACCATGAACACGACGTTGAGCGCGTCGGGGAGCCCCGCCACCTGCGCCGGATCGAGCAGGTCGCACACTACCGTCCCGATGCCCGCCGCCTCGAGGCTCTTGCGCACGTCCGGGTCGGAGAACCTCGAGGCGCAGGTCACCTGGTGCGAGACCCCGGCCGCGTGAATACTGCGGCGCACGAGCATCGCGAGGGACGGGCCCAGCTTGCCGCCGGCTCCGAGGATGATCAAGTCGCCGCCAAGCTCTTCCGCCGCCTCGACCGTGCCTGGCGTAGGGTCGGTGAGGCGCTCATCGAGCTCGGCTTCGGTAGACGGAGGGCGCGAGTCGGGTGTCATCTCTTGCCTCTGGTCTTCTCCCTCTCCACCGGGGAAAGGGTGTACGCGCGTCTCTCGGGCGACCTGCCGGTCCGCCCCTACGGGCCGGATGCGTACCACTCCGCGACCCTTCGGACGGCCCGGGCGGTGTCCTCCAGGTCCTGGTCGGTGTAGCCCTCGTTCACGCCCAGCAGGATGCACGTGTCGAGGATCGCCTCGGCGTTCGGGCACAGGCCCTTCCGGTACTCCGTATCGACGTAGGGATGCGAGCCGCGCTCGAACGCCGAGTGGTCCACGAACACCGGGTACTCGTACACGCACTGGGCGATGTAGTGCGCGGCTACGGGGATGCCCTCGGCCTGGAGAGCCTGGGCGAACGTGTCCGCGTCGGCACCGAGTTCGTCGGGTACGACGCGCATCATGAAAAGCCACCACGAGTGCTCGCAGCCCGGTGTGGCGACCGGCAGCATCAGCCCCGGCGTTCCAGCAAGGCGCTCCGCCAGGGCCCCGCACCACCGCCTGCGCGCGGCGACGATGCCGTCGAGCTTCCCAAGCTGCGCGAGGCCGACGGCGCCCTGAAGCTCGGTCATGCGGTAGTTCTGCGCGAGGAAGGTCGGGGTGTGACCTGTGGCCGTCGGCGAGCGGTCGTAGGCCTTGTCCGTGGCCTGCCGCAGGCGCCCGAGCCGCTCAGGATCGCGCGAGACCACCAGGCCGCCGTCGCCGCAGGAGATGTGCTTGAACTCGTTGAGGCTGAAGCACCCGTAGTCGCCGAAGGTGCCGACCGAGCGCCCCCGGTAGGTGCACCCGTGCGATTGCGCGCAGTCTTCGACGAGCACGAGCCCGCGGCGCCCGCACAGCTCGGTAAGCGCCGCGAGATCGCAGGAATTGCCGGCGAGATGCACCGCGATCAAGGCGCGCGTCTTCGGGGTGATGAGGCCCTCAACGGACTCCGGCATCACGTTGTACGTCCACGGGTCGAGGTCGGCGAACACCGGCACCGCGCCCTGGTAGAGGATCGGGATGACGGTCCCCATGTCGGTGATAGGGGACGTGATGACCTCATCGCCGGGCGAGATGCCCGCCGCGATCAGCGCCGCGTGGATGGCGGCGGTGCCGCTGGTGCACGCCACGGCCCCCGGCGCCCCGATAGCCTCCGCGTAGGCGGCCTCGAGCGCCCTGACCTTCATGCCGTGTGCGTAGAACAGGCTGCCCCGGTCGAGCGCCTCGCGCAGCTCGCGAAGCTCGTCCTCGCCGTAGCGAACCGCTCTCCCGAACGGCGTCTTCTTGACCGGCTCCCCGCCGGCGATCGCCGGAACGTCAGTGGTGCAGGTGCCTGGCATGGTCTCGCCCCCGTGAGCAAGTGCAAGGCAATGGGCTCAAGCCCATTGCCTCTCATCCCGGAGTTCCCCACGGTGGGCACCGGGGTCCTGCAAGGACCGAGACGTGCCCCCTTGCCTCACACCCCGCCCACGCGCTACACTCTGCCCCGGACAGCACCGACCCCTGCCTCTCGGGCGGGGCTCTTTCTGTGACAACACCGGGCCGATGGCCCACAGAAGGACGTGAAGGCATGGGTAAGGGAGGCAAGAGCAAGACCAACGTCGCCGCGCGCCAGGAGGCGAAGAGCAAGGCTCGCCTGTGTCGCTACTGCGGGAAGCCCGTCAGCATCGCAATGACCTTCGTCGGCGGCCGCAAGAAGATGGTCCGCTCCTGCTGCGGCAAGGTGACCAGCGCGCACGCGTAAGGGCGACCGTAGGGTCGAGCGGCAGCTCGCCCGCGCCCGCGGCACAGCGCCCAATGACACCGCCATCGAGAGGCCCCGCCCGGTAGCCGGTGCGGGGCCTCTGCGTTTCCGCGACATGGAAGGATGGCCACCATGCACATCATCCTAGCGCTTGCGCTACTCGCTCCCGCCGACACCGGCCCGGCGTCCTTCGACGATGATCTAGATGCCGTGGTGTCCTTCCGGTCGCCGTTCACGGGAACGGACCTCGTGACCGGTCAGGGCGGCGCAGTCACCGGGGGGCTGCTCCGCGCGGGATCCGGCACCGCGGACCCGAAGGCCACCGAGTGGAACGTCAAGGCACGGTCGGGAGCGGAGGTCGTCCTCACCGGCTCCGCACATGACCAGCCGGCGGGCGTGAAGGGGATCGCGCTCGCGCTCCGCGGCATTCCCGACGACTTCGAGGCGATCATCCCCGCGACCAGCGGCCTCCACTTCACTGCCGCGACCGCGGTGCCGGAGTACCGCACCGAGTGGCCGATCGGATGGGAAGCGGGGCTCGTCATCTTCCAGGGCAAAGGTGAGGGCCTGCTCGTCATGGCCGAGGATCCAGCCTACACGTTCAAGGGCGTGGACCTACGCCATCGCACCGGGTACTGGGACCTGGTCGTGGAGAGCTGCAACGAGGCGCCCTTCGCTGACAAGACCGCGTGCTTCACCGTCCCGTGGGTGCTCGCGGCGTACCAGGGCGACTGGCGCGTGGCGGCCAGGAGGTACCGCGACTTCCTGGCTACGAAGGTCGACCTGGCCGCTGCACGCGCCGCTCAGCCGCCGTGGGTGGGAGACATCAGGCTGTGCGTCACCATGGGGGTGGAGGAGAAGCTGCTCGACCCCCTCGCCGAGCGGTGCGACCCCTCGCAGACCATTCTCTACATCCCGAGCTGGCGCGCTCACGAGTACGACCGTGACTACCCCGACTACACGCCCGCCGAGGGCGTCAAGGAGTTCACCGACCACGCGCACCGGCTCGGCTTCAAGGTCATGCCGCACGCGAACTACTTCGGCTGTGACCCGAAGAACGATCTCTACGCGAAGTTCGCCCCCTACCAGCTTCGCGATCCCAACTCAGGCGAGCTGCTGTGGTGGCTCTGGGACCGCGCCGACCCCATCATCAAGTTCGCCTACATCCACCCCGGCTCCGCGGAGTGGCGCAGAGAGCTGATTCGCCGGCTCGCGGAAGCGCACGAGCGCCTCGGCTTCGATGCCGTGCACATCGACCAGACGCTGTGCATCTTCAACCACGCGGGCGGCCGGGTCGACGGGCTGAACTGCGCCGAGGGCAGTCTGCAACTCCACCGCGACCTGCGCGAGGCGCTGCCCGACGTGGCGCTCTCGGGCGAAGGGCTCGATGAGGTCACGTTCGTCTACGAGGCGTTCGCGCAGCGCCACTGCACCGGCTTCGACCACACGACCGGCTCATGGACGCGCGAGTGGCTCGACCGCGGCCACCCGATCTCGGCCTACCTCTTCACGCCACACACGACGAACGTCGGCTATCTTGGTATGTCATCGCCGTCATCCGATCAGGCGTACGCGGCGTGGCGCCACGCCTACAGGTGGCAGAACGTCATCCCGACCCTGACCTGGCCGAGCGAGAGCTGCCTGCGCCGGCCGGAGGGCTTCTGGGCTCAGGGCTTCGCGGAGGCGCGAGCCTGGCAGGAGGGTCGGCTCGTCCCCGATACCGAGGGCGACTGGCCCGCGGATGCATGCTACCCGTACCGCACCGCGGACGGGCGGCCGGCGGCATACGTCGACGATCGCGGCACAGCACTCATGGTCGGCGGTCGGGAGGTGACACGCACGATCACCGGGGTAACCGCGGTGGCGCTGCCGGGCACCGTCGCAGGGTGGCGGTACTACGACTCCCAGTCCCTGAAGGGCCTGGACCCGGACCACTGGTACGCGTACGACCCCGCGCCGCGCTCGATGGCGGATCTGCATGTCGAGCAGGCGCCGGCGGACGCGTTCGTCGTCGTGAACAGGCCGGACGGGGGCATCGGACGGGTTCTAGTCGGCGACCGCGCGGTCGTGGCGGACCTTGTCAAGTTACTGCCCGGCGCCGAGTGCGGCCTGCGGCAAAACGGGGCCGTGGACGCGTGGCAGCAAGGCGGCCTGGCGCCTGATGCAGCCTTCGGCGCCACTGTGGAAGCGACCAGCAAAGGCCTCGCCATGCACCCCGCCTGGAGGCCGGACGCGACTGCAAAACCCGTCCGGGGCGACGCGGTCGCGCGGTTCACGGTCGACGTGCCGGCCGCAGCGGCGTGCTGGTTCCAGGCGGGCGCGTGCTTGAGGCCCGGCGCGGAGGGGAAGTCCGACGGAGCGGACTTCACCGTCACGGCAACTATGGGCGCGACCACGTTGTCCGCGGATGCGCTGGCCGCCACGGAGAAGCCCGTCGACCTCCGGCTCGACCTTTCGCCGCTTGCGGGGCGCACGGTCACGCTCGAGGTCTCGTGCGGCGACGGTCCAAAGGACGATCCCTCCTTTGACTGGGGCCTGCTGGTGGAGCCGCGCGTGATGTGCGTCAGGCACGGCACGGGCGCCGTGGTCCTCGCCGGGGACGGGGCCGACGGCGTGTTCGGCGCGATCGCCGGGCCCTCCGCGGTCGCGGGACGGGCGGACGCGCACGAGTACACCGTCCCGTTCCCCGGGGCGGTGTACCTGAACGTACCGGATACCCCGGCGGACATCAGCCTGCCGTGCGACCTGGCGGCATTGCCTTGGCAGGTCGTCTACCGCACGACCGACGACCGGGACATGCCCGACCCCGGTCAGTTCGCGGGCTTCGGCATCGCAACGGCCACGTGCGGCGGCGTCGAGATGCCGGGCTTCGGGACTCACCCGCCCGAAGGCGGGAAGATCGTGCTACAGGCGCTCGTGCGGCTGCCTCAGGCGCCGGCCAGGCTGGTGGCCGCGATAGGCATTCGCGACGGCTCGAAGTCCGATGGCGTGACCTTCTCCGTCTGGGTGGGTGGCAGGGAGCTTGTGCGCCAGCACGTGGTACCCGGCGGCTGGCAGGATGTCGAGGCGGACCTATCGTACCTGGCGGGCAAGACGACGGTCATTGAACTCGTGGCCGACTCCGAGGGGTCCTTCTACTACGACTGGGCCGCTTGGGGCAGGCCGACGATCGAGGCGGTGCAAGCGCGGTAGCGGCGACTCAGGACACACCTCTCCCGAGGAGAGAGGGACCTTGGGCGCGCCCCTACTGGGGCTTCCCCTTCACCAGCTTCACGTCGCTGATCGCGATGCGGCCGCTACCGCCGATGCTGATGTACGCGTAGTAGTCGTCATAGTCCGCTGGCGTGAACTGGGTCTTGATCGTTCCTTTCGTGCCCGCTCCGCCGAAGAAGTAACGCGCACCAACGTCCCTCCGCCAGGTGCCCTCGGTCGTGCGGGCGCCGAACGAGAACGTCGGCGGGGCATCCTCGCCAGCGTGCAGGATCTCGTAGCGGAAGCTCATCTCGTACATGACCCCTCGCTCCAGCGGGCACGCCGCGGGGTCCGTTTGCATCGGGAAGTAGAAGCTCGTCGGCCCGCCGACCTGATCGCAGACAAGGCGCGCGTCCTCAACGGTAGCCGTCGCGTTGGGCGGAAAGCTGTTGATCTTGAAGCCCCCGAAAGCGTCCTTCCCGTCGAACCCGGCGATGAGGTCACCTTCGAGCGGCGGCGTGAGGTCGAGCTCATACGGCAGCTCGGCGCGCCCGTCCGCGAGGGCTTCGGCGATCAGTTCGCGCTCACGTTCGTACCGCCTCGTCCACTCCGCGAACGTCCAGTTGGGTACATAGGCATAGTTCCGCCACAGGTCGAGGTTCGTCCAGGGCAGGGGCTTGGTCAGCGCGTTTCGCCTCGTGCCCCACTCGCCGGGGTAGAGCTTCGTGCCGAGGTCGGCGTAGAGCCGCCACTCGGCGAGCGACTCGTCGAGGTACCGCAGTACCGCATCGGGTGTGCCGGCGCCGACGCGCCACCTCTCCCACGCGAGTGCCGCGCGGATCTTCGCCGCCTCGTGCAGGCCGAGGTGGGCCGTGAAGCTCAGCACGTCGCACGCGGTATCGGCCCACTTGGCGCCAAGTCTGCACGTTTCGCGGAGAGGAGCCACGCGCGCAACAGCGGCCAGCGTGGATTGCGCGTCGTCCTCGAGCTCCTGCGCGATGTCGAGCGGGGTCGTGTCCTCGGGCCGCTCGCCGCGCTGCCAGGCGGCAACGTAGTCCACGATCCCGACGACCTTCTCGCCCCAGTCGGGGTTCGGCCAGGTGAGGCCCATCCTCGGCGCGAGGCGGCCCTTGTCGTCGATGTACTCATGGTTCTCGAACACATAGGTCGACAAGGTCGGCATTCCGAGGTAGAACACAAGCGGGACGCCGTACTGCGGCCTGAACACGTCGCTTTGGCTGTGCACCAGGCACAGGAACCTGGTCGCTATCGCGCTCGCGTTCGTATAGGCAGAGAGCAGATCGTCGCCGTACCCGGGGCCGACGACGTCCTCGATCCGCCTCTGCCAGTAGCCCGGAGGGTCCTCGCGGAACGGATCCCACCAGTAGCGCGCGAGCGCCTCCCAGCCGATCCACTTGTCCGACGTCGACCACCACGAGTCCAGCCCCCCGAAGAACACCCCGCCGACGTGCTGCTTCGGCACGTCGCGCATGATGTCGCGGATGTAGAGCGGGTCGCTCCAGTAGAGCATCCCCGTGGCGGTTCCGAGGCCCCCGAGCACCACCACGGGCCGCCCGCCGCAAGCCTCGCTCGTGCGGCCCACGCGCGGGTCGATCATGGGCTTGAAGAGCTGCTCGTACTGCAGGTAATGCTGCACCCGCGTCTTGCCGGGGTAGCCACCCAGGATGATGTTCACGTCTTCGGGATAGGAGCACCAGGTCCAGAAGATGATCTCAGGCGGGTGATCTAGCTGTCCGAGCGGCGCGACCACGTTGTCGCGCACGAACTCGACGCACCCCGGGGGGCTCTCGGCGGCCATCGTCACGAGTCCGCCAAGGCCGGGGAACTTGCGGTAGAGCTCCGCGTACGAGTACCGGTTGATCGCGGCGGATTCGGGCGTGCCGGGACCCTCCTGCGGGATCCCGTGGGCCTCGGCGTACCCGCGCGGAACCCACTCGTTCCAGATGAGGAGGTAGAACCTGACCCCGTAGCGGCGCCCTTCGTCGATGAGCCACTGAAGTGTCTCGCCGTTCCTCGCGACAGTGGCGTCGTCGAAATAGGCGGCCTCCGGGGCATCGGGGTAGGTGATGAAGGCCGGGAACGGGTGAGGATGGCCGAGGAGCACGGTGTTCATGCGGCGCCGAGCGTACAGCTCGAAGCGCGCCGTCCAGCCGTTCCGGTCGTGGAACCACGAGGAGGGGTCGGCTTCCTTGGCCCTGTGCCAGCGCCACCTGCCGTCGTAGAGATCGCAGCCTAGGTACATGGGCAGGTCGACCTGGTCTCCGCGGAGGCCGACGATCGGCTCCGAGACCTCCTGCTTGTCCACGACTATGCCGTTATGCAGGCGGTCGCGGAGCTCGAGCAGGCCGTACATGAGGCCGGGAGCGCTTCCGCCCAGGACGACGTAGCCTGCGCCCTCGGGCACGAGCGCGTAGCCCTCGTCGGAGAGGCTCTTCCCCTCGGGGACCGCCACGTCCGCGACAAGCGGGTCCCCCACGAGCCCGGCGCGAACGCTCGCGCCCTGCGCATCGGCTGCCGCGAATGCGACCTCGCCTCCCACCTGCTCGGCGAGCGACCGAGCCGCGAAGGCGACCCCGTGCTCCTCTTCGCCCACCGACACAGCGACTCCCCCGGGCGCCAGGCAGATCGCGAGTGCGGCAACGGTCAGCATCTGAACACAACCCAAGACAATGGGCTTCAGCCCATTGCGGCATGAGCCAATCGTGTTGTTGTCCAATGGGCTGAAGCCCATTGTCTTAGGGCCATCTCAATGCCCTATGGCAGCAGCCCCGAATCGTACAGCTCATTGATGCGGTCGAGCAGCCTGGTCGTCGACCTGCCCCCGACGAAAGGCACGATCTGGATGCGCGCGCCGACCTCGGCGACCACGTCGCGCTCAGGCATCCTATCGGGTGTGTAGTCCCCGCCCTTCACATGGACATCGGGCCTGACGGCGCGCAGGAACTCAGCGGGCGTATCCTCCGCGAATGAGCAGACCGCGTCGACCGGCCTGAGCGCCGCGAGTATCAACATGCGCTCCTCAACCGTGTTGATGGGGCGGCCCCGGCCTTTGAGGCGGCGCGCCGTCTCGTCAGTGTTGACGGCCACGATGAGGAAGTCGCCGCAAGACTTCGCGGCCTCGATGCACGAGACGTGCCCGGCATGGATGATGTCGAAGCACCCGTTGGTGGTGACGATGATGCGGCCCTTCGCTCTCTCCTCGGCCACGCGCGCACACACTTGCTCAAGGGTCATGACGCGATCTCTGGTGGCCGTCAGTCGTCTCATCCTTCCGGTTGACGCGCTACGACGAGCGCGGCGGCGCCTGCCGACGCACCGTCACGGCGCCGGTGGGACACACTAGCTCGCAGTCTCCGCCGTGGTCACACCACGCGCCGCGCCCTTCGGCCACCCTCGCCGACCGTCCGGCGAGCTCAAGCACGCCTCTTCGGCACGATGAGACGCACGCGCCGCAGGCGATGCACGATAGCGGGTCGATCTGAACGGGGGCATCCTCCGGTTGCTCGCATCGCGGCGGTTCGTCCTCCGGGCTGGGCCCGCTCACCTTCACGACCTGAAACCTGAGCGAATTGGTCACGCTCTCGTCGCCCAAGGCCGTGCCGCTGGTCACGACGATCGTGTCCCCCGGTACGCAGCCGGGGATCAGACTCGCGGCGGCCTCGGCCCGGGCGACCATTCCGGTGCCCGTCTGCAGCTCCTCGGAGAGCATCGGCCTGATGCCCCAGTAAAGGGTCATACGTCTGAGGCTCCGCACGTCCGGGGTCACGGCGATGACCACGTGCGCGGGCCTGTACATGGACACCAGACGGGCGGAGTTGCCGGACCGGCTGAAAACGACGATCCCGCGCGCGGCCACCTCCTGGGCGGCGCGGCAAGCCGTGTGCGCTATCGTGTTGGGAAAGGGGTGCGTGGAGTAGCTGAGCTCCTCCACATAGGGCCGCCGCCTGAGAGCGGACGCCTCGGCGGTCCGCGCGATCCTGTCCATGACGCGAATTGCCTCGACCGCGTACTTGCCGACAGCGGTTTCAGCGGACAGCATCACCGCGTCCGTCTCATCGAAGATGGCGTTCGCCACGTCGGACGCCTCGGCGCGGGTGGGCCGCGGGTTGTCGACCATCGACTGGAGCATCTGCGTGGCGGTGATGACCGGCACCGAGCGCTTGTGAGCCTGGGCGATGATCCTCTTCTGAAGCACCGGCACCTCGTCGAGCGGCATCTCGACGCCGAGATCGCCGCGCGCGATCATGAGCGCGTCGACCGCTCGCAGGATCATGTCGAGGTTCCCGATAGCCTCCGGCTTCTCGATCTTGGCGACCGTGGGCACCACGCGCCCGTGTTCGGTCATCGCCCGCTTCAGGGCGAGCACGTCGTCCACGGTGCGGACGAAGCTGAGGGCGACGTAGTCCACCCCCAGGTCGAGCGCGAACCGGAGGTCCGCACGGTCCTTGTCGGTCAGAGACGGCGCCGAGACGGCTACTCCCGGCAGGTTGATGCCCTTGTGCTCGCCTAGGGTGCCGCCCACCAAGACCTTACACCGGACGTCCGTGCCCGAGACCTCGAGCACGTCAAGCTGGAACTCTCCGTCGGCCAGGAGAATGTGGTCCCCGGGCGACACGTCGTCGGGGAGGGCGGCGTGGGTTGTCGGGATGACGCCGTCCCGGCCGACGAGGTCGCGGGTGGTGATAGTCACCTCGCCGCCGGGCGGAAGGTCGATCTCTCCGCCGGCGAGCGATCCCACGCGTATCCTCGGGCCCTGGAGGTCAGCGAGCACAGCCACCGGCGTGCTCGTACACTCGGACGCCGCCCTGACAGCGGCGTAGTCCGCGGCGTGGCTCTCATGCGTCCCGTGGGAGAAGTTGAGCCTGGCGACGTTCATGCCGGCCCCGATGAGCTCCTCGAGCACGTGCTGGCTGCCGGATGCCGGCCCGATCGTCGCTACGATCTTTGTGCGGCGCACGTTCGCACTCCCTACTCGGCGGACGCACGTGGCGCCCCCACCAGGAGGGGCACGTTACCGAGCACTCAGGGGCGTGTCAACTGCAGGGGCGTGCAGGGACTCGCTGTCGTCCTGCGGAAGAAAACAGCCGTCCCGGCGACGCGGGTGCAGTCGAGGACCGTTCGCCGGGGACACAACGCTGTGTGCCAAGAAGGGTGTGCTTGGCTTGGCGGTGTCATTGGTCCCCCCCCCCCCAGAACTGTTGTTTGCCTAGTGAGTGTCCTCTGCCTCTGGTCTCCCATGTGCCTTGTGGCATCTGCTGACCCTACAATCGAGATCGGGCTTTACGTCGACGATGACTGGCTGCCGGCGGGAGAAGCTGTGTCCGGACTCAGCGGGCCAGTGCAGTTCCGCGTCCGGCTCCCCCACGAGGTCTCGCCCGCGCCGAGCGCCGTCTACGCGGTGCACACGACGGATCTGGCCGACCCTTGGCAGATAGACTACGCGTATGTGACCGAGGATCCATCGACACATGAGTGGCTGTACATCAGTCCTGAATACCAGACCGTCGACTACCCGGACGGCGACTGGGATGTATGGTGTCAGATCCCATACCCCGAGCCACCGGTAGGAGGTGGCGGCGACTCCGTGACGCCACCAGATGACAGCGAGCTGGCCTCGGCGGACGGGGGCGCGGCCGTCGCCTCATGGTCTCCCCCGCCATACGGCTGGCCGCCCGGGTTCCCATGTGCCGACAATGGGAACAACGACCTCTATGCGGGGCCCGCGGGCCTGACCGCAGTCAACCTGACGGTGAAGTCCGTCACGGTCGACTTCGGCCCGTACTGGTGGCTGTTCGGCGAGAGCGTCGGTCCGCTCTTCACGCTTATCAAGTCGCCCTTTCACTTGCCCGACTGGCGAGCCGAGCTCGATCCCGACGGCGAGGAGATCCTCGGGGGACAAGGCACTGCCGACGTATGGCTTCGGATGCTCGCTGGCCCCGGCGGCAGCGTGGGCAGCGATGGGCAGTTCGCGGACGCCCCCTGTACCGCTGAGGGGACGTTCGAAGACCAGCCTGAGACGGGGTTCTACTACCGCGAGGCGTGCCCCACTGAGACTCACTCCGGTGACTGGGCGTCCAACATCAGTCAATGCTGGTGGTTCGAGGGCGACCCGGCCCCGGCTGTGACAGACTACGTGTTCCACGGCACCAGACGCGCGACCATCCAGGGAAGGGCGACGCTCAACGTGAGCGCCACTCCGATGGACGACGCGTATGGCTGGTGCAGACCGTTTGCCGAGATCCCCGGGATATGGGGCAACTACAGCGTCCTGACCGAACCGGAGGCGGCGTACACCCGGGTGGCATGCGTCTACACGGTAGGGTTCGGGGGACCCTCAGGACTTGAGTTCGACCATGCAGGCACGCACTACCTGGGCTTCGCGCTCAAGGACAACGTCGTGTACCACACACAGGGCAGGTGGACCAGGCCTGTGGTCTTCGCCTTCACGGTTCCCGCCGCCACGTGTCTGGTAGACTCGCAGTGGGGGTCCCTGGGGAGCGATGTCTACGGCCAGCTTGGGAACATCTCGCCCTATGGAGCTATGTCGAGAGGTTCCTTTTACTCCGACGGATGCTATGACGATGATCTGAGCGGGCTCCTCGATGAGTCCGCCGGCGCGTTCGCGATCGAATGGGCGCTTCTGTCGGACGACGTGGTGTACGTCGGAGTGCATGGGCACGAGCCTGCTGATGGGGGGATCTGGGTCGGCAACGAGAGCTTCTGGTGGTCCGATGTACCGTACGGTCTGGACCAACTGAGGTTCGGGTACATCTCCGCCTGCCACTCCGCTGAGGACCCCGGCCAGAACGGCGACGGGATCGTGCAGACGATGGCCGCCCATGGCGCGCAGTGCGCGGCTGGGTGGAACGGGACTGTGTCTAGCAGCGAGAGCGGCGTGTACCACGATGAGAAGGTGTTTGAGTACCTGGCGGCCGCTGCGACTGTCCGCCAGGCGTTCACGCTTGCCAGAGCGGAGACGGTCGCCACCTACGGAGAGGATCCTCGATGGGACAACCTGCTGATCTTGGGCAATGAGGACCAGCGCATCGCACCGGCCTTCGTGGCGCCGTAGGGCGGAAGGAGGGAGTTTGTGATGAGTGCACGCACGTTGGTAGTGCTCTGCGCCGCACTGCTGCTATCTGCCGGTTCGGGCGATGCGGGGGCAGATATCACGCTTGATGCCGCGCGGTCTCTTGGCGAGAGGGTCATGGGCTTTGCGTTCGGCGACACGACACCCGATGTTAGGCACGTGGCTGACTTCGATCTAGCCGATTTCAAGGTGACGGCCCCCGATGGGGCGGCATGTCGCGTGAGGGTCGATCTGACCAATGGTCGCCTCGAATCCTACATGGT